>JAEEGH010000313.1_pt1 | contig 373097 bp, 269 predicted proteins | sample 9134181 | NCBI WGS metagenome assembly JAEEGH01 (sample SAMN16246544, study PRJNA631951) | gut metagenome | biome: gut microbiome; feature: rumen; material: DP-attached | host: Bos | place: Iran: Karaj | collected 2018-10 | reverse complement strand
CGCCACCGTCTCCGCACGCGTAGGCCGTGCGGGCGTCCACCGCGCTTATGTTGTTCAGGCGGGCCGTCTTCCCCGAACCTGTCGGGTCCGTGACAGACACCCAATTCTTATTGACCTCAGGGGTCAGTTCCTTCCACGTGTTCCCCTCATACTTCAGCAGCACGCCCTTGTCGCCACACGCATAGCCAATACCATCATAGAAGCTGACAGAGTTCAGCGTATTATTCGTAGAACTGAATTGTTCCTCGAGACTGCCCCCGAAGGTGTAGCGGGCGATCTTGCCTCCATCGCCCACGAGGACAGCCGTGTGGGAGGAGGTCATGCAGACGCCACGCACGTTGAAACCGACGCTCTTCTCGCTCCAGGTTCCCCCGCCGTCCGTCGTGTATTCGAGGATCTTGTCCCCCGCGACGACACCGTTTTTCCCGTCATGGAAATGCGCACAACGCATCACCAGGTTACTGCCCGAATGGCTTACGCCCTGGGTCCACGTGTTACCGTCGTTGCTCCAAAAGATGGAGCCCTCTTTCTGCACCAGGCAATAGCCCGACCCTCCGCGGGACACAATCGTGGCCACCTCGCCGAACGTCACCTCCGACGTCGCTTTGTTCGTCAACCAGTTGCCGGCTATCGCCGTCTGGAGGTACAATAACACAAATAGTATCGTATAGAGGGGTTTCCTAACCATGGAATACATAATTGTAATTTATTTTTATCCCCACGTCTGACATTCGTCCGCCAACGCAAAGATATAGCACAATTCTATCACAGCCTAACATTCTGTCTTTCTATGGGTTCTAAATATACTAATTTAAGTTTTTAAGTTAGCAACTGATTCTAATTTTAGGCAGTATAGCACCTGCCAGAAAAGCCGAAAAACTAAATAAATCAAAATCTAAATTCATGTTACTTTATAAGTGAATCGTTCATGAACTTCGAATATTCCTTGAGTCATAAATGCAAGGAAGGAGACGCTTTATTCTATTTTCAAAACATCTTCAAGTGCTAAGCAATCATTCACCCTATCATAGTCATAGAACTTATCTGTATGGTTCATGTAAATCAAGTTTCCACCAGTTTTGTCTTTTTCCACTATAAATTTATCACCTAAGTTCAAGACCTTATTATGAGTATAAGACATCCAACCAAGATGATTACTGCTTTTTAATTCCCAAAAGGTATCCGTTTGGACACAACCATAATCTGGCACAAAATGTTTTATCATGCACTTCAATATTTTAAGCAATGTTTCTTTGTCAAATAGATCAGTGGTTTCATATTCAAATTTGCAATTTGCAGTAAATAATCTTTTTAAATCATTAGTAGAAATCCTCAATGACATACCATTCCCTTCCACATCTTCATTATAAAGCGTAATTGCATACCCTATTTTACTATAACCTCTTTCATCCATTTCTTTTTTATAGGAACGTAACAATTTCTTTTTTATGTACATTGGGGAATTTTCGAATTTCCTGCTTAGTGCATCCTTTCTGCTTTTTCCCAAATTACACCAGCCCTTCAAGGCAGGCGAAATTGTCTCAAATTCTAACAAGAACTTGTAAACTAAATCTGTCATTTGGTCAATTGTCATCGGATTATTCCAATAGAAACGAATGCTTACTTCATCATTTTTACCATGTTCCATATTTCCGTCATTTGGTTACGTGATTTGGACTGTGTCAAACCTTAATTTAGTTCTGCGACACTATTTCTGGGACATCCTCGATTCACTAAGATGTCCCAGAAACAATGTTGTAATATTACAACAAATTCAATCTAAATCCAAGCCTAATCACTAATTATTACGTTATTTATCCCCATTTCGCAATTGGCAAGGACCTTCCGTTTTGAATGTTTTCGTATGCAAAAACAGAATATTTTTCTTTTGACTAGACATGGTTTTATTTTATCATTCTAATTTTTGAAAAACAACCTCAATGTTTATTTTTTCTTTTTCAAATATTTTTTTCGTAACATTCGCAACTTTTTCATCACTAAAGAACCATTTTATTGGAGTCCCCTCCGCCGCTTCAATTTGACCTTTTGCTTCCTTTATCAGGGCATCTTCACCTTTTTTCCACCATTTTTGGAATCCCGTACCTTCTTTATTTACGAAATTCCCATATCCATGCTTTGCCTCTACAAGAACACCATCTACCATTCCATCAAAACGTCTTCCATTTACCACATACTCGTCTATCTTATATGTTTTCTTAGTAGCATCAACCAATTCATAACTTGTTTTTGCTATTTGGGCTTGATATTTGGCAGCTGCCTCCTTACCAAAACGCTGAATTTGTGGCTCCCATTTCCCCAAAAGCTTAGATGATTTTGCAATAAGGCCAGCAGCTTTAGATTCTAATCTGACGGCTATTCCAGACCCCGTAACACAAGGGATAAAAATGGATGCAGCATCTGCAGTCAACGCCATATAAGAAGTCGTATTATCATTGCCTTTAACAGCATTATATGCGATTTCTCCAATATCATACAAAACAAATGCAACATCTGCAACTACATCCCAAACGTCCCCCTGTTTATCTACGTTTATCAGCGTATTATCTCCCGATATAACATAGGATGACCATGATGGAATTTCAGAGTACTTTGGATCGACATTCCATCTTCTGCATAGTCGTCCGTCATATTCCCAGAATAAAGCTGTTGTATGAGAATCATCTAGCTCCGCCATCTTCTCCTGTCCAGTAAATCCATACCTATAAACTCCATTCCTCACAAACTTCCTTCCTCCCATTTCCATACCGAACGGATAGTAGTCCGAAAGGTTCGCTATCATTGGCGTACTATCGGCGGTCACTTCGTCGGTGATCACCGCCATCACGTTGCCGAGGTGGTTGGTCAGTTCATAATGGGTATCGCCGAGCAGAGGGGTGGTCGAATTTTGTGTCTGATTCGCTGTCGACGTATTGAACTGCGCCAAGGAGACGTTCTGTGAAACCATGCCCAAACGGCTGATTCCGTACAAGTGGCGCTCCTTCAGCAGGAATTCTCCAGCGCCCGTGGCGTCCTCCCTCTTCTCATAAACCGCCAGCACGTTGCCTTGCGGGTCACGCACGTAGTAGGTCGTCACGACTTTGTCACCCGTGGTCACGTTCTTGTTGGTGACCTTCTTGGCGATGCGCTGGCCCTTAGCGTCGTAGTCGAACTGGAGGTCGGGTTTGCCACTGCCATCGATGCGGCTCACTTTCGTCACCTTTCCCGCAGTGTTCCACGTGATCTCGGCGATCTCCTCCGACTGGTCCTTGATGAGGTTACCCATCTTGTCGTAGGCGTAGTTGTGGCGGTTCGGATCATACTGGGCGTAGTTATCTCCCTGATTCTCGATGTCCGATGGATTTGCGCTGTTCTGTACATCATCGTTCACGTGCAACAACCTATTGTTGAGGATTTTGCCACTCCCATCCGTGGCGTAGCGGTACGTCAGGTTGTCCATCGCCACACCCGACTGGTCGTTACGGGTCAAATTGGTGATGTTGCCGTTCGCATCGTAGGTGTAGGAGGTCTGGTAGTTGGCGCTCCCGTCAACCTGCGAACTCGTCAGACGGTTCAGTTCGTCATAGACGAAGCCGCGTGTCTGCGTGCCGAAGGTCTGGCCGGAGACATTGGCGAGATACGTGGACATCCTCACTATGTTACCGTTGTACAGGGCCCTTCCCCCCAAGTTGTTCGACGTCACGGACTGGCAGAATGACGCGTTCTGTCCAATCGGTTGGTAGTCCTCCTCGTTGTACTGCAGCGTGTAGCCGTAGACGTCCTTCTTGATTCCGTTCTGCCCGTCGCCGCCCATGTCCCGGCCTACGCCGTCAGCGTTCACGCCCTTGGTCCAACCCTGCAGCGTGTAGGCGTAGTCTACGCCCTGCAGCGTGTTGCCCAGCACCATGCGCGCCAATGGTCCGTGGCGGTAGTACTCATAGCGGGCGAGTTCATGCTCCGTGTTGTCCCCATGGTACTTGGCGGAGACACTCGTCACGCGGTTCTCACCGTCGTAATTGTAGAGCAGGGAGTAGCCGTCGGGGCTGCCCCTCTGGTAGTCCATGCAGGTCACCTTCCCGCTCACGATGCCGTACTCGTAGTCCACCCGTTTGAACCGTTGCCCGATGGACTCCAGTTCCGGCAGGTCTTGCACCAGCGTGGCCACGTTCCCGTGGATGTCGTAGCTGTAGTGCGTCGCGTGGTCGTATTTCGTCGGATCGCTATTGTACTTCTCCTGGTAGAGGGTCGTGGCGATGCGGTTGCGCAGATGTTGCTGTTTGCCCCCGAACGCCTTGTATATCGCGTTGTTGTCGTTATCCAAGTAGATCGGTTCGTCATAGATCGAGCGGGTCACCTGGAAGCGGTCCGCGCTCCAGTTGTCAGGGAACCGGCTGGCGCCCGTGGCGTTGATCATATCGTCGGTCGGCTCCGCGTCGCTCACCAGCTCGCCCGCCTCCACGTTGCGTCCCAAAGCGTCGTACACCGTATAGGAGAAACGTTGCGGACTCATCGCGCGCTGTTTGCTGTTCTGTGAGGCGACGACCCTGCCGAGCCTGTCGTAGTACATCTTCACGGAGTGCTTGTCCGTCTGTCCGTCGATGGAGAGATGGCTCTTTCCCCCGCTGACGCTCAGTTTCCCATCCGGATTGAACGTCATCGCGGTGAGGTCCTGCGTGCTCTCCGTGTTGCGGCGGCTCCATGTCATTCCGCCGTCCACCGTCTTCAGCAGCACGCCACCGTCTCCGCACGCGTAGGCCGTGCGGGCGTCCACCGCGCTTATGTTGTTCAGGCGGGCCGTCTTCCCCGAACCTGTCGGGTCCGTGACAGACACCCAATTCTTATTGACCTCAGGGGTCAGTTCCTTCCACGTGTTCCCCTCATACTTCAGCAGCACGCCCTTGTCGCCGCACGCATAGCCAACACCATCATAGAAGCTGACAGAGTTCAGCGTTTGTGTCGCGGTGTAGAGTATGGTTGGGGCGGATGACTGTCCGAAGGTGTAGCGGGCGATATTACCCCCATCGCCCACGAGGATAGCCGTGTGGGAGGAGGTCATGCAGACGCCACGCACGTTGAAACCGACGCTCTTCTCGCTCCAGGTTTCACCGCCGTCCGTCGTGTATTCGAGGATATTGTCCCCCGCGACGACTCCGTTTTTCCCGTCATGGAAATGTGCGCAACGCATAACCAGGTTACTGCCCGAATAGCTTTCGCCCTGGGTCCACGTGTTACCGTTGTCGCTCCAAAAGATGGAGCCCTCTTTCTGCACCAGACAATAGCCCGACCCTCCGCGGGACACAATCGTGGCCACCTCGCCGAACGTCACCTCCGACACCGCATTGTTCGTCAACCAGTTGCCGGCTATCGCCGTCTGGAGGTACATTAACACTATTAGTATCGTATAAAGAGGCTTCCTAAACATGGAATACAACTTGAATTTTCCCATACAAATATATAATTTATTTCATTAACTCATCACTATTTATACTCAGACTCTATAACCTGACCATGTTCACCGACTAGCCAAACCTTGCCAGATGAACAATCAATGGCATTCACCCCAAAGGAGACATCATTCCAACCTTTATTCTCATTATCCTGGGTACGCACCCATGCGACAGATCCACTCTGCGTTCCCAAGAACATCGTACCATCGTTAAACAGACGGACAGAAGTAATATCCCTACCAGGGTTACCAGTGACAGCGTATTCACTGACCTGTCCATTTATGGAAGAGAGCAATGTTCCATTAGCTCCGCCGATGAAGGCCTTAACGGTGTTACCCACCTTATTACAATCCACGCTCAACAAATTCTCACTCGTAACCGCAGGGATGAGTTTGAAATTCTGCGAAGAACTAGACGAATAGAGTACAATGCCATTATCTCCGACCACATAAGCAGCCTCACCATTATCCATCACGCTAACAGCATTGAAATTACCCAATGTGACATTCGCCACCTGAGAGCCTCCCACATTATCGGCATACATCAATTGGTTTTTGTCCGCATAGACATACCTGCCATTCTCATTAACGCTCCATACACCATTCGAACCGGCAGAGAGAGTCAAGGAGTTTCCTTGTCCATTGTAGCAAGAGAGGACTCCATTCGCATTCACATAAAGTTTTCCATTCGACGCCACGATACTCTTCACCTTTGAGACGGCAGTAATCTTCTGAGGTTGAAAAATTTGGTGACCAGAAGTACTAGACCCTACATCAACTCTGTACAAATCTCCCGCAGTGTTCGTATAATAGAGGAAGTTCGAGCCAGCATCCCGAAGGAATGCAAAACCATTCACACCAGAGACAGAAAGAAGATCACCAAAATTTCTAACAGATGAGCTAATCACAAAGAATTTTAGATCGTTATTCTTTTTGACGGCACAGTAAAGATTATCACCACCAGAGATATGCGCGACATTAGAGGCAATTTTAAAGAAAGTACCATTCGATTCATATTTCATCAAGTCCCCATTGGATTTCAACGCATACAATTGTTTTTCAGAGCCCACCACACACATCTCAGCAAAGGCGGTCTTCTGGTCTGAAGGAATAATACGCCAGGTCGCCCCACCGTTGACACTCTTCAACAGCAAACCATTATCACCATTCGCGTATCCTACGGATCCATCCATCGCAATCGAATGAATCTTACCCAATTCGATTTCAGAAGCGTTCAGTTGTCTCCAAGAGGAAGGTTTCCCGCCACTCACACCGGAGACGTAGATAGAAGAACCACTTACAGCCACTGCACGTTTACTACTCATATCCACATCACGGATGTTAGCATTAGACACTTTCTCAGTATTACTCCAACTGCCGTTTTGCACATTCATAACAAACGCATCACCTTTCTCCGTATATATAATCGGGGCATTAACACCCACGACACTCACGATGTCAACGTTATTGGTAACATTCGCGGGGTCAACGATCCAGCGGTCAGATCCAGCCGTCTTTTTCAGGAGAGCACCACTCTTTCCGCCCGCAAGCGTAATCCCCGAAGGGAATGTTTTCACATCAACGAGGTTTCTGCTTTCCGAATAAGAAACTTCCTTCCAGTTTTCCCCGTTTTTGTCGGATGCATATAAACTAGAAGTTTTTTCGGCAGGGTCATAAACAGCGGAGAATCCTACACCCGTATTGTCGAACGCAACACTTTTCACCTGCTTGTCATCCATGTAATCAAACTGATTTTTTGGAGAATAGACATAATCAAATCCCTCATGGTCAGGCATATATTGGTAAACCAACTGATTGAGGCTATTATATACATATCGAGTCTCCAAGCGATGTTTGGTGAAGACACTCTGGGTGCCGTTCTTCAAATCATTCTCAAGCGCTTTGCGATTTGCGTCCACTTTAACGAACTCCACGCCAGCAGGAGGAACGGTGCGGACCAAATTACCCGCCTGGTCATAGTAGTACAACGTATAGTGAAGCTCACGTTCCGTATAGGCCATATCAAATTTCTCAGAGGTTAATCCGCCATAACACTTAGAGAGATATTCACGAGTAACCCTGGAACGAATTGTATCAGTTTGTTGCTCAAACTCTGCCTCCGACTCATAGAAAATACTTCTTAACTTATCCTTTACACACTCATCCGTGAAATTGACAACATCACGCTTCTTCGATTGACAGGTTTGCAGCTCCGCTCCCGAATTGTATGTTTTGCATATCGAGAGGTTCCAATCCGAATAAGTAATGAAGAGCGTATCTGTCACCAATTTCCCCCCACGGGGAACCTGGACAATAAGACCAATACGAGATGAGACGGGATCACACTCACAAAAACAGCCATCCACCATTTGAACATCTCCTAGATCTAAACCATCTCCTCCCTCGAGCACCAACCTCGATGTTGGATGTTGTCCATCTTCAACCCAGATCTCGAATGTATTTTCCGAACTATTGGTAAATGTAACCGTCGCACACTCACCCGTACACTCCTTAACCGTAGAGACACTCGTCTCCTTCCTGGTGGCGTTATGTCCATAAGGAACATATCCTTGCTCTACGATCGACGATCCTGATCCAGATCCGGACCCGCCTCCAGTCGTACCCATCACACTCAAGAGATCATAAACTTCCTTATAGAATCGTGAATCGTTTATCACTCCCTTCAGGCTATGCGTACGCAACAAATCGTTGAGGGTGCTAACCAGTTGATTGGCTTCATAAGTCAACTCACACTCCGAGATTGTTTCTCCGTCATACACGCGATAGCATTTTTTCGCAAATTCACGATACTCGTTAAACGACTTCGTCACATGCAAAACACGATTCAGATAATTGACCATGGACCTTCTCATGTTACCTTCAATAAGAGAATAGGCAATATGACTCATCACATTTTTATTATCCTGAGGATGGTATTTATCAACGAACAACTGATACTCGGACATCAAACGCGCAACCGTGTCACATGACGCACATTCATCACAAGCGATCGCGGCAGGGATAGAATAACCAGAATGCGCCAAACTATCCTGAGCCTCTTGAGTCCACTCGTCATTGTAAATCTCCTTCACCGTTTTACACAAGCACAACATCGCATTGAAATCGTGCAAAGAGACTCCCGTCGTATCATCGTTAAAATAGACCCTAGGTTTATAGATCCTATTCGGTCGCTTCATTTCGTTCTTGAAACTGTCGGCCATCTGAATAATCAACTCACAACCACAAGCATCCAAAGGCTTGATTTCGGAATCCGGGTCCAACTCTCCGTATGGAAGGAGACCTGTAAGCAAATCGACATTACAAGAATCATTAATCTCAAAATAGTGAGACAACAAGCTTTCTATGCTATAAAATCTTGGCTGATAATGCTCCATACTATCAGGATCAGTTGAACTTTGGTACACTGCCAACTCCGGCGGGATGGAACTATATCCTTGTACAGACCCGTTCCTATACGAGGAATAAGCGAGGATATTCACCAATTCTTTTTTGACAGTTTTCATACTATCCTTCCTGCCGTTCTCATCGAATTTGAACGAATTAAGACACCCCTCTATGTCGCTGAGGACATTCTCGGCATGCGCTTTCGCCTGATTCAAACTGTAGAGCCAATGCAACGTCACCGCTTTCTCCGACGTTTCCTTTTGCTTATTCTCATCTTTATACACATCCTTGTCTCCATCTACCTGTGCATAGTCCGTAAATCTGGCGGTCATGCCTGCTTCCTCCAAAGTTTTTTTATCCAGCAAGAGATCTTTAATAGGAACATTAGCCTTATTTTCCTCATACGAAATACGTCGCTGGTTAAGGTACATGGAACGGAATGTATACCAAACCTTATCCCAGTTCACCTCAACTCCGTTAACGTCAAGAAGGCAGCCATCGTTGCCATAAGCATGCGTTGGCCAAACAAAATTAGCGTCTTTCAGCAAAGGCTTAATCTCATTCTCAAATCTTGTGGAATCATAACTGCTCGCAATCGCCGAAATGAATGCGGACTCCTTCATGGACAACTTCTGAGAACCTTCACCTTGGAAATCGTTCATTTTAGCCACTAAGGCATTTTTTAAACCTGTTTTGGAATACACGAACTCATCCCTCTTAGAGTTATTATCATCCAACGGATTAAACATTCCCGCCTCGACGGCTTGATCATAGGTCTCCACAAGGAACATCTTGCGCTGATAATGCAACATCTCTCTCTCCTCTTTGCAATCCCTGTCTTTTGCCCATTCAGGGTGATAGTACTTAGCCAAAGAATCCGCCCATACCGATCTGAAATTTCTCACGAAACTAGCAACAGTCTTCACAGAGTCTCTCGACACTCCACTTTCATCCACAACTTTCAAGAAAGCCTCATTTTCTCTTATCGTTTTGAAATTATCTTTCGATACTATTGTATCAAATATAGTGTAAGGCCTCCCGACATACTCCCCATTTTTGATTTCATAGGCAGCATATTGTCCGCCATCCACCTGATTTTTATTTCTTACACTGTCCTCTTCCGTTTCGCCCTTCAAAGAATTTCTGTCATCTTTCCACTCGCCAGGCACAAAGTCTGCAACCATAATATCCCTAAGCATCACACAACTGGTGTTCGTATCCATCCGGCTCTCGCATGAAGCCATACACTCCAGATAAGCATCGTAGTCTTCGTTTCCCTGTGCGCATGTAGAACTGCAACTTTTCACATAACACTCGTCATAGATATCCACCTTCTCCTTCTTCCCCTCAATAATCTCACTTAAAGATGTGACGGATTCCTCAACGACCTTCTCAACTCGCTCCAACTGTGATTTCGCATCCACCTCAAGTGTTCTCGTTATCTGATACTTGCCAATATACAATTTTGTAAAGAACTTATATTCTCGAGGAATTTCAATCTTTGCGTCGCAATCACTTGAGCTATTCGCATCAAGCATCAAGGTATCCGTGATACAAGAGAAAGTATCAGTGCCCACAACTAACGGCATTTCATTCCCACACTCATCCACAACACTAATCTTCAACAAATATTTACAATCCAAGCATACATTTCCGATACGAAAGTTTTTCAGCGTATCGCCATAAGTAAAATTATATGTGCCCGGGCTAGAGACCAGGAACGGAGTAGATAAGACAGAGACAGTCTCCCCCTCCTTTGGTGTATCTTTTCGATCCAACAGATTCACAATCATAGGTTTATTAGTGCCGGGAGAATTTATCTTTTCCAAGGATTTAGCATTATCGCCAGCCAACGCAGTAGCGATGGTCCTGCCATGCATATCCACGTAAGTGACAGTGATAGAACCATTCGGGTCGATCGTCATATTCTTCTGGTAGTGGGAAAAGTCACCACATTGAGAACCAAACAATTTCCACAAATCCTCCTGCGTAGGTTTTCCATAATAGTACGAAGTGAAATGAGTGGAATCAGTATCAGCGCCCAATTGGTATTGTGGACCCACATTACCCTGACGGCGGATACGACCCGTATTATCTGGGGTATACTCCGTTTGGGAAAAAGGATAGCCTTCGGCATCAGGGATATAAGCATGATAACCGCTCTTATCAGTATTACTTGGCGAGTAATAGAGAGAACTTCCGCTAGAAGGCAACATAGGTTTCGCAGCCACGTCACATGGGACATCCCCACTTACATCAAACGCTCTCCTGTCATAAGGGATAACACCCTCGTTTTCATTGTCATACACATTAAAAGCATCGTGATAACTGATGGAATCATTACTCTGCAAGGTAGGGGCAGGCAAAGATTGCACCGCCGCACGTCCCTGATGGTCGTAATAGGTCTCACCAACGAGGATATCTTTATTTTCGCTGTTGCGTGTGACCATTTGGCGGGCGCGCATGGTACCATCATAGTAGGTCATCACCTCCTTGTTTTTACCCTCCTCACTAAAGTCCACCATCGCCTGCCAATTCATTTTGTCTTTATCATTCGATGCGACCTGTGTTTGAGAAGACGCAGACCAGTTACCGGCGATAATTCGTCCAGACGTCGATTTAGAGATTGTTCTAACACGGACATGAAGATAACCATTCTCATAAATGACAGGAATGTCATACGACGTGCCAGTCGTTTCGATACGCGTCGAACCATTCTTGAAATCGACAGGCAAAGAACCGCCATAAGAATTCACATGGGTCCATTCCAGCTGGTAACCAACAACGCCACTGACGGACTGCCATTTTGCCTCAACCTTATCACCCTTATACGTAAGGGTAGGCTTGCCCTGCGCATAAGCACTCAGAAAACCGCCAGACAAATAGCCTAACACGAGTAACACTCTAATTAACAATATAGAAAGTCTACGTTCCATTATATGATATTATTCTTTATTAAATTCTTCTAAATCAACTACTCAACGATTGGTGTATATCCCTTATACTGATCGGTCAAAACAATTTGTTTGTCACTCCCGATGCGGAAAATGGCATCTGTACTGAATCTTTTCTTGTCTATGCTCCCTTTGGTTTTAAATTTTTTAGGAAGGATAACAAGTTTCGCTTTCTCTCTAACTCCGGGTTGGACCTCCAACGCATCACGGGTGAAATACACACTCCGCTTCACTTGTCCAGTTTCCTTATCGAAATAGAAATCCGCACCCTCGTAGACACCATCACGGAAAGTGGCATGATAAACTTGGTTATTACCTTGAATGCCCAGGTATTGAATATTATTCTGTTTATCGTAGGACATATCCTGCATCACAGAGAAGAGTTGCCGCAAGTCTGACTGGATCTCCCGCTGTTGCTTCTTATCCTCGTCCGACATCTGACCTTTCAGCGAGGAGATGAAGATCAAACGAGTCTGATGATTCACGATCACCTGATAGTTGGAGTTCTTGATCTTCTCGATTCCATATGAACTCGCATAATAATTATCCCCATCTTTTAGGATGACAATATCTTGCTGTTCATACAGTTTTCCCCCATCAAGGGAATAGAGGAGATGCTGTATATCCATTTCATATCGCTCTTTATCATAGAACTTCACCGTTTTAGCGAGAGTCTTCTCCAAGTCTTGAGACAAGGCTTGGAACACGGATGAGCAGAAAAGGAACAAAAACAATAATATTCTAACCATTGTTATTCTTTCGTTTTTAATAAAAGCCAGAAAAAGATGTTATAACAAATCGTTTCCGACCGAATCGTCACTATTTTTTTGGTTTTGACTGTCTAGCCTCACGGATGGTCATTACACCCCGCTCGGTTTCTTTCTTGATACGCACCAACGCACCCTCTTCGTCGTACTCATAGAAAGTCGCGTAATTCTCTTCATCCAGTTCGGCCGCAAGCCGCAACGTTTTCGGATCATAGACATAACTCTTCATGGACGCATTGAACGGATGGAATCGGATATCGTCGAAGTAGACCTCGTTGGAACTAGTATCGTTCTTCAAGTTGATGCTCATATTTTCAGCACGTGCAGGGATAGTGAAGCTACCGCTGATACGTTGCCACCCGTCTATGATATTCCCTTCCGGATAGCAATTTATCTTTTGTAGATTATCATCGCCCATAAGTTTGAAGGCAACCTGGAGGTAGACGTTTTCGAAGGAGTCCACCCCAACCTGGTTTTCGTCTTTCACCCATCCGCTAACGAAATACTTCTCACCCGCCTGAGGAGCGAAAAGAGAAGGACATTCATTACATTCATCCGGGTTGCAGAGATTCACATTGAGATTAACCTCCATATTCACGCTCTCCTTGCAATCATCAGATTCAATGTTGACAGCAAGACGTCCAGACCTCGGCGCTGTAAAGCTCTCAATCCTACTAGACATTTCGCCACCCTGACCAATTACCATATCATTGAAACTCCACACATACCGAGGATTGACCAAGCCTCTTCTAGACTTATGTTTGATATGAATCGGAAGGCCCTGACACACAGTGATCGATTGATCTACAGTGATTCCATCAATCTCCAAAGAGGAACCCTCTCCACAACCGCATTGGGGAGATTGAAAATTTTTTTCGCAAAGAAGTTCATTCCCCCACCAAAGAGACACAGTATGGGATTCTCCGTCAGTTGGAAGTTCAAATTCATATTGAAAAAAATTATGTGAATAAATATTCTCAAAAGGAATATCGTAAGATTCGACACCATCAATCTTAACCGTATATTTTTTCACATCAAAAGGAAAATCTAATGGCTCGTCTTCATTTATATCAACTTCTTCCGGTAAACTCGGGCCAAAAGCAGTGACAGTATAGGTGCCATTGCCATTACAAACATTCTTAGCATCCAATGTATATAAACTATCAAGGCCATATACCAACGCACAATTCCCCGACTGTTCCAATAGCCAATCAATGCCACTGTATTCTGTTTTCCCCCCATCTTGACCAATGGCATACTTGACTTGGAAATTATCTTCTCTTCGACTTCCGATAGAATTACCAGGTCTATCAAATCGACCCACTTGAAAATAAAGCGGCCTTTCACCCTCTTTATAAACAATTCCAACAGTGGCCGGAGTACCATCGTGTCGATAGCCGAATTCAGTTTTATATGAAGATCCTTCGCCTGGGAGACCTGTATTTTCCGACTGAGAACCAATGGCAAAACCTATTTTTTTATAACAAAAAGCAATATTTTTTCCCATGGGCAAAAAAGAACCATCCCCATTTGTCAGAATAAGTTCAAACGTGGTTTTCCGATTTATATCATCAGAAAATTCGCAAGAACTACTATTATTGTAACTACCACTATAGTAATAAAAGCCAACCTCATGCCAAAGTATCTTTATACCCACGGTGTCGTTCACATTTTTGACCAAATATTTATAATAAATATCTCCACATTCATGTTTACCACCTGTATTGGGCTTTATATTACTTATATGAATATCAGACCAATAAGGTGCGATCATGAATTTAGACGGAACAGGAGGGACATCCCTTGTTTTCTCATCATAGTTGGCAAAATCCGTAGTATGGAATTGCCCCACTTGTATGTCCGAAATTGAGCCATTAATATTCACATAAAACGAATCAATACGATGTCCGAACAGATAAAACTTAAACGGCAGACGTATGGCTCTAACACTTGCGCCATCATCTCCAGTAGCTGTTCCACCTCCCACACGATAATTATAATTTGTTACACGAATATATGAAGTGTCAGCATCCGGAGAATCCGGCACTGATCCGCATATACAAATAGGATCACCCAAAGCGAACAATCCCACCGAACTCAGTAGGCAAATCATTGCCAAAAATATTTTCAGAAATCCTCTCTTCATTTTTTTTTACAATTATCGAGAAAAGCATTTTTTACAATCAATCATACGGCTATTTGGCAGGAACATACAATCCACGTAATATTCCCCATGAGGAGGCTCCTTCAATGATTGTCCCGCCATCGAGATATATCTATGGAGATAAGGATCACTTTCCTCCGACTTAAAGTCATGAAGGGAGGAAAGATCAGGTGCAAACGAATAACCAACATAGTAATCTCCAAATAAAATGTACATAATATTCCATGGAGCTTCTGTTGGCCCATAATATACTTTGTTAAGCTTCAACGATATCTCATAGTATTCTCCCCTTTTTTCAAGAGAAACTAATTGGGCATATTTCGAGGAGAAACCAATTGGAGTATTATTGAGCCACAAATCAATAACGGCGCTCTGGGTCACACCCGACTCAATATTCACATAGAATCGAAAATAAATAGATCTAACACGATTCTCCTCAAACGGCTCCGACGAAAAATTAAAATGAAGCAGCAGATCCGTCTCTGTCGTATCGACTGAGATTCCCCATATAGAATCCTTTTTGTAATCCTCTTGTTGTTGGGAGAAGCAAGTACCCCCCACTAGGAGCATCATGCCCATGATTAGAAACACTTTCAAATTTTTCATATTCTTATTTTTTACGATTTAACATATTGATTATCCCAAGCAAGCATTTCTACTTAGCGCATGGCACCAAGAGGAACTCTTTGGACAACTGGGAGTTAGCTTTCACATTAATACTATACTTACCCGTGTGGGAATAACTTTCGGACACATTCTGCTCCTCGTCCCCGAAAGAGAAATGAGGCACGTATTCCGAACCATTCAACTCGACATCCTCAAAGTTGTCCACACCCATCTGCGTATAGCGGGAATTGGAAGTGACCGCAACCGGCAATGTGAAGTTGTAGCCATACGCCGCAGAGGAATATCTATCCAAGGCATCACGGTTCTCCAATTCAAAGCCATAAGGGCTATACTTAGTGACCTCAGTAGAGAAAATCCAACCCTGATCAACCTTTCCCCAATCCTTCAGAATACTATTGTCATTGTTTTGATAGAACGAGGAGAAATTCTCGAAGGTTCCATCACGACGAATATTCGTATTCCTATTCAGATCGGATTGTGTACGAGGTGTTTGGTAAACCCACGAACGTTTCACCCTATAATTACCCAACTCACCTGTCAAGAATGGATTCGTAGCGGATGCACCCTCCTCACCCATCTTCTGTTCACACAACGCCTCAGTCCAATCGGAGTCATATTCTACCGCCTCAGCGGACAAGACATCCTTGAACTCGAGTTTTCCGTTCTTAATCGGGTTCGTCATAAGCGTCAGAGACTCGACAGGAATACTTTGCTGGTTGCGGTGACCGGAACGAAGCACCTTCAAATCATATATACCAGAGAAAGATGTGTTTCCATATTCATCAACCACCTCCAATTTTTTATTAGCGACATCAACAGACTTAACCCATACCTTTCTCGGGAATTTATTCGGAGCCGGATCATGATAACCCGATCCATACCAAGAGAATTGTCCTAAGGAAAAGATAAAGCCAAGAGGAGAACGTTTACCCAAGATCAACTCATCCCCCACATGGAAAAAGTTAACATTCTCACAATTGTTGAAATCAACTTCCGAAGCCTCATATGCCACATTCTTATAAGCAGGAGCCATACCAGACTCCACCCAGTGGGAAGGGATATGGAATGAATAGATGGAATCATTGAATTCATTCACCGTACGGGTAAGCAACACTTCACCCGTCTCGTCATCCCATGCCATGTTGCTCGTCTCCACACGTGATCCCAAATCCTTCGAAACCACCTTGTCCAATATACCGTAACGAGAGATGACCTTCGTGCAAGCGATTGAACGATAGCGAGTATATTCAGAAGAGACAGACGGCCAAGCCGAAGGCACAATCAATGGGAATATAAACGCCATACACATATCCACATCGACCGGGACAGACAACTCATGGGAAGAAGAGACACTCTCCCTCTCATCGAAGACCATATCGATCTCCATACCGGCCTTCGCTTTTTTCACCACCGAACCATCCTTCTTGATAGAAGTGATTTCATTCAACAGCGAATTGGAATTATCCACTTTATAGAAATACTCCACGGATGAGATCGGCACATCGCTGCTCTCCGGATAAACCTTCTGCGCCTTTTGTTTGCCATGCATATCGTTTAGCTCAACCGCAAAACTCTGACTAATAGCCACCCTTCTGTCATAGCTCTGAGTCAGAAGGCCCAACACAGTAGGAGATTCATATGGAACGACTTGCTTTGTGATCGCCGAAATGCGAGGAGGGAAATCCTTTGCGGTGTAAAACTCATTGACAACACGACCCGTCGCGGTCCGAGACACACCCTCGTACTTCAACGGAGTAACCGTCACCTGGCTATATCCGACCGTAGGCGCAGGCATATAAGACTCACCATATGGTTTCTCAAGCATATATTGATTATCTGGAGCGAAACGGACCTTCTCATTGTATATGTCCGCATCTCGCAGTGCACATTCCTCGATACCATTCATCGGCTCATACGCAGCCACACCACTACTGATTTCTGTACCTTTTTCGATGTTAGGATCAGTGCCATCGGCAATCTTCGTATAGGAATAGGTCTGTCCGTATTCAAAGGTCTCATCGTCGTGAGAGGCGCCCAACAAACCGTTTTTCATATCACCCCACTGGTCACTGATGGCAATCTTTTTCACACGCAGACCACCACCTTTTTGGCAATAATTAGGGTTGCACAATCTTAAATACGATTTATTTTTATCAACTTCATTACAATAACCATCATTATAAATGCCACTTTCAAGACCTCCAGAAAGGGCAGTGGCCAACTCCTTCGCATTGCCGACCAACTTGCGCAATAGTGCCACAACCTCGTTACTATCATCGAAGTTGTCACCTTGCAAATAATAATCGAGCTTATTGAGGCGAAGGAATTGTATAGCCGCCTTTTGCATCGGAAGAACGCCTCCACTAACGTTATCAATCTCCGCCGACACAAAAGAAAGTAGGGCATTGCCATTTCGAATCTCAACGCCATTGACATCGGCATATCCAGAAACATACTCTTTATTACTATCTTTCGTCAGACAGGTAAAGAATTTGAAGAAAATCCTAGCAGGTTGCGTTTGTAATATATTAGCACTGCTAACATCCAAATATCTGCGACAAAATTCATCCTTATCAGCAACATCCGTCTTAACAAGAACATATTTTTTTCCCTTCATTTTCGATCCTCCCTGAGAATCACTTGGATTCTCCACAAAACCTTCTATCTTAACCATCTGAGTGGCGCGTTTATTCTGGACGAAGGCATAGTCGTCAGACTCATACTCCACGTTAATCTTGCCACCAGTCGGCAGCTCAATTTCAGAAAGGGTCCAAGCTGCGACATTCTCATCCAATTTCAATATACCATTCGCATCCTGTGGTAGATACGGATTATCGATGTCCACATTATCCGTATACGATCCCCAACGATCCATCGCATGATCCTTGTAATTAGGATTTGAGTTCTCATTGTAAGTAAACGCGTAATAACTTTTTTTAGCCTTTTCAGAACCGGCATATTTAAACTTGATAGTCTTTAAAGTCAGTTTACCTGTTTCTGTATCACCAGTCGATATATATGCCGGATTACCCTTGCACAAAGAATAATCATAGCCGAACAGAACTGTTTGGATAGGGACCAAAGTACCAATAGTATTGTTTACTAACGCAGATTTGAATTCATCATTGTTTACATACAAAGAGATCGAATCCAACTTCATCAAAGGTCTCTGGGTTTTCCCACTGTTCTTCTTCTCTCCCTTAGCCTCATACGCATCTTTCCTTGGCGAATAGAAGAACATCGCCACATGATTTTTAGACTCAATCGAGTGGATGTATTTAATCTCCTTTTCACCATAGAGGTAAGTCGCCTTATCATCATCTGTAGAACTTTTATATGCGTTCTGATAGTTAGCTTTAGTATTATCGTACGGATTTCTCCACCTATATGGGTCACCCATACCATACAACCTAGCATAATTGACCTTTACGTACGAGCCCAAATCGTCAGGGGTAGGGCCATCACCTGTAACATCCACATAATCAGGAGAGAGTGTGGCGGTCAATTGATAGCCACTGGCATAAGGAGGCATTTTATTACAATTATAATAATGATCTTTACCTTTCTTGTTATTAGTTGAAGCATCATCATCAGTGTAACTAACTAAAGCCCCATTAGCACTAACAGTACTACCATTATTACCCACTTTCACATTAAACGTCACCTCTTTTTGAACGAAATTATAGATTTGGTCGCCATACACATAGCGCGTACCATCAGGGCGAGTCACCGTGATCTCTGAAATGTGATGTTTCTTACGACCTTCGCAACCATACCTACTCTGTGAGGTTTTATAGTCATACGAGCCATTAGTAGTCATAACATAAAATGGCATTCTCTTATTCAAGCCAGAAACGGAAGCCTCCTCTGCAGTCAAATAAGTCATCGTAGTATTTCGCTTAGCGCGATCCTCACGCTTGATAGTTTTCACTTTTACTTTACTATTTTTTCCTGAGGTCCAATAATTATTTCCTGGTTTAGCGTTTTCCTTCCCATCAACAAGTTCAAAGCAAACAGGGTCAACGCCATACATCTCGTCATAATAGGCGTTATCATACACAGCGAAGTCTCCCGCATTCTTAAAATAAACCTTTTCATATAACGAATTTTGTTTTGATTCATGTAGAGAGACGTTAGGTTCAAATGCTTTTGCTTTGTCGTCAGTCCACATACCCGAATATGAATAGTCAACCTTACCGGCACCATTGACACCAAACTTAGTGATGTTTCCACCGCCTATATCCAAACCAAAAGAGCCAGAACCCGAATGGCTTTCAACCTTTGGGTCATAGACCAAGCTGACATCACGGAAAGGTCTGAACATTCCAGAAACGCCCTGACCCGAAGCCGTATAGATATCGTAAGTCATTTGAGCCAATGCGATAGCAGGGATATTCTCCGAATAGGGTTGATCCTTCTCCCTGTTGAAATCGTGCATGGCATAAGGATTCTCCTTACCCAAATCGGAATAGAGATAACCAAAGGCAGGAGCGCCCTTCGTATTGTGTTTGAGATATTGTCTAGTATAAAAACCATTTAACGACGCCTGGCCAGAGAACAAATAGACCTCTGCGCCTGTTCCGACTTCCACCTTCACAGAATAAGAAGTCATATCATTTTTCAACTGAGGCACATAGGTGTGGGGCCCGATTGGAATAGAGGTTGAACGGCCACCGTCAAAAGAGAAGAGCTTGCCTTGTGAGACAGAAGAAGAAGAACTTATAGAGACAGCTCTAAGACCGCTACGGGAGTTGATGGAGGCACCCGCAGTGAGTCCACCCTTAAAAGTGGTTGACTGATCGTTAGCAATCTTGTCGACCTGACCAGATAGCGTAACGCGTGGCGTCAGGGACAAACCGCTCTCCGTGCTCTGAGACAACTGCAGACCCACGCTCGCGCCCAAAGCTGCAGTTTTACTATCATTTGTCTTATTGGCACTGAACGTCAAACCGACACCGTTCTCCAAGCCAATACCGTTATAGTTATTATATGAGATTGTACTGTTCAATGAAAGTGACAGTTTCAATCCCGCCATCTCAGGTTTAAACCCTATACCGACACCTGCCGTCCAATTAGGGTTAATATTGGTTGTGGTCTCAATACTATCAGCCCCATTAAAATCATCAGGGATACCGCGCACGGTACGATTGATAATACCACCCGCATTCAACGTCCAGCCTAAGCCAACCATACTTGCTTGGTCTTCCACACCGATGCCGGATGAATAACTGATATTGATCGGGTAACCATCCACATCCAAAAGCGGGATGTTATAGTTAAAATCACCCGTAAACAAATCCACCATATTGTCAACTCCCGACGGGGTGAAAGTTGTGAATTCAGGCTGCGTCGGGCCACCAGTCAATGCCCATGCCTGGAATGGGGAAAAGACCAATTGAAACAGCAACAACGACGAGACAACTTTTGTCCAATAACTTTTTCTGATTTTGTCTATCATAATTTTATCGATTATTCATCACCAATTAATGTTCCACAACACACGGATCACAAGGATTACATCCCTCGACAACGACTTCCTTTGTCAACGAAATAGCCGAGTTCTCGTCGCAATCCTTTCTCTTAGCCGTTAAAGTAATGGTATAAGTACCATTGGAAGGGAAGTACAACGTTACCGTTTTACCATCAGCGCCGAAATCCGGTTTGGACGACAAACTCCAATGATAAGAGACGTTAGATCCCAGGTCAGATGCATTAAACACCACACCACATTGGGAGGTTCCCTCATATGAGAAATCCAGATCACGTTGTTTAAGCAAAGGACGCACCTTCACAATCTTCTTCAGCACGCATCCATCCTTCATGCCTTCCACCGTATATTCCTTATCCTCGGAACCGACTCTCACGTCGGTAGCAGAGCACCTACTACATGACAAGCCCTCGGAAGGAGTCCAGATATATTGATCCGCACCATCCGCAGACATATGCAAAACAGATCCATTACACTCGTCAAACTCCTGCGTCACCTCAAAATCAAATGGATCCATAACCGCAACTTGCACAGATTTAGAGATCATACAACCACCAGCCGTATGGATTTTAACCGTATAGGTTACAGAGCGATCGACCGTAACGCTCGGATTGGCGGAAGAAGCGTTGCTCAAGCCCGAGGAAGGAGTCCACTGATAAGAATCTCCACCCGTAGCTTTTAAGTTTACGACCGAGCCAGAACATGCGGTAGTCGTAGATGCGGTCGCCGTGATATCGCTCTCATTCAAAGACTGAACCAACACATCTTTCTGGATCTTCGAACCACACCATGATGTGACATCCACCGTATAAGCACCAGGAGTAGTTACAGAGATGGAAGCTTGGTCACTTATAGTTCTCTGACTTCTCTTGTCTCGCCATTGATAGGTGGCACCCGGAGTATATGCAGACAAAGTGATGGAAGAACCACTCTTACAGATTTGGCGAAGAGGTTCCATGTTCACCACCGGAGTAGGACAAGGAGTAACACTACTACAATTATCCAACGCACTATTCAAAGAAGGGATATCGGTCTTGTCCTTCAACAAATAGCCTAAACCGACCAAAGGATCAGGAGTCAACGCACAAGATGGGATCGGCTCAGCCTCAGAGGAAGAGCAAGGCGTGATCCACATCACGTTGACATCACCCTCGTTACCAGACCTTTCCTTCACATAGGCAATCATATAAGATGCGCCAGCCCTCAAATCAACTGGATCAGATAATGTTTTATCACCCGAAAGGATCTTCTCATTGTTAACGAACAGGTTACCTCCGCTCACATTGGATTGGAAATAGTAGAGACCGTCACAAGAAGGAGCGATAAATCCAGACCAGATCACATAATCAGCCGCTATCGTAGACAAATCGGAAGAGAGTGAAGAGGTGCGAGACGAGCCCGTCTTCTTGTCGAGCACACAAGGCGAATCATCATCGTCATCACCAGACTGCTCACCGTAGAGAGTCATCGTCAGACCGGACATATCACGGTTATCCACAGAAGACAACTTGATCTGTCTTTGAACCGAACATTCCGCCCTATCGAGTTGGACATAATAGATACCCGCAGGAACGTTTCTCAGCGCATAGTCAGAACCGATCTGCTGGAATTCCGAATCGAACCATTTCACATTGAACGGCACATAAGAGGAGTCAGCCACGCTGGTTGAAGAGACAGACATAGCGCCATTGGCTCCACAATCAGGATATTCATCGATATTTACCCAAAGGTCAGAAGCACAGCCTTCCACACCACATTCATGGACAACAACCTTAAAGTCCTTTCTAACGACCATGGTATCACCACCACGAACGCAAGTCACATCGACCCAATAGGTGGTCGTCTCCGTTGGAGAGACAATGATTCGATCCGTTTTCTCGTCCGTGCTCCAACGGTAAGAGATGAAACCAGAAGGCGTATTAGTCAAACGCACGTTCAAGCTTGTCCTGCTACCGAGGCAAAGGTAATCTTCCCCACGCACCTCAAAGCGGATAGAATCAGACGATGGAGTATCTCCGGACCCACATTTAAGGACCGTATAGGAAACGCTCACCGTATCGAAGAAAGAGGAGGCGGCGTCTCGAACAACCAATCTACGAGTCACTGAGTAATCCTCAGTCAAAGAGGTCGGCACATTGACAATCGTAGAGATAGGATACAATGGTCCACCCACATTCGTAGAGTCCTGTTGGGAAATTGGATCCAACCACGTATAAGTGTAAGAACCGCTTCCACCTATGACACGAACTTCGAGACGGGCGGTATCCCTATTACCCAATGAAGTATCGCAAATAACCTTATTGATAGGAATCAGGCTAAAGCCACAACCCGAGCAGCTTGGTGTAACCGCAGCCCCCCACTTACTTGACAAATTATCATTAGCGAGTTGCTGACACACATTGATTGACGCACTAGCGAGGTGGCTGACGTTTATGCCTTCCAACTGACCAGTGATATGGACACATCCATTTCCGCAGAAAGGACGGGTTTCACCGGTGACGTTTTTGATTCTTCTAAACTTAGTGACAGATCCAGACTCCAAGGCAAACATACCAGTTCTGGAATTCATGATACCCTCCAGGCGATCAATATCCATCAAATTATAGTTCGTCACATTACATGCGGCGTCGTTGAGGGTAAGGCCGTACTCGATTCGGAAGGAACCCATATTCACCAAACGAGCCTGGTTGTTCAACGTGAACTTTCCTTGGACAGTAACGATACCACGGTTGTATAACTGAGCTTCCTCGTTCATCTTAGCCGGAACAGGGCTACTAGATGATCCTGAAGCGATGATCACGTTCGTTCCTCTGTTAACAATCAATTTAGATTGTTTACTCATGGAGAGATATTTTGCGCCAGATCTTTCCACGAAGGTGAAAGGACCCGAACCATCCAATATCAGAGTACCATTAAATTTATTCATGTTGAGGGAGGTAGCCACATCCGAATAGATATAAGCCGACGCACCCGTATTCAAATCGACCACATACGTTTTCCCCGCCTCCGTGACAACAGCCTGATAACTATTACCAGAAGAGAAGACGTTTGTCGAAGAAGTTGACAAGACATGAGCGACCCCATCGGTCAACCTGTAAGATCCGTCATTCAAATCATGATCACCACAAGTAGGGACGAAGATGTCAGGGATAGAGTCACCACCACCGCCACCACCATGGCAGCTTTGCAGAACAACCACGCTTGCCGTCAAGGTCGAATAGATTTTCCCTGTTGGCCTATAGTATACCAAAGCCTTATATGTTTGGGATTGAGATGGAGAGACATCGATGGAACGACCCGCATTAGGGAAACCAACCCATCTCACATCAAAGTCCTCATAATAAGAATCGTTGTCACCAATCTTAACCGTCAAGTTCGTCGACGTGTTCGGGCAAATCTCCGTATTACCCACAATTCGGATATTCAAGCTATCCATTCTATATGGGTCCGGGATAGAGACCGTCTTCTCGCAGCTGACATTACCTTGGGTAATAACAACGGAATAAACACTATCCGTAGCCGGCACAACGATCGAAGATGTTTGGGCGCCATTGCTCCACAAATAAGAGGAGCCACCCGAAGCAGTCAATACAGCAGAACCATTATTCACATACGAAACGACATTCGCCTTCATGACCTCAACACGGAAAGAAGCCGTGTATTCACGATTCGTGGCAGGATCCAGAACATTCACCGTATAAGTCTCGGTATGTCTTGGAACGATCCTGATATTCGCCATCGAATAAGCCCTGCGGTTCACCCATTGGTAAATGCAAGAGTCACATCCGGTAGAGAACGATGCCGAGAGCTCTATGGTATCTCCCTGACAAACGGAAGAAGGTCCGGAAATCGTCACGTAAGGGATATCCCCGCTAGGGATAGAAGATTCACGGACATCTATGCTTTGCTTACACGTCTTGCCAAACTCGTCCGTAACAAGTACTGAGTAGCTAGCAATATTCGTTGTTCTCGGAACCGTTATATACGAAGTGGAATCATTTGTCGACCACAAATAAGAGACACCACCCCTCGCGAATAGGCGGATAGAATTACCCACGCTGAAGCTATCCACATCGACGCTCAACACATTGACACGGAAGGAATCCGTACCCGTAGCGCCAGAAGAGAGATCCCGCACATGAACGACATACGTTCTAGACTCCCTAGGAGAAACAACGATCTGGTTCGCATGGTTCTGAGTCGTATCCGCAATATTCCATGAATACAAGTAGCGTCCAGATCCATTGGTACCACTCGCTCTCAGGACAATAGACTCACCTTCACAGATACTGCTGGCAGTGCTGCTGGAAGAGATCATGACCTCCACCGAATCAGGCACGGTAACAATACCCGGCTGCACATTCACCGAGGCAGAGCACTGGTGGTCATCCCTTGTGACGCTCACCGTATAAGTTCCAGCCACATTAGCAGGCACAACAATAGACTGCGTATTTTCTCCAGTAGACCAATGGTAATCACCCCCACCCGTAGCCACCAATTGTGCGGTCAGGTCATTTTGCTTATTGATTTTAGCAGAGAGGGCGAAGACATATCTAGTAGCGACGGTCTTCTTGTTCGTGCCATTATCAGTAACGACAACCTTATATTCGGCAGAAGAAGTCTCCTTCACCCTGATAGACGGAGCCGTCGAAATCTTGACATCATTCCTATACCACTCAAAGCTCAGCGATCCGGTCGCCCCCGACACATTCGCATCGAACATGACAGAATCCTGAGAACCGTTCAAACAAACATACGAGTTACTATATGTCGTGCTCAACGAATCATTTCTGTCCGTAATATCCACCCTATAGGTGCCCTCGAAGCGGAAAGTGTCATTACAAACATCATCAATGGTAACGGCAGTATAATCATAAGTAGATGAATAATCATAAACAAACGGATTACCCGTATAGGTGACATTCATAGATGGATCGGAGAGATTGACATTCGTCCAAACATAATTTGAACCACCTTCACCCAACAAGATGACCAGCGATCGGGACTCGGTCGAAACCGCCATGGTGCTGATTCCGCGTACGACAACCGTTACCTTAGAGATTTTACGGACTGTACTATCCAAGCTATTGGCAGTCAATGTGTAGGTCGTTGTATGAGCAGGAGAGACCTCCACTGAACTCGACGATGAGTTCAAGCCCAGCCAACGGTACGTATAGGTTTGGCTGCTATCATCCGCCGCCAACAAAATAGATTGGCCTTTACAGATATAGACGGTATCATTTTCCGTCAAGAGCGTATCGTTATGAGAGACCACAACGATATGAGGATCAGTTCCACTAGGGACGCCACCATACAACTTCACTTCCACTAGGGACGCCACCATACAACTTCACCTTACAAGAGGCACCGCCATCCACCCAAACAGACAACATAGAGTCCTCTGGCATCGGAGAGATTGACCTCCGCACACCATCCAAAAGGAAGGTGATCACATCCGTGGAATCCGACAAAACTTGAATCACAGGAACATGGACATGAGCGCTAGCCGTTTTTTCCAGACCCAAATCCAAGTCAACCACCTTCACGCAATAATCGCTGCTAGCCAATGGGGTATCCGTAATAGAGTCGGTAGTAGCCCCCGTGTTCCACTCGTAGGAATAATTACCACTTCCGCCACTCACCACAGTGGAGAGATGCACACCCGATCCCTGACAAATAGAGGCCGGTCCGTTAAGGATAACCTGCAACGGAGCGTAATCATCATATCTATCTTGTTGATTATTAACGACGACACTCGCCGTACAAGTCTTAGCATCCTTTGTCAAATCAACAGAATACGTTCTAGTAGTCTCACTCACAGGGACAATCACCGAAGGAGTGGTAGCACCGGTGCTCCAGTGATAAGAATCCGCCAGAGAGGCTGTCAGCACCACAGAATTAGGTTCCTTTTGAGACAAGAAGACGTTCGCCTTCAACACATAAACGATGACATCTTTAGAACCGATTTGCGTAGTACCATTCTCTGTGACGTATACCCTATATTTAGTCATTTCAGTAGGATAGACCGTAAGGCGAGAAGCTCCGCTCTCCGATGAGAGTGCGTACTCTTTTCCATCAACCACCTTAACCCAACGGTAAGTATATGCGCCGTTCTCCTTGCCCGACACATTAACGGACAAAGAAGTCGACTCGTTTTGGCAGACGATTGTATCACCATATATTTGGATTCCATAAGAGAACTCCTCTTCGGTGCCGCCGCCTCCGCCGCCGCCTCCGCCACCAGGACAGCCTTGGCAGTTATCTTGAAGCACAGCGCCTCCCGAATGGTTCTCGGAAGCGTTCGGGTTATAGTGGAAACTAGAAGAAAAACCATTCTCTGCGCAGACATAGATCAACTGGTCATCCGGAGTGATTTTATTTCCGCTATTAACGACATAATTGTCCTCCAATGAGACTCTTCCAACGGAGTGCAAGCAACCGCCGTTACCATAGATGGCGGAATTGATGTGGGAGCTACCCTGCACATTCATAATAGATCCATTCGCCAGGCATATACCACGATTGCTATTCAGCCAAATGCTACCCGAGACGTTCACCTCCGAGAGATTGGAGAATGCGCCATCGAGTCTGAATCCTGTCAGGACATTAAGTTTACCCACATTAATGACATTGGAATTCGAATTGAAATTCACATAGTTGTCACCCCCATACGGAGACCTTTCGAAAGTGATTTCTCCACGATTCACAAGGTTGATCTCATGGTCGAAGTCACCTTGTATAATCACCTTAGCTCCCTCGTTCACATAAAGTGCACACCCGGAATTGTAGGTACATCCCGTAGAGAACGTATACACCCCAGGGGCAGATGCGATAATCGCACCTCCATTTATATGCAAGGTGTAGGTACCAGACTGCGTCAAACGAAGGACCTTACCGGCCCCCACATCCGTCGCCCCATTCGCTTTCAAACTAACGATTTGCGAACTATTATACATACTAATATCCCTGTCTCCGGGATCTACTGCGCATTGTGCATAACTATTTTGCAAGCACCACAAGCTTGACAAAAAAATCAACACTCCAAATAATCTTTTGTTCATATTTTTATAAAATATACCGCAAATATAGGAACAATCTCGCTTACGACCCAAGAAAAACATGATATTTTTTAATAAAATTTTTATTTGTAAAATATACATCGCGCATTATGTATATTTTTACCACATTTTAAATAAAGAATTAGCATATTTTTTACACTTTTTAAAATATACTTAAAACATTGTGAATCAATTATATAAGGGTATTTCAGCAACAATATAAACACAGATTTGACAATTAAACACACCTCAAACGACTTTCATCATACAAATTAAGCGTGAATATGACAAAAATTAATGTTTTTCGTGTCGGCAATCGAAAAGAGCATAAAATTATATACCTTTGCACATGAGAATATTACAAACGTAAGCTATGATAGATTTAAAACACATTAGTCCGAAACTAAAGCACACAGAATCAGGAAATTTCTTCCTGATGGCAGGTCCGTGCGTGATTGAAGGAGAAGAGATGGCGTTCCAGATCGCGGAACATGTAGTGGCACTCACGGAAAGATTCAAAATACCATATATCTTCAAGGCATCCTACCGCAAGGCGAACCGTTCCAAGGCAGACTCCTTCACGGGAATCGGAGATGAAAAGGCGTTGAAGATTCTAAGAAAGATCAGCGAAACGTTCGACGTGCCGGTTGTTTCCGACATCCATTCGGAAGAGGAGGCGCAATTGGCGGCCGAGTATGTGGATATCCTGCAAATCCCCGCATTCCTTTGCCGGCAGACTGACCTTCTGGTGGCTGCGGCGAAGACGGGCAAAGCCATCAACATTAAGAAGGGTCAGTTTCTCTCTCCGCCGGCGATGGCTTTCGCGGCGCAAAAGGTGCGCAGTGCGGGGAACAACAACATCATGTTGACGGACCGAGGCACCTGCTTCGGCTACCAAGACCTCATTGTGGACTTCCGCGGCATCCCTGAGATGCAGAAGATCGGCTATCCAGTTATCCTGGACGCGACGCACTCCTTGCAGCAACCCAACCAAGGCTCAGGCGTGACGGGTGGCAACCCAGCCATGATCGAGACAATCGCCAAAGCCGGTGTGGCGGTAGGCGTGGACGGGCTGTTCATGGAGACGCACTTCGATCCCGCACATGCGAAATCGGATGGAGCGAACATGCTCCCACTCGACAAGATGGGGGATCTGCTCAAAAAATTAGTACGCGTACGCGAAGCCATCCTCTAAGTGTTGATGGCATACGCGCAAAACCTAAAAGAGTATTTTCAGGGATACCTACCCTTCTACCGCCGCAACCTGAAGTTGGCCGTACCAGTCATGCTTGCCCAGCTAGGGCAAGGCACCGTGCAATTACTAGACACCATCATGGTGGGGCAACTGGGCAAGACGGAGTTGGCTGCCGTATCCTTCGGGGGAGCGATGTTCTTCGTCGGATTCGCCGCCGCATTGGGGCTCTCGTTCGGCTCCACCCCACTCATCGGCATCGCCTATTCGTCGGGGCGCCATCGTAAGGTCGCGAGCATATTCCAGAACGCCATCCTCTTCAACACGATCGTCACCCTGGTGATCGGAGCGTTAATGTTAGGCGAATACCAAATCATGGACCATCTCGGTCAGCCGGAAGAGGTATGTCCGTTAGCGAAGTCCTACTACATGATCCTGCTCAGTTCCCTACCCTTTGTGCTATGGTTCCAGGCCTTTCGGCAATTCATGGATGGTGTGGGGAACACGAAGTACGCCATGATCGTCACCGTGTCGGGGAACATCCTCAACATCCTGCTCAACTGGGTGCTCATCTTCGGCCACTTCGGTTGTCCGAAGCTAGGGGTAGACGGAGCGGCCTACGCCACCCTCATCTCACGCATACTCATGTGCATCGCCTTCATCCTATTGGTCCGCGTCAAGCGTCCCTACTCCCGCTATTTCAAGTTCTTCCGGTGCGATAAATTCACCCTACAGGAGTTGCGGGATCTATTCAAGATCAGCTCTCCCATCGGGTTACAGATGTTCATGGAGACCTTTGGCATGAATGTGGCGGTGACCTTCGTCGGGCTCTGCGGAACGGTCGCCTTGGCAAGTCACCAGATCGCCATCACCATCTCCTGCGTCACATGGATGATCAGTTGCGGCATTGCCTCCGCCACCACGATCCGCGTCAGCCACCAGTTAGGCGCCGGGGAGACGTTAGCCATGAAGAAAGCCGGCATCGCCTCCATCCACCTCAGTCTCTTCTTCATGGGGCTCTGTTCCATCCTCATCATCGCCTTCAGGACCCCGATCGCGCAAATCTTCACGGAGGACACAGAAGTTATCGAGTTGGCCTCCATCCTGCTCATCATGACCGGCATCTACCAGATGGGAGATGGATTGCAGACCGTCACCATCGGAGCCCTACGGGGCATGAAGAACGTCATCACCCCGATGGTGGTCGCCTTCATCTGCTACATTGTCGTGACCATCTCCGTCAGCTATTTCTGCGGCATCTACATGGGATGGGGCGCACCCGGCATTTGGTTCGCCTACATCCTTGAGTTATACCTCGCCTCCCACCTGTTGGTGAGGAGATTCAGGAAAGACACGAAAAGAATCATCGAAGAGGGAGGGCTTTCCTCGGAAACGAAGAGATAAGAAAAAGGGGAACAAGCGAACCCGTCCCCCTAATCCGTTGTCAACGCCCATCCCCTATGGGAAAGGCGTGACAGGAGTTATCAGTATCAGAAATTAAACTGCAAACCTGCGGCGAAAGTCGGAAGGCTCCAAAGATCCAACCAATCACCGGAATATTCCGCTTTCACGCCGAACACGTCCGTGAACATCCACTTCACACCCGAATAGATGCCTAAGATACCATTGGAACCCGTAGATGAACCCGTCACATGTGGCGTAATGAGAGCATTTTCGTAGTAATCAAGCTTTGAATGCAGAATAGAGACACCACCCTGAAGACCAGCATAGACATCCAAATTCTTCACGAATTCCCAGTTGAAACCACAACGGGCAGCGATTGGCATCTCCCATGATTTAGCAAAATAATCAGAATAGTAAAAGTACCCCATATAGAGGCCTAAATCGATGGCTCCGTTATCTCCGAAAGCCTTGGTGTGACAGAAGCCATCCTTCAATCCCCACATGGCGTCCACCGAGAAAGTCGGCGTGCGATGATCTACCGAAAGATCGTAAGGCGGTACACCCACCATAACGCCCAAAGCGAAATCGCCCGCATTGGCGAACTGAATTTTTTCCACCTTCTCCGCATTCGCGCACACAAAAGTTAGCAGCGATGCAATAGTAAGTAATAATTTTCTCATTTGATTACATTTAATAATAATATACAACAAATTTTTCACATAAAACATTTACAAATGTAAATACTTCTTCCATTAAAAAAAAACATTTCTATCAATTTTTCTAAATTTATGAACGGGAAAAACAAGGAAGAAAAATTTAGATCGTCAGGCGAACAAACAATGAAGTATTTACGACAGTGCAAGGTCCATCAGGCTTCCTGATCAAAGACACTTTTAGATTTTTTAATTGTTGTATAGTGTAAATGTCGAAAATTATTGCTACATTTACCACGTTTTTTAACGCTTAAAACATTATTGAAATGAGAAAACTATTTACATTATCTGCGGCAATGCTTTTCGCGACTGGTTGTTTTGCACAATACAGTTTGTCATATAAAGCTAATCAGCTTCGTATTGGCGACTATCGAAATATGAAGCAAATCGAGTACAAAGAGCAAGGAGAAGCAGGAGCCAATAAATATTGGGACTTCTCCAAGTCAAAGATACTCAAGGATATGTACATCGACCAACAAGAGGACCTCAACGCCACGGCGGAGCAAGGTTACAGACTCAGTTGCGATGAGGGTGGCACAAAGCACACCTTGTTCGAGATCACCAAGTCAGAGAAGAGATACTACGGTATGATCACGCCAGGCGCCAAGATCGACTTCGAGGAGCCAATTGTAGACTTGATGTTCCCTCTCTCCTATCAAGACACGAAGGTGGGACCAATGAACGGTGTATACACGCCAAACAATGGTGAGCAATCATTCATCGAAGGCAACTACATCACCAAGGCCGACGCATGGGGAACGCTCGTGTTGCCTGACGGAAACACTTACCGCAACGTTTTGCGTGTAAAGGTAACGAAGGATTACAAGCAGAATTTCGGAAAGACCACTTACAACATCCATTCGGTTCGTTATCAATACTTCGCTGAGGGTGCGCGCTATCCGGTGCTCATCGTAGTGGAGAGCGAGACCTCATCCGACTCTGGTTGCAAGTGTGGCGGCAAATATGCGGAGATGTTCATGGAGACCCCAGCGGTTTACGAGAACGACGCTATAAAGTCCGCAGCGCCTAAGAGCAAATTCGAATACACGGCAGACTTCAACTACTTGGCATCTCCAAACCCATTCGCAGAGAGCATCGACTTGGCATTCAGCATGGGTGCGGACGCAAAGGTTACGGTTGACATTTTGGACCTCAACGGTCGACTCTTATCCACTTTCATGAGTGAGCAATTGAGCGCTGGCCAATACAGCTACAAATTCAACGCTTCCTTCTTGACTCCTGGTCAATATGCATTGCGCATCCAAGTGGGTGACAAGACATACACCAACATCATGTTGAAGGGCGAATAATTAGCCGACAAGTAAAAAGAGACCCGCTCCACATTGTGAGAGCGGGTTTTCTTTTGGGGAATGTACATCACGAAGCAGAACAACAAAGTATAACATAAACAGTTAAGACATCCATACGGGGAAGGAAACAGCAGATATTCAGACCATATTTTTCTTGGTATCCGCATCATTTCTTTCAAATATCAATCCATTCATCTGTTTTTATGCTCTAAATTTCATCACCATGGCATAATATGTGAAAAAATGTTTATATTTGCCCCGCAAAATGTTAGAATACGAAAATGGGTTTATTGCAAGAGAAATTATCTAAGTACACCGAGCCGCAGAAAGTTAAAGCGTTGGGTGTATACCCTTACTTCCGAGAGATAGAGAGTGAACAAGATACCGAGGTTATCATGAACGGTAGGAAAGTGTTGATGTTCGGCTCAAACAGCTATCTTGGGTTAACCAATCATCCTAAAATAAAAGAGGCCGCCATCGAGGCGACTAAAAAATACGGTTCCGGCTGTGCAGGTTCTCGATTCTTGAACGGCACATTGGATATACATGTAGAGTTGGAAAGAAAGTTGGCGGAGTTCGTCGGGAAAGAGGAAGCGTTGATTTTCTCCGCAGGATTTAACGTGAACATGGGCGTTGTCTCCATGTTGACTGGCCGCGAGGATTATCTGCTGTTCGACGAACTGGACCACGCCTCCATCATGGCAGGCAAGCAAATGTCCTTCTCCAAGGCTTTGAAATTCAAGCACAACGACATGGAATCACTCGAAAAGAAACTCCAGATGTGCGAGCCAGACAAGATCAAGATGATTGTTGTGGACGGTGTTTTCAGCATGGAAGGCGATGTGGCCAAACTGCCGGAGATCGTCGCCCTCTCAAAGAAATACAATGCGAACATCTATGTCGATGAGGCACACAGTTTGGGTGTCTTCGGCAAACAGGGTCGTGGCGTGTGCGACCACTTCGGTCTGACGAAGGACGTGGATGTCATCATGGGTACCTTCAGTAAGTCCCTCGCATCCATCGGCGGTTTCTGCGCCGCAGATTCTTGCGTGATCAACTTTCTCCGCCACAATGCGAGACCATACATCTTCAGTGCGAGCATCACACCAGCCGCTACGGCTTCCGTATTGGCTGCGCTTGAGATCATGAAGAACGAGCCGGAGCGTATGGAGCACCTCTGGAAAATCACGAAGATGGCTTTGGACGGATTCAGAAGCCTGGGATTCGAGATCGGTCACACCGAGACACCAATCATCCCGCTCTTCATCCGCGACAACGAGAAGACATTCTTGTTCACCAAGCTCCTCTTTGAGGACGGTATCTTCGTGAACCCTGTGGTAAGCCCTGCGGTTCCATCCAACGATACATTGATCCGTTTCTCCCTGATGGCTACCCACACGGAAGAGCAGGTTGCGATAGCGTTGGAGAAGATCGGAAAAGTAGGAAAGAAACTGGGTGTGATTGCCTAAGGCACTCTCCCCTTTCACATAATTGTCACCCCATACGTGTCCATTCACGTAGGGGTGCTTTTTCAAATATAAGAATCTTAAGCATATGAATTATTGGTTTGAATGTAAAGTCTGCTACAATAAGCTGGACGATTCCGGAAAGAACAAGAAAATGTCTGACATCTATTTGGTGGACGCCCTTTCCTTCACAGAGGCTGAGAAGCGTGTGAACGAAGAGGTTTCCCTCTTCTCAAGCGCATACGAGAATGGATTGTTCACCATCGAGGGCATCAAGCATGTCAAGATCGGAGAGATATTCGGAGAAGACATCGAGTGCGAGAAGTGGTTCAAATGCAAAGTGAACTTCATCACTGTGGATGAGGTGTCCGCCAAGGAGAAGAAGATCTCCAGCGTGATGCTTGTGCATGCGGACGATATGCAGGAGGCATTCAAGAACCTGAAAGAGGGACTTAAGGACTCCATCTCGGACAGTGACATCGTCAGCATGACAGAGACCGCCATTGCAGACATCTTCCATTACAGCGCACCAGCGTGATAAACTAACCTAAAAAAAGGAGGGCACCATGTCATCCATCGCAGATAGAATCAAGGAAATCAACGCATCCCTACCCCAAGGGACAAGATTAGTGGCTGTTTCTAAGTTCCACCCCGTCGAGGCTATACAAGAAGCATACGATGCGGGGCATCGCCTGTTCGGAGAGAACAAGGTGCAGGAGTTGGTCGCAAAGAAAGATCTATTGCCTTCGGATATATCATGGCACTTCATCGGTCATCTGCAAACCAACAAGGTGAAGATGATCGTGCCCTTCGTCGCTTTGATCCATAGCGTCGACACGGAACACCTGCTGAAGGAGATCGACAAGCAAGCCGCCGCCTGTGGCAGGACGGTCGAGTGCCTCCTTGAGGTGCACGTGGCACGGGAGGAGACTAAGTTCGGATTCTCCCCTGAGGAGGTCCGCGACCTCTTTGCTAATGGAGCCTACAAGGCGTACGAGCACGTGAAGATCGTAGGCATCATGGGCATGGCCTCCCACGTGGACGACGAGGGAGAGATCCGCAAGGAGTTCCATGCATTGAAAACATTATTTGATGAAGTGAAAAACAACTATGCCCCAGCATTCCGTGAGCTTTCCATGGGCATGTCGGGCGACTACCATATCGCCGTGGAGGAGGGCAGCACCCTCGTGCGCATCGGCACCTATATTTTTGGGGAACGATTGTACGTCTAAACAGGTGAGTTAAATTTTCTCCACCTTCTCGAGCGGAAGTCCGCTCAGGTCCGCTACCGTCTGTTTGTCAAAGCCTTTCGCCAGCATCTTTTTAGCCATCTCCAGCGCTTTGGCTTGCGCACCTTCCGCTCTGCCTCGTGCCAACCCTATCGCTTCGCCTTCGTCACGGCCCTCTTTCTTGTAGGTCTCGATGGTGTCATTCTGTGACATGATAGCGTCCACGTGGGCGAAGTACTCCTTGCGCTCCTTCTCGCTCATGGTGGCGATGCGGAGCTTCTCCTCCGCCTCCTTGAGTCCCGGTGTGGTGGTGTTCTCCTTGATCTTCCCGTTCTTCAGGAAGTCCAGCCACTCCTCGATGGGCGTCTTGGCCACCTCGTTGAACTGGTTCACGCGGATGAGGTAGTATTCCGGGAATATGTTTTTTCCGACGGCCGCCATCTCCTTGTCGAAGTACTCCTTCTCCCTCTTGTTGACCTCCAGCACGTCCTTTTGGAACACTCCCTTGAAAGTGGTCGTGCCGTGGTAGAGGAAGTCCTTGCCGGTGCCTAGGTCGAAGTAGAGAATGTTGATGGAGTAGACCTTCTTCACATTTTTGTACGACTCGCCTAAGCGGATGTGCTCAGTGATGGCCTTGCTCGTGCCGTAAAGGATGCGTTGCATGAAGTAGAGGTCGCGTGTGAGCTGCACCTCCACGATGAAGAGCTCGCCGTCTTCCGCCTTGACCATCATGTCCACCCGGTTGAACTTGTCGTCGAGCGTCTGCTGGTTGCTCTCGCTCTCCAACACCTCCACGATCTCCACCTTCCTGCCTAACAGCACGGTGAAGAGACCCTCGAGGATGCCGAAGTTGGCTTTGTCACGCAGCAATCGCTTGATCGCCCAGTCGAAACGTATGTAGTCGGTGTCTCTCATCTCATGAAACGTTTTATCACCGCAAAGGTAATTGTTTTTCTGTAAGTTCCAAATGATTTTAGTGTAAAATTGTGATGTAATTACACAAAACTTAAACACAAGAGAGAATGACATGAATTCAATTAAAAAGGTGATAAGTAATGTGGAATCCTCCAAATTGTTGATATATTTGCGTAAGCCTAATAATCATGTATGGGTTTCGCTGAGATTGGTGCACAGGGAATCATGCCTGAGACGTTAGGAGGAGAGAATATAACGCAACGTCTAATAGCGCCTTTTGTGCGCTAAAAAAATTAAGTGTATGAAGGGCTTTTTCTATTCTTCAAAAGAGGTCAACAAAATTGAGGCTTACATCCAAAAACAATATGGTGATTTTCCTACCGTCATACATGAGATTGTATCCCCGGATATACATGTGGACATCGCACTGATACCCCCGTCCGACGAGCAACCATACTATAAATTGGTGACGATGGGTGCTGGCGCATATAAGATGAATGTTCCCCGTGAGTTCGGGAAACGCAAGCTTGAGCGGGCGGAGTATGTGATTTTTCTCCCGAAAGATTGGAATGTGCAATCTGACAAGGAGGAAGATTATTGGCCGATAAGATACCTGAAGGTAATGGCCCGTTTGCCAATCGTATGCGAGACGTGGCTCGGCCTCGGACATACAATGCAGGCGGACGAAGAGGGTAAGCCTTTCGCAGAGAACACAAAGTTCAATAGCCTTATACTCCTTCGTTCCATCGGCAAGGAAAACCAGGTCGTCGAGCCTATGCGATTGGGATTGTTCGGACGAGTGAATTTCTACCAGTTGTATCCGCTGTACCAAGAGGAGCTCGATTTTAAAATGGAACACTCGATGTCCGACCTGATTGATAAGATCGATGATGAGGATTTGAATCTTGTCCTGAATTTAAACAGGAAAAACTACGGTATATAAGGAGACTATCCACCTTTATTCATGCCTGATTGTGACATGGATATGGATTCTCTTAAGGCCCATCATTCCTTCCCTGCGATACGCTGGAGAAATGGTGGGCTAAGTTTGTGCGTATCTGTCCACTGAGGTTCGTTGGCTTATATTGACCCAAAATAAGAAAACTTTTTGTTCCCATTTCGTTTTCTATCTTATAGATTTACAATTCTTTAGCATCTTTTTTTGCATTTTCTGCACAAAAATTTGTGAGATGTGCAAACATATCGTACTTTTGCACAGTTTTACTAAAAATGAGTAAGTATGGCAAATAAATTTGTAGGCCATTTCGAGCATGCGATCACAGAATTCTGGGATCTCAAAGCGATGACCGATTACGTGGCGAAGAAAACATTCACGTACAGTCAAGTAGGGGAAGAAGTTGCGAAACTACATGTTCTCTTTGATGAAATCCATGTACAAAAGAACGACAAGATAGCCTTGGTGGGTCGAAACACGCCACAATGGGCCATCACGTTCCTATCCGCAGTTTCGTACGGCGCCATCGTGGTACCGATCCTTCAGGATTTCCATCCGAATGACGTGCAACACATCATCACGCACTCGGAGTCGAAGCTCGTTTTCTTGAGTGACAACCAATGGGAAGACTTGGACGAGAGCAAGTTCCAAGGAGTTCGCGGGGTATTCTCCATCTCTGATTTCCGTTGCATATACCAAGCACCGGGAGAGACCATCCAGATGTCGATGAAGCAGTTGGACCAAAAGTTCGCCGAACGTTATCCGAACGGATTCCGCAAGGAGGATGTGCACTTCTGCGACAAGGATGACAACGAGGTGGCAGTCATCAACTACACCTCCGGAACAACCGGCTACAGCAAGGGTGTGATGCTCACAGGCGAGAATCTGTGTGGCAACATGGAGTACGCCGCATCGACCAATTTGGTCGGCAAAGGCTACGAGATCCTCACCTTCCTGCCGCTAGCGCACGCCTATGGATGCGCCTTCGACTTCCTTTCGCAATTCGCAAAGGGTGCGCACATCACCTTCCTCAACAGGATCCCAAGTCCGAAGATCTTACTGAAGGCGATGGAGGATGTGAAACCAACCGTCATCTTCTCCGTACCGCTTATCCTCGAAAAGATATACAAAAACAACATATTGCCGAAGCTGAACAAGACATCCATGAAGTTGGCGATGAGTATTCCTATCCTATCGGGAAAGATCTACTCAGAGATCAGGAACACCCTCGTGAAATCATTCGGAGGCGAGTTCATCCATCTCATCATCGGTGGTGCTCCCCTCAACAAGGAGGTGGAGGAGTTCTTGATGAAGATCAACTTCCCATTCGCCGTGGGCTATGGTATGACGGAGTGTGGACCGCTCATCAGTTTGAACTATGGTGCGAACGGCAAGCAATATGTGCCAAACTCGGTGGGTACCGTTGTGGACGACATGGAGGTGCGCATCGACTCATCCGATCCGCAGAACATACCAGGAGAGATCCAAGTGAAGGGACGGAATGTGATGAAGGGATATTACAAGAACGAGGAGGCCACTTCCAAGGCTTTCACGGAGGATGGCTGGATGTGCACAGGTGACGTCGGCATCGTGGACAAGAACGGCTACATCTTCATCAAGGGACGTTCCAAGACCATGATCTTAGGCGCAAGCGGACAGAACATCTATCCGGAGGAGATTGAGGCGAAGTTGAGCAACCTACCGTTCGTATCAGAGTGCATCGTCATCCAACGTGCGGACAAGATCGTAGCCTTGGTTTATCCGGACTTCGCCGCCATGGACGAGATGGGCATCCAACGTGCCGATTTGGACGCTATCATGGACGAGCACCGCAAGAAGGTGAACGAGCAACTCGCCGCCTACGAGCGCCTCTCCGCCATCATCATCCATCCGACAGAGTTCGAGAAGACTCCAAAGAAATCCATTAAGAGATATCTTTACGAAAATTAATGCATAAAGGTGGGCTTCACTAGGCCCACCTTTATTTCGAAATAGACATACTACGTGTGACGGGCATCCACTATTTTGTGGACGCTTCTAACTTTATTGTTCAATCATATAGACAAACAAAAAAAGACAATGCGTTATTACAAAGGAAATTACAATCAGATGTTGGAAAAATCCATCCGGGATAACTGGGATATGCCAGCACTGACAAATTACGTCACTGGGGAAACCTACTGTTACAAAGATCTGGCATCTGCCATCGCGGAGATTCACATCCTTTTCGAGGAGGTGGGCATCCGTCCGAACGACAAAATCGCGGTTGTGGGAAAGAACACGCCTGAGTGGGCGGTGGTCTTCCTTGCCACATTATCCTACGGAGCAATCATCGTCCCGATCTTGCAGAATTTCCCTGTGGACGATATCCACCACATCGTGAACCACTCCGAAGCGAAACTTCTCTTCGTCAGCGACAACCTGAAAGATCAGGTGCAGGAGGAGAACATCAAGCGGGTGAAGTGCATCTACTGCTACAACGAGAAGTATTGCCTCTACACGAGCTATAAAAAATCCGTTCCTCAAAAGATACAAGAGTTGAGGGAGATGCTGAAGGTGAAATATCCGAACGGTGTACAGAAAGAGGACATCAAATATGCGGAGAGAAAGAACGAAGACATATTCGCCATCAACTACACCTCCGGCACGACCGGTTTCAGCAAGGGTGTGGTACAGACCGTAGACAATATCGTCGGCAACATAGGCTTTGTCAAGGAGATGGGGCTGGCCAAACCAGGCAACAAGATCCTCACCTTCCTGCCGCTCGCCCATGCGTACGGATGCACATTGGACTTCCTTTCGCAGATCGTGAACGGTGGACATATCACCTTCCTCATCAAGCTTCCCGCCCCTAACGTGCTGATCAAGGCGTTCGACGCCATACGTCCGAGCGTGATCTTCACCGTCCCTTTGGTGGTGGAGAAGATCTACCGTTCCGTTGCTGAACCAATCCTGACGAAGCATGCGGCAGAGATGTCGGAAGAGCAGATGGAGCAAAACATCTATCCGAACGTGCGCAACAAACTGATCCAACTCTTCGGAGGAGAATTCAGCCAAGTCATCATCGGTGGCGCACCGCTCAACGCTGACATAGAGCAGGGACTCAAGAAACTGAAGTTCCCGTTCGCCGTGGGCTATGGCATGACGGAGTGCGCTCCTCTCATCAGCTTCATCAGCATGGAAAAGTTCATCGCCAAGTCGGTGGGCGTCGTTGTGCCTAACATGGAGGTGAAGATCGCCTCCTCAGACCCTGAAAAGATCGCGGGCGAAATCCTCGTCAAGGGTCAGAACGTCATGATGGGTTACTACAAGGACGAGGAGAACACCGCTAAGGTCATCGAAGCGGACGGCTGGATGCACACGGGCGACATCGGCACCTTAGACAAGGGCAACAACCTCTTCATCAAGGGTCGCTGCAAGACGATGATCTTAGGCCCTTCCGGACAGAACATCTATCCGGAGGCGTTGGAGGCCAAGCTGAACAATATGCCTTTCGTGTCGGAATGTTTGGTGATCAAGGGCGAAGAAAAACTCGTGGCCCTGGTTTATCCGGACTTCAATGCGATGGACGAGATCGGTATTGACCACAAAGAACTGGAAAATATCATGGAAGACAACCGAAAGAAATACAACAAGATGGTTGCCAACTACGAGCAGATCTCCGAGATACGTCTATATCCGAACGAGTTCGAGAAGACGCCGAAGAAGAACATCAAACGCTATCTTTATGAAAGTCAACAAGGTAAATAAAATATAATAACAATTACGAAGGCGGAACATTTGCATGATGTTCCGCTTTTTTTTTGCTTTTATCCCCCCTATTTTTTATCTTTGTTTTTATCGAATAACCAATCACTAACACGGTTAATTATGAAGAATGAAGGTAAAGTATATGATTGCATTAAGGAAATAGCAGACAAGCAATACGAAAAGAAGGAGAAGATAATTCGTGCCGACGTTTCGTACATCCTGAAGATTCGACAGGGTGTGGATTACGTGGATGGCTCCGATATGAGCCGCCTGATTTACAATGCCTACGAGGCACTGGGCAAACCCGAGTCGATCCGATGGGCGATCGTAAGCAATGACGGAAGCATGAGCATCGTGGAGCAATACGCGTTGGAGGCGCACTTGGAGAGTGACCAAACGGACGCCGCCCTCTCTCTCGTGGAGAAACATCTGCGGGAGACCCAAGACCTACTCTCCGACGCCAAGCAAGAGATCAAAGATGTGCTGACGATCGAACTGAGCAAGGACCTGGTAGCCCTGCACAAGTGGTTGGAAGGCACGAAGGGCATCAACGAGGTGAAAGCCAAGAGCCTCGCCCTCATGCAAAACTACGGCAAGATGGTGGACACCTACACGGTGGCGGAGAAGAGCGTGCGGAACGACATACATGACTTCGTCGAACTACGCTCATCCGTTAACGAGACCTTCCTGCGATACGCGAACGCCTTGGTGGACATCTTCGGGGACTCCATCAAAGTGGTGGCGCCCCAGCTCTTCGACTTCGAGCAGGTGCGCTACCTGGACGTCTCCGCCATGCAGAACCGCAAGCGACTGGAATTCGACAAACTGGACGAGAACTGCACATTGCTCTTAGGAGAAATAGCCTCCCACTACAACCAGACGGTCGCGCAAATGCCTAAATGGCTGACGGTAAGCAACAAGGTGGGCGGAAAAGTGGGCATCTACGGCTCACTCGCTGTGGGCGCCATCTCCTACCTGAACCACTGGCTCAACGCACAGGAGAAGACGGTGCAGATGCGCAACGAATATGTACAATTCGAGAACGGCGTGAAGAAGGACCGCCAACAGATCAGTGGAGACGTGATGAGGCTCGCCACCATCCACAAGGTGCTGAACGACCTCTATATTCCTCGGGCCTCCCTCTTCGTCAGACGAGGGGACGAGGTGCTCTCCGATAGACTACAACATCTCTTCGACAGCGTCTACACGGGCGAAGCGAAACCGCTGAAAGAGGAGCGCGACCGACTGCTGGAGCGTGCGAGGGAACTGGAGAGAAGCATCAGCGACCACAGCGAAAACATATCTTTGTTCGACACACAACTCGTCGAAATGAAGGGCATGCTGGATGCCCAAAAATCCAAATACGAAGAGGCGCTGAGCCGCAAGCCGGAAGCGCCGGGACTCCTCTCCAAGCTGCTCACCTTCGGCGTCGCACAACGCAAATACGGCAGACGGTTGCTGGAGTGGGACGAGCAGGATGGGCAGTTGGTCAACGCCTACCAAGACACCTTGATGGACGTGGAGGAAGGCACGGAAGACCGCAACACCCACAACGAGCAGCTGGCGACAGACAAGCAAGAGTACGAGGATTGCAAGAAACGCATCGCAGAGCTCAACCATCTTATCGCAGAGAAACTACAACGTTCTCCGCAGCAGAAGTCGGAGGCGCTAAAATATCTGAAGGGACTACTATCGTTGCTCCACTCAGGGAAATCCGTGATAGAGAGCAAACTGGACGACAGCCTGCTGAACGTCTATGTTCCGCCTACATTGGAGGAGAGTGTTCAGCTACCGTCCGACATTGAGCAGAACCTGAAGCACTTTGTAGAGGAGGTCTGCGACGAAATCAAAAAGAACGGCGGAGAGGTGAAGGACTCTATCCTCCGTGAGTTCGGTCTCGCCGGGGAGAACGCAGTGGCGGAGAACGAGCAATCCATAGGCACCGCCGTAGACAAAGCCACTGAGTTGCTGAAGAACTGGAGTTACCTGCAGACTGAGCAAATGAAGGCGCAACTGACCGACGCCGTCTACCACGAGGAGATGAAACGGATGAAGGAGTCCTTCCAATCCACCCTGTCGGATATCGACCAAAAGAACAAAGTCCTCGTGGAAGTGCTGAAAAGAGCCAATACGACGACCGACAAGGAAGAGTTGCGCAAGGCGTTGAGCGAGTTGGCGGAGATTCCTGCGGATCGGTTGACGGAGGCAGATTTCGAGGATATATTATCAGGGAAAAAGAGCATAGAGATATAACATGTCCAACGAAAGAAGAGCCCAGACGAGGGAGAAGTTCGGCTTCGATTCCGACAAGGAGATCGAGAAGCTGAAACGTACGAAGATGACGGCGGAGCATGCACGACGCAAGAAGATGGAGCGTCGGCAACGCATCGAGCAGGACAAACTCTATCAGATCCTGATCAGCAAAGCCATCGGGTTTGACATCCTCGATGCGGTTCTGAGCTTCATCGAAGGGTTCGGAGACATCTTCTCGGGGTTAATCGGACTGGCATATATCTACCTCAGCCTTGTTGTCGTCAGGTCCATTCGTCTGACGGCCGCGGTCTTTTGCGTCGCGGCGGTCGACCTACTCATCGGATTGATTCCCATACCGGGGACGTTGGTGGACGTGGTCTTCTGCGGCAACTACATCAACCGCACGATGATCAAAGGATTTGTGGAGGATGACGCGGAGACAAAGCGCAGGGTGAACCTGATCGCCTCAGCGGGCTTCCTCGTCGTCTTCGGACTGGCTTGGCTGGTCAAGACTTTGCTGGGGAATATCATTGGATGAAAATGGAGAATGATGGGTTAAGAGCGACAGGAGTCACCTTCCATTCTAAATTTTTAATTCTTAATTCTTAATTCGAAAGGGACAACCTGCCCTAAAAATCACTATCTTTGGGGGATTTTTCACGAGAGTAACAATAACAGATATAGATTATGTCAGAATTAAACATTGATTGGGCGAATCTTAAGTTCGGTTACATGCCGACGGATTACAATGTGCGCTGTTATTTCAGAAACGGCGCATGGGGAGAGATAGAAGTAAGTTCGGAAGAGAACATCAACATCCACATGGCGGCTACATGCCTCCACTACGGTCAAGAAGCTTTCGAGGGATTGAAGGCTTACCGTTGCAAGGATGGCAAGATCCGCATCTTCCGTATGGAAGCCAATGCGGAGCGTTTGCAGTCGACCTGCCGAGGCATCCTGATGCCGGAGTTGTCAACAGAGAAATTCTGCGAGATGGTGAAGAAAGTCGTGAAGTTGAACGAGCGTTTCATCCCTCCATACGAGAGCGGCGCATCCCTCTATATCCGTCCGTTGTTGATCGGAACAGGCGCACAAGTGGGTGTTCATCCAGCCAATGAATACCTCTTCGTCATATTCGTGACACCAGTAGGACCATACTTCAAGGGTGGATTCTTCGCCAACCCATACGTAGTCATCCGCGAGTACGACCGTTCGGCTCCTCTCGGAACGGGTATCTACAAGGTGGGTGGCAACTACGCCGCCAGCCTCTTGGCCAACAAGAAGGCCCACGACTTGGGTTACGCTTGCGAGTTCTATTTGGACGCTAAGGAGAAGAAATACATCGACGAGGCGGGTGCCGCTAACTTCTTCGGTATCAAGAACAATACTTACATCACGCCGAAGTCCACATCCATCCTCCCTTCCATCACGAACAAGAGTTTGATGCAGTTGGCTGAGGACCTTGGTTTGAAGGTGGAGAGACGTCAGATTCCTATCGAGGAGTTGGAGACGATGGAAGAGGCCGGCGCATGCGGTACAGCCGCTGTGATTAGCCCGATCTCTAAGATCGATGATTTGGAGATGAACAAGTCATACGTGATCTCCAAGGACGGCAAGCCAGGCCCTATCAGCAAGAAGTTGTATGATAAGCTCCGTGGCATCCAGTACGGCGAGGAGCCAGATGTACACGGCTGGGTGACGGTTTTGGACTAATCGTTTGATTATCAACTAATACAAAAGGCGCTTGCGGTCTCGTAAGCGCCTTTTTCAGATTATCAACCTAAAATGATGAACCAGATGAATCAGGAAAAAGAAAAACGATCAGACAGATTACCCATAGCCACCTATGTGATCCTTGGGTTGCTTGCTGTATATGCTTCTTGGGAGTATATATCGTCTAGTGGGCAAGTGTATATGTTGTTCCTAATTGCGCTTTCCTACATCCTGATGATATTCAAAAAGAGGGGTGGTCTAATCCTGTTTTTTATTGCAATGGGCTTCCTTACGCTTGGATTAATAATCTCCAACATCATCCATATGTTTAATTCGACTTCAGGACCTGTCGAGAACCTACTGGACCTTTTGTTACAAGACATTTTGCTGGCAATCGCCTTGGTCATAAAGAAGAACGGGGTCTCCGCTTTCCGCATGATATGGGATGGGAAGAAAATTGATTTAGAGCTGAAATAAAACCTCCCTAAGGAGTCTGTCGGCTACCCAACAGATAGGCGGCTGACGATAAGGCCATGCACCTAAAACAAAAGGCGGAAGCGCAAATCGTTTCCGCCTTTATTATTTTTCATATCCTCATTTATAAGGATACGGGGCAAATCCTTCTCCATAAAAAAGAGACAACGGATCTTTTTGTATAAATTTACACTCTATTTCGACAATGACAAAAACTAACTCGACGTATGATCGCACCACGGATTGCCATCGTAGACTATAACATCTTGACTTGCATTGGATTACAACAATTGCTGAGTGATTTGCTGCCAATGGTCGAGACCGTGGTATACAACTCCTTGAAAGATTTGGAAGAGGAGAACGATTGTCAATTCGCCCACTTCTTTGTCTCATCGCGCATCTACTTCGAGAACGTCCAATTCTTCCGCGAACGTCAGCGAAAGACGATCGTATTGGTGAATGGAGACCTGCACATCAACGATGTGTACACGCTCAACGTCTGCCAGAGCGAGAAGGCGATCGTCCTTGCCATCATGGGGCTCTACAGCAAGGGGCACGGACACGCGATATCCGAACACATCCCCAAGCAAGGTGGCAACGAGCAACTGCTTTCCACCCGAGAAACGGAGGTGGCCGTCCTACTATGCAAGGGTTTCATCAATAAAGAGATCGCCGCACAGCTGGAGTTGGCGGTGACCACCGTCATCACCCACCGGAAAAACATCATGGAAAAATTACATGCGCGCTCCCTGGCCGACGTGATCGTCTACTGCGTGCTGAACGGGGTCGTCAACGTCGAAGACCTGTAGAAAACACCTTTCCCCTATGCTATCCTCACAAATGAGGACACCCAATCCTCACAAATGAGGAAGGAACATCTCATGCCACAGATGTAATTTTGTGGCTGAATACTTTTTATTTATTATCCGAAAACAAAGAGATCCAAGCATGTTCCTAGGTGACGACGAACGGAAAGGTGAGAGAGGCAACCGGCCTCTTGTGTGGTATATGCGCCAAGCCGGCAGAGTGTTGCCTAATTACATGAAACTAAGGGAAAAGTACTCGTTCGAGGAGTTGATGCACAACCCTAAGTTGGCGGCGGATGTGACCCTATTGCCGGTCTCCGATTTAGGTGTGGATGCCGCCATCGTCTTCAGCGATATCCTGTCCGTGCCCACCGCCTTGGGGATGGACCTCGAATGGACCGACCACGGACCTCGCTTCAAGAAGCCTCTCTGTGAAGAGAAGGATCCCCACACAATCCTCCGTCCCGACCCTAGCAAGCTTTCGCACGTATACGAAGCTTTGGACATCGTGAAAGAACGGTCACAGGTGCCCACGATTGGCTTTTGTGGCGCCCCGCTGACCACCTTGTGCTATATGCTACAGGGCATGAGCGGAAGGCAAGAGTTCCCGGACGCGAGGAAATTCTTTTACGAGAGGCCCCAAGAGACCCGCTATTGCATAGACCTCCTGACCGAATTCAGCATAGAGCATGCGTTGAGGCAGATTGACCATGGCATCGACGCTTTCCAACTATTCGACACCCATGCGGGGGTGATCCCGCAAACACTATACGAGGAGTTGTTCCTGCCTGCGGTGAAGCGATTCGCCACGGCCGTCAGAAAACGCAACATCCCCTTCATCTATTTTCCCAAAGGCATAGGTGCGGGGCTCTCCCTCATGACGCCCGACGTGTGCGACTACGTGAGCGTGGATTGGCAGACGCCTCTCTCCACGGCTCGGAGGCTGGTGCACCCAGAGGTCGGATTACAAGGGAACATAGACCCATACCTGTTGCTGACCACCCAGGAGAGAATCGTCGGCGCGATGAAATCCATCTACGTGCCATTCTTCAAAGAACACCGTGGCAGGTGGATCCTCAACTTGGGACATGGCGTATTGGCGAACACGCCTTTCGATAACCTTCGGTTCCTGACGGAATGGATAAAAGATGAAGACAACTGGAAATGAATAGCGCAAATTACATGAACAATAATAAGTTGAGAGTAGTAGCACGATCATCTCGGTTATCTCTTCTGCAGGTGGAAGAGCTCTTCTCTCTTATGGACCACATGGACTACGACCTTGTCGCCCTCGAATCATACGGAGACAAGCACAAGGAGCAATCCCTCACGGGAGGCATCCCCGCAGATTTCTTCACCAGGGAACTGGATGCGGCCATATTGGATGGACGAGCCGACGTGGCGATCCACTCCGCTAAGGACCTGCCTTTCCCTCTCCCGAAAGGGTTGGAGATCTATGCCCTAACCAGCGCCTTTGACAAAACGGACTCACTGGTCAGCAAGGGCAATTTGCCATTGAACCAACTGCCTGCGGGGGCAAGAATAGCCACCAGCTCCGCCATGCGCAAAAAAGAGTTGGTGAGGTTGCGGGAAGACCTGCAGGTTGTGGATGTGCGCGGCACGATAGAGGAACGGATCGCCCAGCTGGATAGGAGTGACTTCGAGGGACTGATCGTCGCCTCCTGCGCCCTGCACCGCCTAGGCCTAAGCGATAGAATCGCGGAGCCTCTCCCTTTCGAGACGCATCCCTTACAAGGACATATCGCCATCGTGGGGAGATGTGGGGACGAAAAAAGCAGACGGCTGTTCGCATCCGATAAGCTACACTGCGCAGGTAAAGGCTTGACCCATGCCTATTATATCGACGGGGAACAGATCCCCGAGCAGGTGCTCAAGATACAGGAGATGGGGCTAGATCCACAAACGAACATCCAACTCATCTGCCACTTGGGGAAAGACAATGAGAGGTGTTTTCAATTCAATCTAGCGGAACTACAATACACCAAAATACTTTCCTCCTCCCCTATTTTAATGCTTGTCGAAGAGAGCTCCAGAGAAAACGGGCACCCAAGAAAAGTGCTCGTCACGGGTACTACGACGCAATGGGCGGAGGGACGCGGAACCATCACGCACACCCCACTCATCCGAACGGAGGCCATCCCTTTCGGCGAATCCTTCCACTTACAGGGCACCCCACCCTATGACTACATCCTATTCACCAGCCGGAACGGTGTGAGATACTTCACGGATCAACTGAGCGCATCCGAACGTTCGCTACTGAAAGATGTCCAACTGATCAGCGTCGGTGGAGCCACCACCCAATCCTTAAACGCATTGGGACTATCACCCGTCTACGAATCAGAGACGACATCGGCGAAAGGCATCATAGCCTATTTCAAACGCAACGGTATCACCGGGAAGCGCATCCTCATGCCTCGCTCCGCCATCGGCATCCCAGCCCTTCCGCAGGAATTGAGACAGATGGGCAACGAAGTGACCGATTTGTCTGTTTACAAGACCGTGACGGACGAGAAAGCCCCCATGGTGGAGGATTTGTCGGTGTACGATGAAATATTGTTTTCCTCTCCGTCAGGGGTGAGGGCCTTCGTCTCCCGCTACGGAAAGCTACCCAGCGATATTCCGCTGACAGGCAAAGGAGAGACAACGATGAAAGAAATATCAGATTCACTATTATAATTGTCACATTATTATGAAACGATTCAGACCCTTAAGGATTTCACAGATTGTCCGTGACCAACACGCAGATGTTCCATCGATTGGTCCGGAATCATTCATATACCCTTATTTCGTGATGGATGGATGTGGTGTGAAAGAGGAGATCTCCACCATGGAGGGCGTCTTCCGCTTCTCCATCGACACACTACTCACCGACATAGCAGAGTTACTCTCCTTCGGAATCAACAAAGTATTACTGTTCGGTGTCATTCCACAAGAAGAAAAAGACGAGCGAGGTTCCGCAGCCTACAAGTCTGACAATATCATCAGCAGGGCGGTAAAGGCGATCAAGGCGAAGTTCCCGCAGGTGATCGTCTTCACAGACGTCTGTCTATGCGAATATACCTCGCACGGGCATTGCGGACTCCTTTGCGACTGCGACGTCGACAATGACAGCACGCTACCATTGCTCGCCGAGATGGCCTATCAGCATGCCTTGGCGGGGGCCGATTTCGTGGCGCCTTCCGCCATGATGGACGGACAAGTGGAGGCTATCCGCCAACGGTTGGACAAGGAGGGATTGACACGGACAAAGGTCCTGGCATACTCCGCCAAGTACGCGTCATCGTATTACGGTCCTTTCAGGGACGCGGCGGACAGCGCCCCCTCTTTTGGCGACAGGAAAACCTACCAGATGGATTTCCGCACAAAGGACCAAGGCTTGGAGGAAATCGCTGCGGATATTGCGGAGGGTGCCGATTGGATCATGGTCAAGCCAGCCCTCGCATACCTGGACATCGTCTGCCGCGCGCATCAGATGTACCCGGAATATCCGATGGTCACCTATCAGGTATCGGGCGAATACTCCATGCTGAAGAATGGCGCCAAGCAGGGATATTTCGACGAGAAGAAGATATTCTTCGAAAGCCTGGTCGCCATGAGACGTGCCGGGGCGGATTATATCATATCCTATTACGCGAAAGATTTTTTCAAACAATGACCTGATGCCAGCTTTAGAGAACGAAAGATGATTGAGAGTCGAGTAATAAACAACAAAGAGCATAACCTGCAGGAACGCGAGAAACTGATCGCGGACCTTGCCGTCAACAAGAACATCCCGCACGTCCTGTTGGCCACGTGCAACCGTACGGAGCTGTACTGGGGCGACGGAGAGGTGCCCCTGGAGATGGCCGAGCACCTGTTTCGCGTCGCCTCCGGACTGGAGTCTGCGATCGTGGGGGAACGTGCCATCCAAGGGCAAATCAAACTGGCTTATCAGGAGGCGATGGAGCAGTATAACCTATCCGCCGGCCTCAACAAGGTGTTCCAGTACGCCATGCACACCGGGAAACGGGTACGGACAGAGACCCGCATCTCCGAAGGCGCGGTTTCCCACAGCCAAGTCGCAGTAGACGTTCTCGCCCAACACAATATTGATTTCCAGACAAGTAGGATCAAGGTGGTCGGTATAAACAAATTGAACGAGGATATCCTGAAATTCCTCTCCGCCAAGGAGGCGAAGAATGTCGTTGTGGTCAACCGTCACCAAGAGAAGGCTTTGCCTGTGGCGGGTAATTACGGGTACAAGGCGGTGGCACTCACTTCCCTCAGAACGTTGTTGGAGGAAACGGATGTGCTGATCAGTGCCACTTCCGCCCCCCATACCATTTTCTCCAAAGAGGATTTCCCGGCAGGACGGGAGATATTGGTCGTAGACCTGGCGTTCCCTAGGGATGTGGACGAGTCGGTGGGAGAACTGCCCGGCATCTTCCTCTACAACATTGAAGACATCGAAAGGATCGCCAATCAAAACATCAAGTTGCGTCACGAGGAGATTGGGAAGGCGGATGTCATCATCCACGAAGAACTTGATAAGTTCATGAAGTGGCAAGACCTATCGCTCAATAAAACCACTCAAACAAAATAGCAGACCATGGAAAGAGAAAGATCAAAAAAGGCCTTTGAGGAGGCTGTCCAATATATCGCGGGAGGGGTGAACAGCCCTGTCAGAGCGTTGAAGGCGGTGGGAGAAACGCCCCTGTTCATCGACCATGCGGTGGATAATAAGATATACGACATCGACGGCAACGCCTATACGGACTATTGCCTGTCATGGGGTGTCTTCCTGTTGGGTCATGCGCATCCTTCGGTCAACCAAGCCGTGCACGAGGCCGTCGAGCGGGGTTCCAGCTACGGTATCCCCTCCCTGCCGGAGACGGAGTTGGCCAAACTGGTGCGGAAATGTTTCCCTTCGATGCAACGAATGCGCTTCGTCAATTCGGGCACGGAGGCCACGATGAGCGCAATCCGCCTGGCAAGGGGATACACCAACCGGAAATACATCGTCAAGTTCGAGGGGAACTACCACGGGCATGCGGATCATCTGCTCGTCAGCGCGGGATCCGGCGTCGCGCGGCTGGGAAACGCCTCCTCCGCCGGGGTGCCCCGTGAATTCGTGTCGCAGACATTAGTGGCTCCCTACAACGATACGGAGGCCGTGAAAAAGATATTTGAGGAATACGGACAAGAGATTGCCGCCGTCATACTAGAACCTGTGGCCGCCAATATGGGTGTGGTGCTTCCTGACAATAACTTCCTCCCTTTCCTGAGGGAGATCACTTCGGCGTACCAATCTCTGCTGATCTTCGACGAGGTCATTACGGGCTTCCGCCTCTCCTCCGGTGGGGCGCAGAAATGGTTTGGCATTGAGCCGGACTTGACAACCTTAGGGAAGATCGTCGGGGGTGGATTCCCCGCCGCAGTCTTTGGCGGACGCGCGGAGATCATGGAGATGCTCGCCCCAAACGGTCCTGTCTACCAGGCGGGTACCCTCAGCGGCAACCCTGTCGCCATGAGCGCAGGTATCGCGACACTCACGCAACTGATGCGGGAGGGCTTTTACGAAGAGCTGAACGGCAGGGTCGACGCGTTCGACAAGGAGTTGAGGAGAGTCGCCAAGGAGAAGAACATGGTGCTGAACCGTGTCGGTCCCATGTTCACATTGTTCTTCACCCAAGGCGAGGTGCGGAACTTCTCGGACGTCAACCGCACGGACCAGCAACGCTTCGCGGCGTTCTTCCGTTATATGCTGCGCCACGGCGTATACGTCTCCCCATCCCAGTTTGAGAGCAATTTCATCTCCATAAAACACACGAAGGAGGACTTGGAACGATTCGTCGAACTCGTGCGCGACTTCAACGATTGATTCCCCATAGACAATGACTCAGATGGATTTGTTGGAAAAGTATAACGTATCCGTGCCGAGGTACACGAGCTACCCTCCCGCCAATTATTTCCATTCGGTGGAGGAGAGTGCTTATATCGAGGCCGTGAAGGAATCGAACAGGATAGGCAGGCGTAATCTATCCTTCTACCTGCATATCCCCTTCTGCAGAAGGTTGTGCCACTATTGCGGGTGCAACTCCTACATCATGCCGGACCAAGGCACTGTGGACCAATACGTCAAGGCGCTGCACCTGGAGATCGAGCGAATCGCTTCCCTGCTGGACAGGAACCGCCCAGTGAGCCAAATACACTACGGCGGAGGCACCCCCACCTCCCTGCCTATCCCGATCCTCCACGAACTGAACGACCATATCCTCTCCCTCTTCCCTTGCATCGAAGGGAAGGAGATCTCCATCGAATGTCATCCGGGCTACCTCACACACGCAGATTGGGAAGCCTTGACGAAGGGGCACTTCAACCGCTTTAGCATAGGCATACAGGACTTTGACGAAAAGGTTCTATCGTGCGTCGGACGCCAGCCTGCCGCACTGCCACTACAGGAGATCATGGAGATCCTACGGGGGGCAGGCGCCTCCATCAACATGGACTTCCTCTACGGCTTGCCCTATCAGACCCCGGAATCTTTCATGGAGAGCATAGAGAAAGCCATCGCTCTGCGTCCAGACCGGCTGGTCACGTTCGGCTACGGGCATGTCCCTTGGGTCTTCAAACGCCAGCTCATTCTGGAGAAGCATGGCCTGCCAAGCGGGGAAGTGAAGAAACGCATGTATGAGCAAGCCGCAGAAAGGCTTCGTGAGGCGGGTTATAAAAGCATCGGGCTAGACCACTTTGTCCTGCCTTCGGACGAGCTCCACGTGGCATACGAGGAAGGCCTGCTACACCGCAACTTCCAAGGTTATTGCACCCTGCGGACAACAGGGCAGGTCTATGCCTTAGGCGTGACGGGCATCAGCCAATTGGACGGCAGCTATGCTCAAAACACCAAGGACATCAGCGAATACATCCACGCTGTGGAGGCGGGCGAACTACCCATCCGGAAAGGCTATTTCCTGACAGCGGAGGAGAGGATCGTCCGAGAGGTGATCGAACGACTGATGTGCAACTACCGGATCTCCTGGGAGGAATTGTCCGAGACCTTAGCCATCCCCGTCCCGGAGATACAAAAAGCCATCCGATACGACGAGTCGGTGCTGGACGAGATGGCGGCGGACGGTATCCTCCGAAGGGAGAATGAGGGGATCGTCATGACCGAGGCGGGTCACCCGTTCGTGCGGAACGTGGCGGCGGCGTTCGACCCCCTGATGCAGGCAACAACGAAACAATTTTCAAAACCCATATAGTATGACGAATCATGATATCGTAATCATTGGTGCAGGCATAACCGGGCTGACGTGCGCTTTCCAACTCGCAAGGAAAGGCAAGGACGTGATGGTACTGGAATGCATGGATAGAATAGGCGGACAGATCAAGACATGGAGCGATGCGGGCTTCACGTTCGAAAGCGGTCCGAACACGGGTGTCGTGAAGCACTATGAGGTGGTGGAGCTCTTCGACCAGCTATCGGAGCGGTGCCAGATGGAGACTGCGCTGGAGTCAAGCAAGAGACGCCTGATATGGAAGAAGGATCGCTTCCACGCATTGCCTTCCGGTCTGGTCAGCGCCTTGCGCACACCATTGTTCACCTGGAAGGATAAATTCAGGATCTTAGGCGAGCCATGGCGGGCGAAGGGGACAGACCCCAACGAGTCGGTGGGTTCCTTGGCTGAACGTAGGCTGGGCAAATCCTATGTAGACTACGCCGTTGATCCGTTTCTCTCCGGTGTCTATGCGGGTGACCCATACAAGCTGCCCGTACGTCTGGCATTGCCCCGCCTCTATGCCTTGGAGCAACAATATGGCTCCTTCATCCGGGGCAGTATCGCCAAAGCTAAAATGCCTAAGACGGAGCAACAGAAACGGGTCAGCCGCAAGGTGTTCTCCTCCAAGGGTGGCTTCTCCAACCTTGTCGAGGCGATCGCGGAGGCTATCGGAAGCGAGAACATCACCACTTCCGCCATGAATATATCCATAACACCTGACAACGAGGGAGGGTGGAATATCCAATACGAAAAAGGAGGAGAGAGCCTCCAATTGCACGCCGACCATGTGGTGACCACCTGTGGCGCCTATGCGCTTCCGCAGCTTTTGCCCTTCGTCAGCGAGACGCAGATGCGCGCCATCAGCAACCTCTACTACGCACCGGTCATTCAGGTGGGCGTCGGAATAGCGGATTGCCAAGGCAACGAATGGAAGGCCTTCGGAGGATTAGTCCCTTCCTGCGAGAAGAAGAATCTGCTCGGCATACTTTTCCCTTCCGCCTGCTTCCAAGGGCGCGCGCCACAAGGCGGTGCGACCTTCTCCTACTTCATCGGAGGCTCCCGCCATCCCGATTACTTGCAGAAGAGCGATGAGGAGCTGACCCAATGGGTGAATCAATCCCTCAGCGAAATGCTTCAATACCCGAAGGAGAAACGGGCGGACAAGGTGCGGATCTTCCGCCACGAGCGGGCCATTCCGCAATACGAGGCGTCGTCGGACAACCGATTGCAGGCGATCGCCCAACTGGAGGAGCGGTATCCCTCCCTGACGATCGCAGGAAACCTGCGGGACGGCATAGGCATAGGGGATAGGATCAAACAGGCTTTCGATGTGGCGAGGAAAATCCTAGGCGAGCCGCACGAATAAACAAAAAAGGCAGAAACGATTCACGCTTCTGCCTTCTCTTTTTCTATCGACAAACGATAGGGCATCACACCCTACTTCGCCTTCTTCGTAGTGCTCTTGGCACTTGTGGTCTTCTTTGCCGTGCTCTTCTTCGCGGTGCTCTTTTTCTCCGCTGTGTCCGCACTCTTGGCGGCAGTGCTCTTGGCGGCCGCCCTCGACCTTCTAGCAGGCTTCTTCTCGCCCTGCTCCTCGATGAGCTTCTTGCACTCCTCCACGGTCAGATCCGCAGGGACAGCGCTCTTAGGAATCTTGTAGTTCGCCCCGTTGTAGGCGATGTATGGTCCGAAACGGCCGTTGCATATCTCGATGCCCTCTGCCTCGAACACCTTGATGAACTTATTACGTTCCTGTTCCCTCTTCTCCTCGATGAGCTCGATGGCGCGCTCCGGCGTGATCTCCAACGGATCATCCGTCTTCTTCAGGGAGACATACTTGCCGTCGTGCTTCACGTAGGCGCCGAAGCGTCCCACGCCCACACTCATCACCTTCCCCTCGTACTCGCCCAAGTCGCGCGGCAGCTTGAAGAGCTCCAGCGCCTCCTCCAGCGTGATGGTCTCGATGGACTGGTTTTTCCTGAGGGAAGCGAAACGAGGCTTCTCCTCATCCTCCGCCGTACCGATCTGCACGATTGGTCCGAAACGGCCGATCTTAGCCGACACCGGTTTGCCGGAGACAGGGTCGTCGCCCAAGATGCGTTCGCCCACCTTGTGTTCCGACATCTTACCGGAATTCTCCACCATCGGGTGGAAATGTTTATAGAACTTATCGATCGTCGTTGTCCATTGAGCGCTTCCCTCCGCCACGTCGTCGAACTCCTTCTCCACGTTCGCGGTGAAGTTATACTCCATGATGTCAGGGAAATACTCGATGAGGAAATCGTTCACCACGATTCCCGTGTCTGTCGGGAAGAGCTTGGAGCGTTCGGTGCCATACACCTCCGTCTCGGTCTTCTCCGTTATCTTTCCGCCTTGCAGCGTGATGGTCTCATACGACCTGGACTCACCCTCCTTGTCACCCTTCTCCACGTAGCCTCTGGCTTGGATGGTGGAGATGGTCGGCGCATAGGTGGAAGGACGTCCGATGCCCAACTCCTCAAGCTTACGCACGAGGCTCGCCTCCGTGTAGCGTGGCGGGCGTTGGGAGAAACGTTCCACAGCCTTGGCCGACTGGCATTTCAGCGATGTGCCCTTCTTCAGGTCAGGCAGCAAAGCGCCCTCGGTCTGGTCCGTGTCGTCGTCCGACGACTCCATGTAGACTTTCAGGAATCCATCGAATTTCAGCACCTCACCCTCGGCGACGAAACGTAGCTTCTCGCCTGAGATGTTCACCGTCACGATGGTGCGCTCCAGCTCGGCGTCCGCCATTTGGGAGGCGATGGTACGCTTCCAGATGAGCTCGTAGAGTCTCTTCTCCTGTGCATTACCCTCGATGGTGTGGTGGCTGATATAAGTAGGACGGATGGCCTCGTGCGCCTCCTGGGCACCCTTGGTCTTCGTCTGGTATTGTCTGATCTTCACGTACTTCTCGCCCGCCATGTTCTCGATCTCCTCCTTAGCGGTGTTGAGCGCCAGGCTAGATAGGTTGACGGAGTCGGTACGCATGTAGGTAATCTTTCCCGACTCGTAGAGGCGTTGCGCCACCATCATGGTCTGCGAAACGGAGAAGCCCAATTTCCTCGAAGCCTCCTGTTGGAGGGTGGAGGTGGTGAACGGCGGTGCCGGACACTTCTTGGCAGGCTTCTTTTCTATGTTCTCGATGACGAACTGGGCGTTCTGGCACCGTTGCAGGAAGGCCAGCGTCTCCTCCTTCGTCTTCAGTCGCTCGGACAACTCCGCGTTCAGCTGCGTCTGCTTTCCGTTCACGTCCATGACGGAGAAGACAGCCTGCACACGGAAGGAAGCCTCCGCTGAGAACTTCTGGATCTCACGCTCCCTATCCACGATCAGGCGCACGGTGACGGACTGCACACGTCCAGCCGAAAGAGCCGGTCTCACCTTGCGCCACAAGATTGGAGAGAGCTCAAAACCCACGATACGGTCAAGGACACGGCGTGCCTGCTGGGCGCAGACAAGGTTATCATCAATGTCCCTTGGCGTCTCGATGGCCTTCAGTATAGCCTCTTTGGTTATCTCATGGAAAACAATTCTCCTGGTATTTTCTTTCTTTAGGCCCAGCACTTGGAACAGATGCCAAGCGATGGCCTCTCCCTCGCGGTCCTCATCGGATGCGAGCCAGACAATCTCCGCCTCCTTTGCTTTCTTCTTCAACTCTGTCACTAACGCTTTCTTATCGGAAGGGATCTCGTAGTCTGGTTCGAAGTTATGTTCGATGTCTATGCCAATCCCCTTCTTCTTCAGGTCTCGGATATGACCGAAACTAGACAAGACAGAATAGTCTTTTCCCAAAAATTTCTCTATGGTTTTGGCCTTTGCAGGGGACTCGACAATAACTAAATTTTTCTGCATAATCATTCTGTGAATTTCGAAATCGGGTGCAAAGATAAAAATTAATTAGGATATGAAAAAATAGGTTTTCCGAACTTGCGCCTTCGTGGCATGAAAAACATGGGAGGAAGGCACTATGGGCTTGTTTGCCGCATGATACGTACGCTATTTACCATTTGACGATTTACTATTTACTATTTGTAATTAGCGTTGGCGGTAACACATGGGCGGAGCCCCGCACTGCCACGCCTTCCCATCGATGAAACGGGAAGGGGTTAATCATTCACGTATTTGCTGAAGTACGAGCACTTAGAGACGAAATTCTTGTAAGCATTCGTCCGTTTGTACCAACTCGTCAGCCGTCGGTAATTGTCGCCAGGTTTGCCATGGTTCTCGCCATCCACCTTTGCCATCGCAAAAACGATCTTCGCTTTCAATTCATTGTCCTGGAAGTTTTTCTGGTCAGCCATTTCAAAGAATTTCCTGTCCGTTTTGAAGCTATATTCTTCCGTAGCATAGGTATCCCAAAAACCGAACCCATATATGCGGTCTCTATAATACCCATGGGGACTGATGTTGAAGTAGAAATTACCCAGCAGAAAAGCAGCCTTCGCCCCCTTCTCACCATCTGTCTGCGCAGTCTTGTACAAGGCGTCGAGTTGCTTCAACAGTTTCACATAGGAGACCTTGTCCAGTTTCATCCTCTTGTCAATCAGCTCATTGGTGTAATCCGAGTGGAAATCATTCTGCTCTTCCGAGGAACTCCTATAGACGTGGTCTACATTATAGCAGAAGACGCTCTTCATTGACATATCCTCTGTCTTATAGAACGGGGCATATTCAAGCGCCTTAGGAATGTTCCCTTCATAAAGGTAGCTTCTGGAAAGTTCGCCCCGTGCGCTATCCGACGAATAGTTGTTGCTCTTCAGCAACCATTTCTCAAAGCCATTCAGGTTGTAGTTGGTTCCGAAGGCAATGGCCTTTTCCCACAACCCGCTGTCGAAACCTTTCAGGTATTCGAAGGAGAGCAGGTTCCGTTGCATCTCCATGTCATCACCCATACGTTCCGCCAACATCTTGCGCAAGAAAGGTTCTCCGAGGATATCCCCGCACTTCCCGTAGATGTTATTCGCCGCCTCCCTGGTCATCTTATCAACGTCATTAATCATCATGTAGGCGGAGAGCAAATCCTTGTTAGCCTTGAAGCAAGGGCGGTTGCTCTTCACCTTCGACAGATGCTGTCTCGCTTGGTCATTCATACCGTTGTAGGCAGACAAATGGGCGGCGCAGAGATGCCAAAAATCCTGACGGGAAGACTTTTGGAGCATGGATTCCGCCAAATGCAACGCATGTTCGAGATTAGCGTTTTTCAGTCCATCAGTGGAGTGTTCGTTGAGGGATAGGTCGGCGAGATAACCGCTCATCAGGACATCCACCATGTATGAATTGGGGGAGATGGCGGCGATCTTCTCCATCTCTTTCAACCCGTCGTTGAAGGAACCAAATCCTAACATGAAGTAGAGGCTGCATGCCTCCTTTTTAGGGAGAGATTCCACCCTTTTATAGAGAATCTCCCAAGCACCATCTCTCAAAGATTTATAAGCGACATATTTCAAGTCCTTGGAGTAGGTAAATACCTTGAGGAAATCTTTTGCATATTGGCTGTTCGCTTGCGTATGCTCGTCAATTTCTTCCCATGCCTCTTCTGCCTTTTTGTATTTGAGCATCGCGCCCGCCTTTTGGCTTAACGCATAATAGTAGATCTCCGGCTTATAATTCAGCGGTTCCACATACTTGTTGAAGTATCGTACCGCAGCCTCGTATTGCCCGTTATAATGTGCGAAACGAACGATTTGGTAACCATACCGGAGTTTCAACTCCTTGTCCTTCTGCCTACCATAAGCCTCAATCATATTGTTCATGACTGTTGTGTAGTCCAAGCTCATGATGTTTGCTTTCCTTTCTTCGTACCCCCACCTTGTCTCGTACGGATATTGCCAGAGGGAATAAGTGTCCACATCATTTGTCCAGCCCATGTAAGGCTCCAGATACTTCGCGAAAGAGATGTAGTTTAAGGCGGCACACCATTTTTTACAAAAGGCCTTGTCTGCGAACTTCAGCTGGGGATCATTGCATGACCCATCAACCAGCAAAGAGTCTATCGTCTGTTGTGATACCTTGTTGACCAAATAATAAGCCTGGTCCGCATTTATTTTCAGGTATTTCGCCCACTCCTCCATATTCCCGGCATTGGGCCATTCCTTGTAGCAACCGAAACAAAAATGGTCGTAGAAACGTTGGAAATCCCTGCATTCCCCGCTCTCAATAAGATAATCGAAGTCGTCATCATAGGGTACAGCTTCGCAGAAAAGGTCGTTGGAGGATCTTACGGATTCAATCTCTATATTCGCGCAAGGGAAGAGATTCGTCGCCCAACCAAGGGCAAAAATTGTTATAAGGAAGTATCGTCTCATATCAACTTCATTTTAAATCATCGACAGAATATCTTTTCAAAAAACCTTTGCTCAGGTGGAAATATACGATGGTATAATCCTTTCCGAGCTTTTCGTCCAAATATTGGATGGCGCTCCGCACGAGCGTAGGCGTAATCTCTTCAATCTCGATGGTGAACCCCTCGTTGATGTAGAGCCCGTTGAGGAAGCAATCCTCCAGCACCTCATACTTATTCTCACCAATCTTCTTGAACCTTATATCTCCCATGTCATTGCTTGACAGGCCATTCACTAACTTCACTTTCCCCTCATGATTGGAGACGATGCCCCATGAGTAGATCGGAAGTGCATAGTCGAGCGGAAGCGGGTATTTCTTCAGGTCATTGGTGTAGCTTTTCAATAGGTCGATGTCCAGGATAGAGTTGGAGTCCGACCCGTCGTTGACCCCACTCGTGGCATAACACATGAGGTATCCCTTGTCGGCAGGAGGAACGCCCATCGTCTCCCTATCCTTGATCTGATGCAGGCGGATGGTGCTGGTGATCTTCACACCCGGCAAATAATCCTTCATAAGGGAAAGGAAGGTGAAATAGTTCTCCTTGGTGGTTTGGGTCCAATCGCAGTCGAACTGGATCTCCCTATAAAAGGGCGACTGCGGATCGTCTTCCGGATCGGGCTGCTCGGCACACGGGCCCAAACTGTATTCTTTGTCCTGTTCTGTACAATAAAAGGGGCCACCCACGTGGAAAGAGACTTGATTAATCAGGGAGGTGATTGATCCGACCAAAGACTGGATCCCATGCTCTTCTATCTCCTCAAAGACTTCATTCGTTATGAATATGACGGGTATGAAACGCACTGAATCCTGATGCAGCGGATTCTGCTTGATCGGTTTTATGAAATTGACGGGGTATACGAGGTCGCCTTTCTTCACGACGTCGAAATAGTGCAAATAAACCTTTTCACAACCGAGTTCCTTCGTGTACGACCGAACTTCCTCATCCACCTGATAGGAGGATTTCCAATGATAAAAATTAATCTTGTGCCGCAATCCCCCCTTTTGGCAAGAGAGGCATCCCATTAGCGCAAATGCCGCAAGCAATATTGCCGATATATGTCTACACATGTTATGATAAATTATTTTCGAAAGAATATCTAACAAACAAATATACGAAGTAAATCGTAAATAGTTAAATAGTAAGTGAACAAATAGCTAAATAGAAAATCATAGTAAATGTTTAAATCGTAAATTGTAAATAGTTAAATAGTAAATGAACAAGCGCTTAAACAACCCCACCATGCCCTTCTACCTGACCAACACGTTGCAAATCTTCGGCTGGCTGATGTAACGAACCCGCCTGATGTACCGAATCATCAGCGCATTGCATTTCACGTCAAGGACCTCCCCCTTTTTCTTGTGGTTGAACTTCGAGATGCTCATCACATAACTGCTGGTCACCACCTTGTAGACCTTTTTCATGTCGAATTTCTTCCCATCCATGTGTTTCAGGGTGAGGCGCTCGATTTGGGAAGGGTCTTTCGGGTTCACCTCCGCCTCGTATTTCGCCCCGATCAGGAAAGGGAACTTCGCCTCGTCGGCACGTTGGCAGGCTAGGAGAAGCGCCTTCAGCTCTTCGCCCGTCAGCTCCAGCAGGATGACATCATTGTCGTAGGGGTCAATACGGAAGACATCCGCTAGATGGATATCGCCCGCAGGCAATTCCGGGATCCTGACGTTTCCGCTGTTGATGACGGCGACGTCCGCTTGTGTCTCGCCGATCCACGACTGTCCCATCAGGCCTCCCATCGTCTCCTCGTCCCAGATGGAGTCCGCGAGCTGACCGATCACCTGATTCAGTTCGTCGTTGTCGGAGAAGTACTTCACCAGCGCCTCCGCACTTTTGTCCGAAGGCATCGCCTTGAGGTCCACGAGCTCCGCCCGCTTGCCGACAATCGCCTTGCCATTGGTCTCGATGGTTGTCACGGTGGCATACTTCAGCTTATTCTCCGCCTGCGTGATCAACACTCCGTTCCGGGTCAGGCCCCCTTCTATCTTCGTGTGGGAATGTCCCCCCACGATGATGTCCGCGAAATCAGCGTACTCCTCCGCCAATTGCTGGTCCACGGCAAGGCCTAAATGAGTGAGCAGGATGACGATGTCGCACTCCTTCCGCAGGAAACGGTGACGCTCGATGGTCTCCCTGACAGGGTAGAACCGTACCCCCTCCACATTCTTGGGGTGCGTGTCGGGTATTCCGCTCCCGTTGAGCTGCAGCAAGCTCAGTACGCCTACCCGCACACCATTGGCCATCGTGAATATCTTGTACCCCTGCAACCGACCTTTCAGGCTGTCGGGGAGCTCCACATTCGCCGCGAGGTACGGAAAGTGCGAATAGTTAACCATATCCATCAATCCGTCAATCTTCGCGTCAAAATCATGGTTGCCGACAGCGGAAGCGTCGAAGCCTGCATAGTTCATCAGCTCCGTCATGGGCAGGGAAGAGACTGGGTATTGGTCATTGAACGGATTGCCCGTGCGGTTATCCCCTGCGGAGAGCACTAACATGTTGGGGTAGAGGCATCTCAGGCTATCCGCCAAGTGCTTCAGGCGAGGCAGTTTTTCGAACGAGGCATGCATGTCGTTGACAGACAAGATGAGGATCTTGTCATCGTTTGGATGAGCCAACAGAAGGCCTGAGAACAAGAGCGAAAGCAATGTGGATATGAGCACTCTACACTTCATGACGATGAGGAATTAATGTTATAGAAAGCAATAATGGAGGGACAGGAAAAACCAGCCCTCCATTACATTCATGTATTCAAGGTTATTAGATTTTGCTTAACAAGACGTCTAGGGCGCGTTCCAGACCATCCACATCCTTTCCGCCCGCCTGAGCGAAGAAAGGCTGGCCACCGCCGCCGCCCTTGATCTCCTTAGCCGCGTCGCGCACTATCTGAGTAGCGTTCATGCCCGTAGCGACAAGGTCGTCGGACAAAGCCATCGTGATAGCAGGCTTGTCGCCATGCTTAGTGACTCCGATGAAGACGAGCGAGGAGGTCATCACGTTACGGATCTGGAAGGCAACCGATTTCACCAAATCAGCCTCAAAATCTCCCTTGAGGACGATCACCTTCTGACCATTGCGCTCAACCGCATTTTGGATCAGTTTGTCGCGCAGGATGATCACCTTCTCTTGTACGAATTGCTCCACCTGTTTCTTCATGGCCGTGTTCTCCTCCAAAGACTTCTTGATGGAAGCCACAAGGTTAGGTGCGTTGTTGAAGAGGGCCTTCAGGTCACGGAGCATATCCTGCTGCATGTTCATGAACTCCTCCGCCTTAGCGCCCGAAACGGCCTCGATACGACGGACGCCCGCCGACACGGAAGCCTCTGAGAGGATGCGGATGAAGCCAATTTCGCCGGTCGCCTTCACGTGTGTACCTCCACAAAGCTCTAGGGAAGGACCATATTGGATGACACGTACCGTGTCGCCGTATTTCTCACCGAAGAGCGCCATAGCGCCCATGTTGCGCGCATCCTCGATCGGCACGTCGCGGTGCTCCTCCAATTGGATGTTCTGGCGCACCATAGCGTTAGCGATCTGCTCCGCCTTACGCAACTCCTCGTCCGTCACCTTCTGGAAGTGGGAGAAGTCGAAACGCAGGGCGTCCGGTGCGACGTAGGAACCCTTCTGCTCCACATGCGTACCGAGCACTTGACGCAAAGCATAGTCGAGCAAGTGGGTCGCCGTGTGGTTGCAAGCGATTTGCTGGCGACGCTCCACGTTCACCTCCGCCACGAACGAAGCGCTCGGGTTGGCAGGCATTTTCTTGGCGATATGCACGCTGAGGTTATTCTCCTTCTTCGTGTCGATGATCTCGATGGTCTCTTCGTCAGACTTCAGCAGACCCGTGTCACCGACCTGTCCACCCATCTCGGCGTAGAAAGGAGTTCTATTCAGTACCAATTGGTAATATTCTGTATTCTTCTGTTTGATCTTTCTGTAGCGGAGGATCTCCACGTCGCAAGAGAGCAGGTCATAGCCGACGAACTCACATTCGCCCTCTTTCAGCTGCACCCAGTCGCCCGTCTCCACAGCCGCCGCGTTGCGCGCGCGTTCCTTCTGCTTCTGCATCTCCTGGTTGAACTCAGTCTCATTGACCGTCATGCCATTCTCGCGGAGGATCAGCTCCGTCAAGTCCAATGGGAAGCCGAAGGTATCGTAGAGGGTGAAACCATCCTTACCGGAGATCTCGCTCTTGCCAGCCGCCTTCGTGTCCGCCATCACCTTATCCAGCAAGCGGATACCGGTCTCCAGCGTGCGGAGGAAAGACTCCTCCTCCTCTTTGATCACCTTCTCGACAAGCGATTGTTGAGCGATCAGTTCAGGGTAAGCGTCACCCATCGTGTCGATGAGGGCAGGGAGCAGCTTGTACAAGAAAGCAGAACGTTGTCCGAGGAAGGTGTAACCGTAGCGTACGGCACGTCTCAAGATTCTACGGATCACGTAGCCCGCCTTCGCGTTAGAAGGCAATTGGCCGTCGGTGATGGAGAAGGAGATCGTACGAATATGGTCCGCGATCACACGCATAGCGATGTCGGTCTCACGTTTCTTACCATACTCGCAGCCGCAGATCTTACCGATCGCCTTGAGGATAGGTTGGAAGACATCCGTGTCGTAGTTAGATTTCTTGCCCTGCAAAGCCATGCAGAGACGTTCGAAGCCCATACCCGTGTCCACATGCTTGGCAGGGAGTGGCTCCAGCGAGCCATCCGCCTTACGGTTGAACTGCATGAAGACATTGTTCCAGATCTCGATGACCTGCGGGTTATCCTTGTTGACCAGTTCGACGCCAGGCACCTTCGCACGCTCCGCGTCGTCACGCAAGTCGATATGAATTTCGGAGCAAGGACCGCACGGACCCGTGTCGCCCATCTCCCAGAAATTATCATGTTTGTTACCGTTGATGATACGGTCCTTAGGCAAGAACTGCGCCCAGATTTCAGCGGCCTCATCGTCCCTTTCGAGGTTATCTTCCTTGCTTCCCTCGAAGACCGTCGCGTAGAGGCGGTTCGGGTCGATCTTCAGCACATCCACGAGATATTCCCATGCCCAGGTGATCGCCTCCTTCTTGAAGTAATCACCGAAGGACCAGTTACCCAACATCTCGAACATGGTGTGATGGTAAGTATCGAGACCCACCTCCTCCAAGTCGTTATGTTTTCCACTCACGCGGAGGCATTTCTGCGAGTCCGCGACACGTGGGTATTTACGGGGCGCGTTGCCCAAGAATATATCTTTAAATTGATTCATACCCGCATTGGTGAACATCAATGTGGGATCGTTTTTCACCACCATAGGAGCGGAAGGGACGATGGTATGGCCCTTCGACGCGAAGAAGTCGGTGAACGATTTGCGGATTTCTTTTGCTGTTAACATCTTATATTTTATTATTCAGTGTCGCGAAAGTAGCACATTTCCAACAAAAAAACTATCTTTGCCATCGCATTTTATTTAGGAAACTATAACATGGCGAAAGCGAAATATCAGTTCAACCCCAAAACATTATCGTTCGAGCGGGTTGACAACACCATACGACACTGGGCCAATTGGTTCCTGTCCCACTTGCTCACGGGCGTCTTGACAGGCTTAGCCTGCTTCATCATATTCGCCCTTTTCATCGAGTCTCCGAGGGAAAAGAGACTACGAAGCGAGCGGGAACAGTTGGAGGCCCAATATGAGATATTGAACGCACAGTTGGACGAAGTGCAGAGTGTTTTGACGGATATCCAGCAGAGGGACGACAACCTCTACCGCCTGATTGTGCAGGCAGACCCTGTCGGCAAGGGCATCCGCATGGGAAGCGGAGACCAAAACAAATACAAGGATTTGCGCGCCCGCACCAATTCGGAGATCGCGACGAGCACCGCCGCCACGATGGACCGCATCCGCAGGCAGCTCTTCGTGCAGTCCACCTCTTTCGACGAGGTGGTGAACCTTGCCCGCAACAAGGAGGACATGTTGCTCTGCATCCCTGCCATCCAACCTGTCATGAACAAGAACCTGAAGCGTATGGCCTCCGGTTACGGCTACCGCATCGACCCTATCTATAAGACCCCTAAGTTCCACGCCGGCATGGACTTCTCCGGCGAGATCGGCACCAACATCTTCGCCACAGGCAAGGGTGTCATCGAGTTCCGCGGTTGGATGCAGGGTTATGGTAATGTGGTGATCGTGGACCACGGCTACGGTTACAAGACGCTTTATGGACACTTGAACAGTTTCGTGAACAACCTGAGGGTGGGCTCGCCGGTCGTCCGTGGCCAAGTCATCGCCTACATGGGTAACACGGGTAAGTCCACGGGTCCGCACGTACACTACGAGGTGCGTTACAAGGGCAAGGTGGTGGACCCACGCAACTACTATTACATGGACCTCTCGCCTAAGCAATACGACGAGATGATCCAGATCGTTTCCAACAACGGAAACATATTCGACTGATCCATGAAGAACGTAAGCGAGGAGAAGCGATATTATAACATCAGCGAGGTGGCGGAAAAGCTAGGCATCGAAGCCTCAACCCTCCGTTACTGGGAGTCGCAGTTCCCCACCATCTCGCCTCGCAGGAACGATAACAAGAAGCGTTTCTACACAGAAGAGGACATCGAGAATGTACGCATGGTGCAATACCTGTTGAAGCAACGTAACCTGACCATCAAGGGAGCGAAACTAGCATTGGAAGAGAACAAAGGGCAAGTGGAACGCCTCTACGAAGCAGTGAGGCGGCTGGAAAGCATCCGTGATGAGGTGAGGAAGCTAAAGGCAGAGTTCGGAACCGCACTGAAGAAAACCATCACAATTGAAGAGTTATGATTGGATTGACAGAGATACTGGAGAATATCGGTACGTTCGCCTTCGCCATCAGTGGTATCCGCCTTGCCGCGAAAAAGGACTTCGACCTCTTCGGAGCCTATGTGGTGGGGTTGGTGACCGCCATCGGTGGAGGAACCATCCGTGACCTCTGCATCGGGGAGACTCCCTTCTGGATGTTGAACGCCAACTACCTGATCTGGTCGGGCGTGGCGCTCCTCTTCGTGATCCTCTTCCGCAAGTACCTCATCCACCTGAACATCACCTTCTTCATCTTCGACACCATCGGTCTGGCCCTATTCACCGTAGTGGGGATGGAGAAGACCCTCACGGCCGGGTATGACTTCTGGGTGGCGATCGTCATGGGTTGCATCACGGGTGCGGCGGGAGGTGTCTTCCGAGACATATTCATCAACGAGATCCCGCTGATCTTCCGAAAGGAGATCTATGCGATCGCCTGCATCATAGGCGGTTTCGTATACTATGGATGTCACCAGCTAGGCGTGGGCGACTCCTTCTCACAAATCTTCTGCGCACTAAGCGTCGCCGCCACAAGAATCATCGCGGTGCGATTCCGCATCGGTCTGCCACACATCAAAGGCGAGCAGGAGTGAAACGAGACACAGACTCCCCTACCACATCCTATACCCGCGCACCGTCATGCATCTGTCAGCAATCGGGAAATATGTCGACGAACAACTGCGTAATGTGTCATCGCATTATCCCTACGCCCCAATACAGCTGTGGGTGGTTATGCCCAACCATGTGCATGCGATTGTGATTATTCATCCCGAGACGCCGTCCGTAGAGACGATGTGCACATCGTCTCTACATTGTTCCAATGATTTGATACATAAATTTTACACAAATCAATTTGTTCTCTGCGCAAAAAAAGCTATATTTGTCTGCAGAAAATACGCTACATGTTTTATTTGAAAAAACACCTGTTGTTATTGTTATGGACAAGCAAGCTGACAGACAGAATATTTTTGAACTAGTTCCATTTTGGAACTAGTTCAAAACTGGAGTTGAATTAAAACAATCATACGATATGAGTAAACAAATTAACAGTCATGGAATTAAGCATTCTTCGAAGGATGGAGAAATCGTCCTATATCACCCTAACGGGGTACCGTAGAGACGATGTGCACATCGTCTCTACATTGTTTCAACCTTTAGAAATTAAATTGGAAACCGACGGAACCCAAAGGGACGGCTAGATCACAACAACGTTTCCCGAAGATGAACCTTCCCATATTAGCTTCTGTCTTCACCCCAAAATGTTGGGTGAACATCCACTTCACACCTAAATATTGGTTTGAAAAGAGTTTAAACCTATTTCTTTCTGTTCCACCTCCCCCGTTACGAGGCGAATCTTTTGTGCTAGAATAGGAACATCCGAATTGAAGTCCCGCATAGACATCCAGGTTCTTCACGAACTCCCAGTGGAATGCACTACGAATGGATGCTGGTAAAGTCCACGACGACCAAGTGTATTCCCCCAAATTCTGTGTAGCCTGCAATTCTTCATTGTAAACCAGGTTGTTATAAATATATTCGTTCCGCGCATAACCAATATAGACGCCCAAATCAACAGCTCCATTGTCTCCGAACTTATTCGTATGACAGAAACCATCCTTCAAGCCTATCATAGCATCCAAGGAGATGAGCGGCATATTATGCTCAAAACGAGGGAAACCTGACATGACACCCAAGGAGAATTTACCCGCATTGGCGAACTGAATCTTCTCCACATCCGACGCACTTGCACACATAACCGTGAACAGAGTCGCGATAAGCAACAAAATTTTTCTCATTTTAACTTGCAATAAATAATAACTATTATGATTAAATAACTCATTTACGGTATGCAAATATAAAGGCACACCCTTGGATAAAACCATGATTTCGGGGAACAAATACAGCCCAAAGGTTAACTGATGTTTATAAAACAGGTTAATTAACGTATAGATTAAATTATATTAGTTAAAAGAGAACGATAGTGGGCTTATATGCAAACAAAGATTAATTAATTTATAAATATCCAAACGGAAATCACCCTTTTTTCTTCACCCCTCTTGTCGCCTCCGCCTCCAGCGGATTTTCCGGCCAATAGTGTTTCGGATAGCGTCTACGAAGCTCCTTCCTCACCTCGAAATAGGCATTATTCCAGAAGCTACGGAGGTCCTGCGTCAGCTGCACGGGTTTGAAGCCTGGGGAGAGGAGTTCCATCAGAACGGGGCGTTGTCCATCGTCCACACAGGGTGTATCCGTCAGTCCGAAGCACTCCTGCAACCGCACGGAGAGGATAGGCGTCTCCGCCCCTTGGCGATAGTCCAGCCGTATCTTACTTCCCGTAGGCACCACAGCATGCGTCGGCGCTATGCGGTCCACCGCCTGTTGTTGCTCGTAGGTCAGCAAAGACCACAAGGCGGACGACAGGTCAATCTTCTTCAACTCGGCGGCGGTCGTCATCAACCGACCATTGTTATCCAGATAGAAAGGCAACCATTCATCGGCACGGCGCAACACAGCGTCAGCGCTTAGGTCCGGCAGTTCCAGTTCAGGGTGCCATGTCGCCACGCTCTGCACGCGGCGCTGCAACCGTTCCACCTCGTCCGAGAAATCGAACATGCTCAAGCCCTCCTTCACCGCAGCCCCGCAAAGCGTCTTGACGAGCAGATCACGGTCCACATTACGCAAGGGATGCGTCGACACGAGCAGCGCACCCACACGACGCTCCTCTTGGGCCACCACACATCCACGCTTGCCGTCCCATGCGACGACCTCCCTTTGGCTCATCAGGTGCGGGACAGCCTCAACACGCAACGGAGAGGCGAGGAAGATCCTGCCCGACGCCACGTTGACGGTAGCCACCGCAAGCCATCCATGCGACGACAAGGCATCCTCCCGAGGCAGACGCACATCATCACCGCTCGCCATGCGGAATCGTCCGCAATCGTCCAAGGCGGTGGCGACACGCTCCGGGTAGGCAGTAGCGATGAGCCGGCCCACATCCTGCGGGTCCGGCGGGGTGTTATCCTCCTTAGCCTGCACAAAAGAGCGATACTCCCTCGCGATCTGCGCGACACGACCCCACTTCCCCACGTTTCCTCTTTTCCGGGCCTCCCGCAGCATGACCAAGCGCGTATTGATATCCGCATCATTCTCCGACTCCGAGAGCAGGTCACGCTCCTCCACCAATGCGGCGATATCCGCCGCCAATGAGCGAAGGGCATCCGTTTCACCGTAAAACAACATCCTCGACATGCGGGGATGGCACGGCAGCTCGGACATGCGTTTCCCCAGTCCGGTCACTTTCCCCTTATCATCAATCGCCCCCAGCAAACGCAGGAGCTGTATGGCTTGCTTCACCGCATACGGAGGCGGTGGTGTGAGCCATGGCAAGCGCATGACGTCGCTTTCACCCCACGCCACCACATCGAGGACCGTAGAGGCAAGGTCCGTCTGCAGGATCTCCGGCACACGGCACTCCTCCATGCGATGGTCCGTGGCGAGCGTCCAAAGGCGGTAACAAGTACCCGGAGCCACACGTCCCGCACGTCCCGCGCGCTGCGCCGCCACATCCCGGGTAATCCGCACCGTGGCGAGGTGGCTCAGGCCATTCCGCTGGTCGTAAAGCATCGTTCTGCCCCACCCCGAATCGACCACCACACGGACGCCTTCGATCGTCAAGGAGGTCTCCGCGATAGAGGTCGCGAGCACCACCTTCCGGCGGCCATGAGGGTTCGGCAGGATTGCCCGTCGCTGCTCATCAATAGGGAGCGAGCCATAGAGCGGGCACACCTCCGCATCCGGCAAGAGTGCGGACAATTGTTCCCGGCAACGCAGGATCTCCCCCTGTCCAGGCAGGAAGGCGAGGATATCCCCCTGTGATTTGCCATACGCCACACGAACCGCATGCGCCACCTGTTCCGTCACTTGCGACGCATCCGACTCCTCCCCATAAACGATTTCGACGGGGAACATACGTCCCTTCGCCTCCACGACGGGAGCCTTCAATGTTCGGGAAAGGGAATCGACATCGATTGTGGCGGACATCAGCACGATGCGCAGGTCAGGGCGCAGCAGTTGTTGCGACTCAAGCGAAAAGGCCAGCGCCACATCCGAGGCGAGGCTTCGCTCGTGGAACTCATCGAACAGAACGACCGAAACGCCCTCCAAGGCAGGGTCATTGACCAGCATACGGGAGAGGATACCCTCCGTGATGACCTCGATACGAGTCTGGGCGGACACCTTCGTCTCGAAGCGGACACGATAGCCGACCGTCTCGCCCACCCGCTCATGCAGGAGATCCGCCATACGCTCGGCGATCTGCTTTGCAGCCAGTCGGCGAGGCTCCAGCATCAGCACCTTCCCTTCGCAAGGCAACCCACATAGAATCGTCAGAGGAAGCAAAGTAGATTTACCCGCACCCGGGGGCGCCGTCACAATGAGGCGATTGCCCGAGCGCAGACGATCATTCACCTCGTCGGCGATAGCGAAAGCGGGCAAACGTTCCGCCTCCGCCCTATCATATTGAACATTAGGATTCATGCTAAAAAACGGTCATTCGAGGAGCGATCACCTGCGGCGTCTCTCCCTGCGTTTCTCCCTGCGCTCGCGACGCAACTCCCTGCGAGACTTATGCACAGCAGTGCTATCGCCCACATTTTCGGAATCATCCCTACCGAACAGACGCTTAAAGAAGCCCTTCACGGCCGATTCCGTCGTGTCCGCCTGCATCTCCTCGATAGGCTTGCAAATATATTCCTTCTTGATCTTTCCCTTTGGAGCGCCAAACCTACCACGGTATGTAGAGGCCAGCACCTTATCGTTCAGCACCTTATCCAGGAAGAGGCCCACGATCGGCAAAGCGGCTCGGCTACCCTGGCCCAAGTCTCCGTTACGGAAGTGGATGCTACGGTACTCGCCGCCCACCCAAGCGCCCGTCACGAGGTTCGGTGTGATATTCATGTACCAAGCGTCCGAATAGTTGGCGGAGGTACCCGTCTTGCCACCGAAATCCGTGCCATTATGGATTTTATACTTATAGAGTCCACGCGAGGTGCCCCGTTCGTCACGCAAGCCCTCCTGGAGCATGTCGCGCATCAGGAAAGCCGTCTCCTCGTCCAGCGCTCGGTCATTCTTCACCTTAGAGCGGTAGATCACCTTGCCGTCCTTGTCCTCGATGCGGGAGACTAAGATCGGTTTATGGAGCATACCGCCGTCCGCGATCACCGAGTATGCGGTCGCCAACTCGATCAGGGAGACATCCTCCGTACCCAAGCAGAGGGAAGGAATCGGGCGTACCGGGCTTTCGATACCCATGCGGTGCGCCATCTGGACGATCTTCTCCGGCGTGACCTGCTTAGCGAGCTGCACCGCCACACTATTGACGGAGCGTGCCAAGGCCGTCTTGAGCGTCATCGGTTCGTTCGAGAAGACACCGCTGGCATTCTGTGGCGCCCAGAGCTTCCACTCGCCATCCTCCTCCGTCATCCAAGAGACCGCGCTATCGACCTTCGTGTCGCAGCTGCACATGCCCTGCCGCAAGGCCTCCGTGTAGACGAAGAGCTTAAACGTGGAGCCCGGCTGACGTTTCGCCGTCACCTTGTCGTACTGCCAATAGTAGAAATCGACGTCGCCCACCCAAGCCTTCACCGCACCCGTGTGCGGGTCCATGGCGATGAAGCCACAGTGCAGGAACTTCAGGATGTGCGCCAAGGAGTCGCGGGTGCTCATCACCGTATCCGTGATGCCCCGCTTGTAATCGAAGATGCGCATCTTATGCGGCTTGCGCAACTCCTGATCGATGACGATGCCATCCCCCTTATATTTTTTGTACAAAGCCTTATAGGCCGTTGTTTTCTTCAGCATATCGTCGATGAAGCCCGCGATCTCGTGTTGCTTCTGGTCGCGCCAAGGATTCTCCTTGCCCCAATGCTTGTTGAACTGTTTCTGCAATTCGCCCATCTGCTTAGAGACGCAATACTCCGCATAGTGTTGCATCCGTGAATTGACCGTCGTGTAGATCTTCAAACCATCGTGGTAGAGGTTGACGTTATTCTCCTCGCACCACTCCTGCAATTCGTTGTAGACCGCTTCACGGAAGTAATGGGCATAGCCACTCAGGATATCCTCCTTGTAGATGTTCAGGCCCAGATCCGTCGCACAGAGGGAGTCGCACTGCGCCGCATTCATCGCACCGGCGTCCGCCAAGAGATGGAGGATAAGGTTACGTCTCTTCTTGTTGTTCTCAGGGTTCTTGATAGGGTTGTAGTAGGTATTCGCCTTCAGGATACCGATGATGCAGGCGGCCTGCTCGTAGGTGAGCTTGTCCGGCGTCGTGTTGAAGTAGGTCTTCGCGGCCGACTTGATACCAAACGTGTTATTACCGAAGGTCACCGTGTTGAGGTACATCGTCAGGATCTCCTGCTTCGTATAATGGTTCTCGATGCGCACCGCACCGATGCACTCCTTGATTTTGACGATCAGCACCTTAATGCCCGGCACACGGCACAACGCGCCCTTCGTATACTCCGAGCGCATCTTGAACAGGTTCTTCACCAACTGTTGGGTGATGGTGCTGGCGCCACGGGCCCGTCCGCGCACCGCGTCCTTCGCGGCGGAGAACATGCCATGGTAGTCGATGCCCTGGTGCTCGTAGAAGCGTTGGTCCTCCGTGCAGACCAGCGTCTGGATCAGTTCAGGGGAGAGCTCCTCATAGGTGACCGATGAGCGGTTCTCCACGAAGAACTTGCCCAAGAGGTCATTGTCCTCGCTATAGATCATGGAAGCCTCCATCTGGATAGGGTTCTTCAACTGCCCCAACGTAGGCGAAGCCCCGAAGAGACCGAACGCATTCCTATCCACGCCATAGCAGAACAAAACGAACAGAAGCGGGAGAGCCACCACGAGCGACAGGAAGAAGATCAGGAAACGTTTCTTCCAAGACCATCTCTTTTTCTTGGCCCTTCCACGGCTCCTCCGGATCTTCGACTCCGCCAGGAAATCCGGAGTCTCCTTCATCCGCCGCACCGATTCAGGTGCGACACGTTCAGCCATGGTTGTCGTCGAGGCAGGTTCAGGCTTCTCCGGCTCATCTTCCGGCGTCACCTCAGGCGTCTCTTCAGACATTTCTTCAGACAATTCATCAGGTTTCTCCTCAGGATTCTCCTGTTCCTTTTCCTCTATGCTTACCTTCTGTTTCTCTTCAGGTTGCGCTATCGGTTGCTCATCTGATGCGCCATCCACAGCGGAACCATCACGTTCGAGCATACGATGCACCCGCTCCGTCTCCTCAGGGGAGATACCCTCACCCGGAATAGACTTGGCGATCTTCTCCTCATAGAGTTTCTTCGCCGCGGCGCTCCATACGTTCCACTTCGCCAGCAGCCAAGCAGCCGCCAATGCGCACTTCGCCTTCGCCACATCGAACCATTTCGAGCCAGACGCTTTGAGCTTATCAACCTTTTCAGGAACGTTCTTTTGAGCCAAATAATCCTTGGCGGATGATTGTGTTTCGGCAGACTTCGCTTTGAGGGACTCCCATGACTGCTCGGACTTCTTCCGCAACGCGGCGCCCCACTGGGAGGCTTTCACCCGCAGTTCGAGCGAGCGTTGTTTCAGCCACTCCAACCATTGAGCGGCCGTCTCGCGACACTTTTGCGTCTTCTCCGGTATATGCTTGCTTTTCACGTACAAAGAGGCGGAGGCAGACCATTCGGCAGACTTGGTCCGTAGCCAAGCCCAAGCCGTTTCTACCCTTTCCCTTATCATCTTTCCCCAACGGATCGCAGTTTCCCGCAACTTCTGAAGCAACTCAGTCATTTGTTTTCAAGACATTTAAATATTTGATATCACCACGGTGACGCGGCATCCTCCCTCCATGAAGATCAGCCATTCGTCAGCCCCAACCAGGTTTTATCACACACATCAGTCCCCAAGGCAATCATCCCCAACGGACGACAATCGCCCGCAAAGGTATTAAAATTCGGAACATACACAAACAAAGCGAGGCTTTCGTTCCACAAAAGGCGATCGAATCGGCCATCACGAGCCACTCCCAACGACCACCATGCCGCATAACTAGGCCAAGGCACACCGTCTCCCCCGCCAACGCACACAAAAGGAGAGAAAAGAGACACGAAGAGGGCATGACAGAGGAAAAACGGAAGAGGCATCCGACATTCCTCAAAATTCGCAGAAAAAAGAGGCAAAAAAGTTGGATAAAAAACACGAACGCAATAAATTTGCGAAACGGACGATTAATTACACAAATTTCATGAACGTCCCAACGATTACGAAGTAGGTCTATTAAGGAGAAAAAACAAGGCAGAAACATGGGAAAGAATGTCATCGTACTAGGTGCCACCGGGCATGTAGGCACTAACATAGCCGTCCATTTGAAGGAGATTGGATACAACGTGACCGCGGTGGGTCGCCGCAAGAGCGACAACGGATTCTTCGCCAAACGAGGGATGGAGTACATATCCGCCGACATCTGCAAGAAAGAGGACTTCGACAAACTTCCACAAAAGGACATATACGCTGTGCTCCATTTTGCGGGAGCCCTGCCCGCCTCCATGGAAGGCTACCATCCCGAGCTCTACATCTCGACCATCGTGCAAGGCACCATGAACGTGTTGGACTACACCCTAAAGGTAGGTGCCGACCGTATCGTCTTCCCGCAATCCCTCTTCGACGTCAGCTATCTCTTCGGCAGCAAGACCCCCATCCCAGCGGATGCGGAGCGGAGAGCCCCATTGACGGGCGACCATGCCGTCTACGTCATCGCCAAGAATGCGGCCGTCGAACTAATCGAGCACTACCACGCCAAGTTCGGCCTCAAACGTTTCATTCTGAGGCTCTCCAGGGTCTACATGTACGATCCGAACCCATACACCTTCACCGACGGGGAGAAGACCCTCATCTCAGACCGTTTCTTCATCTACCAGGCCATGAAGGGCGAAGAGCTACAGATTTGGGGAGACCCCAACCGTCTTTTGGAGACCTGTTGCATAAAAGATTTCCTGCAGATTGTGGAGAAGAGCCTCACGGCCGACATCGAGGGCGGGCTCTACAACATCGGCAGTGGCGGCAGTACCCTGGACGAGCGCGTCAAAGCCATTGCGGAGGTCTTCAACCCGAAAGACAAGAAATCCAACATCATCTACTGCCCCGAGAAAAGAAGCTCGCAACAGTTCGTGCTGGACATATCAAAGACAAAGAAAGAGTTAGGTTATGAGCCCCGCTACACCTGGAAGGAGTACCTCCTCGACTTCAAGAAAGAGATGGAGGAGCAACCCTTCGGCGAGCTATGGGGCTATGAATCAGATTATATTAAATAAAAACATATCATGACATTAAAAGAAAAAATTCGCTTTAAGATCTTGGGATCCAAAGCATTTGGAAAAGCGATCATTAAATCAAACAGAGATTACTACCTCTCATTCAAGTCCATGCGATGGGGCGGAGAGCTCACCTTCGGAGAAGAAATAGAGCATGTGTTCGGCATCTTCCTAACAGAGAAGGAGAAGGCTGACGAGAAGCTCAAAGAGGATATGCGGATAGACATGGTTTGGTGCTACTACCGCTTCGGCGCAGTGCCAAGGGAGTACTTCCTCATGGACTTCCCGCACTCCGACGACAAGAAGCGCGCCACCTACCTCACCACACGTCACAAGGACAATGTCATGACCGAAAAGGTCGGGAGAGGCAAGAACTGGGACTTGTTGGAGGACAAGAATAATTTCTACGACCACTTCAGCCAGTTCTTCAAAAGGGACGTCATCAAGTTCAACGAGACCGTCACGAGAGAGGCCTTCGCCGAGTTCTGCAAGAAGCACGACTCCTTCATCTGCAAGCCTATCGCCGGACAATGCGGCAAGGGTGTGGAGATTCTTCGTCTAGCGGATCACGACAACGATCCAGACAAGGCGTTCGACTACTTGAAGGCAAAGGGCAAATACATCGTGGAGGAACTGATCCAGCAAGACGAGAGCACTAGACAATTCAACGAATCCTCCGTCAACACGGTACGTCTCCCAGCCTTCATGAACAAGACTGGTTTCCACATCATGCGCCCCGTATTCCGCACAGGACGCACGGGATCCGTGGTGGATAACGCAGGTAACGGAGGTATCTTCTCCGTCATCGACGAGAAGACCGGCGTCTGCAGGACGAAGGGTTACGACGAGTTCGGTGGCATCTTCGAAAGGCACCCGGACAGCGGCGCCAAATACGAGGGCTTCCAAATACCGGACTGGGACAAACTGCTCAAGTTCGCCGAGGAGGTGCACAGCACCATAGCATGGTACCCATTCGTAGGCTGGGACTTCGCCTACACCGCCAACAAGGAGTGGGTGCTCGTGGAGGGCAACTGGGGACAGATCGTTTGCGAGTATGCGGAGCGCGAAGGCGTCAAGAAGATGTTCGACGATTTCTTCGATTAATCCGCCCAATCCAGCACATCAAGCCAAAGGAAATGAAACTAGCGATCATAGGCGCATCGACAGGGCAATTGCCCCTCACGCTGAAAGCGAAAGAGCTGGGGCACACTGTGGTCAGCTTCGCATGGGACAACGGAGCTGTCTGCAAGGAATATGCGGACAAGTTCTACCCCATCTCCGTCATCGAGAAGGAGAAGATCACCGAGGCCTGCAGGGCGGAAGGCGTGGATGGTGTCGTCTCCAACGCATCCGACCTCACCTCAGAGATCGCTTCGTACGTGGCGAGCCAACTGGGGCTCCCCGCAAACGACTACGAGAAGTTCCAATACGTCAGGGACAAGGCCAGGGTGCGCGAACTGACCAACGACATCCCCCATCTCTGTCAAGTGAGGAGCTACCTCTACAAAGAGGGGGAGGAAGTGGAATTCCCTTGCATCGTGAAACCAACCGTAGGCTCCTCCAAGAAGGGAGTCTCCTTCGTGACCAACATGCAGGAGCTGCGGCAGGCGGTCGCCTACGCGCAATCGGACGGAGACGCGACCATCATGATTGAAAAGTTCGTCGGCACCCGGGAGTTCTCCGTGGAGTCCATCTCCTACCAAGGCAGACACTACGTGCTGCAAATGACGGACAAGGAGAATGACGGCGCCCCCCATTTTGTGGAACTCTCCCACCACCAACCCGCGGATCTGAGCGAGGTGATCCAATCCAAAGTCCGCCAAATCGTCCCGGAGATTCTCAACCGCGTGGGGCTCATCAACGGTGCCTCCCACATTGAGATGAAGATCGACCAGGATGATAATATCTACATGATCGAGTTGAATCCGAGAGGTGCGGGAGACCAAATCTCCACGCTCATCAAGGAGAGCATCGGATACGATTACATCAAAGCCATGATCGACGTGGCGCTGGGCATCTTCGAGGAACCGAAGATATCACACAAAAGCTATGCAGGCATCTACTTCCTCTGCCAACAACGAGCCAACCGTCTACCCTACTTCCTCGAGAAGCAACCTTGGGAGATCAGCCGCTCTTACGAGCCTGGCACAGCATTAACCTACGCCACCGACAACTACACGCGCAACGGCTACATCATCTATAAGTCTGACAAAAAAATCATCATCGACTGATTGCAGACGCATAGCAAAGGGAAAGTACTCAAACGAATATATGATGAGAAAGAAACATGCCATATTACTGCTCACCGCCATCGGCACGCTCGCGATCTACAGTTGTTGCGGGAAGAGCAAAAAGAGTGAGCCCATCAACATACAGGCCACCATCGTCACCCCTCCCGACACCTTACAGGAGGAGCCTGACACGCTACGCTATGCCAACATCTACTACCAACGGAAGGGCGGCGGCAATATCGGCTACGAAATCATCCCCGGGAAAGACAGCACGCTCATCCGCATGAGGGAACTTCAGTTCCGCCCGGCGGACACCTCCTTCATGCTACCCAACACACTGATAGGCGATAGCGTGGTCGCCACGATGGACAGCCTACTGCGGGGAACCCTCAGCCCAGGCGAACCGGACACCACCCCTAAGAAGGGTCCGTTCATGATGACCGGCACCTGGAGCCACGCTTTCCTAACCGAGTCCGACAGCGTCAGGACACCTATCCACGACAAAAGGATCGTGGAGGAGATCGCCACGACCGAGGAGGCGGTCAGAAACGCAATTAAGAATTAAGAGTTAAGAGTTAAAAATTTAGGAACGTTAGTTCGATATGGTAGGGGCGAATAACATTCGTCCCTTTTCTTTTATCATAAATTAAAACAGGGAGATGCGCATCCCACACGACACGCACATCCTAATCCCCAACGGGGCGGTGACAACACAGGCAGGGGTACAAACCCCTGTGAACGACGTAACGGGGCGACACCCTATAATTTACAAACAAATTGTGTTGGTGCCCCTTAGCGCACCAACACATCCGATGTACCATTATTCGTCCGGACCACATAAACACCCTTGGCTGGCACGCTCAACGCACGCTCCTCATCCGCGGAGACGGATACCGCAACCCGCTTGCCCGACAGATCATAAAGGGAAACCTCCCCTTCCGCCCCACAGACGTAGACGGTGAGATCATCGCTCCATACGGAGATGTTGTCGGCCAAGGTGGTACTTACGTCAACATATTCCACCGTGCTACCATCCGGATACTTCACCGTCCAACCCTCCGGTATTGCGCTCACTCCATATTCAAGCGGCAACTCTTTCGAGCAGTAGAAGGTGCCGGTCGGGGCGACGTCTGCGACCCAATCAGAAGTATTCCTCCACCAAAGGAAGGCGGCACTGATTTCAGACAAGTTTGTGCAACCTGAGAACATGGAAGAGTAACAATCACTGGTCAACTTTGCAGCAGGCAATTCAGGGGCATGCGTCAGACCGGTGCAACCCTTGAACATTTTATCATAACAATCATCCGCCAACGTCGTGGCAGGCAATTCAGGGGCTTGCGTCAAGCTTATACAACTATCGAACATGGAATTGTAACAAGAAGTGGCCAACGTCGTGGCAGGCAATTCAGGAGCCTGTTTCAGGCCTGAGCAACGATAGAACATGGATCCGTAGCAATATTCTGCCATCGTCGTCGCAGGTAATTCAGGCGCTCGCGTGAGGCCGGTGCAACCTATGAACATTCCGTGATAACAGTAATACCTCAACGTTGTAGCGGGCAATTCAGGGGCTTCTGTAAGACCTGTGCAACCCCAGAACATTTTATCATAACACCTTTCAGCCAACTCTGTCACAGGCAATTCAGGGGCTTGGGTTAGGCTGGTGCAACTAGCGAACATGCCCATATAACAATCATCCGCCAACGTTGTGGCAGGCAATTCAGGGGCTTGCGTCAAACCTGTGCATTCGGAGAACATAGAGCCATAACAATCTTCAGCCAATGTCGTCGCCGGCAATGCGGGAGCCTGCGTCAGACTGGTGCAGCCTCTGAACATTTCATTATAACAATATTTTGCCAACGTAGTGGCCGGCAATGCGGGAGCCTGCGTCAGGCTGGTGCAACCTGAGAACATCTTGTAATAACAACCGCTTGCCAATGTCGTAGCCGGCAGTTTGGGCGCTTGCGTCAGACTGGTGCAACCTGAGAACATCTCGTAATAACAACCCACAGCCAACGTTGTAGCTGGCAATTCTGGGGCTTGCGTCAGACTGGTGCAACCTTGGAACAATTTATAGAAACGGTAATCCCCAGGAACTTCCGTAGAAATACCCACTCCATCGATCAGACTCATCACACTACCGCTGGCAGCCACTTTCCCGGTCATCTTAAATGTTGAATATTGCTCCCAACTCTTTGAGAACCCTTCGGGATTATTACCCCTCAACAAGGCCTTGTCTCCCTTATGGGCTAATATGACCGTGTCACCTTCCGCCAATATATTCCATGTCTCTCCTCCGTCCAACGAATACTGCACGTCAGGATTGTTGCTACCGTTGTTCACGATTCCGAACGAAGAACTATCCTCCTCCGCCGTGAAGGTGAGGTAGTTGGCCATATCCTCTATATATTTCACCGTCCAACCCTCAGGGATCCTGCTTATTCCATATTCGAGAGCCAACGTTTTCGGGCAGATGAAGGTGCCGGTAGGGGCTACGTCTTTAACCCATCCATCGGTGTTGCTATAATAATCTGACCAAGTAGCAAATGAGACATTTATTTTGGACAGGCTGGTACAACCAAAGAACATCCTAGAATAAGAATATTTTCCCAAAAATTCTTTTGCTGGCAATTCAGGAGCTTGCGTCAGACTGGCGCAACCTTTGAACATACTGTCATAACAAAAATCAGTCAATGTCGTGGCAGGCAATTCTGGGGCTTGCGTCAGACTGGTGCAACCTGAGAACATTTCAAAGTAACAAAAATCGGCCAATGTCGTCGCTGGCAGTTTTGGTGCTTGTGTCAGACTGGTGCAAGCGTAGAACATACCAGTATAACAACCCTCAGCCAACGTAGTAGCTGGCAGCTCGGGTGCTTGCGTCAGACTGATGCAAAATTCGAACATATAACTATAACAACCATTCTCTACGTTTGATGTAGTTGGCAATGTTGTGGCCGGCAATTCGGGTGCTTGCGTCAGACTGGTACAACCAGCGAACATCCCGAAATAACAAGCTTCAGCCAACGTAGTTGCTGGCAGTTTGGGCGCTTGCGTCAGACTGGTGCAACCTTCGAACATATTTCGATAACAACTATAAGCCAATGTCGTCGCAGGCAATTCGGGTGCTTGCGTCAGACTGGTGCAACCTTCGAACAATTTATAGAAACAGAAATTTCCAGGAACTTCCGTAGAAATACCTACTCCATCGATCAGACTCATAATGCTACCGCTGGCGGCCAACTTCCCTGTCATTCTAAAACATGAATATTGATCCAAATACTTTGAGAAACCTTCGGGATTATTACCCCTCAACAAAGCCTTCTCTCCCTTATGGACCAATATGACCGAGTCACCTTCCGCCAATATATTCCATGTCTCTCCTCCGTCCAACGAATACTGCACGTCTGGGTTGTTGCCACCGTTGTTCACAATTCCGAACGTAGAGCCATCCTCCTCGGCCGTGAAGGTGAGGTAGTTGGTCTCCACCGCAACCGTATCATCAATATATTTCACCGTCCACCCTTCTGGTATTCTGTCCACTCCATACTCAAGCGGCAGAGCTTTCGGACAGATGAAGATGCCGGTAGGGGCGACGTTTGCGACCCATTCTCGAGTGTAGGCAATGTAGCTACTCCACTCTTCGAAGGCGACGCTGATTTCAGACAAGTTTGTGCAACCTGAGAACATAGCAGCAATACAATCTCTGAAATCCATTGTTAAAGCAGAAATTTGTGGTGCTCGAATCAGACTGGTGCATCCTTCGAACATGTAGTAATAACAACAACTTGCCAATGTCGTAGCAGGCAATTCAGGAGCTTCAGTTAGACTTGTGCAACCTCGGAACATGGAATTATAACAACCGAAATACATTGTCGTGGCAGGCAATTCAGGGGCTTGCGTCAGACTGGTGCAACCTCGGAACATACCTAAATAACAATATTCAGCCAATGTCGTGGCAGGCAACTCAGGGGCTTCTGTCAGACTGGTGCAACCGAAGAACATATATTGATAACAACCTTCAGCCAATGTCGTAGCTGGCAATTCAGGGGCTTGCGTCAGACTCGTGCAACCTTCGAACAGACTATGGAAACAATCACCAGCAGGGACAACAAGGGTTTTGCCTATACCGTCAATCAGGCTCATCACGCTACCGCTGGCGGACACTTTCCCGGTCATCCTAAAAGTTGAATATTGCTCCCTACTCTTTGAGAATCCTTCCGGATTATCCCCTCTCAACAAAGCCTTGTCACCCTTATGGGCCAACGTGATGGTATCGCCTGCAGCCAGTGCGGTCCATGTTTTTCCACCATCCAATGAATACTGCACGTCAGGATTATTTCCTCCCTCATTTATGATTCCGAACGTGGAGCCATCCTCCTCCGCCGTGAAGGTGAGGTAGTTGGTCTCCACCGCAACTGTATCATCGACATATTGCACCGTCCAACCCTCCGGTATCCTGCTCACCCCATACTCAAGAGGCAGGTCTTTCGGGCAGATGAAGGTGCCGGTAGGGGCGACGTCTGCGACCCATTCAAAAGTGGCATCAAATTTATCCCAATCATCAAATGAGACATTTATTTCGGACAGGCTGGTGCAACCTGAGAACATACCAGAATAAGAATATTTTCCCAAAAATTCTTTTGCTGGCAATTCTGGTGCTTGTGTCAGACTGGTGCAACCTGAGAACATTCCAGAATAACAATAAGAAAACATTTTTATTGCTGGCAATTCTGGTGCCCGCGTCAGACTAGTACAACCTGAGAACATACCAGAATAACAATTATCAAACAATGTCGTGGCAGGAAGTTCAGGTGCTTGCGTCAGGCTGGTGCAACCTGAGAACATACGATTATAACAATAAAAAGTCATTTCCGTGGCTGGAAGTTCGGGGGCCTGCGTCAGGCTGGTGCAACCTTCGAACATACTGTTATAACAATAATAAGCCAATGTCTTGGCAGGCAGTTCGGGCGCTTGCGTCAAACTGGTGCAACCTGAGAACAATCTATAGAAACAGAAACTCTTAGATATTTCCGTAGAAAGACCCACTCCATCGATTAGGCTCATCACGCTACCGCTGGCGGCCACTTTCCCGGTCATCTTAAATGTTGAATATTGCTCCCAACTCTTTGAGAACCCTTCGGGATTATTTCCCCTTAACAAAGCCTTGTCTCCCTTATGGGCCAATATGACCGTGTCGCCTTCCGCCAAGGCGATCCATGTCGCCCCGCCATCTAATGAATACTGCACGTCAGGATTGTTGCTACCGTTGTTCACGATTCCGAACGAAGAGCCATCCTCCTCGGCCGTGAAGGTGAGGTAGTTGGTCTCCACCGCAACCGTATCATCAATATATTTCACCGTCCACCCTTCTGGTATTCTGTCCACTCCATACTCAAGAGCCAACGCCTTCGGGCAGATGAAGGTGCCGGTAGGGGCTACGTCAATGACCCATTCACCAGTGTAATGACCGCGATTCCAATCATCAAAGGAGACTTTGATTTCCGATAGACTGGTGCAACCCAAAAACATGCCAATGTAGCAAGCCTCAGCCAACGTCGTAGCTGGCAGTTCGGGAGCTTGCGTCAGACTGGTGCAGCCTCTGAACATTTCCCTATAACACACTTCAGCCAATATCGTCGCTGGCAATGCGGGAGCCTGCGTCAGACTGGTGCATCCAGAGAACATCCCTTCATAACATCTTTCCGCCAACGTCGTGGCAGGCAGTTCGGGGGCTTGTGTCAGAGCCGAACAATCAAAAAAGAGATAATAGAAACAGCCCTCGTTAGGGATAGCAGTTGTGACACCAAGCCCATCCACAAGGCTCATCACACTACCGCTGGCGGCCACCTTCCCTGTCAACGTGAAAGATGAATAAGAATACCCCTTTGAGAACCCTTCCGGATTATTACCCCTTAACAAAGCCTTGTCACCCTTATGGGCCAACGTGATGGTATCGCCTGCAGCCAGTGCGGTCCAGGTTTCTCCACCATCTAATGTATACTGCACGTCAGGATTATTTTTTTCGTTCATAATTCCAAACGTAGAACTATCCTCCTCTGCCGTGAAGGTGAGGTAATTAGCCGCGCTCGCCATGCAGACAGCGCAAAGCAACATCATGAAAGCAGTAATTATTTTTCTCATAAGCTGTAATTTTTTATTCTACACTAATGCCAAGCCATAGCGATGGGGCGATGATCCAATACCATAGAAAAGCAATTCACGTCCATTCACATATTTTTATAGCTTCAATAAACACACATTTCCTCTCATCGGCGGTATCAACCGCCAATCATGGGGGAACACTTTACAAAAAGAATAAGAAAGTTAGCAGAAATACTTTAAATACAGGGAATTATTTAAATATATATTTCACCCATTTGTTATTTCTTAATAAATATCAACGGGAAATAGACATCATAATTTCCCAGGGGTTGGGTGCGCACATCGTGCAAGGATACACGCATCCCGCCCTAATTCAAAATTGACTACGTCGAACTGACGTTTCAAAATTCTTAATTACCATGTGTCGCCCTTTCAGGGCTCGGTTGCACCCGCCATTCCATACACAGGGGTTTACACCCCTGCCTGGAGAATGACGCCCTTTCAGGGCTAATTCTTAATTCATAATTGCCCCCGCCCCCAGGGCGCTGCCCTGGGCTATATTTGTAGAGCCCTTTCAGGGCTGGGGTGCGCACATCGTGTAGCGATGCACTTAATTCAAAATTCAAAATTCTTAATTCAAAATTGTCCCACGTGTGCCGCCAACAACATCTGCGCCGTCTCCAGCCCCGACTCGCGGCCGAACTCGAACATGAAAGGCTTCTCCCTGCCCACCAGATAGATCGTCAGCGTGCATGGCTTCGCAAAGTTCGCGGAAAAGGTGACGACGCTTCGGTACGGAACAGAGGTGAAGGCATTCTCCGACTTGATGAGCCCCTGCACATCCATGAAAATCATTCGCTTGTCCGTGAACAACATACATTGACGGGAGACCGCGAAAGCCGTTTCCACCGTCTCACCCTCCAAAAGGACATGGTCGAAGTCACTTCTGATCTTCTTTCCGTCCACCTCACTCGCCTTACCGAGTATAGAATCTATCAAACCCATATTCAATCAATTATCATTTAACATATTTATCTTATCGTCGAAAGAGTCCTTGGCGCAGAGCCAAGCGCCCACCGCCATCAGGGCAAGGCCTACCCAATAGGTGTGGGGCGGCGTCTGCCGGAAGATCAGCAGCGAGAGGCCCGTTCCGATGAAAGGCGCGACCGCATAGTAGGCACTCGTACGGGCGGCGCCCAACGACCGTTGCGCATAGATGTCCACAAAGACACTCAAGCCGTACGAGACCAGTCCGATGGCCATCGCCGCGAAAATGGGCCAGATGACCTCGATGGTCTCCCCGATGAGGAAACCGATCAGGAGCATGCCGACCCCCGAAAAGATACCCTTCATGAGGACGATCTGCATCGGGTCCTTCGAGGCGATCCGTCGGGTGCAGTTATTGTCCAAGCCCCAGCAGAAAGCCGCCAAGATAACGTACAAGGAGCCGGAAGAGAAGCGCAGGCTGTCCATCTCCTCGCAGGAGAGCACACAGCAAGAGAGCGTCACGAAGGCGATGCCCACCCATAGCCGCTTGGAGATCCGCTCACGGAAGAAGAGCCATGCGAGAAGGGCGGTCGCCACGATCTCGAAATCGCTCAGCAGGGAAGCGTTCGCCGCCGTGGTCTTCTGCAAGCCCACCATGAGGCAGATCGGTCCCACGATATCCAAGGCGATCATCGCTAAGACATACGGCCACTCCTTGCGGTCCAGTTTCTTCTCCACATTATCCGTGCCGTGGCGGCTCCTGAACGAGGCGATCGCCAGCATACCTAAGCCCGAACCCAAATAGAGGAATCCAGCCGTCAGGATAGGCGGCAGGTAATCAAGCACGATCTTCGAGAAAGGAGCGTTCACCGCATAGAGCGTCGCACCCAGCAAAGCGAGTAAGATACCATATTGGCGTTTGGTCAACTTCAACATAATCATCCGTTTTCACAAAGATAAAAAGATTCGGGGAAAAAGCAACGGGCGCATGCGGCAAAACGCATACCCGCCGAAGTGATGGAGCGTACGTCTCCGCGCGATTTACTTCTTTTTCTTTTTCAGCATGGATTCGCACTTATCCACTTTCCTGAGGAAGTCCTGGATGTAGGCGCGGATCTCCTTTGTAGGCTTGGCGAGCACCGGTGTCGTCACGCTCTTCGTCCGCGACATGGCATCGTTCAGCTCAGCCCTGATCTCCTCGATTTTATTCTGCATCGAGCGTTCTGCGCCCGGGCTCACGAAGTTGAGGTCCACGATGCGGTTGTGCAGGTCACTGATTTGGTAGATGATCCGTTCACACCTATGTTGCTGTTCCTCCAACGTGCACGCGTCGATGTAGTGTTTCACGTTCTCCTTATACTTGACCGCCAGCTTATTGCCGTCCCCGTTACGGACAAGCCTCTCGTAGAGGGCCTTTTTCTGTTCGAGGGAGTCCAACCGAAAATAAGCGGTCAGCGAGTCCAACCAGCCCGTACCATCCACGGCAGGCGGGTTCATCGTATCCCCCGAGGTCAGGTCCTGCGACACCCCCGCCCCCAGACGCATCAGCGGGTCGTAAGGGATATGGCTCTCCTTCAGGCTATCCGGAGAGACCATGAAGAATTTATTTTCCAGGCGCTGGTGGTAGGCGCGGGGATTACCCGGCTCGAAATATCCGCTGCACCAGGTCGGGTCGAACATATAAGGGACGCTGTCGATGATGCAGGCGCACCACGCATGACCACCCTCCCCCACGATATTGTCTTTCGGCGTATAGCCCTCAATGATGAACATGGGGATGCCCATCCTGTTGGAGACCTCGGAAAAGAGGCTCGAGTAGTTGGCGCACACACCCTTCCTGTTGCGCAAAGTCCAGTTGGCCAGGTCCTCAGTATTGTACTTAGTCTGGACATCCGTCACGGAGAGATCATACATGACGTTCTCCGACAACCAGTTCTGCAGCGTCCAAAGCATCTGGCGCGTGTCACGGCAGTTCTCCTTGATATACGCCGCCAGTGCATCCACATCCTTCGCATGCTCTTTAGGGACATTGACAGGCTCACTCACCTCCTCCGCACCCATCGCAAAGCAGGAGAGCATCAACAAAAACAATAAAACAGCACTTCTCTTCATATACTCCTCATTATGACATAGTCTAAGACAAAGATAACAATAATCGCGAGACCGCAAAAAATAGTAAATTGTAAATAGTCAAATAGTAAATCTAAGAGGCTCTGTTCGAAAACAAAAAAAGCGGAGACCCATCCCCGCTTTAATAGTTTCGACCCAAAAGCACATCACGGATGCACGTAGGTACCGATGTTCTCACCGGCGATCACGCGCTTCAAGTTGCCCGGTTTATCCATGTTGAAGACCACGATAGGGAGACCGTTGTCGCGGCACATCACCGTAGCGGAGAGGTCCATGACCTTCAGGTTGCGCACGAGGATCTCGTCGTAGGAGATATCGTCGAACTTCGTGGCGGAAGGATCCTTCTCCGGGTCGGCGGTATAGATACCGTCCACGCGCGTGCCCTTGAACATAGCGTCCGCCTCGATCTCGATGCCACGGAGGGAAGAGCCCGTATCGGTGGTGAAGTAAGGGCAGCCCGTACCAGCGGCGAAGATCGTGATATAGCCCGCATTGAGGAGTTCGAGGGCCTTATCCTTGGTATAGAACTCGCCGATAGGCTCCATGCGGATAGCGGTCAGCACCTTGCACTTCGCGCCGGCGGCCGTCAGAGCCGAGCAGAGGGCCAATGCGTTGATCGTCGTGGCGAGCATCCCCATCTGGTCGCCCTTCACACGGTCGAAGCCCTTTTTCGAGCCAGACAAGCCACGGAAGATGTTACCACCGCCGATGACGATGCCCAGTTGGACGCCCATGTCAGCTATTTCCTTGATTTGGGCAGCATATTCGCCCAGTCTATTCTCGTCGATACCATACCCTTTTTCGCCCATCAGCGACTCGCCGCTAAGCTTCAATAAGACTCTTTTAAACTTTGCCATACAAAAAAGAATTTAGGTTGATAGTGAGGTCATAAAGGCCCACCGAAATTTCATGAAAGATACAAAAAAAAAGAATAGGGAGGCAAGGAGCGGTCCCCGAATTGAACAAAAAAGCCGCATCGGGTTAGGATGCGGCTTTTCATATACTGAAGAAATCTTATTCAGCCTCAGTTGTAGCGACCTCAGTAGACTCAGCAGCAGGAGCTTCCACTGCAGGTTGAGCCTTCTTTCTAGAACGACGGGTCTTCGTAGCCTTCTTAGGAGTAGCATCCTTCAACATCTTCTCATTGAAGTCCACCAACTCGATGAAGCACATTTCAGCGGCGTCGTTAGCGCGGAAACCAGTCTTGATGATACGCGTGTAACCACCTGGGCGGTCAGCGATCTTCTCACCGATTACCTTGAACAACTCAGTGACAGCCTTCTTGTTTTGGAGATAGCTGAAAACGACCCTGTAGTTGTTCATCAACTTAGCCTCGTCCTTATCCTTAGCCCTCGTCAACAATGGCTCGATATACTTTCTCAACTCCTTAGCCTTAGCGGTAGTCGTCGTGATTCTCTTGTGTTCGATCAAAGAGATGGCCAAGTTAGCCAACAGAGACGCTCTGTGTCCCTTTTGTCTACCAAGATGGTTGAATTTTTTATTGTGTCTCATTTTACTTATTCTTTATCCAATTTATACTTAGAAATATCCATACCGAACGAAAGGTTCAAAGTATCGAGGAGTTGGTCGAGCTCGGTCAAAGACTTCTTACCGAAGTTTCTGAACTTAAGTAAGTCGTTCTTGTTGAATACAACCAATTCGCCCAATGTCTCGACGTCAGCGGCCTTCAAGCAGTTAAGCGCGCGAACGGAAAGATCCATATCGACCAGCTTAGACTTAAGCAGTTGACGCATGTGGAGAACCTCCTCATCGAAGTCGTCATTCGAACCTTCATCCGCCGTGTCAAGAGAGATCTTCTCGTCAGAGAACAAGAGGAAGTGTTGGATCAAAATCTTAGCGGCCTCCTTCAAAGCATCCTTAGGATGGATGGAGCCGTCGGTATCGATTTCGATGACCAGCTTCTCGAAGTCAGTCTTCTGCTCGACGCGGTAGTTTTCAACCGCATACTTGACATTACGGATAGGAGTATAGATAGAGTCAATCGCAATAACTCCGATTTCAGAACCAGGAATCTTGTTCTCGTCGGCAGGGACATAACCGCGGCCCTTACCGATCGTCAGTTCGATGGTGAAGGAAGCGGAAGGATCCAGGCGGCAGATGACAAAATCCTTGTTAAGAACGTCGAAACCAGTCAAACTCTTAGCTATATCGCCAGCTTTGAACACCTCGGTACCAGAGACGTTAATAGAGACTTTCTCATTCTCAATTTCACTAACTTTCTGTTTGAAACGTACTTGCTTCAAATTGAGGATGACGTTAGTAACGTCTTCCATTACGCCTGGAATCACTGAGAATTCATGGTCGACACCATCGATCTTGATTGAAGTGATAGCGAAACCCTCCAATGAAGAAAGGAGAATGCGTCTTAAGGCATTACCGATGGTAATACCGTAACCAGGCTCAAGAGGACGAAACTCAAATTTCCCATGGAAATTGTCCGCCTCCAACATAATAACCTTGTCAGGTTTTTGAAACGCTAATATAGCCATGAATTAATTATTATTTAGAGTAAAGTTCGACGATCAATTGTTCTTTGATATTCTCTGGGATGTCAGCACGCTCCGGCAAGTGGAGGAACTTACCTGCAGAAACAGGAGCGTCCCACTCCAACCATGGATACTTGCTGTGGTTAAAGCCTGACAAAGAATTAACAATCGTCTCCAAAGACTTGGATTTCTCGCGAACTCCCACGATCTGACCCGGCTTAACAGAATAAGAAGGGATGTTTACCACCTCACCGTCAACGACGATGTGCTTGTGGGAAACCAACTGACGTGCAGCTGCACGAGTCGGAGCGATACCCAAACGGAAAACGACATTGTCAAGTCTTGCCTCAAGGAGTTGCAAAAGCACCTCACCGGTGATACCCTTCGAACGGTTAGCCGCCTCGAAGAGGTTACGGAATTGTCTCTCGAGAACACCGTAAGTATATTTTGCCTTTTGCTTCTCAGCCAACTGAATACCGTACTCAGATGACTTCTTTCTTCTGTTTACGCCATGTTGTCCCGGTGGGAAGTTTCTCTTAGCCAAAATCTTGTCTGGACCGAAAATCGGTTCACCAAAACGACGCGCAATCTTAGTTTTTGGACCTATGTATCTAGCCATTTTAATTACTGTTTATTTCCAAACCTTGAACCGTGCAGCCGCAATTGCAGAGAGGTTTAAAATGCAATTATCACAATGCGAGATTCGAAAGTTGTTATAATACTGTATTTTTTATACTCTACGTTTTTTAGGTGGTCGACAACCGTTATGTGGTAGTGGTGTTACGTCGATAATCTCCGTCACCTCGATACCAGCGCCATGTACGGTTCTGATAGCAGACTCACGGCCATTACCTGGACCCTTCACATATGCCTTCACCTTTCTCAAACCAAGATCGTAAGCCACTTTAGCACAATCCTGAGCCGCCATTTGCGCAGCGTACGGAGTGTTCTTCTTGGAGCCCCTGAATCCCATCTTACCAGCTGAAGACCAAGAGATCACTTGACCCTCCGCATTGGACAAAGATACGATGATGTTGTTGAAAGATGAGTGGACATGCAATTGTCCATTAGCGTCAACTTTTACTACTCTTTTTTTGGTTGCTACTGCTTTTTTTGCCATATCTTTAATAATTAAATAGCGTTCGCTAACTATTACTTAGTCGCCTTCTTCTTGTTTGCAACTGTTTTCTTCTTACCCTTACGAGTACGCGCATTGTTCTTGGTGCTCTGTCCTCTCAAAGGCAGACCCAAACGATGACGGATGCCACGATAGCAACCGATATCCATCAGACGTTTGATGTTCAATTGGACTTCTGAACGGAGGTCTCCCTCTACCTTGAATTGGGTACCAATAATCTCACGAATCTTGGACGCCTGCTCATCGTTCCAGTCCTTCACCTTGATGTTCTTGTCAACACCAGCTTGTGCTAAGATTTTGTTCGCACTACTACGGCCTATACCAAAGATATAGGTCAAACCGATTTCGCCCCTTTTGTTCTGTGGCAAATCTACACCGACAATTCTTATAGCCATAAACTAATTTTTTTGCAAAAGTATAAAAAATTATCCTTGACGTTGTTTATACTTAGGATTTTTTTTGTTAATCACATACAAACGCCCTTTTCTCCTTACTATTTTACACTCAGGAGTACGTTTTTTTAAAGAAGCTCTAACTTTCATATCTCAATTATTTATTCTATTTATATCTAAAAGCAATCCGTCCCTTGGACAAATCATACGGTGACATTTCGACTCTGACCTTATCGCCCGGGAGAATTTTGATGTAGTGCATCCTCATCTTCCCGGAGATATGGGCCGTGATCTCATGACCATTCTCCAACTCTACGCGGAACATCGCGTTCGACAACGCCTCCACGATTGTTCCATCCTGTTCTATAGCAGCCTGTTTTGCCATTCAACTATAATGCGTTAGTACCTAATATTTGTTCGACATATTCAAAAGAAGAAAGAATATCGGGACTATCAGAGCCTATTGCAACCGTATGCTCGTAATGAGCGGAAGGTAAGCCATCGGAGGTACGTACCGTCCATCCATCCTTCTCCAAGTAAACGCCTTTCTTGCCCATGTTGATGATGGGCTCTATCGCGATCACCAGTCCCTCCCTGAACGGAAGGCCTCTTCTCGCACGCCCATAATTACGGACCAAAGGCTCTTCGTGCATCATTCTTCCGATTCCATGACCTGTCAGCTCTCGCACGACCGAGTACCCGTTGCTTTCGCAGTACTCCTGAATCGAATGTTCAACATCACCCAAACGGTTCCCGACCTTGGCTTTGCTGATTCCCAGCAGCAGCGCTTCCTTGGTAGTCCGCAACAGCTTTTTCACCTCTTCGGAGACCTCCCCCACACAGAACGTGTAACAGGAGTCACCATGGAAACCGTTTATCTCAGCGCCGCAATCCACGGAAACGACGTCCCCTTCTTTCAGTACATACTTGGAAGGTATCCCGTGCGCCGCTTGATCATTCACGGAAGTGCAAATCGAATTCGGAAAACCCGCATATCCTAAGAAGCTCGGAACAGCACCCTGTGACCGGATGAATTCCTCTGCTAAAGCATCGAGTTGAAGAGTGGTGACTCCAGGCTTCACCGCCTTGGCGACTTCGCCCAATGTCATCGCAACAATTCTGTTGCTGATCCGCATCAACTCGATATCCTCAGCAGTCTTAAGATATATCATACGTTAATAAACGGAGACTCCCGAACGCCCCATGAAATGACCGGACTCCAACAAATCGTCGTATCCATTCATCTTCAAGTGGCTGTTAATTTGCTGCAACGTATCGAGCACCACACCCACAACGATCAACAGAGAAGTACCTCCGAAGAATTGCGCGAATTGAGTGGTGACACCGAACTGACGTACAATGGCAGGCAACACAGCCAAAATCGCCAAGAAGATTGCACCCGGCAAGGTGATGCGAGACATGATCGTATCGATGTACTCGGCCGTCTCCGTACCTGGTTTAACCATTGGGATGAAAGTGTTGTTACGCTTCATGTCCTCCGCCATCTGATTCGGATTGATGATGATCGCCACATAGAAGTATGTGAAGACGATGATCAAGATACCGAAGACCAAATTGTAGAAGAAGCTGTTGTTATCACGCCACATGGAGAAGAAGGAACCTGATCCGTCTCCGTTTCCAAGCACTGGCATGAGCGCCAACGGGATGAACATGATCGCCTGAGCGAAGATGATAGGCATCACGTTAGCAGCATTCACCTTCAATGGGATGTATTGACGAGCACCGCCCACTACGCTTTGACCGGCAGCCAATTTCTTCGCATATTGTACAGGAACTTTTCTCACGCCCTGCACCAAAAGGATAGCCGCACAAGAGACAGCGAAGAGTCCGACGATCTCCAAGATCAACTTGATAAGACCTCCGCTCTCGTTCAAGCAAGAAGCGAATTCGCCGACCACCGCATGTGGGAAACGGGCGATGATACCGACCAAGATGATGAAGGAAATACCATTGCCGACACCCTTGTCAGTGATACGCTCACCCAACCACATAACGAACATACTGCCCGCGCAGAGGATGATCGTGGAAGAGATTCTGAACCACCAGCCTTCTGGCAAAGTGGCGTTCACCTCCCTCAACTGATAAGACAAGTTCAGCAAGTAAGAAGGACCTTGGAGCAAGAGGATAGCCACCGTCAAGTAACGAGTGATCTGGATCATCTTCTTCCTACCGCTATCACCATCCTTCTGCATCTTCTGGAAAGAAGGAACAGCGATGGTCAGCAACTGCACGACGATGGATGCCGAGATGTACGGCATGATACCGAGCGCAAAGATTGACGCGTTGGAGAAGGCACCTCCGGAGAACATATCCAAAAGTCCCATCAAACCCGTAGCGGTTTGCTCTTTCAAGCTGGCCAAAGAACTCATATCTATGCCCGGCAGAACCACGAAGGAGCCGAAACGATAGACCAAAACAAATAAAAAGGTGACAAGGATTCGATGTCTCAAATCCTTGACCTTATATATTTCTTGTAATTTTGTTATAAGTTTCTTCATTTCTCAAGAATTACAGTCGTACCACCTAAAGCCTCAATCGCTTCCTTCGCTGACTTAGAGAACGCATGAGCGGAAACAGTCAACTTGCTAGTCAACTGAGTCTTACGAGCGTCACCCAACACCTTGATCAAATCCTTAGAAGAAGCCAAACCAGCTGATACTAACACGTTAACGTCAACTGCATCAACATTCTTCTCAGTGGCAACAGCCTGGATATCACCAAGGTTAATAGCTTTATACTCGATGCGATTAATGTTCTTGAAACCGTACTTAGGCAAACGACGCTGCAAAGGCATTTGTCCACCCTCGAAACCTATCTTTTTTGAATAACCAGAACGAGACTTGGCACCTTTGTGACCTCTCGTAGAGGTACCACCCAAACCAGAACCTGGACCACGTCCGATTCTCTTTCTGCTCTTTATTGACCCCGCAGCTGGCTTCAAATTACTTAAATCCATTATGTAATGTTTTTAAAGTTAATTACTATTATTCAACAATCACCAAGTGCTTAACCGCCTCGATCATTCCCCTAACAGTAGGAGTGTCTTCGTGTTCAACCACAGCGTTAATTTTCTTCAATCCCAAAGCCGCAAGCGTATCCTTTTGTTTCTTTGGGCAACCGATTTTACTTTTTACCTGTCTAATCTTTATCTTAGCCATAATTCCAAAAATTAACCTTTAAACACTTTTTCCATTGAAACACCGCGGTTCTGAGCTACGGTATAAGCGTCTCTCAACTCTGAGAGGGCAAGAACCGTCGCCTTCACCAAGTTGTGAGGGTTAGAAGAACCCTTAGACTTAGCCAAGACGTCAGTGATACCAACGCTCTCGAGGACGGCACGCATGGCACCACCCGCCTTCACACCGGTACCGTGGGAAGCTGGTCTCAACAAGACCTGCGCACCACCGAACTTAGCCTCTTGCTCGTGAGGAATCGTACCCTTGAGCACAGGGACCTTCACCAAGTTCTTCTTGGCAGCTTCAACTCCCTTAGCTATGGCTGCAGTAACCTCACTGGCTTTACCCAAACCGTATCCGACAACACCTTCCTCATTTCCCACAACAACCATTGCGGCAAAACTAAAGGTACGACCACCTTTGGTCACCTTCGTCACACGGTTTATCGCTACCAACCTATCCTTCAATTCCAAGTCATTGGTTGACTTAACTTTACTATTTTCTCCAGCCATAACTATTAAAATTTAAGACCGCCCTTACGAGCAGCATCCGCCAATTCCTTAATTCTACCATGATACAAGTATCCGTTACGGTCGAAAACAACCTCGGTGATACCTGCCTCTATCGCTTTTTTAGCAACCAACTCGCCGACCTTGGCAGCTTGCTCCTTCTTAGGGCACTTGTCAGTCATTCCAAGTGAAGAAGCGGCAGCCAATGTCTTGCCTTCCATATCGTTGATCAACTGTACGTAGATCTGTTTGTTGCTTCTGAAAACTGTCATACGAGGACGTTCGGCAGAGCCAGAGACCTTGCCTCTAATTCTCCTCTTTATCTTTAATCTTCTTTCAATTTTAGTCGTCATAATACTACTTTTTTACAATGATTACTTAGCACCAGCTGACTTACCAGCCTTACGACGAATCTGCTCGCCAACGAATTTAATACCTTTACCCTTGTAAGGCTCTGGCTTACGGAACGTACGGATCTTCGCGCAAACCTGACCCAACAATTGCTTGTCGCAGCTCTCGAGGATCACCAGAGGGTTCTGGTTTCTCTCACTCTTGGTCTCGATCTTAATCTCCTTTGGCAATTGTAAGAAGATGTTATGGGTATATCCTACAGCGAACTCAAGCACCTGACCTTGGTTGGAAACACGATAACCGACACCAACAAGTTCAAGTTCCTTCTTGTAGCCCTGAGACACACCGACAACCATATTATTAATCAAAGCCCTGTACAATCCGTGCATGGAACGACGAGGAGCATCCTCCGCAGAACGGGTGAATGTGATGGTGCCATCCTTAACCTCAACATTGATGTCGGGATTCACATACTGTGACAACTCGCCCTTAGGACCTTTAACTGTCACAACATTATCCTTCATGGATACCGTAACCCCTGAAGGAATACTGATCGGTAAATTACCTATTCTTGACATTTCAAAATCCTCCCAACATTAATAGATGTAACACAAAACCTCGCCGCCGATCTTCATGTCGCGGGCTTCCTTATCAGTCATAACTCCTTTGGATGTGGATACGATGGCGATACCGAGACCGTTCAACACCCTCGGCATATCCTTGTAACCCACATACTTACGCAAACCTGGGGTTGAAACTCTCTTCAAGCCCTTGATAGCGTTCACTTTGTTGATGGGATCATACTTCAAGGCGATCTTGATCGAGCCTTGGTAACCCTCATCATTGAACTTGTAGTTCAAGATATAACCCTTATCGAGCAATATCTTCGTAATCTCCTTTTTCAAATTTGACGCAGGAACTTCAAGCACTCTATGTTTAGCCTGAATAGCGTTCCTCAATCTCGTTAGATAATCTGCTATTGGATCTGTCATAATAAAACAATTAAATTGATCAGGAAAACCTGACAATATTTAACACTAATTTTTACCAGCTTGCCTTCTTCACGCCTGGGATCAAACCTGCCGATGCCATCTCGCGGAATTGGATACGAGAGATACCGAAGAGACGCATGTAACCCTTTGGTCTTCCCGTCAACTTGCAACGGTTGTGCTTACGCACTGGGGACGCGTTCTTTGGCAAAGACTGAAGAGCCTCATAGTTGCCCTCAGCCTTCAACTTAGCCCTCTTCTCAGCATACTTGGCGCAAAGCTTTGCACGTTTCACCTCACGTGCCTTCATTGATTCTTTTGCCATCTTATTACTTCTTTACATTTTTAAATGGTAAACCAAACTCTCTCAGCAAAGCATAACCTTCTTCGTCCGTCTTCGCAGAGGTTACAAAGGTAATATTCATTCCCAACAATTTCTGTATGGAATCGATATTAATTTCAGGGAAAATAATTTGCTCGTCGATACCGAGTGTGTAATTACCCCTTCCGTCAAGCTTTGATTCGATACCCTTGAAGTCGCGGATACGAGGAAGAGCGACGCGGATAAGTCTCTCCAAGAACTCGTACATCTTCTCCCTACGCAAAGTCACTCTGACACCGATAGGCATCTTCTTACGCAACTTGAAGTTTGAGATATCCTTCTTTGACAATGTCTGAACGGCCTTCTGACCAGAGATGGCGGTCAACTCGTTGATGGCGACCTCGATGATCTTCTTGTCGGCGATAGCCATTCCCAAACCTTGGTTGATAACAATCTTTTCCAAAACAGGGACCTGCATCACTGTCTTGTAGTTAAACTCCTTCATCAAGGAAGGAACGATACGCTTAGCGTACTCTTGCTTTAAACTTGCGGTATTCATCATTTAATTTCCTCCCCTGATTTTTTTGCGTAACGCACTAACTTGCCGTTTGCACCCTCACGGCGTCCGATACGAGTCGGCTTGCCACTCTTAGGGTCGATCAAATTCAAGTTGGAGATATGGATAGGAGCCTCCATTTCCACGATTCCACCCTGAGGATTCTTTGCGCTAGGCTTGGTTGACTTCTTAACGATGTTAAGACCCTCAACGATAGCCTTCTGGTCCTTAACAAGGACGCGGAGAACGCGTCCCTGCTTTCCCTTAGACTCTCCAGCGTTCACGTACACCGTATCTCCTTTTTTGATATGTAACTTACTCATTTCCTTAAAATTAAGAATTAAAGCACTTCTGGTGCCAATGAAACGATTTTCATGTTTGTTGCACGGAGCTCACGAGCGACTGGGCCGAAGATACGGCTAGCCCTCATCTCACCGGCAGCGTTCAAAAGGACACAAGCGTTATCGTCGAAGCGGATGTATGAGCCATCCTGACGTCTGATCTCCTTCTTCGTTCTAACGACAACCGCCTTAGAAACAGTACCCTTCTTCATGTCACTCGAAGGAATGACATTCTTGACAGTGACGACGATCACGTCGCCCACGGTGGCGTAACGCTTAGCTGTACCTCCCAAGACACGAATACACAATGCCTCTTTTGCACCGCTATTGTCGGCCACGACCATTCTTGATTCTTGCTGTATCATAATTACTTAGCCCTTTCGATAATTTCAACCAATCTCCATCTCTTAGTCTTGCTCAACGGACGAGTCTCCATGATACGAACGAAGTCGCCGACGTTGCACTCGTTCTTCTCGTCATGAGCGTGATATTTCTTCGTCTTGTTGACGAACTTCTGATAAATAGGGTGTTTCTCTTTCCACTTAACAGCGACAGTGATGGTTTTGTCCATCTTGTTGCTGGAAACTACTCCCTGTCTTTCTTTTCTTAAGTTTCTCATTGTAATCAGCCCCTTAATTATTTGTTAATTTCCCTCAATCGCAACTCCGTGTGGATGCGAGCGATATCCTTACGAGCAGCTCTAATCTGCATAGGATTGTCCAACGGAGAAACTGAATGGGTAAGCTTAAGCTTAGCCAAGTTTTGCTCCTCTGTAGCAAGTCTCTCTTGCAACTCCTGAGTGGTCAAATTTTTTAATTCCGTTATTTTCATATCACTTATGCATTTTGATTTTGAGCGTCATAATCTCTTCTCACAATAAACTTAGTGGTAACCGGCAACTTCTGGGCAGCCAGGCGCAATGCCTCTTTTGCCACCTCGAATGGTACGCCTTCAACCTCTATCACGATTCTTCCCGGAGTGATTGGGAACACAAATCCTTCCGGACTACCCTTACCTTTACCCATACGGACATCGGCTGGTTTCTTGGTGATTGGCTTGTCAGGGAATATTCTGATCCAAATCTTTCCTTCCCTCTGCATATAACGTGTAACCGCGATACGGGCAGCCTCGATTTGACGTGCGGTAATCCATTTGGTCTCCAAGGATTTGATTCCGAAAGAGCCGAATGCCAACTGGTTTCCGCGGGAAGCGACTCCCTTAGAACGACCTTTCTGCGGTCTTCTGTATTTTACTCTCTTAGGTTGTAACATTTTCCTTCAACTTTAATTCGTTAAACAGAATTATTTCTTTTTCTTCTTGAAGCCTTGTGGTTTACCTGCGGCTTGGGAGTTGTTTCCTGAACGTCCAGACTCTTTAGAGGCTGTGAAGTTAGGAGCCAAGTCCTTCTTGCCGTAAACCTCACCACGGCAAATCCAAACCTTAATGCCAATCAAACCTACTTTCGTCAAAGCTTCCGCCTGCGCATAGTCGATGTCTGCCCTGAAGGTATGCAATGGAGTTCTTCCCTCCTTGTACATCTCAGAACGAGCCATCTCCGCTCCGTTCAGACGTCCGGAAACCTGCACCTTGATACCCTCGGCGCCCATACGCATCGTGGACGCGATCGCCATCTTAGTGGCGCGACGGTAAGCGATCTTACCCTCCACCTGACGAGCGATGTTGTTCGCCACGATCATAGCATCCAACTCAGGACGCTTTACCTCGAAGATGTTGATCTGAACCTCCTTGTCGGTGACTCCCTTCAACTCTTCCTTCAACTTCTCTACCTCTTGACCTCCCTTACCGATGATGATGCCTGGACGAGCCGTGCACACCGTGATGGTAACGAGCTTCAATGTACGTTCTATTACTATTCTAGAGACGCTAGCCTTTGCGAGACGGGCGTTGAGGTACTTTCTGATTTTAGCATCCTCCACAATAGTATCGCCGTAACTTTTACCGCCGATCCAGCTGGAATCCCAACCTTTAATGATTCCGAGGCGGTTGCTAATTGGATTTACTTTCTGTCCCATCTAACAATTAATTTTTACTTTCTTTAGAATTAATAGAATCTACATATATCGTCACATGGTTAGAGCGCTTACGGATCCTGTAGCCCCTACCCTGTGGTGCTGGACGAAGTCTCTTCAGAGTCCTTCCCTCATCCACGAAGATGGAACTGATGTACAATTCTCCGTTATCGGCTTTCTTCTCATTCTTCTGCTCCCAGTTAGCGATCGCTGAGCGAAGCAACTTCTCCAAACGGTTAGAAGCTTCCTTGGTGGAATACTTCAACACACTGAGAGCCCTATATGCCTCCATTCCGCGGATCATATCTGCGACCAAGCGCATCTTTCGCGGAGATGTAGGGATATCATTCATTTTAGCGAAGTACAGAGACTTCATAGCCTCCTTCTTGGCCTCCGCTGCGTTTCTTTTTCTTACACCCATTTTACTAATCTTTTTTTAAATCAGTTTACACGGCTTATTTCTTCTTGTTGCCGCCATGTCCTCTAAATGTACGTGTCATGGAGAACTCGCCAAGCTTGTGGCCGACCATGTTTTCAGTAACGTACACAGGAATAAACTTATTTCCGTTATGAACTGCTAATGTATGGCCCACGAAATCAGGAGAAATCATGGAAGCTCTTGACCAAGTCTTGATCACGGACTTCTTTCCGCTCTCATTCATAGCCAATATCTTCTTCTCAAGCTTTACGCTAATAAACGGGCCTTTTTTTAATGAACGACTCATAAAAATTACCTTTTAAATTACTTTTTCCTTCTTTCGATTATATACTTGCTAGAAGCAGCCTTTGGAGATCTAGTCTTGTAGCCCTTAGCCAACAAGCCTTTCCTTGATCTTGGGTGACCTCCGGATTGACGGCCTTCACCACCACCCATCGGGTGATCTACTGGGTTCATCACGACACCACGGTTGCGTGGACGACGACCCAACCAACGTGAACGACCTGCCTTTCCTGATGACTCCAACGCATGGTCGGAGTTTCCTACCGTACCAATCGTGGCCTTGCAAGTACAAAGAATCATTCTGGTCTCGCCAGAAGGTAATTTCACGATAGCATACTTTCCTTCTCTCGAAGTCAACTGAGCAAATGTTCCTGCGGAACGCACCAAAGCAGCTCCTTGTCCTGGACGAAGCTCCAAATTGTGGATCACCGTACCAAGAGGGATGTTCTGCAGAGGCAACGCGTTTCCAACCTCAGGCGCAGCTTCCGCTCCAGAAAGCAATTGTTGCCCAATTTGCAGTCCATTAGGTGCAAGAATGTAACGCTTCTCACCATCAGCGTAGAACAAAAGCGCGATGCGAGCCGAACGGTTCGGATCGTACTCGATTGTCTTTACAACTGCTGGAACACCATCTTTGTCTCTCTTGAAATCAATTACTCTATACTTTCTCTTGTGTCCGCCTCCGATGTAACGCATGGTCAACTGACCTGAGTTGTTACGTCCACCAGTCTTGCGCATTCCTACGACAAGAGATTTCTCTGGCACGTTTGTGGTAATTGATTCAAACGTACCAATAACTTTGTGTCTTTGCCCCGGTGTTGTGGGCTTGAATTTACGAACAGCCATTTTTATTCAATATTGCTATAAAAATCTATTACTTCACCCTCCTTCAAAGTCACGTATGCCTTCTTGTAGGACATGTCACGACCTGAAAGAATGCCGGACTTCGTATAACGGCTCTTTGCCTTACCTTCCACTCTCGCAGTGTTGACAGAGGCCACCTTCACGTTATACAATTCCTCGACAGCTTTCTTTATCTCCAACTTGTTAGCCGTCGGAACAACACGAAAACCATAGCGAGAGTACTTCTCGCTAAGGTTTGTCATTTTCTCTGTTAATATCGGTTTAATTATGATTCCCATCTGTTCAACCTCCTTAAGCCTTTAAATTTTTCTCAATATTCGTCAAAGCGTCCTCTGTAAGGAGGAGACATGCAGCCCTCATAATTCTGTAAGTGTTTAACTCTGAAGAGATTACAACATCTGCATTCGGAATATTTTTCGCCGACAAATATACATTTTTATTTGGTTCCGACAAAACTAAAAGAGATTTCTTATCTGATGCCTTCAAACCATCGAGCAAAGACGCGTAATTCTTGGTCTTTGGCTCATTAAAACTGAGGTTCTCAACCACCATGATCTTGTTCTCTTTTGCCTTGGTTGACAATGCTGACAAACGCGCCAAACGCTTTGTCTTCTTGTTCAACTTGAAACTATAGTCGCGAGGCGTTGGACCGAACACGCGGGCTCCACCAACCAACACTGGTGAGTTGATGTCTCCACGACGAGCGCCACCTCCACCTTTTTGACGACCTAACTTTCTCGTACTACCGGAAATCTCACTTCTCTCCTTCGACTTGTGTGTACCCTGACGTTGCGCAGCCATGTATTGTTTTACAGCGAGGTACATCACATGCTCGTTAGGTTCGATGCCAAAGATGCTCTCGTCCAAAGAGACCTTTCTTCCAGTATCTTCTCCCTTAATATTATATACACTCAGTTCCATTACTTATTCACTATTACGATTGAACCTTTAGCTCCCGGCAACGATCCCTTTATAACCAAAAGATTGTTCTCTGGGATTACTTTTAACACCTGAAGATTCTGAACTGTCACAGAGTCTCCTCCCAAACGACCAGCCATACGCATTCCCTTGAACACCTTCGCTGGATAAGAACATGCGCCGATAGAACCCGGAGCTCTCAAACGGTTGTGCTGACCATGGGTTGACTGTTGCACACCACCGAACCCGTGACGCTTAACTACGCCTTGGAATCCTTTTCCCTTTGACGTGCCGACAACGTCCACGAAATCCTTCTCGGTGAACAAGTCAACTGTGATCTGGTCGCCCAAATTGTACTCCTGAGCAAATCCATTGAACTCGGCCAAGTGTCTCTTTGGTGTCACACCTGCCTTCTTGAAGTGGCCCATCTCCGCTTGGTTGGTGTGCTTCTCCTTCTTATCCTCGAAGCCCAACTGAAGCGCGTCATAGCCATCTTTCTCGACGGTCTTGATTTGTGTGACAACACAAGGACCTACTTCGACAACAGTGCATGGAACATTCTTTCCATCGGCACTGAAAACGGATGTCATTCCGATTTTTTTTCCAATTAATCCTGGCATTTCAATAAATATTAATGATAACTACACTTTAATTTCTACCTCAACTCCGCTTGGCAACTCCAACTTCATCAATGCGTCGACTGTCTTCGCTGTTGAGCTGTAGATGTCGATCAATCTCTTGAACGAAGAGAGTTGGAACTGTTCTCTCGACTTCTTGTTCACGAACGTTGAACGGTTCACTGTGAATATACGGTTGTGGGTCGGCAACGGAATTGGTCCGCTCACTACAGCCCCCGTAGATTTCACGGTCTTCACGATCTTCTCAGCTGACTTGTCAACCAAGTTGTGGTCGTAAGACTTTAATTTGATTCTAATTTTTTGACTCATCTCTTTGAATCTATTTTAATATTACAATAATTCTACTTTACCCTTTGCCTCTGCGACTACAGTCTTGGCGATCGCTGTGGATACCTCAGCATAGTGAGAGAACTCCATTGAGGAAGTCGCACGTCCTGAAGTGATCGTACGCAAGTCAGTCACATAACCGAACATCTCAGCCAATGGCACCTTAGCCTTCACGATACGCGCTCCTGAACGGCTGGTCTCCATTCCCTCTACTTGTCCACGACGCTTGTTCAAGTCACCGATCACATCTCCCATGTTCTCCTCTGGCGTGATGACTTCCAACTTCATGATTGGCTCCATCAAGACTGGCTTAGCCTTCGCACATGCCTCCTTGAACGCCAAGTTGGCGCAGATTTCGAATGACAACTGGTCTGAATCGACTGGGTGGTAAGAACCATCCAACACGGTAACCTTCAACTTCTCCATTGGGAAGCCTGCCAACACACCATTCTTCATGGCTGATTGGAAGCCCTTCTGGATAGATGGGATGAACTCCTTAGGAATGTTACCTCCCTTAACCACATCCTCGAATTGCAATGAACCTTCGAATCCTTCGTCAGCTGGACCTACCTTCACAACGATGTCGGCGTACTTACCACGACCACCGGACTGCTTCTTGTAAAGCTCGCGGTGCTCAACAGTCTTCGTGATAGCCTCTTTGTAGCTAACTTGTGGACGGCCTTGGTTACACTCAACCTTGAACTCACGTTTCAGACGGTCGATGATGATATCCAAGTGAAGCTCACCCATACCTGAGATGACAGTCTGGCCTGATTGCTCGTCTGTCTTCACCGTGAAGGTAGGATCCTCCTCGGCCAACTTAGACAAACCAACGCCCAACTTATCAACGTCTGCTTGTGACTTAGGCTCGATAGCGATACCGATCACTGGATCTGGGAAGTCGATAGACTCCAATACCATGTGATCCTTCTCCTCCTCACCGCACAACGTATCACCCGTACGGATATCCTTGAAACCTACACCGGCACCGATATCACCTGCGGAGATAACCTCAACTGGGTTCTGGTGGTTAGAGTGCATTTGGAACAAACGTGAGATACGCTCCTTCTTTCCTGAACGAGTGTTGAACACGTATGAACCCGCATCGATCTTACCTGAATATACGCGGAAGAAGCACAAACGGCCTACGAATGGGTCGGTAGCGATCTTGAACGCCAAAGCACACAAAGGTTCGTCCTCGTTTGGATGACGGACAACTTGCTGATCAGGGTTCTCCAAAGAGGTTCCCACGATCTCTTCCGTATCCAATGGGCTAGGCAAATAAGCGCACACAGCATCCAACATGGTCTGTACACCCTTGTTCTTGAAGGATGAACCACAGATCATAGGGTTGATCTTCATCGCGATGGTACCCTTTCTGAGGGCAACCTTGATTTCTTCCTCAGTGATGGTGGAAGGATCGTCGAAGAATTTCTCCATCAACACGTCGTCGCACTCAGCGACTGACTCCAACATCTTATCTCTCCACTCCTTAGCCTCGTCAACCAAGTCAGCTGGGATCTCCTCGATGGAGTACTCAGCACCCATGGTCTCGTCGTGCCAGAAGATAGCCTTCATCTTGATCAAATCGACAACGCCCTTGAAAGTCTCCTCGCATCCGATAGGAATTTGGATTGGGCAAGGGTTAGCGCCGAGCACCTCCTTGATCTGCGCGTAAACGTCGAAGAAGTTGGCTCCAGAACGGTCCATCTTGTTGACGTAGCAGATACGAGGCACAGAGTACTTGTCAGCCTGACGCCATACAGTCTCTGATTGAGGTTCAACACCACCAACCGCGCAGAACGTAGCGACAGCGCCGTCCAAGATACGGAGTGAACGCTCCACCTCGACGGTGAAGTCAACGTGTCCCGGAGTGTCAATCAAGTTGATTTTGTACTTCTTGTCATTGTACTTCCAGTAAGTGGTGGTAGCGGCGGAAGTGATAGTGATACCTCTCTCCTGCTCTTGAACCATCCAGTCCATGGTAGCGGCACCATCATGAACCTCACCGATTTTGTGAGTCAAACCAGTGTAGAACAAGATACGCTCTGACGTTGTTGTCTTACCGGCATCGATGTGAGCCATGATACCGATGTTTCTTGTATAATGTAAATCAGCTTTAGCCATTTTGTAATTCTTGTATTTGATTAGAACCTGAAGTGTGCGAACGCGCGGTTAGCCTCGGCCATCTTGTGCATGTCCTCTTTTTTCTTGAATGCACCGCCTTGGTTATTGTAAGCGTCTGCGATCTCCGCAGCCAACTTTTCAGCCATTGAATGGCCACTTCTTTTACGTGAGAAGATAATAAGGTTCTTCATAGAAATAGACTCTTTCCTCTCTGGACGAATTTCCGTAGGCACTTGGAATGTAGCACCGCCTACACGGCGAGACTTAACCTCAACTTGAGGAGTGATGTTCTCCAAAGCCTTCTTCCAGATTTCCAATGGAGTTTTTTCCTCATTAGGAAATTTTGACTTAACGTTGTCCAACGCTGTATAGAATATATCGTATGCGATAGTTTTCTTACCGTCATACATCAAATGGTTCACGAATCTCGTAACCATTACTTCGTTGAAGATCGGATCTGGTAAAATGACCCGTTTCTTTGGTTTTGCTTTTCTCATTTTTACTCAAAAATTTTTCGTTTTTGTTTTGGTTGCAGTTGCTTCAACGGCTTCGCTTAGCCATTTACTCAACCGACGTAATCTTTAGGTCGCCCTATCGAATTACTTTTTCTTTGCTGGAGCTGCTTGTCCCGGCTTTGGTCTCTTCGCACCATATTTGGAACGACGTTGCGTACGTCCGTTCACACCTGCGGTATCCAATGTTCCGCGAACGATGTGGTAACGCACACCTGGAAGGTCCTTCACACGACCACCACGCACCATCACGATGGAGTGCTCTTGCAAGTTGTGTCCCTCTCCCGGAATGTAAGCATTCACTTCCTTTTGGTTCGTCAAACGTACTCTGGCAACCTTACGCATTGCTGAGTTAGGCTTCTTAGGGGTCGTAGTGTAAACCCTTACGCAGACGCCTCTTCTCTGTGGACATGAGTCCAAAGCAGGAGATTTGCTCTTGTCCGCCTGACTTGCCCTTCCTTTTCTAACTAACTGCTGAATTGTAGGCATTTCGTTAAACTTTTAATCTTTTAAGTTATTAATAAATATATTTTTAGACACTCTACTAAAAGTGGGTGCAAATTTAGGAAGATTATTTCATCCCACCAATTTTTTTTGCTCTTTTTTATGCAAAATGTTTCCCAACTGCCTCAACACATGGTTTTCTCTCACCATCAGACTCATTCCGTGGACGTTAACCCGATCTTCCCAAACGATTCATAATTCAAAAATCATAATTATCATGGTGTCGCCCTTTCAGGGCTATATAATCGCACCCGTCACCTACGCACAGGGGTTGACACCCCTGCCTGTGTTATCATCGCCCCGTCGGGGCTTGGGTTATGCGCATCGTGTAAAATTGCGCATCCGCCATTAATTCACAATCCCCCCCAGGGTGTTGCCCTGGGCTAAATAAAGAGTTGGCCCTGCAGGCCGTGGAACGTGCGTCTCGTGTAGAATTGCGAATCCCCCATTAACTCATAATTCTTAATTCTTAATTCTTAATTCTCCCCTCCCCTTGTTTCTTCAACATGTATGGCTTATATTTGTACCTTATAATAAAATAAAGGGTTCCTGTATAACTTATATTCGGACTGACATGAGAAACAAAACTTCATACATGCGATACATCTCTATCGCCACCATGTTCTTCGTCGCTGGCCTTATCATATTCAAGACCTACCCGAACTTCGGCAAATTCAAATATAACTATGCCATCGAAAAGCCTTGGGAATACGAGGCGCTCACCGCCCCCTTCGCCTTCGAGATCATGAAGTCCAAAGAGGATGTCAAGAAGGAGGAGGATAGCCTCCTGCGGGATTACATCCCTTTCTTCGCCCACGACGAAGTGGTGCTGAACAAATCCATCAACCTGCTGAACGAGAAGTTCGGCAAGGTGGAGGACGAGGCGGCGGTCGAATACAGGAATTACATCTCACGCAAGCTGAAGTCGCTCTACGCCAATGGCATCATCGCCGCAGATGACATGGAGCGCCTCAACGAGGAGGGGAAGGAGGAGATAAACGTGCTGACCGGCAACCAATCGAAGACCCGACCGACTTCTGCCCTCCACACGACCAAAACGGCTTACGAGAGCATCATCAACGGAATCCCCGCCTCCCTGAACAAGGAGACGCTACAAGGGTATAACATCAACAATTACATCCACGAGAACCTCTCCTACGACAAGACGAAGAACGAGTCGGTGAAGAAGGAGATGCTGAAGTCCATCTCCCTCACCAAGGGTAGAATCCAGAGCGGGGAGAAGATCATCGACCACGGCGAAATCGTCAAATCGAACACCTACGATATCCTGAACTCTCTCAAATCGGCCGTGCAGGAGAATAGCGGCAAGACGAACTCCCAACTGATCAAGGTGGGACAGGCCATCATCATCGCCATCATCCTCTGCGCCTTCTACCTCTACCTGCTCCTCTTCAGGAAACGGTTCCTGGCGAACCTCAAAAACGTGGCGTTCATGCTGGGAATGACCGTCATCCTCTGCCTACTCACCTCCGTCATGGTCAAGATGGAGATCACACCGAACATCGTGCCGTACGCCTTGCTGCCGATCATGGTGACTTGCTTCTTCGACACGAGGACGGCGCTCTTCGCCCACCTCACGACCATCCTGCTCTGCTCGTTCATCGTCCCGAACGATTTCGAGTTCCTCTTGCTTCAGACCATCGCCGGCATGATCTCCATCTGCACCCTGAAGAACTTCTTCATGCGTTCCCAGTTGGTACAGGCCGCCATCCTGATAACGCTCACCTACTGCTTCGTCTACGTGGGGAACACGCTGGTGCACGAGAACGGGGTGGAACACTTCGACTGGACTATGTTACTGTTTTTCTTGGGAAACGGTTTCTTGCTTCTCCTCGCCAATGCGCTCATCTTCATCGTGGAGAAACTGTTCGGTTATGTGTCGGACGTCACGTTGGTGGAGCTGGCGAACACGAACAACTCGCTGCTGCGCAAGTTCTCGGAGGAGGCGCCAGGCAGTTTCCAGCACTCCATGCAGGTCTCCAACCTCGCATCTGACGCCGCCAGCTGCATCGGCGCCAACCCTATGCTGGTGAGAACGGGCGCACTCTACCACGACATCGGCAAAATGAAAAACCCGGCATTCTTCACGGAGAACCAATCGAGCGTGAATCCTCATACCGAGATGGACGACGAGGAGAAGAGCGCACAGATCATCATCCGTCACGTGGCGGACGGTGTGGCCCTTGCGAAGAAGTATGGCTTGCCGGAGAAGATCCAGGAGTTCATCAAGACCCACCACGGGAAGAGCAAGACGAAGTACTTCTACTATACGATGAAGAACAAATATCCGGACAGGGAGATCGACGAATCCAAGTTCACCTACCCTGGACCGCTACCTACCTCCAAGGAGATGGCCATCCTCGTCATGTGCGACTCGGTGGAGGCGGCCTCCAGGAGTTTGAAGGAGTACACCGACAAGAGCATCAACGACCTTGTCGAGAAGATCATCTCCGACCAAGTCAAGGAGGGTATCTTCGAGGAGACTCCTATCACCTTCAAAGAGATCAAAGAAATCAAGACGCTACTTAAGGAGAAGCTCAAGACCATCTACCACACCCGCATCATCTATCCGGAGCTGAACAAGAAGGAGGAAGAGGGGAAGTGACGCACCTCATCCGGCGACATATCCCCTAGACATAAAAAATCCGTCCGCCACACCTTCTCTTAGGCGCGCGGACGGACGGAAAACTTATCAGTAAATTACTGAACAAAAAGGCGTTAATATACACTAACAGCCATACGGTCGAAGATTTTCAGGTGAGTTTCCAATTGTGGAGCGGAACACCTGGCCATCTATGTTTTAAATAACAGTCCAACAGCTGAAGTCAGCGCATCGGTCATTCCACCTCACGGATGGTCCAGAAATCCGAGCAATTCCTTGTGTTTGTAATGTACTCGTAAGGCATCCAGAAATAACCTTTATCGCCCCATTCCTTTCCCCATGAATTGCGCACGAGGAGCATCTTCTTCTCGTCGTCATAGCCTGCGGCCATCACCGCATGTCCGCCAAGCATCGACTCGCCAGATTGCGGCATCGGCATGATACCAGTCTTGTAGACCTCATCCGTCATAAAGCTAGAATAGACCGAGAATCCGAAAACGAACGGATAACCGTCGGCGAGGCAAGAACGGATGTCTTGGAGATTGGGAGAGATACGCCAATAAGATAGTATTTGATTTTCGAGAGCCAACTCATAACATTTAGGGGTCGGCTTTTTCGTGAATTTAGCCTTGTAGCCAGTGCTACTACTATAACGCCAATCCTTTTCGAGGCACACGCCCTGCTTGTTCAACGATTTGACACCGTCTCTCAAGTAAGCGCCACTGTCGGACATCACGGTGTTGATCATCACACGCTCATTATAGTACAGGAAAAGGCGCGACAACCTTTTGGTTTTCTGCCCCTGCTTCTTTTTGCAACATTCCACAGCGGCGAGTAAGGCATTTGCCGTACAACTACCCAGTTCCCCTTGGTTAAACACAGGAGGACAAATTTTCCTGAGGTCCACCTTTGACGGCAAGGCTTTAGCGCTGCGGAACTTGACAGGAGCCTTGTAAACATAATCCCTCTCATCGGGAAGGTCAGGAAGCCATCCCAATTTAGGCAACTTGAAATTACTTTCCATTATCTGTGAGTTATTGTTTGTCATGTCTTAATACTTTTGCTTTACTGTAATGTTGATTCTATAGACGTTCAATGGCTTAACACCTGTCTCCCACGACCTTTTCTCTTCAAGGACAACGACAGATTTACCCTCCGCCAGAGCAGTGATTTCGACCCGTACCGGGAGGCTCTTGCCGATTGGAGGCGCCGTCGCGCACTGCGTCGACTCGCGGGGCATGATCCGCACTTGGGTAACCGCTTCGTCATTAGAAGCAATCGTCCAAAGGTAACCACCCCCTTCATGGCTTTCCAATTCCGACGTGAAGGTGTCGTTGACATGTAATGATAAGATTCTTCTTCTCATTGATGAATAATCCTCGGAACTTGAAGGATAAGGAGGACGACATAAATCGTCGTCCTCCCGAATTTACTTGTTAATGACAAATCAGTTTGTCTACATGAATAAGTTGGAATGGATTATTCCAAATCCACACTCAACACGTAACGTTTCGCATAATCACCGACTTTGATCTCAACGTCACGCTGTTGTACTGGCTTCGCATAGTTGGAAGAGAAGTCGTAACCGATTTCATCAGAAATCGTTTTAACAGACACTTGTGGAGCATCCGCGCCCAACTTCAATGCGCCACTACCTGCGACTTCACGTTTCAAACGTTCAACCTTTGCGTCCAATTGTTCATCAAGGGAGAGAGATTTCTCCTTAGATGGCACTTTCACCTTCATAGGTTTTTGAACGTCAACGATCGGTTTGAGGGAACTAATGACATTAGTAATCTTTCCATCGTTATCGACAGCCACTGAGACAAAGCCAGAATCCGCATTCAAACTTTCCATCTTGTCATTGACCTGACGGAATTGAACAATAGTCTCCACAACCTTTGCGTCACTCTGACTGCCAGTCTTCACATTAGCATCACCCATAAATGTGTTATAAGTGACTGATTGTGACAGTTTAATGCCTTTTGCGATACCCAAATCATCAATCAAGCCACGAGCAATGTCGGTCGCCTTGGATTCACTGATCTGGCTGCCATTCCGATAATTGGCTTTAGCCATTTGCAGTTGCAATGTGCCAGATGGATCCAAGTATAGCGCAACGTTTTTGGTTCCAATCTTGCGCATACCATCTTGTCCGACGGAGATGATTTGGGACGTTCTTTTCGTAACACCAATTTTGTTCGCGATCTTTGACAATAAATCATCTTCAACAAGAGATGAACCCAAAAGCAACACTTCCGGATTTTGAGGCACGACCAACTTGGCGGCTTTTAAGCCTCTTGAACTACTAGATTCCCTCCACATATAGGAGCAAACATTATTGCCAACAGCCTGATTATAAAAGAACCTCTCGTCGTTAAGTCTCGACCTGGATTCCTGCACATTGCTACCAAATGCGGCAACTACAGGTGTTTGCTTCTTGGATATCGACCAACTGGCTTCCAGGAAAGCCGCAGAAAAACTTTTTCCTTTTTTCCACTGATTCCAAAAATTAGAGCCATATTTTTTACTATCTACAGATGTAGTTTCATAGCCAAAGATCATTCTCAGTCCCCCCTTATTAGGACCACGCCAAGTACGGCATGGAGTATGTCCATCGTGAACTCTTAAGCTAAGGCAAGTTGACCAGAAAAGATATCTTAACTTCTCATCGATCACCATACTGGATGATCTTGCCCAAGTCTTACCGCCCCAAGCGCTACCCATAGGAGCAGAGAAAACACCATTAGAATCATTCATGGTTCCATGTCCAGAATGATAGAAGACCACTACGGCATCCATTCCGTACAAATCCTGCCAGTTGTCATACGGCTCTTCATACATCCAGGCCTGTACGCCACTATCTTTTCTCCAAAAGTTTGCAGGAGTAAATGACGTGGGATAATCCAAAAAGCCTGACGCATCTTCGTGCGTATATCTCAAATCGCTTATGCCAGAAGGGAAGTCTTCGATACTACATGCTCCATAGACACATGCATTTCCACCGATTTTTGGAGAACCTAATGTTTTAGATTCCTTAAATGGATTCTCATCAATTAATTTCTTGTAGCTCATAATACTTGAAATTTAAGGTTAATAATTTTATAATATTTCCAAGAAACACTAGTGTATTTTGTCAATAGAAAGAAGTGCAACACTCACATAAAACAACCAGAAATGCTTAGCCGACGACATTCCCGAGAGTGGCTCGTCAGTACCATCCACCCCAAGAACTCACATGAAAAGAATTACATTACACGTCCGCTCAGAATCATATACACATCAACAAACCGAATTATTTTATTAAATAAAATGTCTGCACGACAATATTCATCGACTTAACAATATTTGTTTTGTCTATTGTCAATTCAAATATAGGATATAATTTTCTATACAACAAACTTTTTTATATATTTTTTACGTTTTATTGTTTTGAGCATTATCAAAATAGATAATTAAAAACGTATAAATCATTTATTTAGTATGAATTATTTTTTCTTTCATACTATTATTAAACTAACAACTATTTTACATGATATTAACAATATAAACAAGTAGCCAAATCAAAACAATAATTATATTTATAATATAAATCCATTCAAAGCACTATGATTCCTCACAGAATCCCCGCATATTCGAACATCTTGCGATATGCCTCCACCTTCTTCTCCAGGCTCAGCGGATAGGCGCGCGAGGAGGAGGGCAAACGGAACAGGACAGTATCACCGCACAGCGGGACATAGGTACCGACCTTCGGCATCTCCGGCAACGAAAAGGAGTCCATAAGGTTCTGCGTGGCCTTCTCACCCGTGGTGACCACCACCCTGCAGGAGGGAATCCGCCCCAAGAGCGCCTCAACATCCGTCAGCTCCACCACTTCGAGGAACTTGTCCGAGGCATTCTCCTTCAGGCGCCTGACCGCCGTGGCCGTGTCATAATAGGCGATGCCCGTCTGCTGGAGGAACGCCACGATGCGCTCCAGGCAGAAACGCTTCCGACCGCTTTCCACGAAATAGTCCTTCTCTCCGAAAAAGAGCGACCCCATGATCCGCCAATGGTCATTGATGAAATTAGGGTAGAAGAAGTCCATGCTCCAGCGGGCTCTCGGCGGCGGGAAACTGCCGAGGAAAAGCACCTTCGCGGAGGGCGGCAAAAAGGGTTTCAGCGGATGATACTCCACCGAACCGGTCGATCGCTCAATATGTTGGATGTCCAGCATTGCAGACATTAGACTTTAGCTTTGGTATTGCGGGGCAAATATACGATTATTCCTTGAGGGATGCGCATAGAGAGGCTTATTGGCGACCACCAACAGAAATTTTTAACTCTTAACTTTTAACTCTTAATTCGTTTAATTCTCCAAGTAATTCAGCAGCCCCTCGCACGCATCCTCCAGCAGGTCCATCACATGGGTGAAGCCAGCCGAGCCACCATAGTAGGGGTCCGGCACGTAAGTGTCGTGCATGAGGATGCAGAACTCGGTCATCTGGTGGATCTTCCTGCGCTGCTCGTCGGTGTGGGTCTTGTCCATCAGCGACTCCACATTATCGTCGTCCATCCCCACGATGATATCAAAATCGTCGAAGTCAGAGAAGAGGACCGGTCGCGAGATGGAGGTCACATCATAGCCCCGCATCTTCGCGGCGGCGATCATGCGCGGGTCGGCAGGTTCGCCCGCATGGTAGTTCAGGATGCCGGCGGAGTCCACCATGTAGCGGTCCGCCAAGCCCTTACGCTCCAGCAACGCCTTCATCACAGCCTCAGCGGCGGCGGAACGGCAGATATTGCCCAAGCAGACAAAAAGAATGCGTTTCTTTCCCATCATCTACGGTTATTGGTTGTGACCCGGGTTCTTACGTCTATGGTGGTGCGATCCCCCACTCTTCTTAGGAGCCTCGCCTGGATTACCACCCTTCGCGCCATTCCCCTTCGGACGGTGGTGGAACTTGCGGCCATCCCCGCCATGTCTGGAGCGTCCGCCATCCTTCTTCGGGTTATAGGCAGGCGCCTCACCCAAACCTTCCGGCAACGGATATTTCTCTACCTCCTTCTGGAGGAACTTCTCGATACGTTGGAAACGGAACTGGTCCATCTCGGAGATGAAGGTGATGCCGGCGCCCTCCTTCTGGGCACGGGCCGTACGTCCGATACGGTGGATATAATCCTCCGCGTCATGCGGCACGTCGTAGTTGAGCACCACATCGACGTTCTCGATGTCGATACCCCTCGATATGATGTCGGTAGCCACCAAGATATTTACCTTACCGCTCTTGAAGTCGAGCAAAGCCTGGTCGCGCTCCGGTTGTTCCAGGTCCGAATGGATCTCCACCGCGCGCAGTTTCATCCTACGCAGGCTACGGGCCACCTCCTTTACCTTCAGTTTGGAAGAGGAGAATACGATGATCTTCTCGTCCTTCTTGTTGGCGAAAAGCGACTGAACAAGTGACAATTTTTGGGTCTCATAGCAGACATACGCTCCCTGCTTAATACCATCCGCCGGTTTGGAGGTGGCGATGTTCACCATGACCGGATCACGGAGGATCGACTCCGCCAGCTTCTTGATCTTAGGCGGCATGGTGGCTGAGAACATGATGGTTTGCCTATCCGCAGGAAGTTTTTTCACAATTTGTATGATGTCGTCGAAGAAACCCATGTCGAGCATACGGTCCGCCTCGTCGAGCACGAAGTAGCTGACCCGTGAGAAGTCCACGTTGTCCAGACTGATGTGGGAGATCAGACGTCCCGGCGTCGCCACGACGAAATCAGCGCCCAACTGCATGGCGCGCTTCTGCTGGTCCCAAGCCCCCGCGTCATTTCCTCCATAGACCGCCACCGAGGAGATCGGGAGGAAGTAGGAGAAGCCCTCCAACTGCTGGTCGATCTGCTGCGCCAGCTCGCGCGTAGGCGACATGATGATCGCGTTCACCGCATCCTCAGGATGTTTCTCCTTCAACATCTTATTCAACAATGGGAGGAGGAAAGCGGCCGTCTTACCCGTACCCGTCTGGGCACACGCTATCACATCCTTACCTTCCATGATCACAGGAATCGCTTGTTCCTGCACTGGAGTCATCTCCTTGAAATTCATCACGTTCAAACCGTCCATCAAGGCGGGCTCCAAATTCAATTCTTCAAACTTCATTATAAACTATATTCTGCTCTGTTCTTCCAAAATTTCCGCGAAGTTAATCAAAAATATGGGAAAGATATCACATCGGGTCCACATCTACCTGAATATAAACAGATTTATGTGCGGGATGGGCCAACGTCAGGTTGGTCAACTCACGCAACACCGCCTTGGCCTTCTCGACCGACGCCCGCAGCTCCACCTTCAGCATCACCTTCAGAATGTAGAGGTTCTGGATCCTGGCCACGACAGGCTTGTCCGGTCCATAGACACGGTCGCCGAACGACTGCCGCATGAGCGTGGCGAGGTAATTCGCCGCACTGTACACGGGCGCATATTCTTTCCCTTTTATATAAATATATATCAAACGATAATAAGGCGGGTACTTGAACGCCGCCCGATCATTCATCTGCACGTTGAACATGGAGGTGTAATCATTGTTCCGCACCTGCCGTATCACGGGATGGTCCGGCTCAGAGGTCTGGATGACCACGATGCCTCGGTTGTTCTTCCTGCCCGCCCGTCCGCTCACCTGCGCCATCATCTGGTACGCACGTTCGAAAGCGCGGAAGTCTGGGTAGTTCAGCAGGGAGTCCGCATCCAGGATGCCGACCACACGCACACGTTCGAAGTCCAAGCCCTTGGATATGATCTGGGTGCCGACAAGGATATCGATCGCACCCTCCTCGAAGTCATGGATGATCTTTTCGTAATTCTTCCGCGACTTCGCCACATCCAAGTCCAGGCGCACCACCCGCACGCCAGGGAAGATCTCGGCGATCTCCTCCTCGATCTTCTCCGTACCGAACCCGCGGGGCTCCAGCTCAGGCGTTTCGCAGGCGGGGCACAACGTCGGCACGTTCATCGTGTAGCCACAATAATGGCAAACCAACTGATGGGTGGATTTATGGTAGGTCAGGCTAATGTCGCAATTCTGGCAACGGGGCACACAGCCGCACGTCCTGCACATCATGAAAGGCGAGAACCCTCGTCTGTTCTGGAACAGGATCACCTGCTCCTTCCGCTCCAAAGCCTTCCGCACCTGCTCAATGAGCATCGGGGAGAATACCCCTCGCACCATCTCCTTCTTGCGCCTCGCCTCCTTGACATCCGCCACCATGACGTCCGGCAACTCGATGCCCTCATAGCGGGTCATCAACTCCACCAAGCCGAACTTGCCGGAGCGGGCGCATTCATAGCTCTCCAACGAAGGCGTCGCGGAGCCTAGCAAAACCTTAGCCTCCGACATCTTCGCCAAGACGATCGCCGCATTGCGCGCATGATAGCGGGGAGCGGGGTCAAATTGCTTGTAGGTGTTCTCATGCTCCTCGTCCACGATGACCAGCCCTAAGTTCTTGAACGGCAGGAATACGGAGGAACGCACACCTAAAATCACCTTGTACGATTTATCCTCCAAGAGATTCTTCCAAATCTCCACCCGCTCGTTGTCGGTGAACTTGGAATGGTAAACGCCCAACTGATTGCCGAACACACGCCTCAACCGGTTGGTGATCTGCGTCGTCAAGGCAATCTCAGGCAAGAGGAACAAGACCTGACGACCCAATTTCAGGGTCTCCTCTATCAGGTGTATATAGATCTCCGTCTTGCCGCTGGAGGTCACTCCATGCAGCAACACGACATCCTTCGACGTGAATGATTCCTTGATCTCTTCGTATGCGCGTTGCTGCACATCGGAGAGGGGATGAGTAAGAGCGCTCTCGTAGGGAGCCTCCTCGATTCGGTCCACATCCTTCTTGTAGAGCTCGAAGATGCCCTTCTCAACCATGGCGGTCAGGGCGGCAGGCGACACTTTCGCATCCAGCAACGCCTTCTTGGAGACCTCCTTGCGACGCTGCGGTTGCATGAAACAAGAGAGTTGGATGTAGATCATCAATAGTTCGGACTGTTTCTTCGCCCGTTCCAGAGCATCGAACAAGGCGGATAGTTTCGCCTCCTCCATATACTCGGGGGATAGACGGACATAGGTCTCCATCTTCGGCTTGTACTTCGCCTTGAGCTCCTCGCTCACGGAGACCGCCCCCATGTCCATCATGCGCTTCACCAGCGGGAGGACATTCTTCATACCCATCAGCTTATTCAGTTCGGCGACGGTATGTTCCTTGGCGGACAAGCAATCCAGGAGCAACTGTTCACGCTCCTTCAGCGGAGCCTCCGCCTCGAAGTCCTCCACCAGCGAGATCGTCGTCTCACTCTCCAGCTTCAGACCCGAAGGCACAGCCGCCTTAAAGACCTCGCCCAGCGTACACTGGTAATACGAGGCTATCCACTCCCAGAACTTGATCTGTTGGGGGCGCACGATCGGGGAAGCGTCCAGCACCCCGATCACCTCCTTCAGTTCCACGTTCTCGGGAGGTGTGAAACGCACACCGTAGACCAGCGCCGTGTAGAACTTCGAGCGGCCGAACGGCACAATCACACGCATGCCCACCTTCACCTCACCCGCCATCTCCTCCGGCAGGATATAGGTGAACGTTCCGCCCAACGGTAACGGCAAGATAGTCTCGATGTACGTTGTCATCTCCTAAAATCAAAAAGGCATAGAAGCCCTATCCATTAACGACGAATCGGTATCCACTGCACCTTAGCCGCATTGGAAAGAGGCAACAATGATTCGCCCATCTTATTGATGAAGCCCTTCTTAGAGCCTACACGGACAATGGCCGTGCCCTGCTCGCTGATCTCGACGCCGTCGTAGATACAAGGGACAACGATCTCGCCCTTGGCATTGATCAAGCCCCACTTGCCGACCACCTTCACCGGTGCCAAGCCATCGATATAATTAGCGCCAAAGTCATCGAAGATGTAAGGCGTAACAGTTTCCTTGCCAGAGGTCTCGTCCTCGAACACAAGCGCCTTCATACCGCTCTTCTCCTTCGTGACAACAGGTTGCTCGTCCATGGATTGGCGGATGCTCTTACGGTTGGCTGGTGTTTGGTTATCCACCACCTGACCCTTCTTGTCTATGTAGATTACAGCACCATTCTGTTTCACCCTTGCCAAGCCATTGCGGAAAGCGAGCGCCTCGTCGTATTGGCACTTGATCACCTCTTTACCCCTGATGTCGATGAAGCCATATTTACCGGCACGGGAGACTGGGATAGGGTCACCCGGCAGAGAGCGGAGGTATGACCATTTTTCCCTGATGTCAGAGAAAGTATATTCATATTTCAGCGAAGAGATCTCCTTCAACGACTCGTTCACGAAGCCCCATTTGCCTTTTCTTTGCACAGGGCACACACCGTTCACGAAGGCAAGCGCATCGTCATAAGCTGGGGAAGCGATCACCTTACCGGTACGGTCGATGAAGTTCCAAACCATCTTATCCTTCTTCTTCTCCTCCACAGCGGTGACGTTAGCGGCATTGAACGGACGGGCATCCTCGAATTGGCAAGGGATCACCACCTTACCCGAAGCATCCGCGAAACCCTTCTTGCCGTCCTTCTCGATCATGATTAGTTGGCTACCCTCCTTGCCGATAGACTGGTATTCGCAAGGGAGGATCTCCTTCCCATCCACATCGTAGGCGCCATAACCCGTTGATTTCTTGATGATGAAATAGGAGACTGGGCCTCTGAACGGACCTGATATCTGGTCATACGAGCAAGGAACCACCTCTTTGCCCTTGATGGAAACCACACCGAAGCGTTTCTCGTTGCCCTCCTTCTTCATCACGATGGAGTAGCCATCCACGAACGGCCATGCGTCGTCATACGGAGTCTCCGCCAATTGGTAACCGGTCTTCGAAAAGCTCGCGTCAGCGGTTTGGAAGGAAGTCGGCTTTGCCAACTGTGGCTCAGCGTCGCCCTCCGACAAGTTGCCGATGATTTCACCCTTTTTGTTGATGAAGACACCCACACCGTTTTTCTTCACGGCGCAACGGCCATCCTCCATGAAGGCAGGTTGGCCCGCATTATCGAATTGGAAAGGAATAGCTATGATACCGAACTTATCGATGAAGCCGATAGAGTCCTGGTCGCCCACTACAGCGGCCAATCCGAAGGAGAAGGAGCATACCCTCTTGTAGCCGAAAGGTATCACGTTCTCTCCCTTCTTATCGATGAATCCCCACATCTTATCCTTCTTCACAGCGGCCAATCCGTCATCGAACGGTCTGGCCTCCTCGAACTGGCAAGGAATCACCTCCTCCAACTTCGTGTTCAAGTAGCCATACTTGCCACTCTTCTTCACGATCATAAGGCCATCACGGAAACGGTACGACTCGATGTCCCTCTCCTTGTCATAAGTAGGAGGCAGCACCAACTCTCCGTCATGATTGACGAAACCAATCTTACCACTCGCCACCACTGGCATAAGGTTTTCCTGAGGCACACCCACCTCCGGATAGCGCAGGGCTGCGATACGCATGCCCAAAGTCACATCATTCTGTGAGAACGAAAGCGTCGCACAGAGCATGAAAACGTTTAGAATCAAATACTTTTTCATGATACACTATACATTTAGATGATTATCACTTATCTGCCACGGGACGTATCGATGCACCGATGGTTCTTGGGAAAGATATCTCTTTCCACCCACGATTCAGCGAAAAGGTCATTTGCCATGCAAGCCAACAACGAGCCTCACACAAAGAAGAAGACCAATAATATGGATCGGCCAATTCTTTACCCTCTGCGTCAGTCGGTTTTTGTTCATACTGGATATAGCCATTTCCCGGCAAGAAAATAGATCGGTCGGTATATCCCGGCACCTTACTGGTCAACAATATGCCACTGACACCAGTGCCCTCATAATCGTCCGTGAAAAGAACTGAGCAATTCTCCATCAGCTCGCTCAACTCTTCAACGGTAGGCATTCTCCATTTAGATGACCAATTCACACTGGCGGCATCATCCGACGCCTCAAGCCGCACCAGATTATCCACGACACCGAAAGTATCCACGACACAATATTTGGAAACAGAGTCAATCTTATCATCCAACGAATACTTATACTGGAGAGCCGAATACGCCGTAGCATACAAGACAGAAGTATCACCCACTTCCTCCTCCGTCTCGCCCCAAGCATACAATCCACCTCTTCCTGCTGGCGTAGCGGCGCCCACGTTATGGGTCGCCCACAAAACGCTCAAGCCTAAATCGACATACCCATAGTCATCCAAAGAGCCTGTCTCCTTGTCTAGGGAAGATGCCTCCGAATCAAAGAAAAAGAGGTTCTTCACTTGATCGGAAAGATATTCCACCGCCTCGCCATTATTCAGGTGGACAACCACCGTAGAATCTCCCTTCACGTTCTTGGACGTGGACACGGCCCTGACGAAAGCCGTTCCTCCCCTTCCCATGCCCTTAGGGCCTATCGCTGATTCTATAGTCGAAGAGCCTGACGTGAAATCGACCATCTGATAGTAATACGCCAAGATGCTATTCGTCTCATACAACGAGGATGTCCAATAGTTGGACAATCCGGAGGAATAAGGGAAGGTCAATGCGACATTCTCATACCCCGCCTCATCGGAGGTGAACCGGTTGGCAAGGACACCATCATTACGGACGACCGTGGCATGACATACCCGGATGAGCTCCGCCACCTCAGCCTTCGTCGGCATACGCCACTCATCGCCCCAAAGGACAGAAGCCGCATCGTCGATAGCCTCCAAGACATTCAAGGAATCCACCTTTCCGAAACGTTCATTCTCACAATATTTCGTCAACGGAGCATCATTATTCTCCTCGTCAAAATATTTGTACTCCGACCATGGCACTTGCGTCTCCGTCGTAGGGGTGGTCAATCCCCAAGCAAACCGACTGCCGTTCTCGTTCGCGTTGTCCGAACCGACGTCATAGGCCGCCCACTTTACGGACAAGCCTAAATCCACATATTTTTTGCCTTGAATGGTTCCAGACTTATCGGTGGTCTCAAATGTGACATTCTTGATATTATCTCCCTTATAGTCCACAAACGTTCCATCCGCAAGCTCCACACGCATGAATGATTCCGCTTGGCTCGCCAAGGAAAGCATCAATGCTCCACAAAGTAGTATCTCTTTTTTCATCTCTTCCTAACTTTAAACGTTCTACCATCCACCTGCAACATATAGATCCCCGCCTCATTAGGCAACTGAACCTCCACAGCGTTTCCACTCGCCGATTTCTCCCCGAGCAGTTTTCCGTCCGCCGCATAGAGATAGGCCACGGAACCAGGCTGAACACCTTCGACACGCACATGGCTATTGTCCTCATAGAAGAGCGTCACATCAGACTTCGCCTCATTCTTAGAGACACCCACCGATGCAGACGGCGCAAAGTAGATTTGGCGGACATTCGACACCTCAAAGCTGGTCTCCACATCCCCGACAACCTCCATCTGCCCATTGTTCAGCGAAAAACGAGGAGGCTCATTCAACGAAAATTTATAGGAGATGTCAGACTTCAGCTCGACGACCAACACATCCAATTCCTCCGCCATAAGATTTTGGAAACAACCCCAGGAGAAGAATAACGACATACACAGTAAGAATCGTTTCATGTTTCAATCATTAAATTTATAATCAACAACTTACATTTGATCAGCAAAAAAGGGAGCGAGGCTATTAATCCTCATCACTATCAGGTCCATGCACATCCTGCCGGCTCCTTTCCTTCTGGTAATTGTTGAGGATGGCGCCTGTCACCAAGTTCAACAGAAGGAAGGCGGCGATGATGAACCAGAAGACGTGGAAGAGCGTCACCACCACGGTCGGGGTCTTGATGACGCCCATCTCGCTTGCCGTCACGAGGTTATAGCGCAGATCGGTCCAATCCTCCCCCGTCATGACACGGAAAAGCGTGAACATGGCCTCGTCCAGGGAACCGTATGGGTCGGACGAATTATGAGGGTTATTAGGCGCGACACGCACAAACTCCTCGTACCGCACAGCCTCCTCGCCGCTCAACGTCTGCGGGTCAGGCATACGGAAAAGACCGACACCGACGATGGCGAACAAATAGATAAAGATCAGATAGAGGAGCATGTTGCAGAACATGGAGGTGATTGATTTCAGCAGGACGGTAACGATCAGCTTGATCTCCTTGGAGGCGCGCAACAGGCGTAACACACGGAGCACACGCAACACACGGAGGGCCATCATGGCGGAGGAGTTCGGCATCATCGTCTCCGGCACGTAACTGATGATCACTAAGCAGAGGTCGAAGATGTTCCACCCGCTCCGGAAGAACGTGCGCACATCCTTCGCGGCGATGAAACGCATGATGATCTCAATGGTGAAAATGCCTAAGATGATATCCTGCACATGCGAGATGACGGGAGACTTCATGTACGTCTCCACACCGATAAGGGCAGAATTCACGACGATGATAATCGTGATCACCAACTCAAACCACTTGTTGGTACATATCTTCCTTATTTTCTCTTTCCAGTCTGCCATGAGAATCTGTCACACATTTCGAAACGTTAAATATGCAAATGTACAAATAAAAACGAAATAGTTGCAAGGGAAGGCGTTGGGCGAAAAAAATTTTCGTACGGCAAAACAAAAGGCCCAAAACAACAATCCCCATTGCCAGACCAACCTGACAATGGGGATGCTTAATATCTTAGGATTCAAATCACTCCCACTCGATCGTTCCCGGAGGCTTGTGCGTCACGTCGTACCACAACGAGCCGGCACCCTCCGCCACGAACCTGCCCCACAGGCCTTCCAACAATTTCTGGTCGATCTCCGCGAAGTTGGCGGTCATCGCCTCGGAACTGTTCACCGGGCGCATCACGATGCATGGCTTGTCGGCCACCGTCAATGGAACGGAAACGACTGGCATCTGCCAAATGGATTCGTAGAGGTTGTTCTCCTGCAGGAACTCCGTACAGATGTTATCGAACTTACGCAACACGTCGAAGTTGTGCTTCGTGGCATATTGTTCCACCAGTTTAGGCATCTCATCGGATACCGCGCCTACCTGCCAAATCACACGGTTGATCACCTTGAAGCGGTTCACCAACTCGGTGCTGAACTTTTCACACTGCTTCCAGGTAAGGTTCTTCGTGGTCAACAGGAACGGTTGCGCATAGGTACGTCCATCACCCTGCACACCCACACTCTTGATCGGAAGGATCTTTCCCTCTATATGGTTCTCTTTCAGATAATCCGCCAAGCCCGGCACATCCTCCATCTTCGCGAACTCACCCTTTCCGTCGGTGCAAAGCAGGCGCACGCCCAAGCCCGGGCCAGGGAACGGATGCCTCCACACGAGGTTATGAGGAATACCCAACTCCTCGCCCAACATGCGGACCTCATCCTTGTAGAGGTCTGCCAACGGCTCCAGCAACAAGCCTTGCGCCATCAGATCCATCACCTCCTTCACACGGTTGTGGTGGGTCTTGATCAAATCAGCGTTCTTCGTACCACCGCTCTCGATGGTATCCGGATAAATGGTGCCCTGGGCAATCATCCACTCCTTAGGGTCGAGGTTCAGTTTAGCCATCTCCTCGTCCTTCACCACCAAGAAAGTGGCGCCGATGATCTTACGTTTCTGCTCAGGAGCCGTGATGCCCTTCAGCTTGCCAAGGAAGGTGTCGGTCGCATCCACCACACGCAGGTTGTGCATGCCCTCAGCCTTCAAGAAATCAATGATCTTAGCGGACTCGTCCATACGCATCATACCATTGTCGATGTGCAGACCCATGACACGGTCAGTGCCCAACACACGGTTCAGCAACACGAACGCCACGGTACTGTCCACACCACCGGAAACCAGCAGGAACACCTTGCGGTCGCCCACCTCCTTCTTGATCTTCTCCGAGATCAGCGGCATGTAGCTCTTCATGTTCCACGTACGTTCGCAGCCACAGATATCAATGAAGTTGTCCAATATCTTCATACCGAACTTGCTGTGCGTCACCTCCGGGTGGAACTGTATGCCATAGATCTTGCGCTCGTCCAAAGCGACGGCCGCAATCGGGCAATCCTTGGTGGAGGCGATGATCTTATAACCCGCAGGCAGTTTCTCCACCGCGTCGCCATGGCTCATCCACATAGGGGAAGAGGCAGGGATACCCTTCAAAAGGGGATGTTGAGGCTCCTTCAGCAGGAGATCCGCGATGCCATACTCCTTCACCTTACCCGGTTTCACCGTACCACCCAACTGGGAGGCCATCAGCTGATGTCCGTAGCAGATACCCAGCTTAGGCACCGGGATGTTCAATATCTCAGGATTATAATCAGGGGCATCCTCCGCATACACGCTGGAAGGACCGCCACTATAGATGATTCCCTTAGCGCCCGCCAATTCCTCGACGGAAGCGGTTGGGGAGCATATCTCCGTGAAAACGCCCAGACGGCGGACTCTATTCGCAATCAGGTGAGCATACTGCCCACCGAAATCCAATACGATAATTTTCTCTTGCATGAATATGTAATTATTTAGCCAAGTATTATTTCAACAGTTGGTCGAAAAGCACATCGCTTTCATCCTTAGAATCGATGACATGCTTCGCCTTCAGATAGTAGGGCTCCCTCGTCTCTAGGCTTGTGCGGATGAACGCCAGCATCTCGTCGTCAGACTTGCCGGCCAACAAAGGACGTTCCGCCTTCGCATTCTTCAGATAAGCGAAAAGGCCTTCCGGTGAAGCCTGGAGGTAGACCGTCTCGCCCGAAGCGTTCATCAACTCCATGTTGTCGTAGAAACATGCCGCGCCACCACCCGTAGAGATGATGACATTCTCGAAGGAGGCGACCTCCTCCAACATGTTGTGCTCCAGTTTACGGAATCCCTCCTCTCCCCTCTCGGCGAAGATCTGCGGGATGGTCTTGAAGAATCGACGCTCGATATACTGATCCAGATCGATATAGTCCATACCGTACTTTTTAGCCAAACGCTTAGCGGTATGCGTTTTCCCGCATCCCATGTAACCCACTAAAAACAAACGTGTTTGTTTCATCACCAATCATCAAAATTATAGTTTTCATCAAAATCAATGACCTCTTCCGTCTTAGGTGGAAGATGAGTCCTCGAGAATCTCACAGGCACAATAAGCGCCACTTTCACCCTAATACCATCAATCTCCCCCGCTCTGAAGACTGGCAAGCCATTCATGATACGAAGGGCTTCCTGGTCATATTCCTCATTCATGGATTGTATGATTTCCTGACGCGTTGCCCTTCCACATCTATCGATGACGATTTGGACAGCCACAACACCCGTCGGCAATATAGGTTGTTTCGTCACGCTATCGTATGACTCCACAACCTCCGGGTACATCTGGTTATGGTAGATGAAGCGAGTAAACTCAACATCCCCACCATCTGGGAATTCCGGCAGAATAAGATTTTTCGGCCATGCCCCATATGTTCCCCCATAAATAGTCGACTCTTGATTGTCCACGCAACCAGCATAAAGCTTCTCGTACTTTTCCAGATTTGCCGCGTGGGCGGAACCCATGGAACCCAAGAGTGTTAGTATAACCAATATGCGTTTCATAGATTATTATATTAGAACAAAGTTGGTTGGTCATTTGCTTGGGAGGCATCCTCCTCTGATTCGTCAGACGACTCATATCCATCCTCACTCTTTTCCGGGAAACGTAACGGTTCCAGTTCCTCCACACTTTGTATCTCCCACGTATGCAAACGTTTTCCCTTCGCCTTCATACCCTTCACACCGATAAACTCATCCGCATCGATCTCCAATGGTTCACGATGCGCATCCTTTCCGCCAAAGACGAGCTTCAAACGAGGGTAATAGGTATCCGTGATCAGCAACATCACCGACTTCGGATTCTCGCCAATAAAGTTCTGGCGCTTGCTCGTCACCTCAAAGCGGAAACGCTTCAGGTACTTGAAGCCTTCGTTGGCATCGAAGAGAGCCACCGTCCAGATCTTCTCCGGATCGAATTTCTCCACGATCTTAACATCCTCGTCGAAATGGTTGGTATCCTCGAACCCGGAGAGGTAATATTCACCCTTGGAAGAGACGACAAGGATCTTATCCTCCGACTGGAAGTCGCCAAGAGGCTCTCCCCTGCCGTCATAGTTCAGGCGGAGCACATCCCTGTCGAACCATACGGAACGTCCACCTAACGTGGAAGAGCCGCGCTGCTTCAGCGTGATACGCATCACCTCGTTCTTGGTCAGAATGTTACCCATGGATTGGCGACCCTTGATGGCTATCTCGCCGAAATCACGGTCGAAAGCCGACACCTTCAGGCGCAGACGAGGCTTCAACACCACATGTATCGTCTCCGCCTCCGCATTGGAGTTCGCGGAGAAATAGAGAATCTTCGAACCAGGCGTTCCCTGCGTGATATCATAATCCTTATCCCTTGAGACACCCGTTATCGCAAAACGTTTGAGGTAATTGAAACCGCTCTTCCCGTCCCGATAGGCCACATTGTAGACTGTGCGCTTATCATTCTTTCGGAAGACGTTCACATGGATAATATCCTTGCCCACATATTTCTTGTCAGGCACTTTGATGATCTGATACTTACCATCCTTATGGATGAGGATGATATCATCGATATCCGAGCAATTGCATACAAAATCGTCCTTCTTCAAGGCGGTTCCTACAAAGCCCTCCGCCCAGTTCACATAGAGTTTCTCGTTCGCCTCGACCACCTTGGAGGCCTCAATCGTCTCGAAGTTACGGATCTCGGTCAAACGAGGATACTTCTCCCCGTACTTGTTCTTCAGAGACTTATACCATGCGATGGTGAACGCAACAAGATGCTCCAAGTTGTAATCCACGCTCTCGATCTGTTGCTTCAACGCGACGATCTGCTCCTCCGACTTGTCCGAATTGAACTTGAGGATACGCGCCATCTTGATTTCCAACAGTCGCTGCAGGTCTTCCCTCGTCACATCCCGAACGAACAGCGAACGGAACGGCTCCAAGCGGGTGGCGATATGATCCAAGGCGGCATCGACGTTCTTGCTCTCCTCGAACTTCTTGTCCTTGTAGATGCGCTCCTCGATGAATATCTTCTCCAACGAGCAATAGTGCAACTGCTCCAGCAACTCCCCACGTTGGATGAGCAACTCCCGGCGCAACAGCTCCTTCGTACGGTCCACCGACATCTTCAACATGCTCGAGACATTGGTGAACATAGGTTTTTTGTCGTGGATGACGCAACAGCAAGGCGAGATGTTCACCTCGCAATCCGTGAAGGCATAGAGCGCATCGATCGTCTTGTCGGACGAGGTCTTGCTCTCCAAATGGATGATGATCTCCGCATGGTCGGACGTGTTATCCTCCACCTTGCGGATATTGATCTTACCCTTCTCGTTCGCCTTCAGGATAGAATCAATCAACACATTCGTTGTCTTACCGTATGGTATATCGTTGATGACCAGCGTCTTATTATCAATCTTACTGATTTTCGCGCGGACACGCACCCTACCGCCACGCTCTCCATCATTGTAGTGGGAGACGTCTATCAGACCGCCTGTTTGAAAGTCCGGGTAGAGTTCGAACGGTTCATCGTTCAGGTATGCCACAGCGGCATCCAGTATCTCATTGAAGTTATGAGGCAATATCTTAGAAGAGAGGCCGACCGCGATACCCTCAACGCCTTGTGCGAGCAAGAGAGGGAACTTCACCGGCAAGGTGATCGGCTCCTTGTTTCGTCCATCGTATGAGGCCTTCCATTCCGTCACCTTAGGGCTGAAGACCACATCGAGGGCGAACTTCGAAAGGCGTGCCTCGATGTAACGAGGAGCGGCCGCGCTATCGCCCGTAAGGATGTTTCCCCAGTTTCCCTGGCAATCGATCAGGAGGTCCTTCTGGCCCAATGTCACCAACGCACCACCGATAGAGGCGTCGCCATGCGGGTGGAACTGCATGGTGTGACCGACGATGTTAGCCACCTTATTGTAGCGGCCGTCGTCCAAGCGTTTCATGGAATGGAGGATACGACGCTGAACAGGCTTCAGACCGTCGTCCAAATGGGGCACCGCACGCTCTAAGATCACGTACGAAGCATAATCCAAGAACCATGTCCTATACATGCCTGGGATATGATGGAAAATATCCTGAGAATCGGTATTCTCCGGCACCTCATAGGAGGAATTGGAGGAAGTCTCAACCACCTCTCCGTCCGTCACGCCATCCAATTCTTCGTTAGTGCCTTTAGTTTCGTCCGACATAGCAACATGATTTTGAATTTGGGGACGAATTTACAAAATAATTGGGAGAAACAGAAAAAGAAAAAGGTGGAAGTTGAAACAACTCCCACCTTGTGCGGATAAAGGGACTCGAACCCATACGCCTTACGGTATCAGATCCTAAGTCTGACGCGTCTACCAATTTCGCCATATCCGCATTGGCTTAGCGAGCGCAAAGATAGGGAAAACAAACGAAACTAAAAACATTTTCCGAACAAAAAAGGGAGAAATGTTTAGAGGAGGATGGATGCCCCGACAGATGTCAACGCAGCCCAGATGCAAGGGCGGCACTCGCAAGGAGAGCTCGAAGAGAGACAAAAAAAGAACATCATTGCGGGGAAGCCCCACAATGATGTTCCGTAAGATTCTATTTTAGTTTCACCAACTAGCTCAAGAGCAAACGTTGGTTAGACCAATTCAAGGATAAACATCCATTAGAAAGGATACTTAGATGCTGGAGTAGCACCATAGTACTTCGAGAAACGAACACCACCGTTGTCCTCAGGGACGATACGGAAGTTATCGAATGCACAGAAGAGTTTACCGTTGAAGTTAGCAGCTTGGGATTGGAAACCATTAGCATCGCAGTGGATTAAGAAGTTACCGAAGTCTCTCTCCTTCTTCAAAATACCACAAGACACATAGTTCTCATTCGTAGCAAGACCCCAAGAGCTAACATCTTGTTTGAAGTAAGCCTTCGTCAAAGGAACTGCGACAGTCATCCATTTGCCACCCGTATCGAATGCCTTAGACAAAGAAACGGCAGGGTCAGACTTAGTGTCATCCACAGACAAAGTAGTCATGTTCAACCAAGCAGCAGGGACACCTTCGCCGAGAGGGTTACAAGTAGCTGTGGCGGTCACGAACTCATCCACCTTGGTAAGGTCACGGCTATAGTATCCGTAGTGAGGCATGTCATAGATCTCATAACAATCATCCTCGATCTCAGCGCCATAACCAGAGAATACCACATAGAACCATGCGCCCAATGGAATTTGAGAAGGAACGAAAACCTCGAACTTCAAGAGGAGGTTCTCCAAGTCCTCGCTAGCGAATTGACCCAGCAAGCTAACATTCTCGAGACCCTGAGACTTAGGAGTGAAATAGATCATCTCATCCTCCTTGAATCCGAAACCGTCACCTGTAGAAGTGATAGCCGCGTAATAGCCGTTACATGGAGCAGGCATCTTGCCACCCATAGCATCCAACATACTGTTGTATACAGATGCAGACGCACTACCTGTCACATACTTGTTCCAGTCAAACGTGAAAGGTTCCAAAGCACCATGTTGGTCACCAGCGACCACCTTGTCGAAATCCAAGAAGATATTTCTTGTATCACGGAACAACATAGAGCTAGTAGCCTCACCGAATCTGTTAGAAACAGTTACAGGCTTAGAGTCAGCCACACCCGCTGGAACAATAACCAAGAGTTCATTGTCGCCATGAGCCTTCGTATACTTAGCCTCGATCTTGTTATCGTTCTTGTCATAGAAGTATACCTTCAACTCATCACCAGGCACATTCAAGAAGGCGCTACCAGCGATTCTCAAAGTGTCACCATCAGGAACGAACTCAGAGTAGAACATCTTAATAGAAGGAGCAGGAACTGGCTTAGCCAATTCCACATATTTCTCACAACCACCCGTTGAAGTCACGAGAAGTCTCTCCGTACGCAAGTTGTCAGCGTCGCTATCCAAAGTGACAACGATTGCGTTATCCGTCACGAATGTAGGGTTCAAAGCGACTGGGTATCTGTTGTTCTCAGCATCCACCAAATAAATACCATTGGCGGTAGCGAGTCCTGATCCCAAAATCACGACAGTGGTGTTAGATGACAACTCGGTCAAAGCCACGTCCATAGAATCCGCATTGACAACTTGGTCAACTACGAATGAATCACATTGGCAACCCACACACTTGTCCTCGCAGGAAGAAAAGAATCCAGCGGTCGCAAGCGCCAAAGAGGCTACCGATGCAAAAAAGCCATATTTCATTCTCATTTTACAAATAATTTTAAATCATTAATAAGGGTAGGTTTGATCCAACACCTGTCCAGGCACATCCAAAATGTCAGGAAGCAAATAAGCCTTAGCAGATGCAGGGATTGGCAAATACCAATATTTTCGCTCAATAAACGTTGGAACGAACACTGTAGGTTCTTTATCACCCGTATTGTAATCGCCTGACGGATTAGCCTTTTTCAACTCTACGTTCAACCCATAGACAAGATCACGACGCAAGTAACCATCCTCTATCTGGAACATAGACTCGTCTTGAACCTCAGGGTTTTGAGAGAATTGAATACCACGGTCCATTTGGTACATGAACTTCTCAGCCATCACAGGATCACGATAGAAGAAACGCTTCAAATCCAACCAAGCATGACCTTCCATAGCGAACTCCTTACGACGTTGTTGCATGAGGTCGGCACGAACCAAGTTGTGGTACATCGGTCTGTCTCCATGAACTGTGAACGCTCTTGGAGCACCATCGTCGATCTTCACGTTGAATTTATAATCAGTAGCTTGTTGCTCCATATCGTCGAAGAATGCGATAGAGCTAACTGGAGAAGCGCCATGAGCTTTCAACACTGCGTTGATGTCATCAAGACCAGAAGAACATTTTGCGGTAACGCTCATGTTCTCAAGGGCCATCTTAGCCTCCGCACGCATCATGAACACATCAGAAAGACGGATAACATCCTGACGACGGTCAGTAGCCATACCTACAGTAGGGTTGGTCATCGTACCATCCACACCCCAAATATACTTCTTAACATTATTCAAAAGACATTGTCCTGTGTTCAAGAAATCAGAACCAGTCTTCACATGATCCACCTTAGGGTCGTATGCGCTGTAGTTAGGTCCATAGTAAACCCTAACACCATTGACCGTAGTGTACTCGTGGTCTGCGACGAAACACAACTCGTACAAACGAGGGTCTGTCTTCTCGAAAGAGTTGAACAAGGTGTAAGAGATTCCCTTTCCTGAACCCCAACCAGAACCTGGGCTCCAGATAGACTCAGGCGCCATTTGAGCTTGATAAGCGGAACCCTCGCCATAAGAACCCAATCTCCAGTACAAAGCGAAGACTGTCTCGGAGCAAGGAGCATTACGTCCCTCCGCAGAGAAGATGTCTGCATGAGAGGTCAACGCAGCTGAACCCATCTTATCGATCACCTCAGAAGTCAACTCAACTACCTTATTCATGTAGGCTTGAGACTCGGCAGCTGAAACCTTGAAAGGATAAGTAGCGCCAGGAAGGTCAGCCACACAAGAACCCATCGTCAAATAGAGTTTTGCCAACAAAGCCTTCGCAGAGTATTTGCTTGCTCTCCAGTTCTCAGAAGGAGTCTCTGGCAGATATTGCTCAGCGAACTTAAGATCGTTCTCGATAGCCGTGTACAAAGTTTTACGAGACACACGTGGGAGAGTCACATTCTCAGAGATGTTTTTGGAACTATGCATAACCAATGGAGCCTCGCCGAAGTACTCTGTTGCGAGGAAGTGCGCATAACCCCTGAACAAACGGGCCTCAGCCATGGCCTGTAACTTCTGTGACTCCGTCAAAGAAGCATTCGTCTCCATAGCGCTGACCTTGTCAATAACCTGGTTGCTGATCGCAATCACACCTGAATACAAAGACCTATAGCCCTCCAACAGGATCGGGTTATCAGCACCGATAGAAAGAAGGAACAAAGCGCCCTCCTCCTGATGCACATTGAAGAGTACACCAGGGAGACCCTCGTTCACGCACCATGCGAACTTACTTTCATACTCTGTCCAAAGATATCCGCCATACAAAGGCTTAGTCAATGTCATACAATCTTGGTACGTACCAACAGACTCAGTACTATACTGGTCAAGTACATCCACATCAAGGAAATCCTTACATGATGTAGTGCAGAAAGCCAACGCTCCCAACCCCCACAGTAAAGATTTATATTTAATATTATGCAATTTCATACCGAAAATTCTTTATTAATTAGAAATCAAAATTCACACCAATAACATAAGATCTAGACAATGGATAGCTACCAGTGTCAACACCTTGGTTAATTGCGCTGATGTTTGGAACCTCAGGATTCAAACCAGAATAGTTCGTGAACGTAGCAACGTTTTGAACGCTGAATGACACTCTCAAGTTGTTCAAACCGATCTTCTTTACAGACTCAGAAGGAACAGTGTATGAAAGTCCGATTGATTGGATACGGATGTATGAAGCATCCTCAACATAACGATCTGACACAACATTTGCGACGTTACGACCCTCAGCAACTGAGTTTGGACGAGGGATATTCGTAGAAGAATTAGAGATGTACTTCTTACCGTTCTCATCAGTCTCGACACGAGCGCAGTTGAGGACAGTCTTCAATTGGTTGATTCCACCACGGTCCATACCCTCCAATTTAGAACGGAGCAAGTTATATACGTCGTTGCCATAAGAACCAGTCAAGAATACATTCAAAGACCATGGACCCCAGTTAACTGTATTTCCTAAACCGAAAGTGAAGTCTGGGTTAGGGTCACCGATGTATGTCTTATCGGCCTCAGTGATCTTACCATCAGAGTTGATATCGACGAAGTTGAAGTCACCCACATCTGTAGCATCCGCACGCTCGAGGAGATCCAATTGATCAGAGTTTTGGATCAAACCATCGGTCTTGTAACCCCAGAACAAACCTGGAGCGTGACCTACACGGCTGACGCAATATGTACGAGTAGAAGTCTTGAATGACTGCTTACCCTCGAGCACAGCTGAGTCGCTTTGCAACTTAACCACCTCGTTACGTACGAAAGAGAAGTTGAAGTCAGAGTACCATGCGAATGGTTTTCCGCCCAACTCGTCCTTCTTGATGTTCGTAGAAGAAAGGGTAACATCGAAACCGACGTTCTTGATAGAACCTGCGTTGATATCAGGCACTGAAGTATAAAGGTATGTATTAACCGTACTTGCCAAAGTTGGACCTGGCTCAGCCTTCACGATCAAGTCGTTGTTCTTCTTATAGAAGGCATCGAATACAAGGTTCAATCTGTTGTTGAAGAAACTTGCGTCGATACCGGCGTTAACCTGCCAGTTCGTCTCCCAGATCAAATCAGGGTTCAACCATGTTCCATATACCTTACCTGCACCATACTGAGTATTTACAGACTTGTAAGAACCGATATAACCCATGTTGTTTCCTGCGTTACCAGTTTGTCCCCAACCAGCACGAAGCTTCAATTGAGTGATCTTCTTCTTAGCGGTGATTCTCTTCATGAAGAGCTCTTGGTCAGCATTCCATGCCAAAGAGAATGAAGGGAAGAATCCCCAACGGTTCTCAGGAGCCAAAGTTGATGATCCATCGAAACGACCGGTTGCAGTCAACAAATAACGTCTGTTGAGCGTATAGTTCACACGCGCGAATGCGGACATCATTGATTGCTCACCCTTGTAACCAGAGATAAGACCCTCTGGATCTCCCAAGTTGTTGTTCTGGTATCTCTTGTCGGTGTACTTCAAGTTATCCAAGTAGTTACCCTTGTGAGTAGAAGTACCTTCCCAAGTTGCTTTCCATGCCTCGTAACCCAACAATGCGTTCAATCTATGCTTGCTGTCTTGAGGTTGTGGCAATACATAGTTCAAAGTAGAGCAGAAACGATAGTACATGTTTTCACGATTGATAAACTCTTGTTGGTTTGATCCCAAGCTTTGTGCTGGCGTATAACGACCCTCACCTGCGCTTGAATAGTCAATACCGAAAGTGTTTCTCCAGTTCAAATCCTTCGTAAGGTTAATGGCCATGAATGTTTGACCCGTAACGTTGTTCTTCTTCAAGTTGATTGGAGAGTAGTTCGCCTCACGAAGAGGGTTCATCTTGATTTCCTGATCTGCAGAACCCAACTCCGTATAGTCTCCATTGAAATCATATGGAGAAGTAGCAGGGCTAGAGATCAAAGACTGGATATATACAGCCTCCTCGTTTGCGCTACCTGAACCGATACCGCTCAACTTGTTGTCGTCAGCGAAATCGAAACCGTTCTGCTTGGTTTGAGTCATGTGCGTGTACGCCATGTTCAATCCGACTCTCAACCATGACTTAACTTGGTTCTCCAAGTTCAAACGTGAGTTGAAACGCTCGAAGTCGGTATTAACGAGGATACCGTCCTGATTCATATAACCCAAAGACAAAGCGTATTGTGTCTTGTCCGTTCCACCCGTCAAAGAAACCTGGTGGCTGTGGCTAAGTGCCGTACGGAACATCACGTCCTGCCAGTCTGTACCTGCACCTCCATAACGTGCGAGAGCAACCAACTCCTTATCTACGGTTTGGTTGTAAGCTGAAGCAACATATGGGTCAGTGTAGTAAGATGCGAACTCTTGCAAGTCCATCAAGTCCAACTTGTCAGACACAGATGAAACAGAGAATTGTCCAGCATATGAAATTGAAGAGCTCTCTTGGTTTGCCTCCTTAGTGTTCTTTCCTCTCTTGGTCGTGATCATCACGACACCGTTTGCGGCACGAGCACCGTAGATGGCTGTTGCAGACGCATCCTTCAACACCTCGATGGAGAGGATATCGTTTTGGTTGATTGAGGCCAACGGGTTATCGTTAGAAGCCGTTTTACCTCCACCATTGATTGGCATACCATCAACGACATACAACGGATCATTGCTTCCCGTCAATGAACCCACACCACGGATCTGGACGGTAGACGCCTGACCTGGCTGACCAGAACTTGAGGAGACACGAAGACCAGACACCTTACCTGCCAATGCATTCTCCACTGATGGAGTTGGCGAACTAGTAAGTTTTGATCCATCGACTTGGGAAGTGGAACCCGTTCTATCGGACTTGTTCTGCTTTCCATAATCTCCCGTCACAGTAACAGCCTCAAGCTCTGTCTCTTGCGTAGCCAACGTTATCGTATAGCTGTTACGTGAATCGATTTTTACTTTTTTGGTTTCATATCCCTCGGAAGAGATTACCAAAACGTCACCAGTCTCTACGGAAATAGAAAACTCTCCGCTTTCATCAGTGATCTCATAATTGGTATCATCAGATCCCTGAACTACAACGTCAGCTCCTGGCACTGGTCCCTGTGAATCCATGACAACACCCGTGATGTCACGTCCCATAAGTCCCCCTGCGGTACAGAGTAACGTCAAAGACAATAAAACTTTTTTCATCTTTTTAAATAACTATTATTAATACAAATTGAAATATTCTCAGAATCATTCACATTAAACATAAAGCAACGCAAATATAAGTTAAATATCGTTATTTCGCACTTTTTTTTCTAAAAAAGTCTAAAAAGATTTTTCGTCAAACGCCCATTTTCTTTCAACAAAACAATATGCCATCACAAAATCTTATATTTTTTTTCACAATACGGTTTACCCTTCTTGCTGTTTTTTGGACATCCACACACACCTATGGTTTGCACGCCCATTCGTCCGCCAGCCCGTCAGGTGGCGCACGCAGCACAGGTCTCTCCTCTTCTCGGGAACGGTGATATTCCTTCAATCCACCACAAAAAAGGAAAGGGATGCTATCTGTCATAGCACCCCTTTCATTTGCCCACTTCGGGACGTCCTCAAAACGTCACAAAGCCACAAAATAGTCCAACAAAAAAGACAACACTATTAATCCCACTTGGTATTACGCATATCGCCAGTCTCCTCGAATGCGAGATGCATTTTCAAGGCTTTGGACAACGTCATCGGCGTATGGCACTTGCCTGCCGCCATCTTAAGATAATCCCACAAAAGTTCCTTGTAATCAGGATGAACGCAATTCTCGATGATGGCTTCCGCCTTCTGCAATGGAGACTTCGCGCGCAAGTCTGCGACACCCTGCTCGGTAACGATCACCTTCACAGAGTGCTCCGAACTGTCGATATGGCTCGCCATCGGCACAATCGCCGAGATGACACCACCCTTGGCTACGGACGGGCAAGTGAAGATAGACAAGAAAGCGTTACGAGCGAAATCCGCCGAACCACCCAAACCATTCATCATCTTCTGTCCCAACACATTCGTGCTGTTCACGTTTCCGAAGATATCCAACTCAAGGGCCGTATTGATGGCGATGACGCCCAAACGACGAACCAGCTCCGGATTGTTCGTAAGCTCCTGAGGACGAAGCATCAACTTGTCCTTGAAGAAATCATAATTGGCATATACATCCAACAACACATCGTCCGACAACGTCAGGGAACTACCGCTGGCGAAGGTGATGCGACCACGCTTCATCAAATCGATCACTGAGTTTTGGATCACCTCGGTGAACATGGTGAACGATGGTATATCGTCACAATTGCCAAGTGAACTCAACACTGCGTTCGCAATGTTACCCACACCTGATTGCAACGGCAAGAACTCTTTCGGGATGATACCCTTATGGAGCTCGCTCAACAAGAAGTTAGCCACATTCTCTCCGATCTTCGCGGTAACATCGTCCACCGGAGTGAACTGTGCGATGCCATCTTTCATATCGGTCTTCACCACACCAATCACCTTGGATGGATCCAATTTCAAGGTCGCGCTACCGATACGGTCGGATGGTGTATAGATCGGGATCTCACGACGATAAGGTGGATTGACTGGCTCATACAAGTCGTGCATTCCTTTTATCTTCGCCGGATGATGTGCGTTTAATTCTATGATGATTTTCTTCGCCTTGTCTGCCAAAGTTGGGGTGATACCTACGGATGTGGTCAAAACGATCTCGCCCTTGTCGGTGATATCAGCCGCCTCGATGAGGGCATAATCAACAGGACCGAGGAATCCGTATCGTAAATCTTGTGCGACATGGGACAAGTGCATATCGAAGTATTGCACTTCACACTTGTTGATCGCTTCCCTCATATATTTGCTGGATTGGAAAGGGGTACGGAATTTCACCGCCTTCGCACGTGACAACGCTCCATCGATCTCGTCGCCCGTCGAACCTCCTGTAATCATTCCAACCTTGAATTCATTTCCTTTCGCATGCTCCGCTTCCGCCTTTGCCGCAAGAGCCTTCGTTACTGCCTTGACTGTACCCACCGATGAGAATCCACCGATACCGATCACATCATTGTTCTTAATGTACGATGCCGCCTCTTCGGCAGTGATAAAGTTAAATGCCATTGTTCCTTACTATTCTTTATTCTGTTACTAACTACTTTTTCGAATAACAGCGCGAAAGTACAACAAAAAAATCAAACCACGATCTTTTTTTACTTAAAATTGCATAAATATCAAACAGAAGTGTTAAGAAGGAATATTTATGCAATGTATATGCAAAAAGAAGAGGGGCCGTCGCTGACCCCTCTTCCCTGTGATATTCTCTTCAATTAGATATCCCAAGCCAATGCGGAGGCACCTAATACAGCGGCATCCGCATCCTTCATTTGGGAGAACAAGACTTTCACCTTTCCCTTAAAGACAGGCATCAGGTTGTCGTCCATCGCTTTCTTCACTGGAGCGAACAACAGATCGCCAGCCTTGGCCAAACCGCCAAACAGGACGAAAGCTTCCGGGCTACTGAATTTAACGAAGTCAGCCAAAGCCTCACCCAAGATCTGGCCCGTGAAGGCGAAAATATCCTTCGCAATCTGATCGCCAGCCATTGCAGCGTCAAACACATCCTTAGAGGTGATCTTATCCAAGTCGATTTTACGAAGCACCGAATCCTCATTACGGTTCAACAAGAACTCTTTGGCGGTTCTTGCGACACCCGTAGCGGAGGTATAGGTCTCCAAGCATCCCTTATTACCACATCCGCAGGTTCTTCCGTCACGACGTACGATCACGTGGCCCAACTCTCCCGCGTTGCCATCGTGTCCGTAGATCAATTGGCCATTGGCAACCACGCCGCTACCAACGCCCGTACCCAACGTGATCATGATGAAATCACGCATTCCGCGGGCAGCGCCATACTTCATCTCACCGATTGCGGCAGCATTCGCATCGTTCGTCAAAGCGACAGGAAGGCCCACCTTGTCAGAGAGCATCTTCGCGAATGGCACGATGCCCTTCCAAGGCAAGTTGGCCGCATGCTCGATATTACCCGTGTAATAGTTCGCATTAGGCGCTCCGACACCAATTCCGTTAATCTTCTCCGCACCACCGTTTTTGGAGATAAGATCCAACAAGCCATCACCCAAAGCATTGATATAATCTTCCAACTCTGGATAAGCCTGTGTCTTAATGGAATTGGACGCCAAGACATTACCATTCACATCAACAATTCCGAATACCGTGTTGGTACCGCCGATGTCGATTCCAACCACATTTGGTTTCAATTCAGACTTCATATTTATTTGTTTATTAGTTAATATATTCGTTTTCAGATCTTAATCCTCCGCATCCGCCTTACGTCTCTTGCATCCGACGTAGCCGTACCACACCAAGTAGGCGTAACATGCCAAAGGCAGCACGAATGCCACATGCGCATTGATAGAGTCGGAAAGCAATCCTTGCAACGGAGGAACAACCGCACCTCCTAGGATCATCATCACCAAGAGGGATGAACCTTGCGAAGTATATTTCCCTAGACCATCGATCGCCAACGTCACCAAATTCGGGAACATGATGGAGTTGAACAAACCGACCGCCAAGATCGCCCACAGAGAGACTTCATTGTTCATAACCAGCATCAACGTGATCAACAACATATTCATGACGGCGAACATACCCAACGTGCGGGAAGGCAATGACTTGGCCATGATGAAGACGAAGAAGTTCAACACCAAGAAGAACAGGAAGTAATAAACCTTCATGTCAAAGAAGAAGGTGAAGAACTGCTTCAGCGTCATGTCTGCCGAAAGGCCAATCACACAGAAGATCAACACCAACGAAGCCACCGCCGAGAGCACCATGCAAAGGCACTTCAAGTGCATAGCCATCTTACTCATGGAGATGGAGCCCATAAAACGTCCGATCATCGCACCGCCCCAATAGAAGGTCAGCAACTTACTTGCGTTCAGCTCCGTCATAGAGTGGATATTCTTCATGTACTCGACAAGGTTACTACCTATCGCCACCTCGGCGCCCACATAGCAAAAGATACCGATCATGCCATAGCGCAGGTGTGGATGACGCAATGCGCCTAACTTATCCAACCCTTTCTGGTCATCAACCACATTAACGTTTGGTATCTCCGCGAAGAATATGACGCCGAACAGGATCAGCAGGAGACTTGCCAACACCAGATAAGGAATCCTCACAGAAGAGGCGCCTTGCCCGTCCACCAAGAAATAATCGAAGATGAGCACACCACCGATAATCGGGGCCAGGGTGGTACCCAACGAGTTGAATGCCTGTGACAAGTTCAGACGGCTGGAGGCTGTTTCAGGCGTACCCAACATGGCCACCAACGGATTGGCTGCAATCTGCAAGAAGGTGAAACCTGCCCCCAAAAGGAAGAGGGCCAGCAAAAAGACGGCAAAGACAGGCGTCTCGGAATCTGCCTCAATGAAGAACAAGAAGCAAGCCACCGCCGAAATAAAGAGTCCGAGGGATATCGTGTTTTTATATCCTATCTTCAGTATGGGGTCTCCGAACGTGGCGGAGACGATAAAGTAGATCAACGAGACCACAAAATAGGCAAAGAAAAACGCCAGCTGAACCAACGTGGCCTCAAACTGGGACAAATCAAAAACGCCTTTCAGATAAGGGATGAGTATATCATTCAAACAGGTGATGAATCCCCACATGAAAAACAACATGGTCAACTTGACCAACGAAAAAGAATAGTTCTGAACTTTATTTTCTTCCATCATAATCTATTTTATAGGACGATATGCCCCAGATTTTTTTCACTAATCACTATCACTAAAATCCTATCGCCAGCCTCAGATTGAAGAGCCTACCCGTCAGATAGTTTGGAACGGCGTATTGGCAACCATCCTGCACCGGAACCCAGTAATAGGAGTTGACATTGCTAATGCCCAACACATTAAACACATCCAAATTGAAGGAGATGGTCTTCATCCATGCGAAGACTTTCTTCTCCATGATAGCGTCAACCCCTTTCTGCAATTGATAGACCGCACCGATGTCAAGTCGTCTGTAATCTGCCATGCGGTACTTGTCATTATAGGACGAGGAATAGGGTGAACGGAAAGGGTATCCATCCGCCCAAACCAACTTGATGTTAAATTTCAAACGTTCATAACCAGGAAGATAGTCCTGGAAGAACAAGGATATGTTATAACGCTGATCGGTTGGACGAGGCACATAGCCATATTGGTCCCCGTAGATATTCTCCCTCGTGTTCATCATGGAGAAGGATATCCAGGAGTCTGTCCCCGGGACAAACTCGCCAAAGAGTTTCACGTCTCCGCCAAATGCGAAACCATCCGCGCAATTCTCTCCCCGATAGGTGATCTGCATATTATCCACCTTGTAAGGGATGATCCGGTCCATGTACTTGTAATAGAGCTCTCCCGTCAACTTGAACGGACGCCCCCACTTCTTGAAGTAATAGTCTGACGACAATATGATCTGCGAGGAACGAGGGGTTTTCACATCACGATTCAAATAGACGACACGGTTGCCATCCTCCTCCACCACCTTTTTCATCTCCTTGAACATCAACGCTTGGTGGTATATGCCAGTAGCCACACGGAAGGCCCACGAGCTGTGAGCAGGGAACCATGCGAAGGATCCGCGGGGACTGCAAATCAACTGCTCATTAAAGTCCCAATACGAGAATCTCACGCCACCCAACAACACATACCGACCTGCCGCCGTACGCCACGAGTAGGAGTCTTGCACAAAGCCCGACAAGCGATGGGATACCTTGCCCACGTCGGCTGATAAATTATCATACAGGGACATGCAGTTAGGATCGATCGGGAGTGAATAGCCCGCAGAGTCACGGTACTCCCACTCGTTCACCTCCTCCGACATATCTTCCAACTGCCATGAGAGGCCCCACTTAAGCGTGTTCTTCTTCAAATCCAGCGTACCAATATGGGAGATATTCGTGACGGTTCCTGCGAACCTATCCCTCGAATGTTGATGGAACGCGCCACCTCCTTCGTCCCTACCGTACGATCCGCCCATCTCGACCTGCGCCATCGAATATACGCTAGTGATATCATACCCCACCCGCTCCACAGAACGGAACGTGGATCCGATGAAGTCCAAGTTCAAAGAGGAGCTTGGCTTGCATGATAATGTCAATGCACCGAAATAGGTGGAAAACAGATCCATCTCCTGCCCATAGAAATCGAAATTGACATTGTGCATGTCAGTCATCGTGCCGAAATTGGTGCTGCGCGAAGCGGGGATGAAGTTATACTTGTTTCTGGAGATGTTCCCCAAGAAAGAGAGGTCCCACTTAGGGGAGAAGACGTAAGTCATGTATGTCTGATAATCCAGGAATTTCGGATTGTATTCTCCTTTGGTCTCCAACGTGTTCAACAAATAGGAAGAGGTTTTATACCTGAACCCGTGCATCTGAGAGAAACGCTTGGAAGATGAACCGATATAGGCGGACGCACCCAAGAAACTGATGGAAGCTGATCCCTCGAAAGCGGTCGGTTTTTTATATTTAATATCCAACACGGACGACATCTTGTCGCCATACTCAGGGGAGAATCCTCCAGAAGAGAAAGAGACGGACTCGACCAAGTCCTGGTTCACAAAACTAAGTCCTTCCTGCTCACCGCTACGGATCAGCAAAGGGCGATAGACCTCTATGGAGTTCACGTAGACGCAGTTCTCATCATAGTTGCCACCACGCACCGAATACTGGGAACTCAGCTCGTTGTTGGACGAGACACCCGGTTGAGCGGTAACCACACCGACGATACCGTCCCCACTTGCGCTAGGCATTGTTTTCGTAACCTCCACCTTAAGATTCTCGACGGTGGTCTCCTGCTTGCCCTGCGCCACGACATCAACTTGCCCAATCTCGTCGGACTTATCGTTCAAAACTATGCGAATGGTCGTGGTGTCACCCACCAGGCGCACCACTTCGCTATGGTCCTCATACCCCACGAGCGAGAACTGTAGATCAGCCTCGCGAACCGTGTCAGAGGGGATCTCCAACATGAAATGGCCCCTCGCGTCACAATATGTGCCCACTTGGAATCGGCCTTCCGCCACATCCACCAGATCCAAAGGCTCTCCTGCGGAATTCCGCACGACCCCGGTCACCACCCTGCCCTTGGAGAAAGAAGCCAAAGGGAGAAGTGCCACTAGCATGACGATGGAAAAGAGATGCCTCATATGCCCAAACGATTACTTGACAAAAATATCATTCTTGCACTTGGGCCGCTGATCCTCGAGCCACTTAAACGTGCTCAAGCGCTTTTCCTCCTCAGGCACCTTCAACGGCGGATATAGAACACCTTCGGAATCAGGTGTCATCAATATTTTTTCCACCTTCTTGTTGCTCTTCATGAAAATGGTCATGGCGTTGCCCCTAGCCTTATTCACACCCACCAACGCATCCCGCTCATCCTTGGAATAGTAGATGGAAATCGCATCCCCTAACATATCCACACGAGAGAGTTTGTTGTTCTTGAGGTATGCCTTCGATTCTTTTCCCGATAGTTGGTTGAACATGTCCTCGTCCTCATATTGGACAATCATCGCGTTCCGGGTGATATGAATATGCTCCGGCTTTTGGTCCTTCATGTAGATATTAATCTTATCGCCAGTCAGCTGGCTCTCCTCACTCCAGAGGACAGGAGTCCCATACATCGTCAGTATCGAATCGTGCGAAGAATAGACCATGGAGTCACACTTGCCCTGCATATCTTCCCTGTAAAATTTCACATGGGAATAGGCACGTACCTCACTTCGGGAAGAATCTATCTCCAAACCAAAAATCGTGTCAGCCGCCAAGAAGAGTGAGTCTTCCTCGGAATAATCTATCACATACGCACGGTCTGTAATATAGCCCTTCGAGGGTGATTTCTTCCAGAATTCCGCAAAATTTCCTCGACCAATAACCTTTTGCGAAGAATCCTGTATATCTATATTATGATACGCCTTCGCATACTCTATGTTCATGTCGTAATAGATAGAATCCGCCGTCATGCGCTGGCCATCCTTGGAAACAATGACAGAGTAGTCATACAATCTGCCCACCTTAGTCTGCTTGTTTATCCAAGCATTCGAGGTGTAGATCGTGTAATCCTTTTCCTGTACGACAGAGGGGCCGATCAAGACAACCTTGCCCGTCTCGTTGTTGAACTGTAATGAATCGCTCTTAATGACATAATCAGGACTGGTCAACACGACATTGGTCTTAAAGAAATAGGTCTTAGTGTCCGGGTAATAATAACCCTTTTGGGAGGTGAGTTCATACTCAGGGTCCACGATTTTCCCTCCACCCACATAATAACCATAATTCTTGTTGCGGACAAAGTCCAAGGAGTTCGTGGACAACATCGTCCCCTCATTATTCACGACAACATTGTTACGGATTTTCATCAGGGTAGTATTTCCGTCATAGAACATCTTATCGGAGGTCATCGTTGAATTCTTATCGATCACCTTCACATGACCAAACGCATCGAATGAGTTGTTCGTGTCGTAGAAATAGGCGCTATCGCAGAACATCAAGGCACTCTCGTGGCGGAAACGCACATTGCCCTTCAACACCTGATATTGCGCCCCCGTAGTTTTATCAAACGAGAGCACGTCACACTGTTCCAAGATGACATTCCTTGTCTCCGGGAAGAGGGGGAAAGATGAGAGGATCACCAATAAGGCTAAGAGATACCTTTTCATAACGAGACGATCTTACTTAATCCAACCCGGATACTGGAACTCGCAATTGCGCCACTTAGGATCAATCCTCACATAGATGGATTTTTGTTTCTCAAGCACCCAAGCCTTCAAAATCTCACTGTTCTTCTGTTCTTGGTAGGCCGCCTTGATTGCCATGAAATCATCTTCCACATTGGCTTTATGAGCCTTCAGTAGCGTTTTTACCTTAGCGATCGCATAGACCTCATTACCCTTGGAATCGATCATCATGAATGGTTTCGTGATCTCCCCTTGGTTAAGACGATAAATCGCTTTCGCCACATCCTGAGGCAATTCGCTCATTTGGAACTTGGACGAACCGGTTTTAGCGTTCGTCATCAGTCCTAAACTATTTTTGCTTCCCTTGTCCACCGAATAGAGCGCCACAGCCTGCTCAAAAGAGAGGATGCTGCTATCCACAACGGCGGCGATACTATCCAAACGAGCCATCGCGTTATTCTTCTCCGCCAATGACGCCTTTGGCTTCATTAAGATATGGCGGACATTCACCTTGTCGCCACCCTTCTCGATCAATTGGATGATATGGAAACCGAACTCAGTCTCTACCACTTTCGAGACCCTAGACGGATCACGCAAGGAGAAGGCGACATCCGCAAATTCGGGAACCAGCTGACCCCTACCCATGAAGCCCAATTCACCGCCATGCTTAGCAGACTCCTTGTCTTCGGAATAGAGGATCGCCAACGTGGAGAACTCCGTTTCCTTGGCATCCACACGATCCTTGAAGCCTCTCAATTTAGCCTTAACCTCCTCAATTGTCTTCGTATTTATAACCGGTGCGACAGTCAACAACTGAACCTCCACCTGCGTTGGTATGTCAGGGATACTATCTTCCGGCAAGGAATTGAAGAATTGCTTCACCTCGGCTGGCGTAACCTTAGCGTCACCCACGATCTTGCGTTGCATCTGCTGGATGATCTGTTGGTTAGAAACCATCTCCGTGAGTTCCTCTCTTAAAGAGGCAATGTCTTGCTTGAAATACTCCTCCAATTTTTCCCTGGAACCCACCTGGGAAATCAAATAATTGATACGCATCTCCACTTGATTAGAGACCACCTTATCGTCCGCATAGATGCTATCGATCTTCGCTTGGTCCAAATAGAGTTTCTGCAAGGCCAACTGCTCAGGGATATAACAATACGGGTCTCCTTCGAACTCCGAGCCCTCGTATTTCAGCCTTTGGCGGTATTCTTCGACATCAGACAGCAAAATGGCTTCGTCACCGACAATCCACGCGACCTCATCAATCACACTGGCGCTTCTCGCCGGAGCAAGGGATAAAACAGCTAAAAAAAATAGCGCAAATAATCTATTATTCATAATCAACATTAATATCGTTTCACAGAGCCATTCGACAAACCTCTCTCATACAATTCATTCCGATAGGAACGAAGATAGCCAGTCTTTCGCTGTTCTGTCAAAATGGATCGGATTCTACTCTTGGCAAACTCAAACGGTTGCATATCGCCCGCCGAGACACACTTCGTCACATACAAAAAAACCGTACGGACAGAGTCTGTCTCCGTATACAAGGTCTTTTCCTTGAAATCAACCTCATGGATCGGCAAAGGACATTTCTTTTGGATCTCGGAGAAGAGGGTCCATGTGTTGTTGAAGTAATCAAACTTCGCCGCATTCTTCACGCTGTACGACTCTATCATATCCATGTTCGTGTCTCTTGGAGATTCCATCAACAACTTGATCACCTCATAGTCCGGCGACTTATTCAGGAGGGTCATCAAGACACCCTGCACCAAAGGTTCCTGCAAGTAGAACAAGGATGAGTTCTCCTTGTAGTAGGTAAACACCTGATCGTCCGTGATCTGAGTCGACAAATGCTCTTTAATCAAACGCAACTCATACTCATAGACATATAACGACTGCCGATAACTCTCCACCAAAGAGTCAAGCTCTTTGCTTCCCGAAAACTCATCGCGCGCCAATTCATACATCAAGGTACTAGAGGCCCAATCCCTCACATATACATCTATGGCATCCGCACTATCGGAAGAGCTCAGACCCGTCAAATCGAGATTCCTGTACAACTCCGTTTCCGTCAGACGCTTTCCCATCACCTCCGCCACCACCTTGTCGTGGCGAACCAACGAGGAGACGAAATCGCAGGAAGAGAGCACCAGAGAGAGGATAATCCCCCCCACAATCGAAACAGGTCTCGGAACGACGTGCGTTCTATATGACAATCTCTTCTTACTCATGAATCATATTGAGTACATTGTTAAAAATGTGGACTTCATGACGCTCCCGTAGTTCCTCCACCCATTTACGCTCCAAGTAATTTTGGTAATCAGCGGTAAGAGGGCCCTTCACATCCATGTAAGATTCAGGCGCCGTGAGCAATTTCCCTTTAAGCGTATGGAATGGGAATGCTCCATCAGACGGAAGAGTAACACCCTCCTTCTTGAAGATATCGCAATCCACTACAGCGTTAGCTCCCTCTTGGAACAATCCGCGCTCCATCTTCACAAGTTTCTTACCATCCTTGTTGAACTCTCTGTTCAGTACGATGGCAACGGAATCCTGATCTAACTTAGGCAACATCTTGTTCACCTTCGTCAATGTCGGCTTATCTGCGCAATAGATCACAACGCCCTTGTATTTAGGGGCAGTCCACTTATATTTAGACTTGTTCTCATCAAAGAATTTAGCCAATCCTTCCTTATCCTTCGCCGCCTTATTCCACACTTTCCGGGAACTAGCCTCAAAGAGCAATAGTCCATCGCTATACTCCTTCAAGAGATTACGATACTCGGCATTTCTCTCCTTCAGATCAGACTTGGTCTTCTCCCAACACTTCTTCTTGAGGAATGCGTCCAAAGATCTGTCGACGAATTGTTTTGCGGACAATGTGTCGCTCTTTTTGTACTGATGACGCTCATCTTTGAACACAGGGAGGAAATCCTCCTGAGGATATACATTTCCGTCAAACGAATAGAGAGGTTCGGACAATTTGCGATACTCGTTGTGAATGTCATCATTAGATTTCATCTCGACCATTCTATAGAAAGGCTCCACGCCCTCAGGAAAGACCTTCACGCCATAATCACGCTTCATCTTCTCCACAACATTATCCACCGACAATTCTCCACGATCACCCTTGGCAACCCGAGCCCTGTACTCCTTCTTCACCTCGTCATAAGGTTTATTACCCACCATATCTGTCAAGACCACAATATTGGTGGTGACAAACGACTTCAGCACGACATACTTGCCCTTTTCTCCTATTTGGCACAACTGATTCGCATAGAAAGGAGGGATATATGGCATGGAGGACAACCATCCAGCATCACCATCTTTTACTCGGGTGAGTGAATCGATAGAATATTTCTTCACCGCATCGGCGAACTTCACCTTCTTCGCATTCAACTGCTCACACAGTTTGTTGGCGAAATCATTCTTCGCTGCTACAGAATCATCCAAAACGATCTGAGAGAAACGTACGTCGCTGTAGTGAGGAGCTTTCTTCGTCACATTCACGATATGATAACCGAACTTGGTCCTGAATGGCTTACTGATCGCACCAACTGCCGTGTTGTAGACCGCATTTTCGAATGGGTATACCGTCGTGAACGGTCTGACAATACCCAAAGAACCGCCATCCCTCTTCGAAGGACAGTCAGAATATTTCTGGGCCATCTCACGGAAAGAGGCGCCGTTCTTCAACTGGTTATATACATCGTTAATCTTTGCGAACGCTTTCGTCGTGTCTGCCGCATTTTCATCCAAAGCGACCAGGATATGCGATGCGGAAACATCATACGCATCACGGTCATACGCCTCACGAGCCAACTCTTCCTCTTTCAGCGTGTCGCGCAGGTATGGCAACGTCAATTGCGCCTCATAAGTGGACAACTCCCTCTTGTATGATTCGGAACGGTCTATCCACATCAACTTCGCGTCCAAGACCTTCAACTTGAAATCGACGAACAATTGCAGATATTCATCCAACGACTTCTTCTCAGTCGCAAGATTCGAATTGTTTTTCCGGTATATATACTCGAACTCGGATTTAGTCACCTCCTCTATATATTCATCTCCAAGACTCTTCATTGTAAAAAGGACGGGGTCAGTATTTTGGGCAAGAGTGACCTGGGACCAAGCCATCCACATCAAAACCACACTTATGCAACGTTTCATGTCTCTCATTTTATGTTTTCAAATTTTTATATGACAGGCAAATTTACATAAAATATCCATTAAAAAACAAAAAAGAGAGACTTTTGGGGCCTCTCTTTCCTGAATATTAAGATTGATTTAGATTTTCTTCTCTTTGATTCTAGCTTTCTTACCAGTGAGATCACGAAGATAATACAACTTAGCTCTACGAACCTTACCAACCTTGTTCACTGTGATGCTCTCGATGAATGGAGAATCCATAGGGAAAATTCTCTCTACACCCACACCACCAGAGATCTTACGTACAGTAAAACGCTTCTTGTCCATGTGTCCACAGATACGGATGACATCTCCGCGGAATTGCTGGATACGCTCCTTGTTACCCTCCACGATTCTGTATGCGACAGTCACCGTGTCTCCGCTCTTAAATTGAGGGAATTCCTTTCCTGCAGAAAACGCTCCCTCAGCTACTTTAATTAAATCCATTTTAGTTTTTAATTATTACTTTAAACATAACGCAATGTAACGGATACCTTTTGCTCCGACAGAGATTGCGCAAAAACTTCGCAAAATTAATAAAACATTTTTTACTGGCAAACTGTTTTCCGTCAAAAGACGATGTTAACAATTTTTCCAGGGACTACGATCACCTTTTTGATCGGCTTGTCGCCAAGTATCTTAGCCACAGCTTCGGATGAAACAACGGTCTTCTCCACCGTTGCCTTGTCCATATCAACCGGCAATTCCATAGACTGCTTCACCTTTCCATTGAAGGAGATCGCATACTTGCAATTGGATTCCTTCAGGTATTGCTCGTCGTATTTCGGCCATTGCGCGTCACAGATTGTCCCTGTATTTCCAAGCGCATGGTACAGCTCCTCCGAGATGTGCGGAGCGAACGGCGCCAAAAGGATACACAAAGGCTCCAATGCGGCCTTCTTGCTGCACTTCATGGAAGACAACTCATTCACACAGATCATAAAGGCGGCAACTGAAGTGTTGAAAGAGAAGCTCTCGATATCCGAGGTGACCTTCTTGATCAGCTTATGAAGGGATTTCAACTCCTCAGGGGTCAACGATTCATCCGTCACCTTCACCTGATCTTTGTCGTAGAACATGCTCCAGAACTTCTTCAAGAAACGATGGACGCCATCGATACCATTGGTGTCCCATGGTTTTGAAGCCTCCAACGGACCAAGGAACATCTCGTAGAGACGCAACGTGTCCGCTCCATATTTCTCCACCACAACATCTGGGTTGACGACATTGAACATAGACTTGGACATCTTCTCAACCGCCCAACCACAGATATATTTGCCGTCCTCCAAGATGAACTCCGCATTCTTGTAATCAGGCATCCAGTTCTTGAACGCTTCGATATCGAGGACATCATTGCTTACGATATTCACGTCCACATGGATAGGAGTCACCTCGTATTGATCCTTCAGATTCAGGGAGACGAACGTGTTGGTATCCTTGATACGATAGACGAAATTAGAACGTCCCTGGATCATACCCTGGTTGATCAGTTTCTTGAATGGCTCATCCTGACAGATAATGCCCAAGTCGTACAGGAATTTATTCCAGAAACGGCTATAGATCAAGTGACCCGTGGCATGTTCCGTACCACCCAAATAGAGGTCCACATTCTGCCAATAGTCGTTCGCCTCACGGCTGACCAAAGCATTATCGTTGTGCGGATCCATGTAGCGGAGGAAATAAGCGGAAGAGCCTGCGAAACCTGGCATCGTATTCAATTCATACGGATAGCCCTCGGACGTGCACCAGTTCTTCGCATGACCCAACGGAGGCTCGCCCGATGCGGTAGGGAGGAAGTTCTCAATCTCAGGAAGTTCCAAAGGCAACTTGCTCTCATCCAAGACGTAAGGCAAACCATCTTTATAATACACAGGGAAAGGCTCGCCCCAATAACGTTGACGACTAAAGATAGCGTCACGGAGACGGTAGTTCACCTTAACCCGTCCGATGTTATGTTCCTTCACATATACCTTCGTGGCAGCGATAGCCTCCTTCACCGTCTTGCCGTTCAGGAATCCGGAATTGGTCATGATACCATCCTTGGCATCAAAGCTCTGCTCGCTCACGTCGCATCCCTCAATCACAGGGATGATCGGCAAGTTGAAATGCTTGGCGAAGGCGTAGTCGCGCGAATCGTGGGCAGGGACCGCCATGATCGCACCCGTACCATATCCTGAGAGGACATAATCACTGATCCAAATCGGAATCTCCTTCTCCGTGACAGGGTTAATGGCATAGGCTCCCGAGAAGACACCCGTCACACGACGATCAGCCAAGCGTTCACGCTCTGTCCTACGCTTCACAGCCGCAAGGTATTCATCCACAGCCTGACGTTGTCCAGGAGTCGTCACCATATCCACATAAGCGGATTCAGGCGCCAAAACCATAAAGGTGACACCAAAGATCGTATCCGCGCGGGTGGTGAAGATCTCGAAATCAATATCCTTGTCCTTAATCTTGAACTTCATCTCAGTACCCTCGCTTCTGCCGATCCAGTTGCGTTGGGTCTCCTTCAAAGAGTCCGTCCAATCCAAAACATCAAGTCCGTCCAACAAACGCTGGGCATAAGCGGAAACACGAAGGCTCCACTGGCGCATCACACGTTGTTCGACAGGATAGCCACCACGGATGGAAAGACCCTCACTGATCTCATCATTGGCAAGCACGCAACCCAATTTCGGGCAGAAATTCACTTTCGTGTCAGCCAAATATGCGATACGATAATTCATCAGAACAGCTTGCTGCTGTTTAAAATCCATAGTCTTCCACTCCTCGGCAGAGAAGGTCAACTCCTCGGAACAAGCCGCATGGACAGAAGCAGCGCCACCCTTCTCGAGCTTAGCCACAAGGTCAGCGATAGGCTTAGCGCTGTTGCAATCATTGTCGTAATAGGAATTAAACATTTGGATGAAAGCCCACTGCGTCCATTTGTAATATTTCGGGTCGCAGGTGCGGACTTCGCGAGACCAGTCATAGCAGAAGCCTATCTTATCCAATTGCTCACGATAACGATTAATATTCTTGGTCGTCGTGACAGCAGGGTGTTGGCCAGTCTGTATCGCATACTGTTCAGCAGGCAAACCATAGGAGTCGTACCCCATAGGGTGCAGCACATTAAAACCGCACAAACGTTTGTATCTACTATAGATGTCAGAAGCGATATACCCAAGCGGATGTCCCACATGAAGGCCAGCGCCCGAAGGATACGGGAACATATCCAAAACATAACATTTAGGCTTTGACTTGTTGATATCAACCTTATAGGTGGAATTATCCTTCCAATAACTCTGCCACTTTTTCTCTATTTCTCTGAAAACATAATCCATATCGACAAATTTTTTCGCGAATTTACATAAAATTAAGAGACCATACAAAAGAAAGGAGGGGACAAAAAAAAGGGGTAACGTTTCCGTCACCCCTTCATATACTCAGAGTAAGATTAATACTCCCACAAATCCGTTTCGAAGTTAAGCAACAAAGTCTTAACCTTCTGCTGTTCTTTTCTAACATCCTCTGAAGAGACATTGTACTGCAACAAGTTTCTGTTGTAGATGTTAGACTCCTTATAAATGTAGCTTGAGAAACGTCTCTTCACGAAGATATCGTCAAGAGAAGGTCTTGCGCCATTGTTCTTATCAGTTATAAGGACTTCCTGTTGTGCCAAGTATGGGCGGATCGTCTCAAACGGAACCCAGAAGAGAGGGAACTTTTGAAGACCGAGGTCACCTTCCTTGACCATAATAGGGCAGAATGCGATGATACGTGCATTGAACGTAGAAGTGATTTTGTCGAAATACCAAACCTCTTTTACGTAGAACTTAACGACATCACGGTTAGGAACGTCAGACTCAGCGACAACGATGATAGAATCGTTTGTCAAAGAATCAGCTTTCTTCTCATGGATAATTTCGAACTTATTGATGATTTCGCTAAACGTAAGTTCGTGCTCCTTTGTAAAGATCTCACGAGCATCGAGATACTCATAAGCCTTAATCTTATCTTCTTGAATAAGTCTAAACATCAGAGTAAAGAAACTTTGTCTGTTGTCTACAGCTTCTTCAGGATAATACAAAGGATAATTCATCTTCTCACGCAAGTCAATAGTCCTATAAACTACCTTTTGCCAAAAGATATCGTCCGCACGAGGATTTACCAATTCAATCGGTTCGAGACCCTCCTTAGGACCACTTGTTGGCATGTTAGAAGCGACTTCCACAGATACATCACCAGACTCATCGAAGAAAGAATTCTCCTCGAACTGAGCGAAAACGGCAGAAGTGGAGAATGCCGCGAAACCAACACACAATAATTTAACTAGATTACTCATAACGTTAAACTTTTATACTACTTATTTAATTTTCACTTCCACTGGAGGCAAAGTACGAGTAAGACCATCTTGACCAAGAGCCTTCGTGTTAGACACATAAACGGTCTTTCTGTTAGTCATCTCTCTGAAGATTCTCAATTGTCTATCGTTCAATTGATCACCTGAAGATTTCTCGATCAAGGTGTTACCCATTGAGTCGAAATAGTTCAAAGAGAACTCCAACACTTTATACTTAACATCCAAATCAGAATCGTTCAACTCAGCAACAATACGACGAGCAGTGATCAAGAGGTTCTTAGAGATGCTCTTATCCAAAGCGTTACCTCTATATCTGCTCTTAACACCTTGAGCATTCGTATACTCGATCATTGCCAATGGATCTGGCAATTTCTTTACACGGAATGTCTTAGTCGCGATGTGTTGCGTCTTACCGTCAACCTTAGCGCTTACAGAGATGTTACAAGGAGTACCCACCTTAGCAGGAACAACCAACCATCCTGTAGAAGTTCTAGAAGAAGACTTGATGTTAGAAGGGCTGATCTCGATACTGTTAGCAGCCACACCTGGAACTGACACGCTGATTGGGTTCTTGAAACCGGCGTAGAGCACGTTCATCAAGTCAGCAGATACAGTAGCCGTAGGCTCACCAACGGTATACTCGCTCTCGAAGTTGTAAGTTTGAGTCTCACCGTTCTTCTTAGTAAGAACCATGTTACCTGAATACTTCTTCGTACCAACGGAAGTACAAACGAACTCATAACGATCCTTCTCCAATGGAGTACCATTGATGGTGATGACTGGCTTCTTAGTAGAGTCAGTAGCAGCCAAGATGATCTGAGCAGAGTACTTACCACCACGCATGATGTAGCTTGAGTTAGGAATTGCGAGGGCTTGGATCTTGTTCACACGGAAGTCACCGGCATCCATAGATCCGATCAAGTAAGCGAGTGCCTCAGATTGAGTGATCTTGACATCGTTCTTGATCTTGTTAAGCACTGTCAACGTTGCGATAGCAGGCATGTCCTCGAACACACCAAGCTCCCAAGCTTTTTTCTTACCACCCTTCTCTGTTGGAGTAAGATCATCCGTAGAGAAAGTGTTCTCGATTGATTTAGCCTTAGCCGTATCGATGGTAGCCATGAAAGTACGGTACTCAATCATCTTCTCTTTCAAGATAGTTGCATTGGTCTTACCGTTCTCCTTGTCAACCAAACCGATTTGGCTAGCTACGTTCAAATCACCGTGCATAGAAGGATCCAACTCCGTAGCGTTTGGATCACCCATGATCGTAGTAATGATCTTTTTCTCAAGACCACTAATGTATTCACAGAAAGCGTCAGATTGAGCGATCACGCTGTCAACCCTAGGCTTCACCTTATTGGCTTTGATGGAATCCGAATGCAATAAGCCATCAAATTCGTTGCTCAAATTGTCAAGCTTACCATCACTGATCGTGATGTTTTTCTTCATTGAATCATTCACCAAAGCGTATCCATTCAAGATCTGGGCAGACACGTTCAATGCAAGCATTGCGGTCAACACCAAATACATCATGGATATCATCTTCTGTCTCGGGGTTTCCGGACAATTTTTAGCGCCACCCATAATTAAACTTCTTTAGTTAGATTAAATCCTAAAATTCATTATTTAATAGTCATAGCGCTAAGCATACCGCCATAGATAGAGTTCAAGCTCTTCATCTGAGAAGCCAACAAAGCAACTTGTTTCTTGTACTCCTCAGCCTCAGCAGCAGAACCGTTCAATGAAGTTTCGATTGTTTTAACTGCAGAAGCCAAAGTCTTCATAGCCTCGTTCTGTTCGTTAACAGACTTAACTTGAAGCTCGAATACTGAGTTGATAGTAGAAATGTTCTTGTTGATACCGTCCATCTGAGCAGCGAAGCTCTGAGAACCTTGAGAGGCTGAGCTGATGCTAGCGGCGATATTCTTGTAAGAAGAATCCAAAGACTCAGAAGCCTCTTTCAAGCTTTGTTGAGAAGAAGCGAATGCGCTAGCTGCGCTAGTTGCTTGTCTCAAAGTGTTAGTATACTCGCCAGAAACTGCTGCAGCGCTTGACAAGTCTGTCAATTGACCTGCAGTTACGTTCAAGCTGTGGATACCATCCTTCAAGTTTTGCATCTCACCGTCAACCATTTCACGGATCTTCTGAAGCTCAAGTCTCTTCTCCTCAGCTGCATTAGTATTAGCATTAACAAGTCCGGTAGCAGTACCACCTTCCTCGTCTTCGTTCAATTGAGGATATACTCTATCCCACTTGTACTCTACGTGAGGTTTATCGAATGCGGACAATGCAAACAAGAAAGCCTCCGTACACATACCGATTGTCAACACGATACCTGCACCTGGCCAGTGCATGATCTTAAACAACGCTCCAATAATAACGACACTCGCACCCAAACCATACGCAAGGGCAGTGAATTTCTGATAACCTGCGGTATCACGCAATTCTGAAAAACTCATTTTAATAAATATTTTAAGGTTAATAATATGTTATCTCATCCAATTAATAATTACTCTCCAATATAGCTACGAACACATCTGAAACCTAAGAAAGATCGGTTCTCGTTCTGGTACTCATACGTGCGGACACCACACTGCAAGAAGATACCAACATCCTTCCATGATCCGCCACGGATAACCTTACGTCTCATCACATCTGGGTCAGAGCTCTTCGCGTTGTAATCATAACTTGGGTTCAAGTCATGTACGAAAGAGTAGTTAGACTCATGATAAGCGGAAGAGGTCCACTCAGCCACGTTACCAGCCATATCATACAAACCGTACTCATTCGGCGGATAAGAAGCTACCTTTGATGAAATCAAATAACCATCATCCGTATAGTTACCTCTTTGAGGCTTGAAGTTAGCCAAGAAACAACCTTTAGCGGTACGAATGTAATTACCACCCCAAGGATACATAGACAAATCCTTTCCACCACGAGCGGCATATTCCCACTCAGCCTCGGTTGGGAGACGATAATCCTGAACTCTCACGCCCTTGTTAGCAACTTGGTAAGAGTTGAACAAATATGTTCTCCAGTGGCAGAATGCCTGTGCTTGTTCCCAAGATACTCCGACAACAGGATACTCTCCATATCCAGGGTGAGCGAAGTACATCTTCATGTAAGGCTCATTGTAAGCGTACGTATAGTCACGGATCCAGCACAATGTATCAGGATAAATATTCACACGTTTTACAGAGATGAAGTCTGAACGGTGTTTCAACTCACGATAAACCGTGATGTTTTGGATCTCACCATTCTCATTGTAGATCGTAGTATCCTTCTTCACCATCACATCAGCACTATCCTTTGTCTTGCCAAGGCCAGCGATGCTGCGGTTGTAACGGCCCAACAACGGATCAAACTTGTTCTCCTTCTTAGCAGCCTGGATGTAATCCACCCATGCATATTTGTACATGTAAATGGCTGCATTCACCTCTGCCGCGAAGTCGATCTTGTCAGCACCTTGATAGTACATGCTATCCAAAGCGGCTTTCTGATCCTCAGTCTGCTTGTTCCAAGGAATTTTCTTCTTGTAATTCAAGATAGGAGTCTCCAACTCATTACCGTTCTTGTCTTGGTAAATTTTGTAAGACTCGTCGACATCAGCCAACTTCTCTCTTGCAATTGAGTCACGCACCCAATGCACGAACTGGCGGTACTCACCATTTGTGATCTCCGTCTCATCCATCCAGAACGCATCGAGAGAAACCGTACGGGATTGGGACGACATTGCCCAGTTTGCATCTTGGTCGTTCTGACCCATAGTGAAAGAACCACGCCTAATGTACAGCATACCATACGGTACCGGCTCCTTCCAAGATTTGTTGTAAACTCCCACCAATTCTCCATTTTCTCCACTGCAAGCAGCGAGAAGGACGGCGACTAATGAAATAATTAACAGCTTTTTCATGATATAAACTACTTTATTGTCTTTGTCATTTGTTATTATTTACTACTACAATATTCGATCACTCTTATATCGATTCTTTTTAGTGAACTGAGGTCGGAAACTATAACGCAAATAGACTTCATGACTTCCCCCCGACCTAATCAATTTCGATGTGGGCAAATCATAAGAATAACCTACTTGGAGTCCACTTATCACATCCATTCCAAAAATGAATACGAAAGCATCCCCAAAACGATATGAAATTCCTCCTCTCACTCTTTTAGAATACTCTAATAAACCCGAAACTTCCGCTTGCCATGAACAGAAATCTGTTTTAATTAGCGAAGACGGCGTCAAAGTAACCAACGGATTAGAAGTTGAAATATTGTATCCGCCCGTCAAATAAATTGTGCGAGGCACATACATTCCATACAACTCGTTTCCTAAATCAATGGTACCCGAGTTCAAATGCAAAGCGGATAGGCCAATGTAATAATGCTCTCTCGTATATAAACAACCAAACGAGACATCAAATAACACATCGCTATTCCCTTCTGCCGTGAAACTCGAAACAAATGGATCACTCTCCTTGTGGAAATCATCACCGTTCAACACTTTCTCACCACCGCCTGTAAAATCAACACTCTCCTTGTCAAAAACGTGGTTCAAAAAACCAACACCTAAGCCAAGACTCAACCTTCCACCCCAAAGTTTCGTTTTATACGAATATTGTAAAAGAACGCTCTGGTTTTTAAATAAACCTATCTCATCACTTGAAAAGACTAATCCAGCCCCATGTTTTGTCTCCCCGACCTTAAATGGTGCGGTCAACGAGAAATAAACATCCTGCGGCCCTCCACTGAACCCTGCCCACTGTCTCCTATAGACACCAAACACACTTATCATCTCTTCCTCCGCTACCGCGGCGGGGTTCGTGGTCGTCGGGACTTCCATATACTGACTGAATTGAGGGCTCATCTGAGCTGAAGATCTCAATATTGAAATACATAGAAAAAAAACGACTAATATGAACTGCCTTTCCCTCATATTTCAACTGTCAGTCACAAGAAAATCGACAACAATATTACAAGTTTTTACATTAATTCACAAATTATCGACCTCATTTTTTTCGGCTTTACCCGAAGTAAAAATCTCATGTCGTTTAAATTCAGCGAATTAGTATTTCTTTTTTTTTAAACATTTTTAATACTCTTCCTCGTTAAAGAGGAAATCTTCCTTGCTAGGATAATCGGGCCATATGTCCTCGATACTCTCATAAATCTCCCCCTCGTCTTCCATTTCCTGCAAGTTCTCCAGAACTTCAAGAGGAGCACCCGAGCGCACCGCATAATCCACCAACTCATCTTTCGTGGCTGGCCACGGCGCATCTTCCAATTTTGAAGCTAACTCTAATGTCCAATACATAACGAAAAAGAATTAAAAATTATCCTCATGTTGAGGTCTGCAAAAATATACCTTTTTTCAGTACTAACAACAAATTGAGCGAAAAATTATGTGGAAAAATGAATTTATTTTTTTCGCCCGCCCCGTTAGATATGGAAATCAGGGAAATAGCGGAAATAATAATCTTCCTTCTGCAACCTGTCGTCGAAGATGACTATGCCATATTTGAAGAGATCCAGCGTCACACGCACCTTTTCCATCGCCTGAATGCGCCTCCAAGCCTCCGTCATCGACTCGTTTTCGTAGATACCGCACACGACGAGCACCGATTGCTCCCCCATCTTCGGCATGCATAGGTTCAGCCGCTTCTCGACATCCTCCGCATCCTGACAATCCCCCATATAGAGGAAATCCAGACTCTCCATCGCATCCAAAACTTTCGGCAAGCGCTCCAAAGGGTCTCCCTCCTCCACTTTCACATTACGAAATCCGGCCTTCCTCACATATGAGGAGGCGAATTCCGCCAACACCTTCCGCCGCTCTAGCGTGACGACATTGAGCTTGGAATCGGGCGCCGCCAGGTACATCGTGGTGATGCCCAGCCCCATCCCTGTCTCCACCACATTCTTCGGCTTGAACTTGTTGACCAGGCGGAACATCACCTGGGCATGGGAGGGATCCATGGAGAGCCGCTTGACAAGGCTGGAGACCTTCACCTCCTCGTCGTCCAAGGATAGGCTCTTGGAGGATGTCTGGTATATCTTCCGCACCTTCTCCACCAACCCGTACTTATAATACGGCAGCTTCTCCTCGATCACCTTGGTGACCAATTCGAAGACAAAGGGCGAATGGATACCGTATCCCCGCCAATGACGGGAACAGAATAGATACCTTACGTAATTTTTGAGATAATGGATCGTCATGTCAAATAAAAGAGGTGGAGACCCGAAAGTCCCCACCTCATATATTAAGGTTACTTAGAGACTACGCTTTCACACGCTCGATGTAAGAACCGTCGCGCGTATCCACCAAGATGGTCTCGCCCTCGTTGATGAAAAGAGGCACACGTACCGTGGCACCCGTCTCAACCGTAGCTGGCTTCAAGGTGTTCGTAGCGGTATCACCCTTCAAACCTGGCTCCGTGTATGTAATCTTCAACGGAGTCTTCACCGGCATCTCGGCGAAAAGAACGGATTCAGTGGAGGCGTCGAACACAACTTGTACAACATCTCCCTCTTTCATGAACTCGACACCTGTGATCAAGTCATGAGCGATAGGTACCTGCTCGAAAGTCTCTTGGTTCATGAAGATGTAATCCTCACCCTCTTGATACAAATATTGGTGCTCGCGGCGCTCTACGCGTACGTCCTCCAATTTCTCACCGATGTTGAAACGTTTCTCCACAACGAGTCCGTTGACAACGTTTTTCAACTTGGTACGCATAAAGGTGTTTCCCTTACCTGGCTTTACATGCAGGAACTCAATACAAAAATAGAGTTTTCCATCCATACGGATGCAAGTTCCGTTCTTGATGTCTTGTGCATTTATCATACTGATACAAAATTTTGATTACGACTTATAAATCACCGCGAATTTAGTTTAAAATCTGAAAAACACACAATAAAAGTTCATAAAAAGAGACAAAGTGGCTCTCGCTGGAAAAAGAATTGCTAACTTTGCACCCCATAACAATTCGTATCAAAAAACTATTAGAATCATATAAAATGAATTTTGTCGAAGAACTTAAATGGCGTGGGATGATTCAGGACATGACCCCAGGCACTGAAGAACAACTGAAGAAAGAGATGACAACCGCTTACTTGGGCATCGACCCTACGGCAGATTCCCTGCACATCGGTCACCTGGTCGGAGTGATGATGCTTCGTCACTTCCAACGCAGCGGTCACAAGCCAATCGCCCTCATCGGAGGTGCCACGGGTATGATCGGAGACCCTTCCGGAAAGTCGCAGGAGCGTGTCCTCATCGACGAGCCTAGGCTGCGCCACAACCAAGAGTGCATCAAAAAACAGTTGGAGAAATTCCTCGACTTCAACAGCAAGGCGGAGAACGCAGCCGAGCTGGTGAACAACTACGACTGGATGAAGGACTTCACCTTCCTCGATTTCATCAGGAACGTGGGTAAGCTCATCACGGTCAACTACATGATGTCGAAAGACTCCGTCAAGAGACGCTTCACGGGCGAGAACGGTGCGGACGGCATGTCCTTCACCGAGTTCTCCTACCAATTGCTCCAAGGATATGACTTCGTATACCTGAATAGCCACAAGAACTGCAAGCTGCAGTTGGGTGGCGCGGACCAATGGGGTAACATCACCACCGGAACGGAGATGATCCGCAAGGTAACCGGCAACGAGGCGTTCGCCCTCACCTGCCCTCTCATCACGAAGGCCGACGGCAAGAAGTTCGGCAAGACGGAGTCGGGCAACGTATGGTTGGACAAGCGATACACCTCGCCTTACAAGTTCTACCAATTCTGGCTGAACGTATCCGACGAGGACGCCGAGAAATACATCAAGATCTTCACTAGCCTCCCTCACGAGGAGATCGACGCACTCATCCAAGAGCAGAAAGAGGCTCCGCACTTGCGTCCGCTCCAGAAGAGACTGGCGAAGGAGATCACCATCATGGTGCACTCCGAAGAGGACTACAACGCCGCGGTCGAGGCTTCCAACATTCTGTTCGGCAACGCAACTTCCGACGCACTGAAGAAATTGGACGAGGAGACGCTCCTCTCCGTATTCGAGGGCGTTCCGCAATTCGAGGTGTCGCTGGAGGAGATCAAGCAAGGCGTGAAAGTAGCTGAGCTCTTCACCGAGAAGGCGGCCATCTTCCCTTCCAAAGGCGAGTTGAGGAAACTAGTTCAAGGCGGTGGCGTCTCCGTGAACAAAGAGAAGTTGGCGGATTTCGACACCACCATCGACAGCGCATCCCTTCTGAACAACAAGTACATATTGGTTCAAAAAGGCAAGAAGAATTATTTCTTGCTGATCTGTAAATAACAGAAGAGAAAGCCTAATCACAAGAATGGCTGAGCCTCAAGGAGACTCAGCCATTCTTCGTATACACAAAGGTGGTCTATGACCAACTATAATTCATTTCACCTCGCCACCACCTTGCACGGCGCGCCATTCACCACTAGCAGATAGGCGCCTGCGTCACGAACCGGGATCTCCGCACACGAGGAGGTTCCCTCCTTCTGCACCTTCTGGGAGAAGAGGATCCGCCCGTTCATGTCGGAAAGGAGCACACGTCCCTCCACATTGCAGACATATATGGTGCGGTCCACCACATAGACCAAAGGATTCGAAAGGTCATCGGAGGTTTGTTCGATACCCACATTCGTCTTGTAGTTGAAGTAAGTGTCTCCGTCGGTGTAGACGGTGAGGTGCGTGTTATCCAACACCGGATATGGGTCCACCGTGACAGGGGCAGGACGCATCGGGACAGGGCGCACCCGCACCTCGTTCAGGTTCTGGTAGAACGGTTGCGTGCCATCCGTCACACCTTTGTTCAACCGGTAGCACACTTCACCATTGGCGAATTGCTCGGCAGACATGGCATGCACATCTATAGAGTCCGGATAGGCATGTAAAATGTTTCCCTCCGCCACACAACTATCTAGATAATAGCAGTTGCTGAAATGAAGATGATCAGCCACATTTCCAAATTCAAGAGAAGCACAAAAAGGATCCGCAACAGTGTGCTCCTCGCCACTAACGATTCCTGCATTGTAGCAATTTTCCAGATAGATGTCATCATAAGCCACATCCTTTGCGTCGAATGAAACGATACCAGATCCCAAATTCATATTTGGAGATCCTTTGATTTCCCCCAAATTATAGCTATTTGAGATAGAACAAGTGGCTTTCCGAGGCCTTTCCCTCTCCCTTCCAAATCCAAGATTAAACGAAACCAATCCAGAAGGACTACCATACTCCGAAATAACATCACCCGCATTCCAGCATCTATTTATTGAAACGTCACCAGCCCCATCCAGGGCGCAAGTAATACCTGCACAACTGCCTGGACAAATAATCTTCGCCAAATTATAACACCCTTCAAACGAGCAAGCTTTTGAATGAGCCGCCAAAGAGGCAACGCCATAATCTCCATACGCAAACAGATTCCCCGTGACATAACAATTGGTGAATTTTGTGTTCGACGCTTCCGCCACAATAGCGGAATATCCACAACCAGAAAGGAACGCATCCTCAAATCCGACATTCCTTATTTCGCCACCATTCATATACTCTATAATGCCACCCAACTCAAAGATACCGCACAAACCCCTTATCACATGATTCTGTCCATCAAAAACGCCGGAATATGTACGGTAGATGAAGTAATCAAGTATCGTCAATGAGTCCGCACCAGGCCAAGTGGCCAGGCAATAATTAGATGGATTCCACACGTATTCCGGAGTAACCGTAAGTTGGTGTTCCTCATTCAACACGATATCGTTCATCAACCGAGCATTCTGACTCGGGTTTACATCGTTCACTATCCGGGCGAACTCGTAAAAGTCTTCCACCGTATATATGTTGAACCAACAATCAGAAATTGTGTCAGGTTCTCCACAGACGCAATAACAATTCTCGAAACGGTGCTCATGGTTGGTGCAAGTAATATCCCTAGCCTTGCAGTTGACACAATAGCAGTTGTCGAACTCATGATACACCTCACCGCAATAGATGCAGACGCAATGGTCATAGACATGCTCACAGACACAGGTGGTATCACGGAAACCACAGGCCTTGCAGACGCAATGGTCTAAATCATGAGCTATCACCTCGTCACTCTGCGTATTTGAGAAAGATTGCGGGCATGGAGTCGTCCCATAGACCGTATCACCATCGAAGACTGGATGCTTGTCCACACCGATTTTCTGTCCCCAGACATGCTCCGTCTGCCCTTGTTGCAGGAAATACGCGATCTCACCCGTGAGGAACCGCTCCTTCAGCTCCGTGTCCGCACCTTTGAGTGGCATGGAGTAACAATTACGAATCTCCGACTTTTGGTTGATGGCACAGATGCCATCCACTCTCGAATGGCCTGACAAGTTGGCCACGCTGAAACAATTTTCTATTGTTCCGGAATCTACCAAGGAACAAATTCCTCCAATCTCAGAACCATCACCATCCACCACTCCGATGAAATAGCAGTTACGGATGTGGCCGCCCCAACACTGTCCGCAAATACCGCCGTCCCTGCCCATGGAGGATTTAATGTAGCAATCCTCGAAACCGACGTTGATAACCTCAGCCCCCGAGCTCAACACGGAGAAGAAGCCGGACATATCCCCGCCTTCCGTGCAATAGACGCCTCGGATGACGTGCTTCTGCCCGTCGAACACACCCTGATATCCCGGGGCACCACGTACTTGGTACTTGCAGATAGGCCTCCACTCTCTGAAGGTTCCCTCGTTCAGATTGCCTTCCTCGTCCAAAACGTTCTCATTGATGGTGATGTCGTTCATCAGCCGTGCATTCACCTTTAAATTACCCCCAGACACGATCTCCGCAAACTTATAGAGGTCATCGACCGTATATATGTTGAACCAACAATCAGAAATTGTGTCAGGTTCTCCACAAACGCAATAACAATTCTCGAAACGATGCTCATGGTTGGTGCAAGTAATATCCCTAGCCTTGCAGTTGACACAATAGCAGTTGTCGAACTCATGATACACCTCACCGCAATAGATGCAGACACAATGGTCATAGACATGCTCACAGACACAGGTGGTGTCACGGAAACCACAGGCCTTGCAGACGCAATGGTCTAAATCATGAGCTATCACCTCGTCACTCTGCGTATTTGAGAAAGATTGCGGGCATGGAGTCGACCCATAGACCGTATCACCATCGAAGACTGGATGCTTGTCCACACCGATTTTCTGTCCCCAAACATGCTCCGTCTGCCCATTCTGCAAAAGATAAGCAACCTCTCCACTTTCGAAAGACCTCCTCAGTTCGGAACCCGACGCCTCCGACATATACATGCCATAACAATTCTCTATAGGTTTTTTTAGCACCCTGCAGACAGGGTCCATCTCGCCAGATGCAGATGTTAATTTACATATAGAAAAACAGTTGCTGAGTATTCCTTCATTTAAAGAGCTGATTCCGCCCACTTCGTTACCTCCACATTTGACCACACCAATGAAATAGCAGTTGTTGATGGTCGACTTCCAACTCTGTCCGCAGATACCGCCACACCTGCCCATACTGGAGGCAATGTAAGAGTCCTCGATTCCAAGGTTTCTCACCTCTCCCTTATATAACTGAGAGAAAAAGCCGGCTCTGTCGCCGCCATCCTCTATGTATATTCCTCGAATCACATGTTTGTTCCCTTCGAAAATGCCTTGATAGTAGTCTCCGTTCTTTTTCTTACAGACCCATTCCCGGAATGACCCCTCATTCAAGTTCCCGTTCTCATCCAACACGTTCTCGTTGATGGTGATGTCGTTCATCAATCGTGCTTTCACCTTACAATTAACCCCATACACGATCTCCGCAAACTTATAGAGGTCATCGACCGTATATATGTTGAACCAACAATCAGGAATTGTGTCAGGTTCTCCACAAACGCAATAACAATTCTCGAAACGATGCTCATGGTTGGTGCAAGTAATATCCCTAGCCTTGCAGTTGACACAATAGCAGTTGTCGAACTCATGATTCGCCTCCCCACAATAGATGCAGAAGCAATGATCATAGACATGCTCACAGACACACGTGGTATCACGGAAACCGCAGACCTTACAGACGCAATGGTCTAAATCATGATTCGCCTCCCCACAATAGATGCAGATGCAACGAACATAGACATGCTTGCAGATGCAGGTGGTATCACGATAGCCACAATAAGTGCAGACACACTGGTCATAGACATGCTCACAGATGCAGGTGGTATCACGATAGCCACAATAAGTGCAGACACAATGGTCATAGACATGCTCACAGACACAGGTGGTGTCACGGAAACCACAGGCCTTGCAGACGCAATGGTCTAAATCATGAGCTATCACCTCGTCACTCTGCGTATTTGAGAAAGATTGCGGGCATGGAGTCGACCCATAGACCGTATCACCATCGAAGACTGGATGCTTGTCCACACCGATTTTCTGTCCCCAAACATGCTCCGTCTGCCCATTCTGCAAAAGATAAGCAACCTCTCCACTTTCGAAAGACCTCCTCAGTTCGGAACCCGACGCCTCCGACATATACATGCCATAACAATTCTCTATAGGTTTTTTTAGCACCCTGCAGACAGGGTCCATCTCGCCAGATGCAGATGTTAATTTACATATAGAAAAACAGTTGCTGAGTATTCCTTCATTTAAAGAGCTGATTCCGCCCACTTCGTTACCTCCACATTTGACCACACCAATGAAATAGCAGTTGTTGATGGTCGACTTCCAACTCTGTCCGCAGATACCGCCACACCTGCCCATACTGGAGGCAATGTAAGAGTCCTCGATTCCAAGGTTTCTCACCTCTCCCTTATATAACTGAGAGAAAAAGCCGGCTCTGTCGCCGCCATCCTCTATGTATATTCCTCGAATCACATGTTTGTTCCCTTCGAAAATGCCTTGATAGTAGTCTCCGTTCTTTTTCTTACAGACCCATTCCCGGAATGACCCCTCATTCAAGTTCCCGTTCTCATCCAACACGTTCTCGTTGATGGTGATGTCATTCATCAATCGTGCATTCACCTTACAATTAACCCCATACACGATCTCCGCAAACTTATAGAGGTCATCGACCGTATAGATATTGAACCAGCACGTCGTATCGCATGCGCCGCAATAGGTGCAGACACAATTGTCATAAACATGTTCACAGGCACATGTGGTATCACGATAGCCACAATAAGTGCAGACGCAATGATCAAACACATGGGATTCCCCACAGTCCACATGATTGGAATATTTAAGAACACTATCCGTACAAGCATAGACTTTATTGCCGTCAAAGACTGGATGCTTGTCCACACCGATCCTCTGTCCCCATACATGCTCCGTCTGCCCTTGTTGCAGGAGATACGCGATCTCACCCGTGAGGAACCGCTCCTTCAGCTCCGTGTCCGCACCTTTGAGCGGCATGGAGTAACAATTACGAATCTCCGACTTTTGGTTGATGGCACAGATGCCATCCACCCTCGAATGGCCTGACAAGTTGGCCACGCTGAAACAATTTTCTATTGTTCCGGAATCTATCAAGGAACAAATTCCTCCAATCTCAGAACCATCACCATCCACCACTCCGATGAAATAGCAGTTACGGATGTGACCGCCCCAACACTGTCCACAAATGCCGCCGTCCCTGCCCATGGAGGATTCAATGTAGCAATCCTCGAAACCGACGTTGATAACCTCAGCCCCCGAGCTCAACACGGAGAAGAAGCCGGACATATCCCCGCCTTCCGTGCAATAGACGCCTCGGATGACGTGCTTCTGCCCGTCGAACACACCCTGATATCCCCGGGCACCACTTACTTGGTACTTGCAGATAGGCCTCCACTCTCTGAAATCTCCCTTGCGGTTCCAATTGCCTTCCTCGTCCAAAACGTTCTCATTGATGGTAATGTCGTTCATCAAAACAGCATGTGCATTAAGGTTCTGATCGATACTTTTGTGCAAACCACTGACTATGTCCGCGAACTCATAGAGATCGTCCGCAGTGCTAATCTGGTACGGATCTTCCGCCGTACCCGTTCCGTTCATGGCAAGCATCTTGCATCCAATGCCCAAAACCAGACATAAAAGCGTAATAACTCTTCTCATATTTCTAATAATTTGTAGTTTATAAACATGTCACATTCGACAAACATAACAAAAAAATGTAAAAAAACACAAAATTAGCGAAAAAATTACGGGAGAGCCATACGACAGCAGGTCACATGATGCGAAAAGGGCGCAAACACACGGCTCTTCCCCTAAAATCATCAGAACAGAAATAAAAAAATCGTTTCAACGCTTGCAGGTTCAGAAAAATGACGTATCTTTGCACCGCTTTCGAAGAGAAGGCAATTGAGGATTGTCTCATGGTGTAATGGTAGCACTACAGTTTTTGGTACTGTCTGTCGAGGTTCGAATCCTCGTGAGACAACCAATCCCAAAGGAGATTCTGAGTTTTCAGAGTCTCCTTTTTCTTTCGAACGACAATTGGCAAATAACCAAATAGTAAATCGTAAATAGCTAAATAGTAAATATCTCACATGGCAAGTGAATTTTCCAAGAAATAAAATCCCCACACATTGCCCTATTTCAAAAATATTACTACCTTTGTGTCACCAAAAAACGAGGGGATTGCAATAGGTTCCCGGTTTTGCGGTAATAGCTCAGTTGGTAGAGCACTAGCTTCCCAAGCTGGGGGTCGCGGGTTCGAGTCCCGTTTACCGCTCGAAGAGGATATATCGGCAGGATGTATCCTCTTTTTTTGCCATCATATCCGACGTCAAATCCGTCTTGCTTCAAAAAACGAGGCAATTGCTTTTACTGGCTTTTTGCTTCACCGACTTGATTAAATTCTTCTCCCTTTTCACACAATCGAGCACATAGAACTTCAGTTCATCGTCATGGAACTCCGTGATAAGGATCAACCCCTTACCGATAGGCTTCGAATCGAAAACGGACGATGACATCTCCATTAGGTTCTTCCCATCGTAATCAGAGACATAAAGAGAAGCATCGTCTGAAAAATCGAGCACCTTATCACCGTTTGTATCATGCTTGATAACAACATAGATGGCACAACTATCGCGGAAAGAATGCTTGATTATATATTGCGAATTTGTCGGAAACAACTTATGCTCCTCCTTATTACTGTTCACAAACAAGAAATTAGCATGTACACTTTTATTCCTGGCTTCAGTCGACCTAGAATATCTTGAGCGAGTCACATCCTTTTTCACACATAGAGATGAATCCAGCACATCAAACACATATACATCCTTGAGCATACGGTTAAATTCAATATACTCTTTCTCTTCCTCTTCCTTTACCCCACCCTCATTCTCCGCATTATTTTCAGCCTCAACGTCACTTGGCGACGACACATCGGCAGCATCCGTTTTCACAAACACAGCAGATTCGTCACGGGACGAAGACGAGGAGATAGCGTCAAAGATCGCACAACCAACTAACACACAAACAAATACAATCCCTGCGCATGCGCCCAAAAAGATTAACACATGATTTATCTTCCTAATAAATTCAAAATTCAGCTTTCCCATATTATAACATTTGAGGACATTCAAAAATCAGCAGAATCCATGTATGAGTTGACCCGTCCTTCCTATTCCTTATTTATCTTCCAAGCATCCACCTTCGAGGTTCTGTGTGCCGAACACCCCATCTTCATGTCCAGCACCTCCTCCACGGAAGGGTCCAGTTCGATGATCTCCCCTAAAGAGAGTACGAGTGCGTCTGCCTCCGTCACCTCCTCGTCACCCAAGATCACTCTTTTCACTTATATTAGACTAAGATAATAATTATCATACTCTTATCAAAAAGATTCAAGATTTTTTTTCCTTTATGCGACACCAACTTCCACCATAACAAACGCATCTATTTCCCTTCCCCACCTATTCTCTCCCTCAAACTTGGATTTTAAATTGAGGCACGGAGGATACGGAAACGACCTATGACGTAATCCGTCAATCAGTATTCAAACATCCTGCCAACATATTTAATCTTTCTCAGGAAGTAAGTGACCACTAGGCAGAAGGTAAAGACGGAAAGCCACAATATCGTTGATTCGAAGGCAGTGGATATTCTTCCCGTGAAATTGAAGTAATGGTCGATGTAACTATGAATCAAGAAAACGCCAAAACAGTTCTCGACCACAACAGAGATTGCCCGTTTAACCTTATCACTGCACTTCTCTAAATCTATTCGGTTAATCAAAACAAAGAAAGACAAGCTCCACAAGATGATAATGGCATTATCATAACAATATTCCGCATTAATTTTCCCGAGATATACTGCGCACAAGTAGTATTGATACAAAACCGCTATCACCGACAACACCAAGAAGAGCGTCACCAGCACCGGAGTTTTCACCTTATCGAACACATGCATGGATGTCTTGATCTTATAACCAACCACAAAATAGAACATCCACGTCCATAGCCTAAGTCTCTGCGTCACATACCATTGAACAAAGTACCCGCCATGGAAGATATTGATAAGGGAAATAATATCCACGATTATCATACAAACCGCCAAACAAATTATTATCTGTTTCGAATACTTTTTCACCTTATCAAAAGTGAAAAGAAGAATCGTATAGATGAGACCGAAAGTGAAGAGAAACCAAAAAGGAACTATATATGCTCCAAGTGTACATTTCAGGCCGTCATAAAGTGATTCCCCCAAGGGTGTATGACACAAAAAAAAACTGATATGCAAATGTGACTACCCCCCAAATTACCAACAAAACTATTATTCTTAGAATTTTCTTCTTGTAATACTTAAAATCAAAATGGTCCTTATTAAGGATTAGGTACCCATTACACATGACAAATAAGGGCATCGCAAATCTAAAAAAATAGTACACAACCGGATTATATAGTTCTCCGGTCGCAAGGCATCTCTGTGTATGCACCGCAACGACAGCAAATATCGCTATGATCTTCAAAAGATCAAGGCTCAAATCACGTTTCATTCTTTTTATCTCCCCTCCTCGGATTATTTACATTAAACAACAATTATATGATAAAGTGCGTAAATATAATCGTTTTTTATCACAAAAATAATTTTTTAATAAAAAAGAGACACCTTACGGCAGCCCTTCAACTTCATTTATTCTTTATTTCACTTAATATCTTGAGCAAGGCGGACACTGAATGCCCCATTACACTTATTATTTTGATATGAAGGCGTCACGTTGCTACTATAGAAGAAATGAACATATTATATCATTCATAATCTTTCATGCCAAATATACACCATGATTCCTCTATGGGAAGAAGCAAAACACAAAAGAGCAATAGATTATGGTCTCTCTCAACAAGCATCTATTTTTCCTCTCATATTCCCTCATTCAAAATTCTAATCCTATCTTTGCAAAAAATTTAACGGCAACATGAAGTTCGACTTAAAAAAAGAATTAAGCTCCCGCATACTGGTCCTCGACGGAGGTATGGGAACCATGATACAACAATACGGACTAACGGAAGAGGATTACCGCGGGATCTTCGTGCCAAACAGCGAAGTGCAGCAAAAGGGGAACAATGACCTGCTCTGCATCACCCGAAGCGACGTCATCTCCGACATCCATAACAAATACCTGGAAGCGGGCGCGGACATCATCGAGACCTGCTCGTTCAACTCCCAACGGATTTCGATGGCCGACTATAAGATGGAAGACCATATCCATGAGCTCAACTTCGCCGCCGCACAATTGGCGAGGAAAGCGGCGGACAACTATACGGCCAAAGACCCGAGCAAGCCGAGATTCGTGGCCGGGTCCGTCGGTCCCACAAACAAAACGTGCTCCATATCGCCTGACGTCAACAATCCCGCCTTCCGCAACGTCTCCTTCCAAGAGATGAAAGAGGCTTACGTCGAACAGATGGACGCCCTCATCGAAGGGGGTGTCGACGCCTTGCTCATAGAGACCATATTCGACACGCTCAATGCGAAAGCGGCCATCTCGGCGGCCAACGAATGCATCGCCCGCAGCGGACGGACCGTCTATATCATGCTCTCCGCGACAGTGGCGGACATCAGCGGCAGAACGCTTTCCGGGCAGACCATGCAGGCCTTCATGAACTCCGTCATGCACGCCAACCCATTGTCCATCGGACTGAACTGTTCCTTCGGCGCCAGGGACCTGAAGAAATACCTGAAGGAAATCAGCGACGTCGCCACCTGCTACGTCAGCGCCTATCCGAACGCGGGACTTCCCAACCAGTTCGGGCAATACGACGAGACGCCTGAGATGATGGCGGAGCAAGTGGTCGAGTATGTGGACGAGGGGTTGGTCAATATCCTAGGTGGCTGTTGCGGAACGACACCCGCGCACATCGCCAAATACCAAGATTTTGTCAACGGTGCGAAGCCGCGCGTTCCCAAAGTGGCCAACCACCACTTGAGGCTATCGGGTCTGGAACCATTGGAGATCAAATCCATCAACGCGAGCCTCAACGAGCCCCAGGAACGCTCCCTCTACGTGAACATAGGAGAGCGGTGTAACGTCGCGGGATCCCGCAAGTTCCTTCGCCTCATCAACGAAAAGAATTACGACGAGGCCCTTTCCATCGCGCGCAAACAGGTGGAAGACGGTGCGCAAGTAGTGGACGTCAACATGGACGACGCCATGCTGGATGCGAAGAAAGAGATGGTCACCTTCCTGAACCTGATCGCATCGGACCCCGACGTGGCGAAGGTGCCGATCATGATCGACTCCTCCAAATGGGAAGTCATCGAGGCGGGTCTGCAATGCGTGCAAGGCAAGAGCATCGTCAACTCCATATCCCTCAAGGAAGGGGAAGAGAAGTTCCTGGCAAAGGCGAAAAAGATCCAGCAATACGGAGCGGCCACCGTCGTGATGGCTTTCGACGAGCAAGGACAGGCCGCCACCTACGAGCGGCGTATCGAGATATGCAAACGGGCGTACGACCTGCTGATGAACATAGGCTTCCCTCCGGAAGACATCATCTTCGACCCCAACGTGCTATCGGTGGCCACAGGTATCGAAGAGCACAACAACTACGGCGTCGATTTCATCAATGCGACAGGATGGATCCGCCAGAACCTGCCATACGCCAAGATCAGCGGTGGTGTCAGCAACCTCTCCTTCTCATTCAGGGGAAACAACCCTATACGTGAGGCCATGCACTCCGTGTTCCTCTACCATGCCATCAAAAAAGGAATGGACATGGGCATCGTGAATGCGGGGATGCTGCAAGTCTACGAGGAGATACCCGCCGACCTGCTCGAACTGGTGGAGGATGTGGTCCTGAACCGCCGCAAGGACGCCACCGAGCGACTGATCGAGAAGGCGGACGAAATCAAGAATTCCCAAAGCGCAGAGGCTGCGCAGAACAAAATAGAATGGAGGACCTACCCTCTTGAGAAAAGGATATCCTACAGCCTCGTGAAAGGCATCGGAGACTATCTCGAGGAGGATATGGGTGAAGCCTTAAAAACCTACTCCTCCGCCGTTGAAATCATCGAGAAACCACTGATGGCGGGCATGAACGAGGTGGGAGAACTATTCGGTGCGGGCAAGATGTTCCTGCCACAGGTGGTCAAGACCGCCAGAACGATGAAGAAGGCAGTATCAATCCTGCAGCCCCACATAGAGGAGCAGAACAAAGGGACGGGCAAGAAATCCGGGAAGGTGCTCATCGCCACCGTCAAGGGAGACGTGCACGACATCGGCAAGAACATCGTCGCCGTCATCCTCGCATGCAACAACTACGAGGTGATCGACCTTGGGGTGATGGTGCCGACCGAACAAATCATCGAGACAGCCATCAAGGAACAGGTGGACGTGGTTTGCCTCAGCGGACTCATCACGCCATCGCTCGAAGAGATGTGCCACGTGGCGGAAGCGATGGAGAAGGCGCACCTGAAGATACCTTTGCTTGTCGGAGGAGCCACTACATCAGACATACACACCGCCGTGAAGATCGCCCCAAGCTACAGCGGAACGGTCATGCACATGCGCGACGCCTCACAAAACACCTATGCCATCTCAATGCTTCTGAACAAGAAGACACAAAAGGAGTACGAGGCACAAAACAGAGCGGCGCAAGCGGAGTGCAGAGCCACTCACCAGCAAAAAGAGGAGAAACTGGTCGACTTGGAAGAGGCTAAGAAAAAAAAGCTGAACTTATTCTAACGGGAAGGGAACTCTCACGGGAGGAGAATCCAACAGACAAACACATGCCTCGAAACAAGTGCGTCAAACCATGCGTGTTCAGTAAAAGTATTTTAGCCACTTATACCGGTTGGACAATCTGACCAGAATATATGCAAAGACTCCACTAACAACTAACGTTGAGAGAAAGACAACCATGCCACACTCAAAAGAGGTGAATCCCCTTCTGTATGCGTTATTAAAGACCGAAAGCATCACGGTGTGGGAAAAATAGACGACGATCGACATCTTGCGCAGAGTGACCAGCTTGTCGCTGTATATCACATTCTCCTGCCTATAACAAAGCATCGGCAACAAAAAAGCCATCAACGCATTGACGACGAATTGACACGGTCCATTAACAATAAAAGAGAAGCCCAAATATGCGACCATCAAAGCAATGACACATCGCACGAAGCACCTTTTATTGAGCCTATCCAACCTGAGCAAAGAAGAGAGATAAAAACTCTCGATCCAAAACACGGACCTTATGGGCGAGAAATAGGCATCCACAGCACCTTCCCTGAAAAATATACCGAGGAAGTCATCCATCTTATTATAATGGACCAAGCTATAATATAGCCACACAAAAAACAACAAAACAAATACGACGTGCTTATTTAGATATCGGTTGAGCAGATAACATATCCACATCCCATATATCAACGACAAGATGAACCAACTACCCAGAGAGCCACCGAAGAGAAAGAGCCTCAGGGGGATCATCCACATCCATGTATCAGGATTTTGAAGGACACAGACTCTAAGCCACGAAGGGGAAAGGATGATGTTCCAACCTAAATACAACACAAACAGTCGTACCGTGAAATGTCGCAAAACACGCCAATCCGCATCACTCCACTCTATTTTTTTCCAGAACAGGAGTGAAGAGACCACAAAAAAGGAAGGCACAAAGACAGGGTATATATAGGAAAACCTGACATACAACCACTCATAGGCACAAAATGGCTGAGTATGTATCGCCACAATGCCTATACAACTAAGTATTTTTATGATGTCAAGATATGGAAAATATCCCTTGTCCAACCTATTACCGTCCATTTGACCACTAACACCATTAACCTCACACATATTCCACGCAAAAACGCCCCGAAGTTCGGCATAATTTTTCAAATACACAAATATCAATTTGCGATATCTCAACGGCCCCAAGATATCAGTGGAAGCGGTTGCTTAGACCAATATTCCTGCCCCAAAGAGAAGCGCCGCACATGCGGAATCTGAGACTACCGCAAAGAGCGGAAGAGCAAATTCCGATTCCCATAGATTCCCGCATCACGACTTCTCCGATCATTTTCACGTCTAAAATTGATGACTTATACACTGATATATTTTTTGATATTCAAAATAATTTATATATTTACAAGGCGTTAGTTATTAATCAGCAAAAGGAGATTTATGATAGACATTAGAATCATCGATGGGGAATTCGAAATCGGCGGAGATTTCGATCTTGGATATATGGGAGTATATGATGATGATATGATATCCATAGAAAGCACTCCCGGGGAAGTGAGAGAATGGGCCATTGTGGCGGACAGCAACAAGGCGGACAGCACAGATGAGGAATTGGCTAAATTCCTGACAAAGTACTTCAACGACTTTGAGAAAAAAGTGAAAAAGAACCGCAAGCAGGTGAATAATAATTTTCTTCGAAATATTTATCTAGACATGAACAACTCTGGCACAGAGTTCTGGAACATAGAAAAGATATTCGACCCGAACGCTGTGCCAAAGGGAGAGAAGATGGACGACACGCTTTATGACCTACACGAAGAGGAGTTAGGGAAGGCGGCGGACGAATACGAAGGTTCACCCAACGATGGTTCCATCGAGAAAGTGGACTTCGAGGCTTTGCTGAAAGAATACTTCCCGATGTTCAGATGGGATGCCCTCATCGAAGAGGTAGTTCCCGAATCCCTACAATTAGGTGACGGATTGATCACATTCCAGTGCTCGGACGACTACAACAACACCTTCCTATGCGGAGCGAACGACGAGTTGGACGAAGACCTGATATTCAGCGACTGGCACAACTTCTGATTAACCGAGATAAAACTACTTTATAAACAAAGGGTCGAAAAGCTTATGCAGATCGACCCTTTTCCTTTTTATCATCACCAAACTTACTTGTAAAAGGTTTTCGAGAAGGCGCTCGTCTCTCCTCCACCCCGCACGCAACGCGACCACCACGCATGGAAGAAGCCCAGTCCGTAGCCCCACAGCTGCGTGAAAGCGGCCGGGACGGAAAGCAGTCCGATCTTCAAGCTACTATTCTTCACCATCGAGTCCACCATAACCAATAACGAATAGAGCAGGATCGGAGCCACACATATAGCGGCCCAACAGGCCAGGGAGGACGATGAAAGCGCAAAGGAGAGCACCGCAAGAAGAACTGCGCAGACGATGCACAGCAATGAACCCGCCGTGAAAGCAGCCGGCAACAGATGCACCAGTTTCAGCGATTCTGGATACTTCTTGTATAGATTGATACGGGCCATGCCACTGTTGTATACCTGTTTGAAGAACTTCTTCAAATCCGTCCTGCGCTTGTGCCACACCCATGAATCAGGGAACAGGCGACACTTGTAACCACCCTTGAAGACACGGATACTAAAATCAATGTCCTCGCCAAAGCGCATGGAAGAGAAGCCCTCCAAAGCACGGAAGACATCCGCCTTCACCCCCAAGTTGAAACTGCGGGGGTAAAACTTATCCATCTTCTTGTCGCCGCCACGGATTCCACCCGTGGTGAAGAAAGAGGTCATGCTATAACTAATCGCCTTTTGGAGATCCGTGAAGGAGTCGTGCGCACAATCCGGTCCGCCGAAAGCGTCAGCATACTCACGTTCCAGCTCGTCCGCTGTGTTCTTCAGATAGTCCGGCGGGAGGATCACGTCCGAATCAAGGATAAGGAAATAGTCGCCCTGTGCGCGCTCCGCGGCATAATTGCGCGTCTGTCCCGGCCCGCTATTCTCCTTGTAGAAATAACGGAGGGTCATTTTATCGGAAAAGGAAGCGCACACCTCCCCGCAACGCACATCGGAACCATCGTCCACGATGATCACCTCAAAGTCGCCGAAAGATTGAGAAGTGAGGCTTTCGAGCAATTCGCCGACCTCATTCGGGCGATTATATACGGGAACTAAAACAGAAAATTTCATAAGAATAATTATCGGCAACCAATACCCTGGTCCTCCGGTTTCACATATTTAGGGAACAGTTTCTTCGCCAAGAAATAAGCAGCCACAGCGCCCAAGGCATCGGCCGCCCAATCGAACCAATCCCCCGTGCGAGGAGGAAAGAAATTTTCCTGCAGCAACTCGATGACACCGCCATAGACGATAGGATAGATAAGCCCCCACAGGCGCATCTGGCGGTCGCTGAAGTCATAACGTTGGCGGTACAACTCGAAACAAACCACCCCAGACAGCACAAAATACATAAAGAAATGGGCAACCTTATCCATCCAACGGAATTGCAAATCAGGGAACTCCGGAACCGTGCGAATAATGCTCACATACAGAACAGCAAGAGACAACACGAGGGACATGCCATAAACTCTGAAAAAACGCATATTGAAAATTATTTACATTAACGATCCAAATCGCTCAAAACCGAATCTAAATCACATTTTTTTCTTACCTTTGCAAAGGTATATAAAAATAAAGCAATTATAAAATGAAAACTGTCGTAAGCGGCATCCGTTCGACCGGAAACCTGCACTTGGGCAATTATTACGGAGCCCTAAAGAATTTTATACGCATGCAAGAGAACAACCGTTGTTTCTTCTTCATAGCAGACTACCACTCCCTGACAACGCATCCAGACCCCAACATCCTCTATCCGAACGTGAAGAGCGTTCTGACAGAGTATCTAGCCTGCGGGTTGGATCCTGAGAAGTCGGCTATCTTCATCCAAAGCGATGTGCCGGAAGTGGTGGAGCTCTATCTGATGCTCAACATGCACGCTTACCTCGGAGAGTTGACGAAGACCGTCTCTTTCAAAGACAAAGCGAGGAAGCAGCCAGAGAACGTGAACGCCGGACTCCTCACCTACCCTACGCTAATGGCGGCGGACATCCTGATCCACAATGCAGACCAGGTGCCAGTGGGCAAAGACCAACTGCAGCACTTGGAAATGACCCGCAACTTCGCCAAACGATTCAACAACTTCTACAAGGTGGAATACTTCAAGGAGCCAGTCGCCTACAATGACGGCACCGAGCCTATCAAGATCCCTGGATTGGACGGAAGCGGCAAGATGGGCAAGTCGGAAGGCAACTGCATCTATTTGGCGGATGATGCGAAGACCATCGAGAAGAAGGTGAAGAAAGCGTTGACCGACCAAGGGCCGACAGAGCCGAACTCTCCTAAGCCCGACTACATCGAGAACCTATTCACCATCATGAAGGTTGTGTCGACCCCTGACACGGTAGCCTACTTCGACGAGCAGTGGAACAAATGCGAGATCCGCTACGGAGACCTCAAGAAACAATTGGCGGCCGACATCATCGCAGCCACGGAGCCTATCCGCGAGCGCATCGCCTACATTGACGCACACCCTGAGATCCTGCACAACGCAGTCACCCGAGGCAAGGAATTGGCGAGGGAAAGCGCATCCAAGACCATCAGGGAGGTGAGAGAAATCATGGGATTCAGAAATTTCTGAAAACAAATACCACAAGTAAGAGGGGCTGAACGGCCCCTTTTTCTTTGCAGTTCCCACCGACGTCAAAATCTCCGATGCAATAACCTAAATCACATTTTTTTATTACCTTTGCAAAAATGTATAAAATTAAATAATGCAATGAAAAATAAATCAATATGGAAGCATGTAGGATGCATCCTATTCTTCTTTGTCGCTACCATCATCTATTTTTTACCCCAATTTCAAGGGAAAGAATTACCCCAAGGAGATCAAATCAAATGGCAAGGGATGGCCAAAGAAGCCTCAGACTTCCATAAAGAGAGCGGAGAGAATGTCGCTTGGTGTGGCAGTATGTTTTCAGGAATGCCCGCCTACACCGTCAGCACACCAAACAATTTCGTCAATGGCATAGACATCATAGAGGCTCCGATTCGATGGCTCAACGTGGAGACAGCAGCCATCATTTTACTTGCATTACTATGCGGTTACGCATTGTGTATCACATTAGGTTGTTCGATACCAATCGCCATATTCGGAGCCTTCGCCTTCGCCTTTTCTTCCTATTTTCCCATCATCATTGATGCGGGGCACGTGACCAAAGGTTGGGTAATGGCGACCATGCCAATCGTCATCGCCAGTATGTTACTGGTCATGCGAGGGAAACTCATAATGGGAGGATGTTTCTTCGCCTTCTCACTCACGGAGAACATTAGGCATGGGCACATCCAGGTCACCTACTACCTACTCATCCTCTGTCTCATCTTCTTCATAGGATACATCGTCAACAAACTGAGAGAAAAGAAGCAAGACGAAATCATCAAAACGACGCTCACACTATTAGCAGGCATTGTGGTATCCTTGATCCTCAACTCCGCCCAACTATACTCTAACTTGGAGATGAGCGAAACGAGTATACGAGGCAAATCGGAGCTGACCTCCAACATAGATGGCAAAGACGACAAGTCCACAGGATTGGACCAAAGCTATGCATTTGAATGGAGTTACGGGAAGAGCGAAACATTCACATTGCTCATCCCTAATTTCTACGGAGGAGCATCGGGAGGAGAGCTATCATCAGACTCCCACCTGGCAAAGGCTTTGCGGAATCACAACGCGCAAGTGTCGAATCCACTACGTTCGTACACCTATTGGGGAGAACAAAGGTTCACGTCCGGCCCAGTATACTTCGGAGCCGTCGTATGCTTCCTTTTCGTGCTTGCCCTCCTAATCGTGAACAATAAATACAAATGGTGGGTAGTCGGTGCCACAGCCTTCCTTATCATCATGAGTTGGGGAGGAAACTGCATGAGCATCAACGACTTCCTATTCCACCATCTGCCATTCTACAACAAGTTCAGGACCCCGTCCATGGCCTTGGTCATCCCGCAACTAACCTTCATGTGGTTGGGATGTTTAGCCTTGAAAGAGATTAGCGAAGGGGCCATAAGCAAGGAGAAACTAGACAAATCCATCTATATAGCAGCTGGCATAACAGGCGGTTTTTGCCTGATAATGGCACTTTTCGGATCACAATTCCTATCATTTCAGTCCGCCCAAGACGCTGGGAACAAACTACCGGATTGGTACTATAACGCACTTGTCCAAGATAGGGAAGCGATATTCGTCAAAGACGCATGGAGGTCACTGTATTTCATCTTGGCGGCAACAGCCATCCTGATAATCTCCACAAGATTCAAGGAGCGCATGCCATACTTCTTAGCCGCCATCGCCGCACTCACCATAATCGATCTTTGGAATGTGGACAGGAGATACCTCAGCGAGAACAATTTCGTCAAAAAGGCGAAGGTGAAGAGCTATACAAAAACAGAGGCTGACAACTATATTCTCCAGGACAAAGACCCATCTTACAGAGTCTTGACCTTCAACAACACATTCAACGACACTAACGTCAGCTATTTCCATAAATCCATCGGAGGATACAATGCGGCGAAACTGCGCAGATACCAAGACCTAATAGAGCTCCACATCGCTCCTGAGATGCAAGTCATCCAGCAGGAGATCAGCAAAGGAGCTAGAACAATCGAAGAGGCAGATTCCATGGTATCTCAGGCGAAGACCCCGATATTGGACATGCTGAACACACGTTACATCATTCTCCAAGACAACATACGAGCCATTAGGAACAAGAGCGCCAACGGGAACGCATGGTTCGTCAAAAACATCGAATACGTGAACAATGCGGACGAGGAGATGACCGCGTTGGATCGTATTGACCCTAAGACCACGGCCGTCATAGATAAATCGTTTGAGGCTGTGGCGGGAAAGAACGCCCCAATGGATGACAATGCGAAGATCGAAATGACAGACTACACGCCTATGTGCGTGAAATATAAATCTCAAGGAAACGCAGAAAACATCGCCCTCTTCTCGGAGGTATACTACCAACCAGGATGGAACGCATACATCGACGGAAAAAAGGTGGATCACTTCCGCGCCAATTGGATTCTAAGAGGCCTTAGGATTCCTGCAGGCGACCATAACATCGAATTCAAATTCGAGCCAAACACCTACTGGAATCTGAAAAGGATAGAGACCATCATGTCATTCCTTCTTATCATCGGAATAGGTGTCGCCATCTACTTTGATAGGAAGAACAAAAAAACAAGCTTAGTATGTCAAACGGGGAAATAAAGCTATCCGTTATCGTCTGCACCTACAACAGGGAGAAATATATCTACAACCTGCTGAAGAGTGTGGCCGAGAACACATTGAGTTCGGACCAGTTCGAGATTGTGCTAGTGAATAACAACAGCACAGACAATACCGAATCGGAATGTGAACGTTTCCGCAAAGATTATCCCTCCGTTAAGTTCAACTATCACATAGAGACGTCGCAAGGCCTCTCTTACGCAAGGAATAGAGGCATCAAGGAGTCCCACGGAAGTGTTATCGTCTATGTGGACGACGATGCCCTCATCAACAAAGAATACCTCCAGACCTACACGGACTTTTTCGACAAGAACCCTAATATCCATGCGGCAGGAGGGCCCATCCTCCCCCTCTACGAGACGGAGGAACCCAATTGGATGTCCCCATACACGAGACAACTCCTGACGGGCAAACTATACCTCGGAGACAAAGAGAGGGAATTCCCCAAAAACGCATTCCCCGGCGGAGGAAACGCAGCATACAGGAAAGAGGTGTTCGACAAGGTGGGTCTATTCAACGTGGATTTGGGGAGGAAAGGCGATAGCCTAATCGGCGCAGAGGAGAAAGATATTTTCGACAAGATGACCACAATAGGCCTAAGATTCTTCTATTTGCCGACCGCGATCCTATACCATATTATCCCCGAGAAGAAACTGCAGAAAGAGTACTTCGATAAATTGACGCACTCCATCGGGAAAAGCGAGAGAATACGGACCAAGAACATATCCACACTCAAATACCTGAAACGGATTCTTTCTGAACTCGTCAAATGGGGAGCATCCATCGTGTTCTTCCTATTCTACACCCTAACGCTATCCCCCCTCAAGGGCTGGAAATTGCTTCAATTCAGATTCAACGTAACCAAAGGATTATTAGGACACTAAAGAAAAGAGTTCCATCATGATGACACCCAAACGTATGCTTTTCAGGCTGGCAGTCCGCGGATTAGAGAAGATCCACAATTTACACAACGAAAAGAACTGCACCCAACTCAACCTCACCCTTAAAGAGAAGCGAGAGGAGAACGACGTGGATCTCATCACCATTGCGTTCAACAATCCTGTGGTCATTGAAAACCAAATCCGTTGCGTGCGCAAACACATCTTGGGCAACTACTCCTATATCGTAGCGGATAACTCATCCAACGAGGAAGAGTCGAACAAAATCATGAGAATCTGTCAGAAGGAGAACGTATCGTACATACGCCTGCCCAAGAATCACCTGAACCTAATCGGTCCGAGCTACTCTCACGCAGCGGCGCTCAATTGGGCCTACAAACATGTGGTGTCGAACAGGAGACCCACCTACTTCGGATTCATCGACCACGATCTTTTCCCCGTAAAAGGCATCGACATCAAGAGCCTACTAAAAGACCAGCCCGTCTATGGAGTAAAAAGGGAAAGAGGAGAGAAGAAGGACAAGTGGTATCTGTCCGCTATCATGTTCTTCTTCAATTTTTCATATATGCAAGGGAAAAAAGTGGATTTCATGCCCGTACAGGTAGATGGAGATTATTTAGACTCGGGAGGTGGCAATTGGTATGACATCTATGCGAAGATTGACCCCAACACCATCCGGTTCGCAACAGAATATCTCGAGGATTTCAGGGAAGGAGGGCTCCGGCATCAAGACCAGGTGGAAATATTCGACCGTACATGGCTACACACCATCAATGGATCCTATTGGAAGAAAGTGGCAAGCAAAGACAACATGATAGAGGAACTGATCAAACGTTACGAAGAGGAGTTGGGATAACGCCCCCAACTACACGGAAAGGATATCATTGAATCTCCTATGAGGTTTCAACGTGCCTCCACAATAAGCCTTTGTGACAGGATGCGCATTAGCGAACCAATCCACCTCGACAGACTCCGGGAAAGCGTCAACAGAGGAAGAAAAAATCGTAGCCACCCTTTCCACCTTGAGGCCATTCAGCACCAACAACTGAACATTCACGCTCTTTTCATAGACCTCCACATCAGGGAATAATGTTCTATAATCATACTTGTCCCTAGGATGTGTCTTAATCAACAATCTCTCATGGTCATATCTAGAGAAAATCCGCTTCAACAGCTCCATGTAGTCTGATTCGGAAAGAATACCGTCCGCCACCAAAGGCTGGCTAAAAAAGATCACGCTCTTCCGATTCAGGAAAGAGACATCTTCCAAGGAGACATCGAAGACCGAATTAACAAACGAGCGTTTCTCCTCGGACGATCCGTTCCATAACTCTTGGAAAGAATGCACATGAAGGATCTTATTTCTCAAAACAGGGGAAGAATCCTCCTCCGTCAGATAGACATCCGTACATTGCGCATTATCACCAAAAGGAGAGACCGCCACATTACCATAAAAGAGGCGGGCCAACTTGCCCTCCAGCGAATTCCTTTTCGCCAAAAGCCTACGATATTCCGTACTATCCTCCTGCATGTTAATAGAGAAATACTTCGGTCCGTCCGACAGAAGCTTGTAATTGACGTCTCTCAGCAGAATAGAGAGAACCGCATGATCCTGCGCAAAGATCTCATGATTCCGCACATCAATTCCCTGACGCCGCCAGAAGCCACGCATCTGCAGTTTGCTGAGGAAGCGCTTTGCCTTGTCTTTTAAAGAGTTTCCGTTAATTGTCTCCAGATAGATACCCGAGAGACGGTCACAGACAATCCTACTGATGCCTTTACCCAAGACATAGAGTGTCTCGTTTTTAGCCTTATCCTCCTCAGCGACAAGCATATAGAGCAACAACGCATAAGGAGATATGCAGAGACAAATCGCATATGACTTGTTAAGTTCTCTTTCCACTTTTTCTATTATGACATTTCACTATGCATTACCAACCATCCAATCAATCAGCTCCCGGACAGCGCCGTCACCTCCCCTATTCGAACAAATATAATCAGAGATATCCTTCACCTCTCTTATGGCGTCAGAAGGGCATGCGACCAAACCTCCCGCAGACTTGACAGGCATCATGCATTGCAAATCCACCAAGTCGTCTCCGATATAGGCGACATCCCGCAAGGTATATTCCACCCCATCCGCACGGGAATAATCGGCAAGGACTTGGCATAGAACTTCATACTTATTCATCACGCCCTGTCTACACTCCTTCACATTCAGTTCCTTACAACGATTAGCGACAATAGCACTTTTACGTGCTGTGATAACAACAGGGATGACACCATACTTAGGAAGGACGACAGCGATTCCGCAACCATCCTTCACATCAAATGATTTAAAAAGTTCACCATCGTTACCCACATATATTTTCCCGTCGGTCAACGTGCCATCGACGTCCATCACCAAAAATTTATACATATCCCAAAGAGTTAGCGTAGTAAATCATTCACCTCACGCAAAAGATCTTCCGTGAGTTTAGGCAAAATTTCACCCGACTCCCACTTGATTTTCGGAATCAGCAACGTGTTTTCCGGCATATTAATATTGATAAGGCAAGGATCCTTATCAAGCAACCATCCGGCATAAGCATCCAATGACTCATAGGATTCCAATGCCACAGAGCGGATACCATACGCCTCAGCTATCTTCTCGAAAGCCGGGACACAATAACCGCTTCCATGCGTTGTTTGCGCATATCGGGAACCATAAGAAACGTATTGTATCTCACTGATTTTTCCCAAAGCATGGTTATTCATTACAATTATCTTCACAGGAAGGTGTTCCGCCACAACCGATTCTAATTCTTGGATGTTCATCTGCAGTCCACCATCACCCGTTATACAATAAACGACACCCTTACCCGTAGCGATTGACGAGCCGATAGCCATAGGCAAGCCACATCCCATGGAGCCATAACCTCCCCCAATCAAGATGCGTCCCTTATCTCCTTTCAAAGAGAGCGATTGGGCACACCAACACTGATTTTGGCCGACATCCACAGAGACAATCGGATTAGGAGGCAACAGGGAAGAAATCTTCTTCACCACCACATTACCCAATTCGTCATCATATTGGGACAAAAGGTCCTTGGCTTTCATACAACGATACCACCAATCGGAGAAGTCTGGCACATCCTCAGTCAACAATTGGCGCAAAAACGCAGACACGTCCATCAGATATTGTTTCTCATCATCCTTGACAATTCGGCTCAACTCATTAGGGTCAATGTCAACACGGATGAGCTTCGCCTTAGGAGCGAAGCGCTCACGCACATGGCCTATTTGGCGCAATCCCAAACGAGCGCCCACAGAGATGAGCAAATCACATTCTGAGAGGATCATATTGGAGACACGGTTGCCATAGGTGCCAATGAAACCCAAACGAATATCATCCTGCGCCAAATCGACCGCATTCATCGTAGTCAGCACAGGCACATGAGTCCTTTTGACAAATTCATGGATCAAGTCAACCGCACCCGAAAAACGAGCGCCATTACCGACCAGTAAGACTGGCTTTTTGTATGTTGTATGGAAAATCAATTAAAACACCCCCCTTTCTACCTGTCATTGCCATATTATATGCGCGAGAGACAACATCCGGAAACTCCTCCGCACTCATAGGAGTAACTGAATATTTCGTGATGTGACGAGTCATCGAAACAATGTCCATCTCTTGGAAACCATTCTGACGGATTCCCGAAAAGCCTTTCATCTCATTGGTAGGCACATTTCCACATACCCCCATCATTGGCACCCCATCGAACCAAGCATCCGCAAGACCTCCCAATGCATTCACCGCCCCCGGACCAGAAGTCGTAAAATAGGCGCCGATTTGTCCGCTCACGCGCGCATATCCATTAGCGGCGAACGCACATCCTTGCTCATTGTAACAAACATGCACACGTATTTCATCATTACGCATCCGCAAGGCATCCATGAACGGCACGATATACCCTCCAGCATAACCAAAAACATCGGTCACACCACGAGAGATCAGGAAATCAACCAAATACTCTGCACACGTCATTTCTTTTCTTTGTAATATGAATCAAGAGATTCCTGAAGCAAGGAAAAATCATTCTTGGAATAGCCAGTTCCATATCGTTTCCTTTTATCGACGCTCAAAGAACCTAGAACCTCATACATGTCACGAACGGAAGCCTTCTTCGTCCGCTCTATATAGTATACATTGTCCACATGTGAACACTGAGAACCGCACACAAACATCGGCATATCGTATCCCCAGCGCACCTGAGACTTCAACGGAACAATATATTTCTCTATCACATCCAACAATAGAGGAAGATCATAGTTCTTACCATATCTCTTGTTAAGAAGATGCACAATGGCCTCCGTATTAGCATTTCCAGCGCCACGGCCCATACCAAACAAAGCACCATCCACAACCACACTACGATCCGTTTTCTCCGCCATGCTGATCAAATCCTCAACCAAAGCGCACGACAGATTCAAGTTATTATGGGAGTGCAGACCAACTTTAATGTTCTTATCCAAGAGTTCATCGACTTGATGGAAAATTCCACGCAATTCATGCATATCCATGATTCCGAAGGTATCCACAATCGAGAACGTCTCCGGTTGCATTTTGTTCACCTCCTCGATCATCTTCGCCCGCTCCTCGAATGTATAACCAGGAGCATCCATAGGCTGAACAAACACGCGATATCCCTTCTGCTTGGCGGCAGCGCAAAACTTCAAAGCCTCAGCGCTCTCGTGTTTCGCAAATGATATACGTAGACTCTCGAATGACTGATGATCACATTCGTCCAATAAATCGATGGAGTATCTGCTATTGTCACAAAAACCGACAAACTCGGTTCCCTTCTTATCCTTTGGAAGATATTTCATCACACCTTTCGAGTCGAGGTATACAATCGGTTCCCCATTAACCTGTTTTTGAAGGAAGCCGACCTCGACATAATCGATTCCCGCATTAACCAAACCCTCCAAAACACCATGAACGAATTCATCAGGGAAGACCTTTCCCGTCAAATAGCCACCATCACGAATTGTGCAATCTGAAATCTGAAAACTCATATTACTTATTATTCATTTTATACATATACAGTGACTGAGCGACCATCATGTCGTACTCAGTATCAATATCGCAACTCTCCTTCGCATCGACCTCGACCAAACATGGGCGAACGCCTATGCGTCGATCATATTTCTCAAACACTTCCCTCGGAAAGACAAAGGCGCCTGACGTCTCAACATAGATCGGGTCCAAATCTTGCGTGCGCGGGAAATGGCTAGGGTCGAAGTTCATAGGTTTCCCCTTCGTCCACATAAACGTTTGGATTTTTTCCACGGTAAAAGAAGAATCATACTGCTCCGAGTCAACCACACTATCGACACAGCGGTCAATACTATCAGAAGTCGTGAACGGAGCGGTCGCATGTGAAACCACGTAATAATCGGACTTCACTTCTTTCATGAACTCACGAATTATATCATTACAATTGGATGTGTTCAAATCCAGATATTCCGGGCGACGTAAGAACTTCACACCATCAAGCAAATACCCTTTTATTCTTTCATCACTACAGTAAACGTATACCTCATCAACGTATTTGCTTTCCAACAATGCTTCTAATATAAACTGGACCAATACCTTGCCATCACAAAAGACACGCAAATTTTTTTCTTTCACCCTTTCGCTATTTAGCTTAATGGGTACCATTGCAACTATCTTCTTACCGTTTTTCATAACATTTCTAATGTATTATCCTCTACAAAGTTACAAACAAATAACATATAGGCAAAAAAAGAAGAAAGAAAAAAGCGACATAAGGCCGCACAGCAAGGCTTGGCGGCAAGCACGGAAAAACATAAAAAAGGAATCCTCCACCCTGAGAAACCTCACTCCGTCACGATCACCTTAAAGCGTTTCTCCAAACGGTTTCCATCCTCGTCGACCACCGTAATCGTATGTTCTCCTTCCGTCGCGCTGATGCCCTTCTGATGGAACCGTTTCGTCTCGCCCAAATAGGTCTCGTCCAGATGCCAGTAGAGCGTCTTATCCGTATGACGATGCGCCACCTCGAAGATAACCTCTCCCCGTTTCCCGTCCATCTCCTTCGGGATATACAATGCCCGGAAATCCTTCGGATAGATGAACTCCATCATGGAGGTGGATTCATCCTCACAGCCTGGTTGGAATGGTGGCAACGGCTGGTAGGAGGTGTTGTGCAAACGATAGAAACTCTCAATCGTAGGAGGAAGGATAAACCATGACTTGTGCAGCATATCCATCGGCGAGATGCACTTTGCCGACACCCTATACTTTTCATCCTTAGAGAGATGCACGATCTGGTGATAAGGGCACGGATCGCTCTTCGCACAAGTCGCGTACAACATCATCGATTCGCCTTGCGGGCAATCCTTTCCCCGCAAGTAACCGCTCTGCGGACAGATTTCCATAGGGGAGAAATCCTTGGCGGGACAGGCGAACCATGTGGTGTTCGGCAAAATATTATAGATCGCGAACATCACCGGAGCGGCATAGCCCACACCCGTCATTTCGGGACGACCCTCGCCATCCGCATTACCGACCCATACGCCCACCACATACTCTGGCGTGGCACCCACCGCCCAGGCGTCCCTATTACCGAAGCTGGTACCAGTCTTCCAACCCACCTTACGGGAGGAGGTGAAAAGACGCCAGTCGGTCACGTTCGGTCTATTCAACTCCTTAATGGCATCCATCGTATGCCAAACGGAGCCGGCGTGGAATAAGACTGGCTTATCGACCACCTTATGTTTCTCCTCCTGCTTGTAGAGCCTAGGAGCATGTATATCCCCCTCATCATACAAGAAATCACGGTTGTAACGGTTCAGCACGCGCGCCATGGAGGCATACACACCAGAGACATCCCAAAGCGTAGCCTCCGCACCTCCCAGAATCAAAGAGAGTCCGTAGTGCTCAGGAGGATAATTTATCGTAGTGATACCCGCCCGCTGCAAGTAGTTTTGGAACTGGGGCACACCATATTTCCTCAGCATAAGCACAGCAGGTATGTTCAAGGAACGGGCCAATGCCTCACACGCAGGGACGGCACCGTCATAGGTGCGGTCATAATTCTGTGGTTTATAGCCAGCGATCTGGATCGGCACATCCGGCACCAACATGCGAGGAGTAACCCGGCCGTCCTCCACCATCGCGCAATAGAGGAATGGTTTCAGGATACTGCCCGTGCTGCGAGGGGCGGTGATCACATCCACCTGATTATCGTCCACGTTATTATAGTCGGAGTTTCCGCAATAGCACAGGACATTACCTGTGGCGACATCCATCACGATCGCGGAGATATTCTGCACACCGTTCTGGGAATAGGTGCTTCGGAAACGGGAGATCAGATCCTCCACATTCCGTTGGAGCAAAGCATTCAGTTCGACATGGATAATCTCCCCATGCCGCTCCCGATTCAGCCGGTCCACCAGATGAGGAGCCATTGTCTGTAGCGGAAATACCCGTTCCGGCAGTGGCTCGTCAATCGAGAGTTGGAGCATCTCTTCGTCAAACTCACCCTCCTCGCACATTCTCCGCAAGAGGTTGTCGCGCTTTTGTTTCAGCAGCTTCCGGTTCTTCTCCACATGAATCATGGAAGGCGCATTCGGGAGCACCGCCAACAGAGCCGCCTCCGCCCACGAAAGTTCCTCCCCCGCCCGCTGGTAATAACGCCACGCAGCCGTTTGGACGCCCACCGTATTACCTCCATATGGCGCATTGAAGACATACAAGGAGAGTATCTCTTCCTTCGAATAATGGAGCTCTAGCCACAAGGCTCCGAACGCCTCGATGATCTTCTCGGAGATGACACGCTTGCGCTGCTTACGGCTCATACGGATCACCTGCATGGAGAGGGTGCTACCACCGCTCACCACCCTACCTGCGGAGATATTCTGCCTCAACGCGCGAAAGATGGAGAATGGATTCACACCAAAATGGTAGTAGAAATGTCTATCCTCGAAGCTCAACGTAGCCCTCTTCAACTTGTAGGGTACCGTATCCATCGGAGGGAAGCGCCACTGGCCATCATTCGCCAAGCGAGCGCCCACCAATTCACCATTCTTGGCGAAAACAACAGTGGAATAGTCATCTTGGAAGAGATCGAAACGAAGCAAACAAAAGGTCACGAAAAACAAAAAAAGGATGAAAAAGATCCTCGCCTTCCAACTACGAAAATACTTTTTCATCCTTGTAGATATTAGGGTTCAAAGGTCAATCAGACCCTATTCGCACGTTTTCTCTCGGTCTCGTCCAAGATGATCTTACGGATACGCATGCTCTTCGGAGTCACCTCGACATACTCATCCTCCTTGATATACTCAAGCGCCTCCTCCAAGGAGAAGATAATAGGCGGGATGATGCGAGCCTTTTCGTCTGAACTCTTCGAACGCATGTTGGTCAACTGCTTGGCCTTCGTCACGTTGATGACGATATCATTGTCTTTGCAGTGTTCGCCGACCACCTGTCCCGCATAGACCTCGTCCTGCGGACTGATGAAGAAACGGCCCCTATCCTGCAACTTATCCAAGGCGTAAGCGAAGACCGTACCCGTCTCCATAGCGATCAGGGAGCCATTGGTTCTACGCTCGATCTCACCCTTATAAGGCTGGTACTCCAAGAATCGGTGAGCGATGACACCCTCTCCTGCAGTGGCGGTCAGGACATTCGTACGAAGTCCGATGATACCACGGGAAGGGATGACGAACTCCAGATGCACACGGTCGCCCTTGCGCTCCATGGAGACCATATCACCTTTACGGACGGAAACCATCTCGATCACCTTACCGGACACCTCATCCGGGAGGTCGATGGTCAACTGCTCGACCGGTTCACACTTCACGCCATCGATTTCCTTGATGATGACCTGAGGCTGACCCACTTGCAACTCATAGCCCTCACGGCGCATCGTCTCGATCAGGACAGACAAGTGAAGCACACCACGGCCATAGACGATCCATTTATCAGAATCAGGGTTCTTCACGACACGGAGAGCCAAGTTGCGGTCCAACTCCTTCTCCAGACGGTCGTTGATATGTCTTGAAGTGACAAATTTACCCTCCTTACCAAAGAATGGAGAGTCGTTGATGGCGAAGACCATACTCATCGTAGGCTCATCGATCGCAATAGGTGGCAATGGCTCAGGGTTTTCGAAGTCACAGATAGTATCACCGATTTCGAAGTCATCGATACCCACCAATGCGCAAATTTCACCGCAATGCGCCTCACGTACCGTCGCCTGTCCGAAGCCCTCGAACACGCGCAACTCCTTGATGCGCACCTTCTTCACGGAACCGTCACGTTTCACGAGCGAGAGGTTCTGGGACTCCTGCAAAGTGCCACGATGGATACGACCGATGGCGATACGTCCCACATAGGAGGAGTAGTCCAAAGAGGTAACCAACATTTGTGGGGTACCCACATTCATGTGAGGCTCTGGGATATATTTGATGATAGCGTCCAAGACCGGCGTGATATCGTTCTCACGAGGCTTCTTCCAGTCGTCCGACATCCAGTTATTCTTAGCGGAACCATAGATGGTAGGGAAATCGAGCTGTTCCTCCGTGGCGTCCAGGTTGAACATCAGGTCGAAGACCTCCTCCTGCACTTCTTCCGGGCGGCAGTTCGGTTTGTCCACCTTGTTGATCACCACGATAGGCTTCAGACCCAATTGGATAGCCTTCTGCAAGACGAAGCGCGTCTGCGGCATCGGGCCCTCGAAGGCGTCCACCAGAAGCAACACGCCGTCCGCCATGTTGAGCACGCGCTCCACCTCGCCACCGAAGTCGGAGTGTCCCGGAGTATCTATGATATTGATTTTATAGTCCTTATAACGGATAGAGACATTCTTAGAAACGATGGTTATACCTCGTTCACGCTCCAAATCATTATTGTCCAGAATCAGGTCAGTCGGTTTCTCGTGATCCTTGAACAGGTTTCCAGCCAACAACATTTTATCCACCAACGTTGTCTTACCATGGTCAACGTGAGCGATAATCGCAACATTTCTAATCTTTTGCATCTCTGTATTACTTAAAATTTTTCAAGTCGCGAAGTTATAAAAAAACATCAAAAAGATGTTATCCAACATAAAACTATTTTTGGAGGGATACATAAATGAGCATTTCCTGCCCAAGCAAAAACTCACACCTCCGTTTCGTATGCGTTACATTCCGTTACGCATCTTATTTTCTTCTAAACATTAATAAACAAAAAAGAGACCCTCCTAATCACCAGCACAAGCAGATGAATAAGAGGGTCAACAAGTTTTACTAACCGTAGATCTATCCCTTCCTATAGAAGGGGGAAGTACAATTAATGAGCATCAGAATCTTAATCTTCCTCATCGTCCGCATCCATGTCTTCGAAATCACCTGCGGCGATCTTATCCAACGCAACCTGAGGCAAATCGGCAACGCGGGTAAATACGGTTGTAGGAGTCTTATACGTATTACCCTCAACGGTAACTCTGACTGGGAAAGTCGGGAAACTAGCCAATGTTATCTTTTGTCCATCATAAGTGTAACCATAGCGATAAACCGTTACGGTCTGCACCGAGCCTTGTTGTTTAACATAGACATCAAAGTAATAGTCCTTCTCAAACTTCTGATATTGATCTTCGTACCAATAAAGGGTTTCAGTCACCTTCATCGAATCCCTGCTAATCCAAGTTCCCAACAGGGGATTATTCACTGTGACCTCATTTTTCGCATTGCCATTGTCATTGTCATCATCGTCGTCGTCACCACAACTTACCAAAAAGGCAGGAGCTGCCATCAAAAGGGAAACCAAGATTCCCGAAACAATTTTTCTTCTCATAAATGTTCTTTTTTTTAAAGTTATTTTGCTTAAATCGATATTCAAATTTAAAACAATATAACCAAGACACAAAATATGATAGACGAATTGGCCGAACACAGATACTAAAGGCAGATATTCATAGACGAATCAGCGAGAGGTCAATAGCATGAGCGTCATCGACACCGCGAACACCAGCATATTCCTGGAGGTCTCCCCAATCAGTGCATTCAGCATAGCTGGTTGATCGATTTTACGGATCTTTCCCCACGTCATGGAATGTAATAGGAGATAGGGCACCATCCACAAAAGCGCATAGGGTTTTAGCCCGAGCCAATAGCAAGAGACGCCCGCGAGGAGCACGGCGGCCAAGCCTGAGCACAGGTACAAGTAGAGGCCGAACCGTTTGCCGAACAGCACCACGACTGTACGTTTCCCGGACTTCGCATCATTCTCCACGTCGCGGTAATTATTCAGGACGAGCAACACATTAACCGCCAAACCAGTGGCGATACCAGCCAACGTCAGCGCCATGGGCCACGAAAGGATCTGCACGTAAGCCGTAAAGCCAACGGCGACCAATCCGAAAAAAGCCACCACCGCCACATCTCCCAAGCCATTGTAGGCCAAAGGGAACGGACCGGAGGTGTAGAAGTAGGCGAACAACACGCAAAAGATCCCCACAGCGACGAGCCACCAACCCACATAGAACATCAGCACCGAGCCGAAGAGGCAACCCATCGCCACCACCACAAGGATACCAATCTTCATGCGGTCAGGCGTAATCCATCCCTGCGCCGTGGCACGAGGCGGGCCTAAGCGGTCCTCCCCATCACTTCCCTTCAGGAAATCATACAAATCGTTGATCAGGTTCGCCGCAATCTGCATGGCGACAGCGAACAGAAGGCAACACAAAGCCGGCACCCACTGAAAAGCGTTGAAATAGTACGCCAAGGCGCAACCCACGGCCACCGGCGCAACTGCCGCAGCCAATGTCTTCGGACGGGCAGCTAAAAGCCACGCCCGCACAGAGTTCTGTCTAACTTCTTCCATCGGATAGAGTCTATTGGTCCCGCGAATATACAAAAAGAGGGATGAACGACACACGTCCATCCCCCTTCATATTATCTAAAAAACGATTATTCCTTCACGATTCTTCCCGTATAGATCGAATCGCCAGCGATGACACGCACCACATAGACGCCCGCAGGCAAAGAATGCAGATCCAACGTCATGTCAGAAGCGTTCAACTGTTTCTCAGCCACAACCATTCCCATAAGGTCGAAGAGTTGAGCGGTAGCCGGCGCAACCGTATTCAGTCTGACGGTCAAGAGATCAGACACTGGGTTAGGATAGAATGAACAGAGAGAATTCTCCACATCCTCGACGCCAGAGGCTGTACCCTTCTTAGCCAGCACCACGGCGCGGGCACATCCCGAACCTGTCGTCACGCTCCAATCAGCGATGCCAGGGAAGCCCTGCTTACCATCGCCCGCACTAGTGAACGTGAGAGGTTCACCTTGATGCGCGAAGGAGGAATATTTGTTCATGTTCTCATAATAGGAGACGGCGAATGCACCGGAAGAGAAGGTCAACGTATAGTCTCCCTCCGCAGGGATTTCGATTGGGTTTGAGAAAGTGATCTTCACGAACTGGTTACCCTTGGATACCTGGATTGGGTCGGAAGTGAACGTCGCCTTCTTCGCGCCACCCAACTCAGCCTTCACGGTAGTTTGACCTTGGTTGTAAGGGTTGCCATCGATATGAACATAAACACTTGTGATTTTGCAAGCTCTGGAGGCCTTGAAGTTGGCGGAAATGTTACCCCAGTTCACAGCCGTGGAGGTGAAGTCCTTCTGAGCTGGGCCAACCACGATGTCCATGGCGCCGGCGTCCTGCACGTAGAAGGTCTTGTCAGCGGAGATCGTAGTCTTGTAGGAAGAGCCCGTGGCAAGCGGCGAACCACCCTCCAATTTATCATACCACTCGTACTCTCCATCCCCCTTCACCGTCAGGGTCACATTGCCATTCATATCAGAAACGGCATCCTCAGCCTCCGGCAACAAGGAAGTCACCTTGAAAGAGACACCCGTCGATTTACAATTAGAAGCGGAGATTTCGCAAACGTACTCGCCACCCTTCGTGATGAGGTACGTAGGAGAAGTAGCGCCTTTCAACGCCTCGCCATTTCTGTACCATTGGTAGGAAGCCGGCACATCCTGCAATTCGAAGTTCATTTCTATCTGTGAAGGATTGCACAACTCCATATCCGGGATAGGTTCGAACTCAGGCAAGGAAGCCACCACCACGACACTTCCGCTGGTAGTCCATTCGCCGGCGGAATCAATCTCGCAGACATACTCGCCAGATACGGTGACCGTAAAAGAAGAAGCCGAAGTCGATGATTCCACCTTCTGTCCATCCTTATACCAAGTGAAAGTCTTCTTTCCGTCGGCAGGCACCTTAGAGTCCAACGTAACAGACCTCATGCCACAAAGAGAGATCATATTGCCAAGATCTGGCGTTGGATGACCGAACTTGTTGACATTGACAGTGTTAACGACAGAGTTGATATAACCCAAGGCGCAGACCAAACCCGCATTGTAGTCGATACCACCCTCAGATATCTGGTAATTGTCCAACGACTCCGAATAGGAGGCAGACTCCAAGGTGGCGCCACTACCGCCCACCATGAAACCCAGTTGTATGAACTTATAATTCTTGTCAGGTATAGGCACCATGCTCATATTATTGCCATCGTAGCGGAAGAAATTACGATGATGTGGGATTACCGGATATTTATTGCCGAATCCCACGATGAAAGACATGTTAGATGAATTTTTACCCATGATAAATTCGATGGTGGCCAACGAATAAGGGTTCACATCCTTGTCATTCTTCAATTTAGAATACAAGCCATACGTGAAGGCCTGGTTGGCAGGGTAACGAAGAGATCCCCACTGAGCGTCATAATGGCCAGGCTTTCTCAGGATATAACCCGAAGCAGGCTTATACATCGAATTCACATAGAAATCCATCACGGCCATCGCCTTCTCGCTATAGGAGGATTCCTTGATGGAAGCCATCAGGTATGCGGCCAAGTCCTCCGTGTTGTTATAGCACAACGTGTAATTGTAATTATAGTCTCTCTGAGCATCCATCCAAGAACAATTCGATTCCGCATTATTCAGGTATTTGGAATCATTCGTGGCGCGGTATAACTCCGCCGCGAGAATGACCATGTCAGGCACATACTTAGGCTTCGCCCCATAGAACATTCCCCCACCCGTATTACCTTTCGAGGTCCCATTAACGAAGTCATAAGCGACCTTGGCCTTCTCCAGACACTTTTGCGCATAAACCGGGTCGAACTTCTTATACACACGGGACATCACAGCCAATGCGGCACCTCCGAGAGCAGCCATGGAGGTCACGTTGCCGCTCGCCTTTTTGATTGCCCTGGATCCATCCGACTCACCTCCTTGTGACTTCGGCATAGCGGATTTCACAGGAGAGGTACACCACACCATGTGGTCGGCGTCGCCATCGCCCTTCTGGTAATAGAACGTATTCTCACTACGAACAGCCTTCAGGATAAAGTCGGTCGCGTACTTCACCTCATCCAAGATGTCAGGGATACCATTCGGCACACCCTTCTTGCCTTCCCACGTATAGTCACCGGAAGAGACATATCCATTATAATCAAAAGAATAATAGTCGTCATATCCTTCAGGGAACTCCGAATAACCCAACGCCAACATATAGGCGGAATAGAAGAAGGTCTGACCGAAGAGTACAAAATCACCGCAATCGAACCAGCCACCCGTCAGATCATAAGAACCATCCGCATCCTTCAAGTAAGATTTCCCTTTGACAAAATTCCTCTCAGAGAAAGACATACCATTGGAGACACCATTCGGCTCGTGGTCCGCCACCAGCCAATTCACGCCCTCGCCCATACGTTGAGCGCCATAAAACCTTGCGGTCATCCACAAAGCCTTTTGATATTGCTCCTTATCGAACGACAAGTCCGCCGCGGATACCCATGAGGCACTGCTCAGGAAACACATCAATGCCAAAATCGTAAATTTAAACTTCATCATACAATAGTAATTAAATTATATACTCAATCCGTCTATTCCAAACCCTGAATAGAACCACACACCCTACTAAAAGGGATTACAATCGGCAAATATAAGAAAAAAACAATACAGAATCACATTTCTTTTTATGAACCAACAAGTTCAACTCCCAAATATAATGATTAACTTCGCGCTTAAATCAGGAATGTGTAGCGATGCGTCGGAAGTTATTCCATTTCAGGACAATAATCATTTTAATTTTTTTTCTTTCCGCCCTCCCTGCGAAGGCGGATAAGGAAGCATCGTTATTTCAGATAGACCTGACCGACTCCATCACGATAGACGAGTCCAATTACCTGCCCGTCCTCGTATTCGACTCGCTACACGCGTTCGACCTGGTCCCTTTTTCGCTCCCGTACAGAATAGCATACCAGAAAGAAGAACCTAGCCTGCCCAAACTTGCATTGGAGAAGAGGTTCGACAGCATGATGGTGCAGAACAAGATAGAGAACCGCTCCGTCCATTATATCACCATCACCCGACCTGACCTGATCGAGTTCTATAACCTGCACCAGTTCGACAAGACACTGAACTATGTACAGGAGGAGGAGAAACGCCTCCAGGTGGAGGGTGTGGACGAACCGCAGTTGCTCCCCATGCCTTTCATACTTGAACAACCTAAAAAGACAAGGGAGAATGAGCCATGGAAACTCTCCGGTAACCTTTCCGTCCAATTCTCCCAATACTACGTGACGGACAACTGGCACAAGGGAGGAACGCCGAACGCCACCTTCATCTCCATCTTGGATTACCGTGCCAATTACGAAAAAGGACGATGGAGATGGGAGAACGAGCTCGACGTGAAAATCGGTTTTTACAATACGATCGAAGACACCCTCCGGGCCATCCGTATCAACAACGATTTGTTCAGGATAAAGTCCAGAATCGGATATAAGACATCCTTCTCTCCGAAGGTATACTACGATGTGACGATAGACTTCAACACCTCTTTCTTCAAGGGATACAAGAAGACGAACTCCGACGATGTGGTTACGTCATTCCTCTCCCCGACCCGCTGCTTCTTTGGCGCAGGTTTGAATTACCGACACAACAAAAGCACAAAGGTAACATTCTCGCCATTGAGCTATAAGGTTATCGCCATCACCCACCATTCGGAGATAGACCCTCTAAGCGTCGGCATAGACAGTTTCCATTACCATAAAGGATATCCAGGCTACCTGATACAGGCAACGCTCGACTGGAAATTCTCTAAAGAGATCATTATCACATCAGACTTCGACCTATTCAGTTCCTATGATTGTAGGAACATCGAGTTCAACTGGGAGACCGTCGGCAGATTCGCCATCAACCGATTCCTAAGCACTAGGCTCTCCCTCATCATGCGATTCGACAACACACCGAAAAACGAAGACGCAAAAATACAGATACAGGAGCAGCTCTCCTTCGGATTCAGCTACCATTTCCAGCATTAGACCGTCCCCGGGCACAACACACTGAAGACGACTGGCCTTTCACCAGCCGGAACCTGTTTTTTGAACCGATTGTTCAAGTATTTGAATCATATTTCACATCCGCACATCTGCCAAATGACTATGTTTGCCATCGTAAGCAAGAAACGATGAGGCAAGAAAATTCCATGAGCAGATCGAGCCCTCATCACCAAGAATATTAATATAAAATATTACCAAAAAATGAAAACACATTTTATCAAAACAGCCACAGTGTTCGCACTGGGCATCCTGACAAGCAGTTCATCCTTTGCCCAATTGGCGAAGGACAATCCGTGTAAGTTCTTAGGTAACATCACGACTACCAAAGATTGGAGCACGGGAGAGCAATGTGACTACAGTGATTGCAACCTTGTTTTCGCTGACTACTGGAACCAAATCACGTGCGAGAACGCCACCAAGTGGGGCTCCGTGCACAGTGGTTGGGGAAGATTCAACTGGTCAAGTCCTGACAGGACCTACAAGTATTGTCAGGATCATGGAATCATCTTCAAATTCCACGCCCTCATCTGGGGAAGCCAACACCCGAACTGGATCGAGAGCCTAAGCGTCGACGACACCAAGAAGGCCATCATCGAATGGTACGACGAGTGCAAGAAGCACTTCCCGAACCTCGAGATCATCGACGTGGTGAACGAGGCCATCTATTCCGGCGGAGATTACCACTCCCCTTACAAGTCCACAAAGATTATCCAGGCATTGGGTTCTCTTGCGGAGGATAGGGCACAAAAGGAGACCGGCACAAGGCCTAGCTACAACTGCAACACGAATGGCTACCCTAACACCAACTCCTACCAATGGATCGCGGAAGCGTTCCGTCTGGCGCGTGACCGTTGGCCAAATGCCATCCTCATCTACAACGACTACAACACGTTCCAGTGGCAAAAGACCGAGTTCATCAACCTTGTCAACGGTTTGAAGGCTTGCGGCGCACCTATCGACGCAGCGGGTAACCAAGCGCACGACTTGAACGACATGAGCGGCAGCCAATTCAGGAGCGCATTGGAGGAGATCCACAACAAGACGCAATTGCCTCAGTACATCACTGAGTATGATATCGCCAAAAGCGACGACGCAACATTCGAGACGCGTTACAAGGAGCAGTTCCCTATCATGTGGGAGGCCGACTACGTAGCAGGTGTCACCCTATGGGGTTGGATCTACGGACACACATGGGTTACCAACGGATGCTCCGGATTGGTTAGGGATTGCAAGAAACGTTCAGCATTCACATGGTTGGAGAACTACATGAAGAGCGACGCCGCCAAGAACGCACAGAGCCCATTCTGCGGTACGGCATCCAAACTCAAGGCTAACGTGGAACTCTCGGCGGACGCTATCTCCGTAGGAGACAAGTTGACCATCAGCGTAGAGGCTTCAACCACCGAAGGAAGCATCAGCAACATTATAGTGAAGGTGGACGGAAATACCGTGAACAACGAGAACGGGAAATGGGTATACGTGGCGGAAAAGGCCGGCGATCTGGAGATCCTCGTCACTGTACAAAGCACCAGCGGGGATAGCAAAGAGATCAAGAAATCCATCACTGTATGCGAGGCAAGAGCTCCATTCTCAGGATCAGCCATACAGATTCCAGGCACAATCGAGGCGGAAGACTTCGACAAGGGATGTAACGGTGTGGCATCATACGACTCCGACGGCACCGACGAAGGAGACAGCAATGGCTACCGCTCCGACAATGGTGGTGTGGACATCGTAAAAGGAAACGGAGGCTACGCCATCGGCTACACGAAGAGCGACGAGTGGTTGGAATATACAGTGAACATCGAGCAAGCTGGCACATACACCGTTTCGGCGACCGTATCTTCCGGATCAAGCAACTCAGGCTTCAAGATCAGCTGCGGGAACTCCTCCGCTAAGATCAGCGTACCTACAGGGGAAGATTGGGACACTTACACCGACGTGAAGACCGACATGGAGCTCTACGATGAAGGTGAGCAAACCATCAGATTCACCATCACGGGCGACTATGTCAACATCGACAAGGTTAAGTTCGCTTGCCAGACCTGCTCAACCTCAGGCATCGAAATCACTCCAAACGACATCGAATTCGGAACATATACCGTGATCTCCATGATGGGTGAAATCCTCGGCGAGGTAACCTACGACGGAGGCGACCTAAACGAGAAAGTAAAACAGACAACAGGCAACAAAGGAGTCTATGCTCTGCAAAACACCACAACAGGCAAGGCTTCCAAGTTCATCTGTAAATAGACTCCAAATTTTGAAAACAAACAGAAGGGGATGTGCCGTGTTGGGCACATCCCCTTTTACATGAAAGTTCCGAAAGGATTCCCCCCCTCAAATAGCGGAACCCAACTCAGAAAAGCTTAGTATTTAATAGCCCTCAACTTTCCTCCGTCTACCGCATAGACAGTGTTTGAGTTGAAATCAATTTCATATACGACATTCTTATCGTCGCTCAAACGGAAAGACTTAACTTCCTTTCCTGTATTTTGGTCAACAACAACCAACTGAACCAACTCGTCACCGTTCACCTTCTCAGAAGTCATGAAGATAGACAAGTCGTCAGTAGCTCTAGCAGCCTTTTTCGCCTTCTCGTTGTCCTTCATCTTGTGGCGCAAGTTCTTCTGAGCCTCCCAAGCACGTCCATGTTGATCAGCCTCGGCTGCGGAGCAGAATAATCCAGACTCAGCCACCACCTGGCCATTCCCGTCTGTGGCAGTGACCTTAACGCTCTTGATTCCGTTGTAGATAGATGCGGCAAGCAAAGCAGCGTTAGCGCCACGGCCAGTCTTCAACTGAGGGAACACCTTCTGAGCGATCACGCTCTTATCCTTACCGATCATAACATACTCTTTAGCGCCATAGATGAAGTATCCGTTTTCAGACACCTTAAGACCAGAGATCGTGGAAGGGTCATCCACCTTGGTGACAACAGCAGGCAACTTCGCGTCAGCGTCCGGATCGATCACATATACCTTCTTTCCGCTCAATGCGACGATCTTGCCGGTAGCATCGTCATATGCGACACGATCTGTAGGAGATAGATCCAACTTGAACTTACGCTTGTTGGTCTCCTTGTCGTAAACCAACAGACGGTTGTTCGTCATGATGGAATAAGTGCTCTTGTATTGTTTCTCGACCTGAGGAGACTTGCTCTCATCAACACCATCGAGTTCGATTGGCTTTTTCCAAACCTTCTCACCAGTTGACTTGTTGACCATTTGGATCTTGTTACCGTAGCAGATGCGGATACCCTCATTCGTCACCTCGGCGCTCTTATAGAATGGCGCGGAGAAACTTTTCTTCCACTTCTTGTTACCAGCCTTGATGTCGATGATGTTCACCTCCGCATCCGAAGCGATGATCGCCTGCGTGTTGTCGATTTGAATAAGTTCCGCGAATGGTGCGGAAAGTTTCATAGGCTGAGCCCACACATCCTTACCCGTCTTAGCGTCCACCAAATGGATTTTCTTCAAGCCACTTTCGATGGAGAAGATATATTTGCTTGAATTATCAATCAAATAAACTTCCGGCTTGGATTGGTTTTCCCACTTCTTGTTACCCGTTTTCGCATCGATCAGATATAGGAACTGGTCGAAACCGTAGATAACATTTCCGTCAGCGGAGAGACCTGGTCTACACTGAACCATCGCCATGTCTAGAAGCAAGTTAGCCGCGATTGCCTTCTTTGGCTTAGGCAACGCAAACTTCCAAAGCACCTTGTTCGTCGCGATATCAATCGCATGGAGTGACACGTTCTTATCTGTGCCATCTATGCGGACAAGTGCGATATTCAGTTCAGGGATAACATCGCTTGCCTGAATCTCACGAACACCTTCGATGATCGTCTCGCCGGTCACAACATCAATCACCCTGTCACCTACGAACACGAAATGCGTCCAGTCAACTTCCTGGTAGATTTGTTTCTCGAACTTGTTCATCATACTCGCCTCGCTACTGTTACCAGTCAACGCAGCGACCTTCGCAGCCTTCTTCAGGTTTTCGTTTCCCTTAGCCTTCTGAATCGTCCATGCGGTCGTACTCTTCTCCGCATCGATTCCAACGAAATTATCACTCATCTCAACGATTGGAGTCTGCGTGAACCCATTGAAGAAAATCCTCTCCGCTTTGCCATTAACAGGCACTTCCCATGCTACAGTCTGCGCATTCGCAAAAGCAGCCAAAGCCAACATTGTGGCAGTAAAAATTCCTCTCATATACATTTTTGATTTGTTAACGAATATAACAAATATATAGTTTTTTTTTAATATCTCATATTTTCTTCCGTTTTAAAATTGAAGCAACCTGTTTTTTTTACGACATACACGATTCCAGAACATACAATATTCTTACCACCAACAATATAAAGCATTTCATACGCTCTTGACAATTCCAATATGCCAAAATGAGTTTTTTCAATTTAACCATTGTGTATTTATAAGATATTCATTAACTTGCGCACGATTTTTCAGTTTAGATTTAGCGACAAAATTCAGTGTTACTTTATCTATCGCTAATACCATAAAGGCACAAGCCATTCGCTTACCAAACTGATAATTGGTTGTATATTGATGCGTTAAGTTATTCCCTATCATTAATTATTTAAACTAAAATGAATTTAAAAAAAACGATCATGTGCCTCATGGTAACACTTGTGGCACAATCTATGGCGGCGAAGGTCGTCACCGTAGAGAATGTCAAGTACGACATCGACGAGAGGAAAATGACCGCCGCTCTCATCAACGGCAGGAATGTGGATCAGGGGATTTACTACATTCCATCATCCATTCAATGCAATAGCGGCACCTACACCGTTACGGAAATCACGTCCAAAGCATTTTACAGAAACCCGAGCATAAAGGAAGTGAACGTGCCGGAAAGTGTAAAATCAATAGAAGACTACGCATTCGGACACTGCGCTCAACTGCAATTCGTTTCCCTTCGTCCGGAATTGGAACACCTTGGAGAAGGGGCATTCTACGGTTGCGCAAACATCGAGAGGGTAATATTTAACAGGAACAGAAATGTAACCATCAAAGATTACACCTTCTATGGTTGCAAGAAACTGAAGTCCATCGAAGGATATACACCGCGCGACACGATTGGAGCCTACGCTTTCGCCAACTGCACAAGTTTGGAAGGAGCCTTTGATCTGTCATATGTAAAAGCATTCGGAGAGAAAGCATTCTACAACTGCACCTCGATCGAAGACATCACATTCTCATTCAACTGCGACTTCGGCACATATGCCTTCTACAACTGCAGAAACATCAAAAACTTGGAAATCAATTCCCCTAAGATTATCCGCAGCAAATGTTTCATGTATTGTCAGTCAGTTCAAAACATCACCATCAAACAATGGGATGACCAAGAGTCAATCATCGGGGACAGTTGTTTCATGAGATGTACAGCCTTGGACACTGTTAAGATCTTGGATTATAGAGGCAAGTTCGGAATCCTCGACCCCGGACTCAACTACGAGGGAGAGCCTATTCCATCAGGGAAAAACGTCTTCAACAACACGAACTCACGTTTCAACATATATGTGAGCCACACGGAAGTGGGAAAATACAAATCAGCTCCGAATTGGAACAAGCAAGCCGACAAAATACACCCATACTACCGTATTATCCTACAGCCAAGATACTACAGAGAAGATTGGTATGAAGGGATGATGGAAGATGGATCCTATGACATAACCACCTTCATCTACGGAGAAGGAAAAGATATCCAATTTGAGCTCAGGAAAACAACCTCCACCATCGTGGATGAAATCAGTTTGGACGGAAGAAACCTGAGAGACAGCGTGGAGAAAAACAACATCACCATATTCACGCTAGAGAACGTGGATAGTGACCATCTCCTAAGATATCTCACCAAAGAGGAAGCAGAGAAAAACTACCTCTCGATAGATGGCATCCTGTACACGATCAACCCAGAGGAGCACACCGCACTCATCAGAGGAAGAAGGATGTTCCAAGGTGGAGGAAATCTTCAGGTGCCTTACAGCATAGAGCACAATGGCGAAACCTATTCCGTAGAGACAATAGAGAGTCTGCTCGGAGAACACCCCAAATCAGGGATAATAACAAAACTCCACATTCCTTTAACAGTCAAAGAAATAGGAGACATCTGTTGTTTCGATTTCGAATACATGGAGAGTCTAGAGTTTGATCTGGAACAGGCAAATTTAGAGAAGATTGGGTATCAGGCATTCGCCTACTGCAGTAGGCTACAAGAAGTCACCTTGCCGAACACCCTCTCTTACATTGGGGAAGAGGCTTTCGCCGGATGTGCCTCTCTGCATGAAATCAAAATCCTCTCCGATCATTGTGAAATTGGGCCAAACGCATTTGGAGACAACGACAGCCTTGTCATTTGGGTACCATATTCCGCTTTGGAGCGATACAAAAAAGCAGAGAATTGGAAGAAATATGCCGATAAATTAATTCCTTTCTATACAATATATGTTGAGCAGCACCAATTCAACGAGGAATACTGGAGATCCTATGTCTACGTCTTGAACAAGTCTTACATTGTTTACGGGAACGAAACGGACATTCCGTTAGCTCTCCATCTCGGGGATTTCGCCTACCAAGTCGTTATGGACGGCAAATACCTACCAGTCTCCGAAGAGCAGAAGAGCATCCATTTGGAAAACATCACAAAGGACCTCCACATCAATGTGACGATGAAGTATATGGAGCAAAAAAACACAGTACATGCCGGCAAATACTACTTCAAAATCGACACAGTTGCTAAAACAGCAGATTTGGTGGGAAGAGAAAAAAACATAGGCAAGATTGTTTTACCCGCTTCCTTCCTATATCAAGGAGAAAGATACACCGTCACCAGTGCCTCATCTGGATTGATGGACATCTCACGATGCAGTAACGTCACATATATCGAATTGCCACGAATGGTCAGCAAATTAGCAGACCAAGTCTGTCTCTCCGATTACTTCCTTCAGGAAATCCGTTTCTCAGAATATTCTCGTCTCGACACCATCGGGGAAAAAGCTTTCTACAGTTGCATCCGACTTGAGAACATCACACTCCCTAGCAGACTCCGATATATCGGGGACGACGCATTCAGAGAATCTGGATTGACAGAGGTGACGCTTCTTTCCGGAATGTGTAACCTTGGAGAGGACGTGTTTGGAGATGTGTCCGACGATTTCAAGATTTACGTACCTGCCAAATACCTGCAACGCTACAAGAACGCTCCTGATTGGGCGAAATACAAGCAATACCTCTATGCGGTCGAAGAAAAAGAATCGGAGGATGGCCAATTGCGGAAATTGTCATTACCTGCAGACGAAGAGATATTCATACTCGATGAAATCGCACAGGAGGAGACCTCTTCCGTGCAATCCGGTCTTGTGAACGTATTTAATCTTTGGGGACAAATCGTCAAAACAAATGTGGAGTCAACCAACTGGTATGAGAATCTACAGGACGGACTTTACATTGTGAACGGACATAAGCACATCATCAAAGAAGGAAAAGTTTTCTACGGAAAATAAACATCAAATAATCTGAATTGTAAGGGAGGACAAACCGTTCGGTCATGTCCTCCCTTCTTTATTCCACTATTTTAGACGCTATCACTATGCGCACTCCTTCTTCACCCGATAGCGGTAAACCAGAGTGGCAAGCAGGAAGTACACGCATATCTGCACGATCAGACCGATGCACTCCGTCCGCAAGTCCGGAATCGTCGCACCCATCGTATTAATCTTCACAAAGCCCTGCAACCCGAAGGTGGACGGGAAGAAGTAGCTGAGCGCCTTCCAATACCAAGGCACAGAAGCCGCTGGCCATGACAAGCCAGAAATGAACAAGAAGACCAACGAGGAGGCCACAATCAGCACATAGGCCGTCTCCTTCTCCTTGATGAAGACGCTGATGGACATTCCGAAGAAGATGCAAGCCGCAAGGTACGGGAGCATGAAGGCGACGATGTTCCATGGGTCGCCCATACGTGGCAGGTTGAACATCCAAGGAATCACCCACAACAAGTATGCACACATGATTCCGTAGAACATCATGTAGCACAACGCCTTCCCGAAGATAATCCTGAACGAGCCGCGTCTATGCCGCAGAATAGGCTCCAGCACATGGTACATCTTCTTGTCATAGATACTACCCGCCAAGGCACAAATACCGATGATCAACGTCTGCTGGATCAGGAGCATCAAGAAGCCAGGTATCAAGAAACTGGCGAAACCGCTCTTGGGGTTAAAGAAAGCGACATCCTCATACTCTATCGGAGTCGTGGAGACCTCTGCCTCCCGTTCGGTGGCATTGCTCATGTCACGCACCTGTATGTCCTTGTTCATCTTCAAGGAGACCTCCGTCACATTGAGGAGGAAGCATTTATAGTAGAGCAGACTGCTCATGTCGGAGTAGAGTTGCACGTACGCATGCTCTTTATGCGCCAAGGCTTTGGAGAAGTCTCGGGGGAAAACCAATATGCCGAACGCCTCGCGCCTACGTAACGCCTCCTGCGCCTCCTGCATGTTGGCGCACAGACCCACCACTTCGATATCCGGCGTGGCGTCACACATGCGGCGGAACTCACGCGTCTCAGGAGAATTGCACTGGTCCACCACCACCATCTTGGCCTCACGAGCCACCTCATGGCTATAGATTAAGCTATAAACAACAGGATAGAGTAAAGGAGCCGCGAGGAAAAGCATCAATATGGCCGCATCATGGATGACAAGGGAAAACTCGTCCCTCCAGACGACGAATATATCCGCCAATCCCTCCTTCACCTGTTTCCAAAACATATGAATTATCTTCATCTTAACTACTCTTTGATAGGTTCTATAAAACGACTCATTCAACCCACATGCGCTTACGGTTTATACGTATCCGTCCGATAAACATTACGCAACCTGCGGGAAAGCAAGATGGGCAGGAACAAGTATATCAGCATAGCGATATACGAGGACCACACATAATAGCATGGATAGCCGTTCAATCCATTATTCGCATACAAGAGGAAATAATGTCGGAGCGGGAAGACATTGGCCCATGTCTGAAGCAGACTAGGCATCTCCCCCACAGGGAACGTAAAGCCACTGATCGAGAAGGATAACATCGTGATGAAGGCCGAAAGGCTCAACGATATGCTCATGATCGGAACCAACGAATAGAGGAACACGCCCAACGCTTGGGAAGCCAGAACCAATAGATAGCTATTGAGCAACATGTTCGGCAATCCGTTGTTGCATGGGAAGCCCATGTAGCGGTAGAGGACAACGTCATAGAGCGTCGCCATCAACATGAAGGTCAACGTGTACGGCAGGAGTTTGCCCACCAGCACAGAAATTATGTCATCATCCACCGCATCCAACAATTTCCGCGACCGCATCGTCTTCACCTCCACGCCAAACGCATAGACGGTCAGCAAGACAATCATCACACTCAGGAGGCCTGGCAACAGCACATTGCACAGATACACGGCATAGTTGAGTTGCGGATTGCCCAACGGATGCGTGTCCACCACGATCGGCTGCAGCTCTATCATCGCCTGCTCCATCGTCTGTCCCTTCGCGAGCCTCAACTCCCGCCCCACGGCAGCGGAGCCCAGAATAGAGATTGTCTTCATGTCGCGGAAGAGCATGGAGCCCGCCACGATGAAAGCGTTGTTCGTATAGAAAGAGACCCGTGGTTGTTTGAAAGAGAGCAATTCCTGCTCAAACCCTTCTGGCACATAATAGATGCCATAGACCGTCCCTTTCTGCATCAACTTTCTCGCCTCGCTGAAGTCTTTCGCATGGACGACGACACGCGTCTGTTTGAAGGCATCCAATTGGCGCACAAGACGGCGGGAGGTGGAAGATTGATCCATGTCGACCACAGCCGTCGGCAGATCCTGAGGCAATCCGTCCCGCATCAACGAAAGGAAGAAGAGCAGAAAGAAGATTGGCAGGATAACCATGGCGACAATATACACCTTACGGGAGAATATAGTTCTCCACTCCCGCACCATGACCATCCAAATCTTATTTGACGCTAACTTATTGTTCATCGTTTCACGATAACTGACATACCAGAAACCAATCCATCGACCTTTTCAACAGGGACAGCGCGGATTTCAAATGTTTTGGAATCGAACTCGCCCGCCACCTTCGTAGCCTTCCAAGCGGCGAAAGAACCCATATCCTTCACATAATTGACCCTCAAGGAGATCTCCTTATCGTCCAATGCGGGGATGAAAGCCTTGAACTCCGTCCCTTCAGAGAACTGAGCCATATCCTTTTCCCTCAGGTTGAAAGTCACCCAAACATCCGCTGTATCGATTACATTCATGATAGGCGCACCCGAGCCGACCAACTCACCTCGCTGAGGGAATATCTCACTGATTTTACCAGAGATCGGAGAGGTCAACATCGTCTCCTCCACATAAGAGCGGACCTCAGCGACAGCACCCTTCGCACGACTCAACTGCGCCAAAGCGGCATCCTTATCCTCTTGGTCCGCACCACGCAGAGCCATATCGTACTGTGACTTGGCGGCCTGTTCCGTCGCCAACATCGCCTTGTAGTTTGCCTCGGCCTCGTCACGTTTCTGGGCAGGGACCACCTCCTTCTCATAGAGTGCCTGCACACGGTCGAATGACTTCTTAGCGACATCCAGGCCCGCCTGCGCTTTCTGCCACAGCTCATAAGCGGCTTTGATCTGTTCTTCACTCGCACCACGCAACGCTTTTTGTTTCACTGCGGAAGCCGCCTTCTCGGCCGCACGGGCTTGGGAAAGCTTCGCCTCAATCTCAGGGCTATTCAGCAACACAAGCGTATCACCCTCCGAAACATACTGGCCCTCTTTCACGAGGAACTTCTCTATTCTCGCAGGTATCTTGCCCGATATGCGCAACTCGGTAAACTCGACCTCACCTTGAATGATGTCCTTCTCTGGTTCCATCATGAAGATACCGATCAGGGAGACAATAGCCACGATGGCCAACAACACGACAAATGCGATCAGCATATTGACGTCCTTCTCTGACTTATTCAAACTATTCATATCATTATACTTTTTTTAATTCCTAACCCAATAAATTTCTCACTTTCCGATCTTTCCGACAGCCTTTTGATAATTAAGCTCGCTCATCTTCGCCTCTATCTCCGCATCGATCTTATCGGAATGGGCCGCTAGCCAAGCCGTCTGTGCCGCCAACAGATTAGAAGCAGGTATAACCCCCTCCTTGAATCCTAGCGTGGCATAACGTAAGTTCTCCTCCGCATGCTCCAGGTTTCTCTTCGCCACCTCCCACTTGCGGATAGCCTCCGACTGTTTGAAAGAGGATTGACTAACCTGCAGTTCTATCTTCTCCTTCGCCTCGTCCTCCTTGTATTGAGCGATGTTCGCCTCGCACTTAGCAGCCTTCATCGTATAGATACTTTCGCCCCAGTGCAACAACGGGACATTCACCATCACGCCAACATGCCAATCAAAACCGAACTCCTTCTCGAAGCCATGCTTCGTCGAAGGATTGGTTCCCGCATACGAGCCGAACAACGCCACATTAGGCATCAAAGCGGCACGCTCCACCTTCACTTTCTGGTCATATATCTCTTTCGCAATCTCCAAGCTCTTCACCTCATTACGGTTCTTATAGACCTCGTTGATATCGTAAAACTCAGGATCCGCGATGGCGATCTCGTCCTGCGTCTCGTCCACCAGAGCGTACTCCTCTTCCAACGGCAATCCACAATATTGAGCCAGTAACATCTTAGAGAGGCGGATGCCATTGTCCACCTTGAAAAGCGTCATCTCCGCCTCATTCTTCTTCACATCGATAGACAGTTGATCCGCCTTCGTGGCCACGCCAGACTCGATCAGGGCATCGACATCCAACCGCATCTTCTCCAGCAATGTCACCAAAGCCTCAACCGCTTTCCGCTTGTTATTGAGCGATATGATCTGCCAGTAAGCCGCATCCACCTCAAGGATAACATCCTCATTCAGCGTCCGTAGCTTGCTTTGTGCGAGCTCCTTTTTAAGTTCTGTGATTTTATTGTAAGCAATAATCTTACCACCCATGAAGAGAGGTTGTGTCAGATTGAGGGAGGCCAAGAAGACGTTACGGGTATCAAACTCAAGCTCCTCCTTCGGAATGATGGTATACTCTTTCCACTGTAGTTTCTCAGGGTTTTTCCTTGGGTCAAAGGGCTTCCCTTGTTCGTCTAGAGGAGCGATCGATCCGTTGTACAACGCCCACTTATTATTCAATTGGCGGCTGGCGAAAGTTCCGTCAGACTGAAGGGTCGGCAATTCGAAGCCGAAACTACCATTCAACAATGTACCAATAGGGAGGTACATATCTTGGGAGACCAACGAGAGCTGGTCGCCATTACGCACATATGCTCCCCGCAGACTCAAATCCGGGAAATACTTCGTCCGCGCAGCCTTGCGCTCATAGGTCGCCTTTTCGACCTCCTCACGGGCGATCTTCTGCCCCTTATTATTCCGCAACGCCAACTCACGGCACTCATCCAACGTGTAGACCTTCTGCTGAGACCACACGATGGAGGCGGCCAGGCACAACATTGCCACAAGCAATAATCTCTTTTTCATATCGATAGTTTATTTATTTTTTCACTTTCAGCTTGCTCGACCTCACGCAAATTGCGGAATACACGGCCCAACATTTCGATAGCGGTCTTCACATCCGCCTCGCTCATGCCCTTGAAACACGTTTTCATCGCGTTCAACGTGGCATCCTTGACAATCTTATGGCAGGCAAGTCCCTTCTCCGTCAACCGGATACGATTCGATCGTCTGTCAGAATCCCTCATCTCGCGTGTCACCAAGTCTTGCTTCTCCATGTTATGGATAAGGCGGGTCACACTCGGACGATCCCTGAACGTAGCCTCCGCCAACGCATTTTGTGTAGGGCTCTCCCCACCCATCCTAAGCCATAGGCACATCAGAATCGACCACTGTTCGGGCGTGATATCCAGACCCGACTTCTTGAAACTGCGAGACAAATTACGATTGATAGCATTCGACACCTTACCGCTTATCACGGCAAAGGCCAACTCTATGTCCTGAATGAACTCTTCCATTTCCTTATAAATTAACACCACAAATATAGTTGTTTAAACAACAACTTAATATTAACGAATCTTAAAAATGTTGCATAGACAATAAAAATTCGCATTAGATAATAAAAAGAAAAAAATAGGCAAAAATCAAAGAACAGATGCGGAAAGTGCGGTCAAATGCGAAAAAAGGTGCGGAAAAACTTTTTTATACGGTGGGAATGCAGTATATTGAAGACAAGAAAGTTGCGAAATCCAAAGGATGGCAAAATTAAAAGTTTACGGAAGAGTCCGTGACCGCATTGTTCTTGGGATAGCGAATGGTTACTTGACATTGCATCCCAACACCTCGTTAGACGAATTGAACGAAGCGTTTCCGAACAAACTGAATTCACTTCTCAAGGAAGGGAATATATTCAGGAATGCGGGAGAGACAAATGGTATGGTCTCATGCGGCAAAAAGCCTAGCCAAGGCATAATCAACTTGGCGAATGGCAAGCGAATTGAAATGGTTGTACAATGGACGGATGAGGACTACTCCGAGTTAAAGGAGTGGGTGCGAAAAGACGGCATTGAAGTGGAAGAACCTCAGAAGGACATGAAAATTCCGAAAGAAGGGTATTGGATCGAACGATTGGAATCATTCTCTACAGAGACAGGGAAAGAGGAGAAACGCAGGAACAGAGATCTGACGAACAATCAAAGGCACATGATGTACCTTCTTTTGACGCTGCTGCTCTTATTCTCTATTCTATTATTCTCGAGAGGGAACACAAACGACGCAGACGACATTATCCGATACAGGAATCTGCATCAAACAGAGCGAACTATAGACCTACATCAGCTCGCCATAGAACAAAAGAGAAAAGAGAAGGAAAAAGAGACTCAGGACTTCTATCATGACGAGGAAGTCAGACTTGCGAGAGAGTTTGCGGAGAACACCAAAGTGGCATTCGACGCATTGGCGAAACAATAAAATGTTTCAATGGTCTCCACGACACAGGTCGCCTACATTTGGAGTATAACCATGTATGTGAAATACACGTTTGAAGATTCGTCCAGCGAACTGGACGAATCTTTTTTTTCGAGGGGAAAACGCAAGCCAGGCTCTTCCCTGACTCAAAAAACCATTTCACTTTTACATCATGAAATATTTAGCTATATTTGTGAGCACATAAATCCAAAGAGACATGAAAAAGACACTCATACTTAGCGTGGCACTTTTCGGAATGATACTATCCGGATGTAAAAGCACCTATGAGAAATACTCTAACGAGGAATTCTCCATCGAATATCCAAGGAAATGGGACAAGGAGATCGACAGATATCCCGTGATGCCATTCGTCACTTTCAGCGAATACCAAACAGCAATGGTCAGCACCAAAGTGATGGATAGTGTCACCGTCGAAGAATTTGCGAAAATGCGCATCAAAGCGTTTTCGGAAGAACAAATCGGATTCAAGCTGATAGACCTGTCCATGAAAAACGATTACGCCCTTATCCGCTACTCGAACGAGGACGAGGACGATCCGACCTTCCATTTGGAGACGCTGATGAAGATCGGGAAGAGAGGGAATAAGCTATACGGCGTCACATGCGCATACGAAACCAATGAGCAAAAGGACACGGTGGAACATATCATCAACTCCTTCCAACTGAAGTAAACCACCGCACACCTACAATACCGACGTAGGTGATCGTACCATTCAACAAAAGCAATTCATAGCCCATATCATAACCATATCGGGCATGAAGCGCTTTTGAGATGGCGAAAGAGAGTACGGGGGAAAGCACCGCAACCACAGCGATCCACCCTGAATCAAACGCCCCACGACTCTTATGGAAAACACAATAGGCGAACATACCTAACAATGGTCCATACAGATAGGACACCAACTGATATATCACATCGATGGCATGGTCACTTCTCACATAATCCAGGAGGATGACCGCCAAGCACACAGCCGCAGCGACACTCAAATGGACCCGATGGCGGAACCTCGGCGAGACACTCTCCGCATCCCTCTCCATGATATCTGCAAGAAATGAGGTGGTCATGGCGGCCATAGCGGAATCAACGCTCGAGAACGAGGAGGCCAACATACCGACTGAGAAACATACCAGCACCACCGCACCCGCCTCCTTTACGAAATAGGGAAGAAGAGCGTCACCCGTCGCCGGCAAGGCATCCACCCCATAATAGAGCGCCACCAACAATCCCAGCATCAAAAAGAGCAGATTCACAGGAACAAAAAGAACCCCATAAGAGAGCATGTTGCGCTGCGCCTCCTTCAAGGAACGGCATGACAGGTTCTTTTGGATCATATCTTGGTCCAAGCCTGTCATCACGATGACCACGAACGCACCACTCACAAAATGTTTCCAGAAATAGGCCCGTTCGCTCCACTCGTCAAAAAAGAAGACTCTGGACAGGTCTGAGGATGCGACAAGACGCATGCCCTCCCACAGATTCACATCCAAGAGAGACAACACCTTGTAGAGAAGGAGCAACAACGAAAGGACCATAAGAACGGTTTGCAAAAGATCGGTCCACACAATAGAGCGGATACCGCCCCTATAGGTGTAAAGGTAAACGAACAAGACGCACAGCATGGCAAAGAGAGGGAAAGGCACAAGGCTGACATCCGCCACCCGATACAAGACGAAAGCCGCCACGTAGAACTTCACAGCGGCACCCATCAACTTATTCAGCAAGAAAAAGCAAGCGCCACTTTTCCTGCCGACGGAACCTAAGCGAGAGGCCAGGAAAGCATAGATGGAGACATTGCCTGAATTATAATAGATCGGCAACAAGAGATAGGCAACGACGACATATCCGACGACAAAGCCCAGCACCATCTGCATATAGGAGAAGGCGGAGGAAGGCACCCAACCCGGAACCGAAACGAATGAGACCCCCGAAACGGAAGCGCCCACCATGCCAATAGAGACCGCCCACCAAGGAGAGTGCCGATTCCCCAAGAAGAAATCGGCACCACTATCATTTTTGCCCGTACGTCTGGAGACATACGCAAGCAAACAAAAATACAATATGAAAACTGCGGCAAGCATTAAGACTCGCCCTTCTTATCCTGCGAATCGGAAGGTTTATTCCCATTGCGCTTCTTCTGCTCTTCCGCCATCTGCTTCTGAGCCTCCTCCATCTGAGCTTGGAAATCAGCCATCTTCTTCCTCAGCGAACCGAACAATCCCCCACCCGACGACGCATTATCGTTCGAGATGTCGTTGATGGCGCCAATCACATCACCGCCAACCGATTTTCTCAGGCGATCAGACTTGTCCTTCTGTTGCTTCAACTCAGATCTCTTTTTACGATGCTCCTCAATATCCGCCAATAGTTTCTCCTCATTGATAGACTTGCGGATGGCATACGTCTGAATCACCGTGATAAGCAAAGAGAGAAAATAGTAATAACACAATCCCGAAGCGATTTTATTAAACCAGAAGAAGAAGTAGATTGGCATACCGTACATCATATACTTCATGAACTTCATCTGATCCATCTGCGCCGAATTACTGTTCATCTGCATGTTATACTTCGTGTATACCACGTTCACGATTGTCATCAGCAAGCAGAAGAGGCTGATATGGTCACCGATCAAAGGAAGGTCTGTGTTCCATGAAATGATGGCATCATAGGAAGAGAGATCATCCGCCCACAAGAACGGCACATGCCTCAGCTCTATGGCTACCGGTATGAAGAAGTACACAGCCGTCAAGAACGGGAAGGAGAGCAACATAGGCAAGCAACCGCCCGCCGGGTTCACACCCGCATCCTTGTAGAAATCCTGAGTCCTCTGTTGACGTTCCATCGGAGACTCGGAGGCATACTTCTCATTGAGGGCATCCAACTGAGGTTTCAAAACACGCATCTTGGAGGATGACAAGTAAGATTTATACGTCAACGGCGTAAGGATCAACTTCACCGAAAGAGTAAGCAAAAGGATTACAAGACCATAATTGCTGAAGATAGAGCCGAAGAAATCGAACAACGGGATGATGATGAATTGGTTCACCCAACGAATCAAGGAGAAACCGAGCGTCAAGAGGCGGTTCAGGTTCAACTTCTCGTCTCCGCTCGTACCCTCATTGAACGACTTCAAGAGCTTGTAGCTATTCGGACCAAAGAAGAAACGGAAGTTCGCTTTCCCCTCCTCAAAAGGAACGGAGGCCTGCATTTCATACTTTTTCAAGTATAAAGAGTCCGTCAGTGCGGTAGACTTCAGGTGAGCATTCCCCATTCTCGCATTATCCACGATGAAGATGCTGGAGAAATATTGGTCCTTAAAAGCCACCCAACGCAATTTCTTCTCGACATCGAGTTCGTCATTGCCGTGTTCGCTCAAATAGTCACGATCACCATCCTCGTCGTAATAGTACATCTGCGCATAACGGTCCTCGAACTCACGTCCGACCTCCTGTTGCGGGATGCGCAACGACCAAGACGCACGGAGATCCTTCATGGAAGGGTCAAGCATCGCGGCCTTATTTTGCGCCTCAACACTAAATTGAAGCATATAACTGTTCTTCGGCAAGACATAAGAGAAGAGCAACGTTCCGCCGTTCTGCGTAGGCAAAGAGAATACGATGGAAGAGTCACTCTTTGAAGCGACCCCGAAATTCAATTCAGAGGTTGTCAACGTACGTTTACTCAAAGTGTTCAGTTCGAAGCCGAAATCACCATCTTGCGGGCGGAACAACGTCAACGATTGTTTATTCCTATCGAGATAATCCTTCAGGACGACACTGGAGACACGCGCACCACGGGTAGAGAAATCCACCTTCACCTTATCGTTCTCCAACGAGACGGTGGTCTCCTCACCCATCGCGCCAGAAGCGAACTCTCCATAAACGAGGGAAGCCTTGGCCATCTTCGCGGAGTCACCCTCCACGCCTTGGAATATAGAATTCGAGGTTGCCGTCTCTTTCTCGAGCAACTCCTTCTCCTTCATTTTCTGAACCTGTGCGATTGAATCCTGGTAGCGATTGCGGGCTTCTATCTGCTCTGGAGTGGGTCTATTCCAGATACTATAACCAACGAATACAGCAATAATCAGCAAAAAACCCGTAATAGTATTCTTATCCATACTTTTCTAAAAAAACAATTATAATTTAATAATCAAACGATTAAGCGTCACACATTCCAATGCCCCCAAATCAGGGAATTCAGCGAAATAAATGTTTTGCAAAGGTAAAAAAAAAATGTAAATTTGCGGTATTATGAATTTGATACAATTATTCAGAAGCATCAAACCGTTTGTGATGCCCTATAAGTGGCTAGTATTGGCGACATTACTACTCACACTTGTGGGGTCATTTATGGCGCAGGTCAATGCGATTGTCCTCGACTGGACAGTGGATTCCATCAACGCGCACATCCAAGCAGGAGGGAAATGGGGGAAACAAGCCATTGAGATTGTCTCCTTCATCGCCATAGTCCTTTTGGGCAAAGAGGCGCTTTCCGCCATCATCACATTCGCCCAAAGGTATTTCGGCGAAAAGATGAGAATACTTGTATCCAAAGATTTGGCGCAATCCGTCATCGAGAAGGTGCTCACCTTCCGGATCGCGTTCTTCTCGGCGAACGACAACGAGGCGGGCAAACTGCAGACCCGCATCGACCAAGGCGTGAGCAGTTTGTCCAGAACGGTGCAAAACTTCTTCATCGACCTATTGCCGCTCTTCACAAGCGCCATCTTGGCCTTAATCCTCATGTTCAAGGCGAATGTTTGGGTCGGACTCACAGCGCTGTGCATCGTACCTATATACTTCTTCATCACCTATCGCCAAGCGAAGCGTCTGAAGGGGTGGAGACGAGACATGCGTCACTTCCGCGAGTTGAAGAGCCATGGTATCATGAACATCATCGAATCCATCAACGTCATCAAGTCCTTCAACAGGGAAAGGATCGAAGGCGACAAACAGCTCGAAATCCAGAACCAGGTGACGAACAACCAGATGGAAACCCGCAAAGTGAGCTTCTATTTCGACGGACTGAAGAGTTTCATGCAACAGATCGGCACCGTGCTCATCATCATCCTCACCGCCTATCTGGTCTTGGACGACTATCCGGGCATGAGCATCGGTAAGATCATGTACCATGTCATGCTATTCAACAACGTGGCAGCTCCGATCAACCAGCTGCAACGCATCTTCGACGACATGAACGATGCGCTCATCTATGCGGAGGGCTTCTTCGGCATCCTGGATTCCGACCACGAGATCGAGCCGACAGGCACCTACAAACCAGAGAAAGTACATGGTAATTTTGAGATATCAGGGGTAGACTTCACCTACCCGAACGGCACGAAGGCGCTGCACAACATCAACATGAAGATCGACAGCGGAAAGATAACCGCTTTCGTCGGATTGTCCGGTGCGGGAAAGAGCACGATCGTCAACCTTCTCGACAAGTTCTACGAACCAGACTGCGGAAGCATCAAATTGGATGGCGTGGACCTAAAGGAGTACGACACGAAATTCCTGCGCGACAACATCGGCCTGGTATTGCAGAAGAACCACATCTTCGACGGGACCATCACCGAGAACATCATGTACGGCAATCCGAACGCCAGCATGGAGGAGGTCTATGACGCCGCGAAGAAAGCCTATCTTTACGACCAAGTGATGGCACTGCCTGACCGTTTCGACAGCAAGGCGACCCTCCTCTCCGGAGGTCAACAACAGCGCATCGCCATCGCCCGCATGTTCCTGAAGAACCCGCCGATCATCTTCCTCGATGAGCCGACAGCCAGTCTGGACGCCATCGCGACAGAACAGATCAAGAACAGCATCGATGCCATCAAAAAGAACCGAACGGTCATCATCATATCCCACAGCATCTCGCAGATCATCGATAGCGACACGATATATGCGCTACAGAACGGGCGCGTGGAGCAAGGTGGTGACCCAGACGATGTATATAAGCAAGGAGGAATTTACAAAGATATCGTGGACGCCTCCGCACGTAGCCTGAACATCGAAAAAATAGCCAAAGCAATCGATGGGAATACAAATAAGGACATATAAATGAAACACTATGCTAGAGACTAGGGAACTAAGAATCGGAAATATCATTTACCTGAATGGTAAAAAAAGCGTGGTAGGTTCGGATGAAATCGCCTTCATAGGGAAATGCCACCTCTTAGGCATAAACTGCGAAACAACACCAATTAAAATCACAGAAGAGACACTTAAGGGTATAGGCTTTGAATTCGAATTTGAGAACATGACTAATAGGGTCTACGCTAAAGAGGGTATCAAACTGCTATTCCACCCGACAGAGGGCATCGCTCTCTACTCTCACGGCAATAAAATAGGGAAAAACTTTTTTTACATTCACCAACTGCAGAACCTCTGGTTCTGCCTATTGGGAAAAGAGCTGACCAATCTTCTATAAAACGAAAAACAATACACATATGCAAGAAAAAAAAGGTAAAAAGAGTGTGGAAGCCGCAAGCGGAAACGCCACACATGAAAATGAACAAAATGAAGAGGTTGTGTATTCTTACAAACACCCACACCCTTCCGTAACAACAGACTGCGTGATTTTCTGCTTTGACAAAAAAGACTTGAATGTTCTATTGATTAAACGGGGTATAGAACCATTCAAAGACACATGGGCATTTCCTGGAGGATTCTTAAGGATGAACGAATCCGCTGAGGAATGCGCACTTAGGGAACTCAAAGAAGAGACGAGCCTGACACCCGGGTACATCGAGCAATTCCACACCTTCACGGAGGTGGATAGAGACCCGAGGGAACGTGTGATCTCCATCGCCTATTTCGCCCTGATAAAGAAATCGGACGTGGAAGGTGGCGACGATGCATCCGAAGCGCAATGGTTTAAGGTGAAAGACCTTCCTCCATTGGCCTTCGACCATGACTACATCTTCAAGAAAGCCCTAACCGCCCTGAAACAGAAGATCCACTTCGAACCAATCGGATTCGACCTCCTGGAGGAAGAGTTCTCCATCCCAGAGCTCCAACGCCTCTACGAAGCAATCCTGAACGCCCACTTCGACCGCAGAAACTTCCAAAAGAAACTGCTCCAATTGGGCATCCTCGAAGAGTCGAAACACAACGTGAAGAGGAAAGCAAACGCAAAGGGAAGATCCAAAAACAAAAAATGGAGATTCATCCTGAAGAAGTATGAGGAGATGAAGACCAATCATCAATTCCGCCTCGAGTTCTAATCATGTAGTTTTTGCTCTCCACGGGGTACGACAAACGGCAAACAGATGGTTTTTTCAATAATACAAATTTCAATTTGTTGATTCTGAACATACTATTAAAAATAAAAAACTAACTTTGCAAAAAATAGTAACTCAAAGACAAAAAAATGAAATGTAAATTATTACTCGCAGCCTTATTGGTTGGCACTTCCGCTTTCGCAGGCACAAGAGCTGACATTGTAAATGCACCATGCACCACAATTGACGCCATGATGGCTATCGTATTGAGGCAACAGCAGAAACCATTCGCCGTAGGTGCGAGCGGAAACGACGCTTTCGACAACCCCGGTTTGGTTAGTTTCGCCTATAGGCAATTAGGTCTTGACATTCCTGCTGACCTAACCGCTATCGGCACCCAAGGAAAGAAGATCACCACCCCTAAAAAAATGAGAAGGGGCGACATCGCATTCTTCTGCAATTCCTTGAACCCGAAGGAGATTTACCACCTTGGCATCGTACAACACATCAATGAGGATGGTACATTCAACTTCGTATGCGTATTCCCAGACAGAGGCGTCATCATCGCCAGCAGCACTGATCCTGGATTCAACGGCAACTTCATGTATGCGACCCGCATCACATCTGACGAACAAATCAAGGAGATTCGCGCTAACTACCAAAAGGACCTGGCAGCCATCGAGAGAGCAAAAGCTGACCTGGAAAAAGCGAAACAGGCCGTCATCACCGCTGAGAACAGAGTGCACGACTTGGAAAATGAATTTGCTAAAAACAACACCGCTCCGCTAATCATGAAATAAGCAGTTCGGTGTATAAACAAAAAGAGGGATCCTTTTCGGATTCCTCTTTTTTTATGCTTTGCCGTATCAATAACAACGGGTTACTTCCCATGCTTCGCAGCCCTTGCGATGAAATGGAGACGATTCAACACATTCACTTCGCTCACTCCTCCATCGAAATCCAAGAACAGCAGGTTCATGTCCGGATAGATATCCTTCACCTTCTTTTCTATTCCCTTGGAAATAATATGGTTGGCGATACATCCGAAAGGCTGTAAACTAATGGCCGCATTGATGCCATGCTCTGCGAATGACGCAAACTCGGCAGGTATCAACCATCCTTCGCCAAATTGGGCGGCAAGATTAGTGATCTTCTCCGCACGCTTAGCCTCGTCATGGATATTCACGCTCTTCTCATAATAGCGGAAAGCGGAAGCCGCCTTGTCTATCTTCTTCGCCACATGGTTCACGTACTTCTCTCCGAGGTTGGAAAGGAACTTGGAGACGAACTTGCGCTTACGCTCCAAATAGTTCTCCTCGTTAAACTTAGCGTTCGGGAAGTACTGGACAAAGAATTCATTCAGGGAAGGAATCACAGGTTCGATGCCCTCTTGCACCAACCAATCCACCACATGCTGATGTCCGAAGGAATTATACTTGATAAAGATCTCTCCCACGATGCCAATACGAGGCACATCCTTCGTCTCCGTTATCTCATCAAATTTCTTCGCGGCCTCAGAAAGGTAGCTTACCATCAACTTAGACTTCTTCTGGCGAACAGCATCCACACCCAAGGCGAGGTACTTATCCAAAATCTTACGAGCCGCTCCCTTTTCCTTTTCCCTGACCACAGCCGAATAATACATTTTCGACATCGCATCCGAGAAATAGAGAAGGTAAAGGGTTATCTTAATAATTTTCTTCACATTCGGCGTAAAGCCAGACTGCTCGTTAATCGTATCCATGATGGAGACTGAGATGACCGGTATGTTCCCATAGCCAGCCGCAAGGAGCGCTTTCTTGATGAGGGCGATATAGTTCGTCGCACGACATTGTCCGCCCGTTTGGGTAATAGCGAAAACGATATTATTCAAATCATATTGGCCAGACTCCAAAGCCCGTATGCAGTCTCCGACCACCAAAGTGGCAGGATAACAGATCTCATTGTTCGCATACTTCAAGCCATATTGGACTGAAGCCGCATCACTCGGTGGCATATTCTCGAACTCATACCCCATCAATTTAAACAATGGAGGGATAAATGGAGAGTGGAAATCCGAGAAGAAAGGGACAAGGATCTTCTTTCCCACATCCTTCTTCAGGAACTCAGGGGTGCTTTGGAACGAATGAGTCACCAACTCCGTCTCTTCATTCTTATATTTCAACGACTCGATCAAGGAGCGGATACGGAGGCGGAGAGAGCCCGCATTGTTCACGTCATCCACCTTCAGGAGGGTGACATTCTTTCCGTAGCGCTTCATCATATCGATCACCTCATCCACGATGAATGCGTCCGGTCCGCAACCGAAGGAAGTCAGCTGGACATAATGGACATTCTCGTTCGTCTGTGCGACCCACTTCGCCACCTTCATGATTCGGTTCATATAAGACCATTGCGGAATGATATGTGAATCCTTCATGTCCGTGTCAAGGCCACGGACCAAATCCTCCGTAACGACATCCACCCCAAAAGAGGTGATGATTTCAGAGACCTTATGTTGCACCAATGGGTCGTTATGGTATGGCCTGCCGGCGAGAATAATCACCAGACGATTCTCCTCCTTCGCCTTATCCAACAACGACACCGCCTTCTTCTGCACCGTGTCCGCGAAGGTGTCACGCGCCTGCAACGCCTCGGCAAACGCAGCCTCGAACTGTTTCTTATTGAACTTATCCTTCAGGACACTCTTCAAGTAAGAAGAACATGACTTTTTCAGAAGAGTATCGTCCTTGAAGTTGATGACAGGCGAATCGAGCGGTATATTAAACTTAGCCTCCACATTGATGGAACTCTTCAGGACATCAGAATAGCCAGCCACGACAGGGCAGTTGTAGCTATTGTTGGAATTAGGCTCCATCCGCTCATAAATGACGTAAGGATAGAAGATGCGATCCACCTTCTTCTCCGCCAAATCAAAGACATGTCCGTGAAGCAGCTTGGCAGGGAAACAAATATTGTCCGCCATCACCGTGTTCAAACCCTTCTCATAAAGCGAGAAAGTGGAACGTGCGGAAGATTTGACGGCTATGTTACAACGCGTAAAGAGCGTGTACCAGAACGGGAAGTTCTCATACATGTTCAAGGCACGTGGGATACCCATCGTGAAATATGGATTCTCCAGCATACCCTTTTTGTCCTTTTTGAACGCCAACTCGTTTTTATAGAAACTCAGGTTAAAGGCAGTCCTGCCCTTCTCCCCTTTGTTGGTATAAACCCTTTCACACTTATTACCTGAATAATAGACCTTTCCATTGGCGAAGACATTCTTCAGGATCTGACAATTGTTCTCACATCCGACACAACGGAGAGGCTCGGATGTATACTCCTTCAAGTCAACCAATTGGTCAAGAGCCATAGGCGTAGCCTCAGCACCGATCCGTTTCTTAGAGAAGAGTGCGGCACCATATGCGCCCATCAATTCAGGGTAATTGGAGACGATGACCTCCTTATCCACGGACAACTCGAAGGCGCGCACCACCGCCAGGTTCCTCATCGTACCACCCTGCAGCACAATATGGTCACCCAAGTCCTTCGTGTCCTTCAGCTTCAACACCTTATAGAGGCAGTTCTTGATCACCGAATAAGCAAGCCCCGCGGAGATATCGTCCAACGGGGAGCCCTCACGCAAGCACTGCTTCACCTTAGAGTTCATAAAGACAGTGCAACGTGTTCCCAGGTCACAAGGGTGTTGGCTTTCGCAAGCCCTACGGACAAAATCGGAGATCGGGCATTTCAACGATTGAGCGAAGCTGTCGATGAAAGAGCCACAACCAGATGAGCACGCCTCGTTGATCTCCAAACGATTGATTGCGCCCTTTTCGACGAAGATCGCCTTCATGTCCTGTCCACCGATATCCAAAATAAAAGAAACCTTAGGGTTCAATTTATAGGCGGCCGTATAGTGGGCGATGGTCTCGACCATACCGAAGTTCAAGCCGAAAGCTGTTTTGATCAACTCCTCGCCATAACCCGTAGAGCAGCTACCCACCACCTTGAGGTCACGGCCACATTGTTTCGCCTCCTCCAACAATATGGAAAGGCCCTCCTTCACAGTCTCCAACGGTCTACCGCCATTCTTTTTATAGAAAGTGAAGAAGATACGTTCCTGCTCATCCATCGCCACCACCTTTGTGGTCGTGGAGCCAGAGTCGATACCAATATAGCAATTATCGGAGGCAAGATCAGACATTGCCACCTTTTCGATTTTATTCTTTTCCTTGCTCCGTTTCCAATCTTCGAAAGCCTCTTTGCTTGCGAACAACGGAGAGAGAGACGAACTCGACACGCCCACACTTTTACTTTTCGTTTGGAACAGGGCGATGAATTCGCTCAAGTTCTTCACCTCCGCCTGCTCGTTCATGGCGAGGCTGGCGCCCCAAGCAGGCACCACAGAAGCTTGATCCGTAAGGATAATATCATCAGAGGAGAGACCTAGACGCTCCTGCATAATCTTCCGCAAGGCAGGGATATGAGCGAAAGGACCACCGCACAAGAACACCTTAGGCAAGATGTCACAGCCACGGGAAAGGGCGGAGACCACCTGCGTCGCGACCGCATTAAAGATAGAAGCGGCTATATTCTCGCGTTTCACATTCAAAGCGATAAGATTCTGGATATCCGTTTTGGAGAATACACCGCAACGGGAGGCGATCGGATAGACCGAATCGGCATGAAGCGCCATATCGCTCAGTTCGCCGACCTCGACACCCAAAATCACCGCCATCTGATCAATGAAGGCACCTGTACCACCCGCACAGTTACCGTTCATACGGATGTCGGGTTGCATCTTCTTGTTGAAGAAAATCATCTTGCTATCCTCACCTCCGATATCGATTAACGTACGCGTGTCCGGAAATTTCTTCTCTATCACCTGCGTCGCCGCCACCACTTCCTGAATGAAGGGCAATCCGAAACGTTCGGAGAGACCCATACCAGCCGAACCCGTCACCTGAATACGGACTGACACATCCGACAGGCTCTCCTTCAAAGCCGTCAAAGAAGAGAGCAACGTTCCTTGAATATCAGCATGATGCCTTGCGTAATTAGTGTAAACGATTTCACCATTTGCATCCGTAACAACCACCTTCAAGGTGGTGGAACCAGCATCTAAGCCAATGTGATATATGTTATTCAACATAAAATATTCTGATTTGGCGCGAAAGTACGAAAACTTTTCCCTATAAAAAATTAAATACCCGTTCGATTTACTCTTTTCGTCAATAAATAGCTATGCGAACACATCACAATAGACACTTATCATCTATCGGTCAATTCCCTTCCGCATAGGCGATATGAATATCTTATAGGGGAAACGTATAGAGGTGCCCGACGATGAGGGGAAGATTGAGGGAAGAAGCCGATCGCGCCACAATCGTTCTAAGAAAGGTCGCCCCATTTGGTCTAAAATAGGAGAGCAAAAGATTGTTATACGTCAAGAAATAAGTTACAGAGACAAAAAGCCATGAGGAAAAATTTGTCGCGCATGGTAACAAGAACTAAATTTGGGGAATCGTTCAACAAGAACGACCTCTCCAACCTCGGGTAATGGGTTCTTCCGACGAGGAGAGAGAGACATTTAGAACCCGCCTTTTATTTATATAGATTTTATTATATGAAAAAAGTAGGTTTACTCTTTTTTGCGCTCGCTTCTTGCTGCGCTGGTGCGTTTGCAGGTGACGCATACTATTTAATTAAGGACGGAAAGCTCCAAAATGGAGTGACGCTCGATTCTTACGAAGATGACTCTAAAGCAGATGGCAATCTGACCGAGGGAAACGAGTATGCAACCATCGTTCATAACGGCAACTACGAGATGGCATTTGAGACCAGATTGGCAGTCCCTGAAGGTCTTAGACTTAAGACAAAATCCATCATCCTCGAGTACATGTCAGACCCTTTGGATATCAGAATCCCAGAGAACAGCGGATCAGACGAGAAAGTAGCTACTGCCGAGAAACCCGACAAAGCGACCATCATTATCCAATGTCTGTCTAAGGAACACGGTGGTTTCGTCGGTGGCGGCGGACTGGGCGAATCTGTTTTGAAAATCGACGAGAATGGAGACTCAATCATTACATATCCAGCTTCTGACCTCGTGAGCAGAACTTTCATCGACGCCAAGACCCCTGGATGCGAAAAAGACTGGCAAACTTTCAAAGAGTACACCTACCCATTCAACGACAAAGACGTTAGAACAGTCATCATCGGTTACAAGAGAGAGGTTACGGGAGCTTCTTTGTCTAAATTTAAGATCAAGAACTTGTATTTCGAGACAGAGGAAGACACTTATCCAATCTACGGATGTCAATTCGACGGAGACAACATCTTCTCTGATTCGGACAAGTTGGCCAACATCAGTGACGAATTGCACTTCCCATTCGGAATCTACATGCAATGGGACAAGGACAACAAGCAAGTCAACGCAAACGCACAAATATTGCAACAATGGGACAAGAGCGATGACGGAACATCATGGTCTGATGAATCTGGCATCCCAATGTGCCAAATGTACTCTGCATTGGCTATCTACAGCCCAGTATTCAAACCAAAAGTTGGTGTATACTCAATCTGGACAGACAACATCGCTTTGCCAGAAGAGGCTATTGCAGCAGGAAAGATCAAAGTTGAGTGCTATGTAAAGAAATGGGCTAAAGACAACATGTACGAGTTGGTAGGAAACGTAAACGGAATAAACCAAGACGAGTTGATTCCTATCACTGTGAAATTTGACAATGGTGATTCTGTAGTCGCATACAAGGACTCTATCATCTACGGCATGTGGAAGAAAGAGGTTGCAGAAATCGCAATTCCTAACGGCGCAAAATCAATCGTTATCGATTTCAAGCAAAACCCTAACGTATCTTACGTTGTAGACAAGCTCTTGATCTCTTACAAGGGTAAGGTTGGTGTCGCTACGATCGACGGTGACAGCAAGACATTGTCAGTATATCCTAACCCAGTAAGCGAGGCTATCGAATTCGCAGGTATCGAGGATATCCAAAGCGTAGAGATCGCTTCTTTGAACGGTGCGGTTAAGTCTTACGCTGTAGTAAACGGAAAGGTAAATGTTTCTAGCTTGGCAGCTGGTGAGTATATCATCATCGTCAACAAGAGCATCACTGGCAAGTTCATCAAGAAATAATTTCTAAGATTATAACACACGGAAGCGGGAAGGCTTGCATTAGCTTTCCCGCTTTTTTATGCTCAGATGGTATGTGTCAGACCCACTTCCACACAAGCCGTCATATAGAAGCTAAAAACGCAATAGGATTGAGACGGGGATGATACCCATGACCACTCTCCACACACAACGAACAACTCATAACTCCTAATTTTTAACTATTATGTCCATCGAAAGCAATGGGCTTCAATCGTTCCAACAGGGATTCGCGGCTTCCAAAGCCTCAAATTCAATCGCAAACTCACCAGGCGGTCACTTATATGTCCAAAGAGGGAATGCAACGACCAGAGGGCAGAATAAGCCCCGAACGCAACGGTTTGGCACAAGAATGGCACAAATGGACATTACCCACCACAACCAATCCTTGATTCATAATTCTTACCCACTAATAATCAAAGAGAGTGGTTACAACGGAGATTTCTAGCGCCTGAAAGGTTAGAAAAACAAGCCAAAAGACCAATTATTATGGAACTAAAAGAGGTAAAAATTAGTTTTAAAATTGAGAAGGTAACAATAACTATTCAGTTAAAGAAATGACCTTCTGGGCGGTGTTCCAGCACCGCCCACTTTTGGACTTGTTCGGATGCAAAGATAGTCATAAATCATGGAAAATCAAGAAGAAAAGAGAAAAAGAGGAGGAAAGAGAGAGGGAGCAGGGCGTAAGAAAACGACCTGCAAGACGTATGGGTTCAATGCCCCCGGTGAGGTGGTCGCAATCCTCGAATCAGTCCCCAACAAAACAGAGTACATTGTCCGGGCTATTATTGAACGATTTGAGCGAGAAAAGGGGCGAAATTAGCCCCTTTTCTCGCTCAATTTACCCCCAGTCCTATATTAAGGGAAAACTGCCTCGTTTTTGTCACCTTTTTGTAACCTTAATTTGTTGGCTGTACTTTTCATTTTTTCTGTATTTTTTGTAATTGTTTAGAACTCAGCAACTAAACGAAATGTGCCTTGTACTTTTCAATTCTTTGTTTGTACTAATTGCTACTGTTTCTCAATTCTCCGAACTATCTTAGCTTCCAGAAATGGGAGGTGAAGAGCAACAAGATTGTATAAATCTCCAAACGTCCGATCAACATCAAGGCAGAAAGGATCCACTTGCCAGAGATCGGGACATCGGCGAAGTTAGCCGCAGGACCCGTAAATCCGAAGCCAGGACCATTATTCGAGATGGCGGTAAGGCAAGAACCCAAGGCCGTGTCAAAGTCCATGCCCGTCATTGTCAGGGCGAATGTGCCCATCAAGAAAAGCAATGCAAAAATAAAGAAGAAGGCCAGCACACGAACAACCAGCTCCATGGACATCAACCTGGAAGAGACTTTTAGTGGCAACACAGCATTAGGATGAGAGTGCAGACGCAACTCATTCCCCGCATTCTTCAAAGCGATAATGACACGAATCAGCTTAGCGCCTCCACTAGAGGAACCCGCACATGCGCCACTAAACATCATGATGGCAGTAGGTATCCAGAAAGGGGCGCCCCAACCCACATAGTCGCAATAAGTACCCTGATAGCCACAGGAAGAGAATATACTCGACACATGGAACAACGCGGCCCTAAATGCAGCCTCATAATCGGAAGGCATCTGCGCCGTAAGCACATGGCAAGGATTATTGAGCAACATAAGATAAAAAATGACGACAAGCGACACTGTCATCAACCCATACCAGCGGAATTCCTCGTTGGTGCGGAATACGCTCCAATCACCCACGCTTGCCAAAAAATAGAGAGCGAAGTTCACACCCGCCAAAAACATAAAGATGGAAGCCACGTACTCCAAGTAAGGAGAGTTGAAGTAGGCAAAATTGGCTTGGTGCGTGCTGAAACCTCCCGTTCCGACAGTCGTCATGGCATGGCACACCGCATCATAGAAGGACATCGGGCCGATAAAGTAGAACAACACGCAGACAGCGGTCAGGATCGCATAAATCAGGAAGATTCCCCTTGCGGTTTCCTGCGTCTTCGGACGCAGTTTCCGCATCGAAACGCTCGTAGCCTCCGTGGAGAACAACTGCGTGTTATTCCTGTTATAGGAAGGAAGCAGAGCGATGGAGAACAACATGATACCCAATCCTCCCATCCATTGCATGACACTTCGCCAAAAGAGTATGCCGTGCGGCTGTTCTTCGATGTTATTCAGGACAGAGGCGCCCGTCGTCGTGAAACCGGACATTGTCTCAAAGAAGGCATCCGCCAAGGTCGACGTCGTTCCGTAAATCAGGAAAGGAAGCATGCCGAAGAGAGAAAAGATCACCCATGCCCCAGAGATAATCATATAGCAATCCTTTCGGGTCAAGGAACCCTTATTCTTCCTATCTGCCATGAAAAGAACGCCTCCACAAGCAGCCGTCAAACAGGTTGGTATCAGCAATGCGAACAAATCCTGCTCACCATAACAGAGAGAGACTATGGTAGAGATGGCCAAAAACATCGCCTCCATCAAAAGGAGAACACCAAAAACCTTCTTTTTCATCTCATTAAACGATTAAAACTAAAAAGCCTTTCGACCCATATATTTTGTCGGGAACCATGAAATAAGCAATCCGATCAGCAACGAAGAGAGCAAGACGATCAGCACATCCGTTGCAGACACGCTGATAGGATAGGCATCAACCACAAATCCGCCCTCATCTCCATTATTCAATTTAATGATTCCCAGCCATTTTTGCAGGCCACAAAGAATCAATCCGACAGAAACGCCAACGACTGTGCCTAGCACAGAAATAAGCCAGCCCTCCAGCAGGAAGACTTGGCGGACAAATCTGCTGGTCGCACCCATATTACGCAACGTCTCGATATCCGATCTCTTCTCCAATATGAGCATAGTGAGGGAACCCACCAGATTGAACACCGCAACCAAAAGAATAAAGACGAGTATGAGGAAAGATATCCACTTTTCCACCTTCATCATCCGATAAAAATCCTCGTGTTGCTGGGTTTTACCCTGCACCACAAACGAAGGGCCGAGCGTCTCCGATATCTTTTTCAGCGCCTCCTTCTCATCCACCCCAGGAGACAAGCTAAGCTCCAATGAAGTCACCTCGTCATCCGAATAGCCCAGCATCTTCCTTGCGAGGGAGATATCAACGAAAGCATACTTGGAGTCGATTTCCAGCTGATTCGTGGAATAGATACCCTCGACGAACAACTGTTGCTCCTCAAAAGCCCTCTCCGGATTCGCCAGATTGATCTTCACGTCATGCTTAGGGACAAACAATGAGACCGGTCGGGAGAAGCCCAAAGCCACGTCTAATTGGTTTGCCAACGCCCCGCCAATGACCAACGCATAATTGTCATCCTCCTTCAGGATGAACTGTCCCACCTGAAGCACGTCGTTCACGTTCGTCAGTCTGGCGTACGAGTCAGAGACGCCCTTCACCTGCACCATGGTCTGACGCTCCGCATTACGGATCAGGGCATTCTCCTCCATGACGTCACATGAGACATCCACGAAGTCGAGCGTCTTCACCCTTTGGACACGCTCGTCCGAAAGGCTAAAGCTCTTTCCCTCCGCCAACGTGATCTTCACATCAGGGTCAAAGGCATTGAACAACCCTTGGATCAGCTCCTGAAACCCATTGTACCCGGAGAGCACGCAGACGAGCGCCATCGTCGCCACGCAAATACCCCCCGCACAAATGGCGGAGATAATATTGATGGCGTTATGGTCCTTGCGAGAAAAGAGGTATCTGAAAGCTATGAAAAGTTGTAGTTTCATTTTTTATCCAAGCCCAATAGACGATCGATATTCTCCAAGTAGTCGAGCGAATCGTCCAAATAGAAGTGCAACTCAGGCACTTGTCTCAGTTGGTAGCGGGTACGTTGGGAGAGATCGTAACGAATCGATTTCGAAGCACCCTGTATCAGTTCCATAAGCTCCGACTGGCGTTCGTTCGGGAAGATGCTCAAATAGACCTTCGCGACGCTCAAATCCGACGACACGGAGACTGAAGTCACAGAGATCAGGACACCGCCCTGAGACTTCGTGAACTTCTGGAAAATATCGCCCAACTCCTTTTGGACGAGTCTATCTATCTTGTTTTTTCTTGTTGATTCCATCGCATTTTAAACATTAATAGTTATCTTTGCAAAGGTAATATAAAATTCGTATCTGCGGAAAAGCAGAGACAAGTCTACCAAAATTATAAGAATTTCTATTTGTTTTTTTCATGGATTCAGAGATAATGTATCAAATCGCCTTGACGATGGCGAAAGGTGTAGGTGTTCACACAATAAAGAAGCTCGTCTCCTCTCTAGGCAGCGAGAGGAAGGTATTCGAATGTTCACGGAAAGAGTTGGAAAGCATACCAGGCATCGGCGCGGCCATCGCCAAAAACATAAAGGATCCGCAGCTCCTGAAACAAGCGGAGAGGGAGATCCATTTCCTAGAGAAGGCAGGAGCGAAGGCTATTCCCTTCAACAGCGAAGCGTATCCCAACCGAATGAGAGAGTGTATTGATGCGCCCTACATTCTATACAGCAAAGGAGATATGATGATGAATAGTGACCACATCATCGGTGTTGTGGGAACACGCAAAATGAGTTCCTACGGGAAAACGATCTGCGAGGAGATCATCACGTCACTTGCGCACAAACACCCAGATTTAACCGTCATCAGCGGATTGGCCTATGGGGTAGACGGATGCGCCCACAAAAAGGCGGTGGAGTTAGGCATCCAGACGATCGGAGTGGTCGGGCACGGACTCGACATGCTATATCCCGCAAGACATCGTGCACTATCTTATAAGATGATGGAGCGAGGAGGTATCGTGACCGAATTTCGCTCTAAATGCATCGTGGACAAAAAGAATTTTGTATCCAGGAACCGAATCATAGCAGGCATGTGCGACGTCATCCTCGTTGTGGAATCTGGGGAGAAGGGAGGCGCCCTATTCACCGCCGAGTTCGCCAACTCCTACGACAAGGACGTGTGCGCCATTCCCGGACGCATAGGAGACATCTACTCCGCAGGGTGCAACAAACTCATCAAGAGCCACCAAGCCACCATGGTGGAAAATGCGGAAGAGATCGAGCAGCTCATGAATTGGGACATAACGGAAACGAAACAACCGAACATAAACATCTCCCGGTTCATGCAATTGACCGACCAAGAAAAAATCATCGTCGAGGCACTTCAGATGGGCGACAAGATGGACATGAACCAAATCGTGCGGAAGACGCAGATTCCCTTCGGGGAACTCTCCTCCCTCCTATTCGACATGGAGATGAAGGATATAGTCTGCTCAGCCCCCGGCAACATCTACTTTCTGCCCAAGCATTAACAGAGAGGGAGCGTTGAGTATTCCCAGCGCTCCCCCACATGGCAGTTCCACAAACCGTACTATTTTTCCAATACCGCACTAGGCAGATGGAACACAATAGGCAACGTCAGTACCGAACGAACCTCCTTCCCGTCCTTCAAGGCAGGCGTCCATTTCGGCATACCGCGCACCACCCTCAAAGCCTCTTCGTTCAAGGCAGGAGAAACACCCTTTTCCACCTTCGCGTTCTGAATAGAACCATCCTTCTCGACCACAAAAGAGACAAAGACCTTGCCTATCTCATTGTTCTTCACCGACGCATCGGGATACTTCATGTTGGATTGCAAGTAACTCGACAATGCGGCATTCCCTCCAGGGAACATCGCCTCGCGGGACAACGCATCCTTATCGGCCGCAGACAACAAGGAAATGTTCAGAACCATTGCGATAAGGGTTCCCAACGTCTTCCACATATAACGTTTCATAACCATTATTGAATGTTAAAAATTAAAAATCTCACACAAGGAACCATCCTAATAAGAGAACGTACTTCCTCCCAAGAACTCACGCAACAATGAAGTGAAAGGAATCTCCGTCTCCTGAATAGGAGTGAAATATTTCAAGAAGTTCTGTAACCTATGCACCTCAGAATACTCCACACAATTCTGTGGCACCTCCGAAAGGATTGGTTCCGCGAACTTCTTCAAGACGCTCAGCTCAAAAATCAGAGCCGAGTTGAACATCACATCAGCATTCTCCTGATAAGGGAAGATCCACTTTTCCTCACCCGCATTCACCTTCGGCCAGCGGCTAATCGTATCTATCGCAGAGTATCCGCGATACTTGTAGTCACGGATGATACGACGGAGCAGGCGGTTATCGGTCGTCGGGATCCAATTATGGTTATCGAACGAAATCGTCGTCAATGCCGAGACGTACACCTTAAACTTGCGCTCCGACGGGATTTCCGAAGTAAGCGTAGGATTCAAGGCATGGATGCCCTCTATCACCAAGATATCGTTCTCGCCCAACTTAATCGTGTTGCCACGATATTCGCGCATACCCGTCTCGAAATTGAACGTAGGAAGGCTCACCTCCTCACCCGCCAGCATCTTCTTCAGATGGTCATTGAAAAGCTCCAGATCGAGCGCATAGAGAGACTCAAAGTCATAGTCGCCATGCTCATCCCGTGGAGTCTTGTCGCGTGACACGAAGTAATCATCCATCGAAAGAGGCGTAGGTCGCTTCCCATTCACCGCAAGAGCGATACTCAGACGCTTACTGAAAGTGGTTTTACCAGAAGAGGAAGGCCCCGAAACCAAGACCAGTTTCACAGTGCCTCGTTCACAGATGTCGTCCGCGATCTTCGTGATCTTCTTCTCCTGCAGAGCCTCCGCCACCTTTATCACATCAGACATGACACGTTTCTTCTGGATCATCGAATTCATATTGCCCACGTTGCTGAGGCCCATGATCTCGTTCCACTCGGTATATTCGCTAAAGGTACCGAACAGCTTGTCCTGGTTCACCTCCTCGCTCAGTTTCTTCGTATCCTTTCTATCCGGCACACGGAGGAACATTCCATCCTTGTAAGGCGTCAGATCGAATATATCCACATAACCCGTGGAAGGTGCTAGCGGACCGATGTACCAATCCATCAAGCCATCCAATTCATAAACCTTCGTGTACAATTCGCCCAAAGACTTCAACAAAAGAGAGACATCCGTGGCGCCACGCTTCTCGAATGTGGCGATCGCCTCCTCCGTAGGGATCATCCGCATAACGAAAGGATAATCCATCGCGATGATCTTCCGCATCTCCGCCTTGATCTGTTCCGTCAGTTCCTTGGTGATCTTTTTATCCACCCTTAAAAGCTTACAGTAATAGCCATTGGCGATCGGATGGTCCAGACGGATCTCCGCACCCGGGAAGAGCGTGTAAAAAGCCTTGCAGAGGATAAAGGAGAGCGAGCGCACATAGGCACGCCTACCCGCTGCCACATCATTACTTTGGAACTCTATTCTTTTCGGGTTATATATCCTAAATTTCAAATCGCGCGTCACATTGTTCACCTGTACGACAAAGGGTTTTCCGCTCAACGGCACATTCAAATCGTTATATATATCCAACAAACTAGTACCCATCGGGTAACTATACTTCCTTTGCGTATTGACACAAAAGACATCAACCATGTTATTCATACTCATCTACAATTTACATTCAACAAAATATCATCAACAGCCGGAATTCTCTAAAAACCAGCCTTATACAAATCGAACTCCTTCATGAAAGCCTTCGTGTTCTCCATGAAGACTTGCGTCTTCTCAACGGACTTCAACGCGAAATCCGACTTCACCGATTTCAACCGATTCTCCAAATCCTCACCACTCTCACCTGCCTTAATGGCATCCATCACCGGAGGAAAATCATTCTCGTAAAACGAGACATACGTGGAAACGAGATCCACAGCAGACTGCCGATACGTATCATTTCCACTACAGTCGGACATACCTTGAAGAACATTCAACGTAGAACTGGCCGCATCATGACTTTTCACATACGAATCCATCACCTTCCCCGCATCAATCGGAGCAGAAAGGGACTCCACGAAGCGGTCGTGCGCCTGTATTACAGAAGCGACCTCGTTCGAAACCTTCTCAAAATAATCCGACGGAACGGTGCACGCCACCATCGCAAGCGCCAACACCAGTCCTAAAAACATTTTTCTCATAAGATATCTACAATTAGCTTTTTACTTACAGAGTGTTTTATATCCCATGCATAAAGATATAAAAACTTATGAAAAAAAAAGCATTCTTGAAGATTTTGATACAAAAGAAAACTAAATTTGTAATATAATAGTGACAAGGAATATCAAAACACACAAAGTATATGACGAAAAAATATGATTTCTTAGTTATCGGTTCGGGCATCGCCGGCATGAGTTTCGCCCTGAAAGTGGCACACAAAGGCAAAGTGGCGATTCTATGCAAGACAGAAATGGAGGAGGCGAACACCCACTACGCACAAGGTGGCGTAGCATCCGTGACCAAGCCCACCGACGAGTTTGAACACCACGTGATCGACACCTTAATCGCCGGCGACGGCATCTGCGACGAGGCGGTCGTACGCAAAGTAGTAGAGGGCGCACCTGAACAAATCAAGCAACTGGTATCATGGGGCGTCGATTTTGACAAGAACGAGAAAGGGGACTATGACCTGCACAAAGAGGGCGGGCACTCGGACTTCCGCATCCTCCACCACAAGGACAATACAGGAGAGGAGATTCAAAAGAGCCTGATCAAGGCGGTCAAGAACCACCCGAACATCGATGTATACGACCAGCACTTCGCCATTGAGATCATCACACAGCACCATCTGGGACAATTGGTGAAACACACCACCCCGAACATCGAGTGCTACGGAGCATACGTCCTGGACATCCGTACCAACCATGTGCACACCTTCCTCTCGAAGATCACCATGATGGCCACGGGTGGTATCGGCAACATCTACCAGACAACAACCAACCCACCGGTAGCCACGGGAGACGGTATCTCCATGGTCTACCGCGCCAAGGGATTGGTGGAGGATATGGAGTTCGTGCAATTCCACCCTACCGCACTCTATCATCCGGGCGACCGTCCTTCCTTCCTCATCACGGAGGCGATGCGCGGCTACGGAGGTATCCTGCGCAACAAGAAGGGCGAAGCCTTCATGAAGAAATACGACTCCAGAGGTTCTCTCGCACCACGTGACGTCGTCGCACGCGCCATAGACAACGAGATGAAGATCACGGGTGACGAGCATGTCTACCTCGACGTGACGCACAAAGACCCGGAGACCACGAAAAGGGAGTACCCTACCATCTACAACAAATGTCTCTCCATCGGCATCGACATCACCAAGGAGTACATTCCTGTCGCACCAGCGGCGCACTACCTCTGCGGAGGAATCAAGGTGGACATGAACGCAAGGACCAGCATCCACAACCTCTATGCAGCAGGCGAATGCTCCCGCACGGGCTTGCATGGCGCCAACCGTCTGGCTTCCAACTCCCTCATCGAGGCGGTAGTCTATGCCGACGCAGCAGCGAAGGATGCGCTCAAATACCTGCCAGCCATCTCATGGAACGAGGAGATCCCTGAATGGAACGACGAAGGAACTTCCCTCAACGAGGAGATGGTGCTCATCACCCAAAGCGAAAAGGAGGTGAACCAAATCATGAACGCCTACGTGGGCATCGTACGGTCCAACCTGCGCCTGAAAAGAGCTTACGACCGCCTAGAAATACTCTACAGGGAAACGGAAAACCTATTCCAAAGATCGGTTGTTTCCAAAGAGATATGTGAGCTGAGAAATATCATCAACACGGCATACTTGGTCATCAAGGCCGCTTCGCAGCGGAAAGAGAGCCGAGGCCTGCACTACACGATAGATTATCCGAAAAAGAACTCGCACATGAACCTCTACGACACGGACGAGCTACTCCGCATGGAGGAAAATCATAACAGCCAAAAAGAGTAATGTCAGAAAGATTATACAACGATGGAAGAGGGGTAACTTGAAACGTTTCCCCTCTTTCTTTTTGCTCATATCCAAATGCTCGGCATTGCCTTCCGCATGGGTTGAGGAAGAGGAGCCCTTGTCACCGACCTTACGTCCGCAACTCAAACAATACTTGACGCCCTCAGGCAATTCAGAACCACAATTATAGCATCGCATAACACTTCAAATTTATCGTTTAGCCAAATCATCATATAGAGACTGCAGGAAAGCCTTTCCCATAGGCAGGAGCGTGTCATTGTCGCACCGTTGCGTCACCCCTGCCGCATTGTCATAAATCACCACTCCGCTATGATCAAGCAGTCCAAATCCGTCAGGGAAGGCATAATAAGCGAACTTATGGGTACGCTGCCCGAATATATCCTTGCTGAAGATAAAATCATCCGCCGGCAAATCCAGCTGAGACAACAACGTGCGGGCCAAGTCCATCTGAGAACAGATCGTATCCACACGCATCGGCTGCCGCTTTAACGCGCCACCCAACCACAACATAGGGATCTCATGTCGCTCAACGCAGGAACTGGACATATCTTCAGGGTAACGGAAGGCATGATCAGGCATAATGACCAGCAACAAATCATTCCAGACATCCCTCTGGCGAAGCTGCTCGACGAAGGCGCCAATGCAACTATCCGTATAGGCGACCGAATTGAGGTACGGATGTGCCAACTTATGCATAGGCACATCAAAGGGTTCATGGCTATTGAGCGTCAGGATAGACTTGAAGAAGGGACGACGAGGATTCTCATCAACATCTTGCAGCAGACGGTTCAACACCACATGATCATAGGCGCCCCACTTGGCAGACATCTCGGAGTGGCCAAAATCCTTCTCCGTGATGATCTTCTCGAAGCCGGAAGTGACGAGGTATGAATGTAGATTGGTAAAGTTATCATCCCCTCCATAGAAGAAAGCCAAATCATAGCCCGCCTGCTTCAAAGAAAGCGGTATTTTAGCCATATTCTGCGTCTTGGCAGGGTATTTCATCACCGACGAGGTAGGTTGGGCAGGATAACCGCTTAGGATTGAAACCAAGCCCCTATCCGTACGGAAACTATTCGCATAGTAGTGTGTGAAGAGGATCCCTTCCGACATCAGACGATCAAGATTAGGCGTAACACCCTTTTCTCCGCCAAGCGTCTCTATCACATTCGAGCCGATTCCCTCCATAATCAGGAAGATGACATTCGGGCGGGATGCATTCAACAAGCGAACCGTCGTGGAATCACCCTCAACCGGCAACAAAGGGAGAACCCTTTCATGCGCCTCCTCATCAGGCATGAAACGATACTGCACATCAAAACGTTTGGAGGAGAAACATGCGCTGATGAAATTCCACGTAGGGTTAATCGCCGCATGATTCAGGAATATCTCCTTGCTGAAATAGCACCTACCCGCATTCATGGTAGAGACACCCACACCACCCCTTATGGCGATGAACACCACACCTCCCAACAGCAATATAGGCAAGAACGCCACATAGGCCTTCCCCGAGAAGGAAAAGAAACGTTTATGAAGCTTAAGATATGCCCACACGGAACCGCCCAAGAAGAGGGAGAAGAGAAGCAAGGCGGAAAGATACTCCTTCGCCGTGCCGCTGGCCGCGACCTCCTTAGGTGACGACAGATAAAAGAGAGGCGTCGCATCGAGACGAAAGCCCCAATACTTATAGAGGAAAAGGTCCGACACCAACACCAGCATGCCAAAAGAGAGGAATACGATGGCAAGAACCTTCGCTATAATTCCGAAGATACGATCACTAGAAAAGAAACAAGAGACCAATAGCAAAACCAATATCGGCAGGGTAAAATAGCCTGCCATGGAGAGATCCATCGGAAAACCATGGTAGATGGTCCGCAACCACTCCGTAAAGGAATATCGGCAAGCGGAATTCCAATGGAACAGCAGGAAAATAGGTTTCTGTAGAATAAAAAGAACCAGCCAAAACAGATACGTGAACGCAAGGGATTTCAATCTGGACTTCATAGGCGACATGCTTTTACGAATTAACATTGGAGACCGCCTTGGCCCGTCGTTCAGAAACGATCATCAGAGCCTCCTCCCGCACCACATCCGGCAACTGCACGCCACGTGCCTGAAGGCTTTTCAGCCAACCCGCCACATCGTAATCCTTCATGGTGAGCAACACATTTTGGAATTGAGAGATTTCCTCATCCGTATAGTCAGAAGGCTCCCTATTCACAAAAAGATCCAATTCCTCATCATCATAATAGTCCACCTTCGTTTTAGTGTTCATCAGCGAATCACGCTCGCAGACCTCATGCTGTCCGCAGCACTCCCCAGAGGCGATGCGTTCCTTCCGCAGACGTTCCTTCCTCTCTTCGTCAGACTCCGGACGTTCAATCTGCCCGCGACTGTTTTTACTCCTCCTACGAACATAGAAAAGGTAAGAGAAGAATACGGAAAAGAAAAGGATCAACAAGACTATCTGTTTCATGGCAAGAGCATTACAAATTATCTACACAAGAGGTCAATTTCATACTATTAGAACCCTTCACCAAGATGAGCGATGAAGATATCGGGTTCTTCGACAGGTACTCGTTCAGGAGGTCAACCGAGTCGAACTTCAGCGCATCAGAGTTCGTCTTAGCGAATTCAGTGCCAATCAGGAACGCTTGTTTCAAGTGCAGGGCAGGCAACATATCCGCGATCTTCTGATGTTCCACCTCGCTGACATGTCCCAACTCCTTCATGTCGCCAAGGATAACCACCTTATTCGGTGCGACCATATTCTTGAAATTTTCGAGGGCAGCCCCCATGCTAGTTGGATTCGCGTTATAGGCATCGATGATCAACTCGTTAGAGGCAGTCTTCTTGAACTGCGAACGACTATTCGTCGGGGTGTAATGAGCGATAGCATCCACGATCTCTTCCGGGGCGACCCCGAAATAAGACCCCACAGCGATACTTGCCAAAACGTTCTCAAAATTATACGCACCGATCAGTTGCGTCAGGATATCAAAACCATTCCATCCGACATGAAGGAAAGGATCGCAACCTCTAAGTTCAGCAGAATAGGAAGTGTCCGTCCCGTAAGGGATACGTTCCATACCAACAGACTTCTCCTCCAAAATAGGATTATTGCGATGATAGAAGGCCACACCCTTATGTTCTCTCAGGTAATCATACAATTCACACTTTGTCTTAACGACCCCCTCGAAGGAGCCAAAGCCGAGGATATGAGCCGTACCGATATTGGTGATCAATCCGTAATTCGGATGAGCGATATTCACCAACTCCTCAATATCGCCAGGATGGCTTGCGCCCATCTCGACGATAGCCAATTCATGTTCTTTCTTTATGGAGAGTAGCGTCAGCGGCACGCCGATATGGTTATTCAGATTACCCTGAGTATAAGTCAAGTTATACTTCTTCCCCAAAACAGCGGCAAGCAACTCCTTGGTTGTAGTCTTACCGTTACTGCCCGTGACGCCAATGATTCTAATTCCCAGATGGTCACGATGATAAGCGGCCAGATGCTGCAAAGTTTTTAAGCAATCATCGACGCAAAAGATCCTTTTCCCGTCCGCATATTCCGGCTCATCCACAAACGCATATGCGCAACCCTGGTCAATAGCAGACTGAGCGAATTTGTTTCCGTTGAAGTTCTCGCCCTTAAGAGCGAAGAAGAGGGAATCTTTCGGGCATTTTCTGCTATCCGTCGTCACGGCAGGAAAGCGGGAGAATAAATCATAAATTTGTTGGATATCCATAACAAAAGAATATTATCGGTAAAAAAAAAGCCCCTACGAGAGGGGCTTTTCCATTTATGAAATTACATTATCTTACATCGCCATCTTCAGCACCCACCTTGCTCATTGCGCAACGGAAACCGATATCGCTACGAGACTCAGTCTGCTCAAGATATCTCCTTTGACCAGGATTCAACCAGTAAGAACGGTCTTTCCAACCACCACCCTTGTAAACGCGGGTAGTATTAGAAACCTTAGAGGTCAACATGCTCTCCCTGTCACCTTCTGGATCTGGATCATACAATTTCTTAGTAGAAAGATCAGGATCGATGATAGAAGTCCACTCGTTGCTGTTCAAAGCACTTTGAGCGTCACCATCCTTGTAGTTACGAACATCCAACTTAGCGTAAGCGACAATAGAGTCAGCCTTCTCAACTGGATAAGCAAATACTACACGACCCAAGCTATCGATCTGAGGAACCTTCACGTCCACACCATCGATTGTAGTCACATCCTTCTTAACAACCTTGTATTCGTTACCACGGAATGGGTTATACTCTTGAACGTCATCACTTGACAATACACGATAAACATCCATTACCCACTCGTTCACGTTACCAGCCATACAATAGAGTCCGAACTCATTTGGCCAGAAAGCGTCCACTGGAGCAGTGATAGTAGCATGGTCGTTCAAGTGACCACCCATACCCATCATATCGCCTCGGCCACGAACGTAGTTAGCATACATTTGGCCTTTGTACTTCTTAACAGGGTTACGCATTTGGTGACCATACCAAGGATAAATTTTTCTCTCTTGATAGTTCTCCTCACCCTCGATAGCCTTTGTTCCATAAGCTGCGTACTCCCACTCAGCCTCGGTCGGGAGACGATACTTCGGCATCAAAACACCGTCAGACATATTAGTCTTTCTAACATTTCCGTAAACGTCAGTCATAGGCTTCTTACCATCTGTCGGCTTGTAATCAGACTTCATCAAATACTTTTGAGTACTGAATACTTGGTTTTGAGCGATATCATTAGGATCAGTATTTCCCTTCAAAGCCTGGAAGTCAGGATATTGGATGATACCCTTAGAAGCCATTCTCATCTCGTTCACACGGTCAGTACGCCAGATACAGTAATCTGAACATTGCTCCCAATTGACACCCACAACTGGGTACCAGTTATAAGCGACGTGAGAGAAGTAGAAGTCCAAATAAGGCTCGTTGTAAGCCAACTCCTCACGCCATACCAACGTATCAGGATAAGCCTTCTCTACATATTCAGGAGTATTGTGGAACACATTACCCATCCAATAGAGGTACTCCCTCCAGTTCACATTTGAAATCTCATATTTATCCATATAAAATGAGGCAACGGTCACACGTCTTGGAATATTGTTCCAATCACCAATCACGTCCTCAATAACACGGCCTTGCGTAAATGTACCACCCTCGATGAACACCATTCCCGGAGGGGTTTCCTGTACGTAACCATTAACAACCTGGAATCCGCCATTCTCCTTGTCATTGTATTTCCAACCTGTAGCGTTTGATTCCTTAGAGTCTTTCAACTTTTTTTCTCCGCACGAAGCCAATGTAACACCAGCCAACATCAACAACGCCGCAGTCTTCAAAAAATTTACGTGTCTCATAGCACTATAATAAAATAAGATAATGTTTCATTTAATTTATATAACTCTTCTATTGCAGTTTTATTGCCCCACTCAACCTCAAAATTCAACATCACAATCAATTTCGCGACCGAAGTAGTGGACAAAGATATATATTTTCTATTTTTGCAAAAAAGTTTTTGCGAATATTTTTTTGCATTTTTTAATACTAGGTCTGATTTTTAGCGAATTATTTATTATCTATACGATTGTATGACAAGCATTTACAAACAAAAGGAACCCCAAGTGATGGGGATAATAAATATAACCTCGGATTCTTTCTACGCAGATAGCAGATGTGAAACGAAAGAGGCTATATTGTCAAAAGTTAATCAGTTCCTATCCGAAGGAGCTTCCATTTTCGACCTCGGGGCATGTTCCACCCGTCCCGGAAGCGCCCCTGTCAGCGAAGAAGAGGAAATGGCGAGAATGGAATTCGCCTTGAAGGTTATTCGGGAAACCCACCCGGACATTTGCCTCTCAGTCGACACTTTCAGGGCCAGTGTAGCCCGAATGGCGGGGAAGGAATATAATGTGCAGATCATCAACGACGTATATGGATGTGACCCCAAAATGGCGGAGACCGTGGCGGAATTAGGATGCACCTATGTATATATGCACGCCACCGAAGTAGATTCCTCCTCCCCGAACGAACTAATCAGAAAAATTTTCACTTTCTTTGCAGAAGGAATACAGTCTTTGCAGGAGAAGGGAGTCCGAGACATCATCATCGACCCCGGCTTCGGCTTCGGGAAAACGATGGACCAGAATTTCGAACTGCTTGCCCTCACGCATGAGTTGAAAGCCTTGAATCGTCCCATACTGGTGGGGATATCGAGGAAACGGATGATATGGCAGACATTGGACATCACGCCAGAAGACGCATTAAACGGGACCACCGTCCTAAACACGATGGCTCTGTCCCAAGGGGCTGACATTCTACGAGTGCATGATGTGAAAGAGGCAAAACAATGCATCGACCTTTTTGACCGTTATAATATTAAGGTATAAAGCTAGAAAATGATCAGACTGATTGACTACATAGACATCATTCTTGTCACCTGTATACTCTACAAAACGTATAAGGTATTGCGGGGGACAGTGGCTATCCGTGTCTTCATCGGCATATTGTTCTTCGTCGTGGCATGGCTGGTCGTGAACTTTGTCTTCCAGATGCAATTATTGGGAGGCATCATGAACCAGATCGTCAACGTGGGAGCCATCGCTCTCATCGTGCTCTTCCAGGACGAGATCCGGCAAACGCTTTCAAGAATCGGCACGGGGCGCGACAAAGTGTCGTCGTTCATCAACAAATTGTTCTCCGCCAACCCGTCCCAACTGGTCGACTCCGAAGTGATGCAAATCATCATCGCCTGCAAGAACATGGCGAAAAGACGAGTGGGTGCGCTGATCGTCTTCGAGAAGACAAAAGACCTCAAAAGCATCGAGGTGACGGGAGACTTCATCAATGCGGAAATCAACGCCCGCCTCATCGAAAACATCTTCTTCAAAAACTCACCGCTCCACGACGGAGCTATGATCATATCCAAAAACAAAATAACAGCCGCAGGATGCATCCTGCCAGTCTCCCACAATTTCGACCTACCCAAGGAGGTCGGACTGCGCCACAGGGCCGCCGTGGGACTCTCCGAGAAGACCGATGCGTTGGTCATCATCATATCAGAAGAGACGGGAAGAATATCCTATGCGCAGGACGGCGCCCTGAAAATCAACATAACTTCAGAAGAGTTGGAAGCGCTTCTGACCAATAAGCTGGAAGAGAATTATGATAACCGCCAATAACATCACAAAGAAATTCGGGCAATTCACCGCACTACGCGACGTAAGCCTCTCCATCGAAAGAGGTGAATATGTCTCCATCATCGGAGCAAGCGGAGCGGGCAAAACCACGCTCCTACAAATACTTGGCACATTGGACAAGCCTGACATGGGCGTTGTATCCATCAATGGGACGAACGTTTTCGAGCTATCGGACGACGAATTGGCGACCTTCCGCAACCAACACATCGGGTTCGTCTTCCAATTCCACCAACTCCTGCCGGAATTCACAGCCTTAGAGAACATCATGATCCCCGCCCTGATAGCGAAGAGAGAGAAATCCGAAGTCGAGCGAGAAGCGAAGGAGCTACTATCCTTTATGAATCTGAGCGAACGAGCCGACCACAAGCCCAGTGAACTCTCGGGAGGCGAGAAGCAAAGAGTCGCCGTGGCGCGCGCTCTCATCAACAAACCAGACGTACTACTGGCAGACGAACCAACCGGCAGCCTCGACTCTAAAAACAAAGAGGACATCCACCGGCTCTTCTGCCAACTCCAACAGGAGATGGGGCAAACGCTCGTCGTGGTCACACACGACATGGAGATGGCCTCCGGATCGGGACGGATCATCAACATGCAGGACGGAAGAATCATTGCGAATTAAGAAACGATAGTTAGACGAAGTCAATTTTGAATTAAGGATTATGAATTAAGTTTGTGGGGTTGGCAGACTCAACAAAAAATAATACCTTCGCGTGATATTAGATCATCAAAGACGAGAATATAAAAATATACAATAACAAATAATAACAAAATGGGAAGAGCTTTTGAATACCGTAAAGCAAGAATTTTTGCGAGAAATGCTCGTCTTTCTAAGACATTCACTCGCATCTCCAAGGAAATAACCATCAGTGTCAAAGCCAGTGGTCCGGATCCAGCGGTCAACTCCCGTCTACGTATGCTCCTGCAAAAGGCGAAGGCGGAGTGCATGCCTAAGGATAGTGTAGACCGCGCCATCAAGAAGGCGACAGACAAAGACGCGGCTGACTTCAAGGAAATCATCTACGAAGGATACGGACCTGGCGGAGTAGCCGTCTTGGCTGTAGCCGCGACTGACAACAACACACGTACCGTTTCGAACGTGCGTTCATACTTCAACAAACACGGAGGTAGCCTCGGTACTTCAGGAAGCCTTGCATTCCTTTTCGAGCACAAATGCGTGTTCAAGGTGGCAGAGAAAGAGGGAGCGGACCTCGAAGAGCTGGAACTTGAATTGATCGACTTCGGTGTAGAGGAGGTTTTCAAAGACGAAGAGACAGGTGAGCTCATCATCGAAGGCGCATTCGAGAACAACTCCAAGATCCAAGCCTATTTGGAAGAGAACGGATTCGAAATCAAGGACGTGGAATTCATCTACGCACCAAACGACACGAAGGAAATCACTCCTGAGCAACGAGAGACCCTCAACAAGTTGCTCGACAAATTAGACGAGGACGACGACATCTCCAACGTATTCACCAATGTGAAGGAAGACGACGAGGAATAAGATTCTACAAATAACGGGTTGGGATATCACTTCAGTGGTGTCCCAACATTATTTAATGGATTGCCCATCCATAAAAAAAATAAACGATTTCGAAAAAAATAGAGAATAAAAAATTGTAATTCCATTTTTTTATTATATTTGCATTGTAAAAATCTACGGAGGTAGGTTTTCGTGCTATATGATCGAATTTTTATTGTTTAACTTTTAAATAATTTTATCAAAATGAAAAAACTTTTTAATTTGGCAGTGATTTTCGCAGCTTTGACAGCTGCTTTCACTTTCGCTTCTTGTAGCGATGAGGACGATGCAGAGGATAACGCAAACGAGCAAGCTTTGCCTTCAATCAACGTTCAAAAAGGCAAGCAATACTCATTCTCTAACAAGGAAATTGGTAAGAGTGGTTATTTCAAAGTAGTTGACGCAACAGGAACTGCAGGTTCTAAGGTTGTTAAGATCGAGATCACTACTAAGAAAGACGATGCAAAGGGTGAGACTTACGAGTTGGGTGATGACAGCGAGCACACATCTTACTTGATGTGGACTGGATCTGAGTTCAAGAACGTAAAGCAAAGCGAGGCTGTAGAAAACGCTGGTAAGGTTGTATTCTGCTTGTCTTCTGAGTCTTCTCTTTACACTATCACTTCTGCAACTGTTAACAAGGGCGTTAAAGCAGCAGGTGCTACAGAGACTTTGTTCGGTGAGAAATAATAATCACAGCTGAATTAAGCGAATCAAAAAGCGGGCTTCGGTCCGCTTTTTTTATGCAATGCAACACCTATGACATTTACGATTTACTATTTTGCGGGCATAGCGCGATCGCATACTGGCTCGTCCGAATGAAATTTACCATTTAGCTATTTACAATTTACTGTTTCAGCAGGTGCGGAAAGTGAGCACCCCGTCCAAACATTACAAATAAAATTTCTGCGACTACTATCCTTACTACCACAAGCACAGAATTCCCAAATCCCCCCAATTTTAATTTTCACCTCTCAATTTTTGGGTTATAGTTTCCCATCCGACAACCGTCTAAATGAAACTTCCGCACGCCCAAATTGCTTTTTTTAGAATTATTTCATTAATTTTGCAAACTAAAATATAACTTAGAGATAGAATGTACGAATATATCAAAGGCAGAATCGAGGAACTGAGTCCCGCCATGGCCATCATAGAGGCCAACCAGGTCGGGTACGCGGTGAACATCTCGCTGAACACCTATGCTGCACTGGAAGGCAAGGCAGAGGTCAAGCTCTACATCCACGAGGCCATCCGCGAAGACGCCTTCACGCTCTACGGTTTCGCCGAAAAGGCGGAGCGTGACCTCTTTCTCCTGCTCATATCCGTATCAGGCGTTGGCGCCAACACCGCCAGGATGATCCTATCCTCCTTCTCGGTACCCGAATTGGAGGCCATCATCAGCGGAGAGAACGTCAACCAACTCAAAGCGGTCAAAGGCATCGGGCTGAAAACCGCACAGAGAATCATTGTTGACCTTAAAGACAAAGTAGGGAAAGAGACATCTCCGTTGGGTGCACAGATACAAACCAACAACAACAGAGAGGAAGCGCTCACCGCTTTGGTTCTGCTTGGATTCAACAGAAGTGCATCCGCAAAGGTAGTCGACAAAATCATCGCAGGCGACCCATCAATTTCACTAGAAAAAATCATAAAGGACGCACTAAAACAACTTTGATTTCGTTTCCTATACAGAAAAGAAAGACATTGAAGAAATTTAATAGACATAATATATTCATAGCCGGGTCACTTTGCGGAATCCTCGCCTTTTCGGCATTCGCGCAGAGGGAAGATAACTTATCCATTCCAAGACTATCCGACAGAAAGCCTACACTCGCCAGCGAGCAGGAGGACACGACAGGTCTGCGCTATCCGCTCAAGAAGCAGGAGATGGTCACCTACGACGACCTCACCCAGAAATCATCCATGGACCTCGTCACCCCAAGCAACATCAACACGGACGTGGAATACGATCCGGAAAGTGGTTTCTACATCTACCGCACCAAAGTGGGAGAGATGGAGGTGGCGACACCATTTGTGCTCAGCGAAGACGAGTACAGAGACCACGCCCTGAAAGAGTCCATGAACAAATATTGGGCGGAAAAGGCAAAAACCAATACGGAGGGAGGAAACAAGTTCACGCCAGGCGACATTCAGATAGGGTTAGGAAAGACTGGAGAGAAGATATTCGGACCTGGCGGTGTGCAACTTAAAACGCAAGGGTCCATCGACCTTCCTTTCGGTTTCTCCATCACCAAAAGAAAGAACCCAGCCATATCCGAGAGAAACAGGAAAAACGTCTCTTTCGACTTTGACTGTAAGATACAATTATCCGCCACTGGTAATGTGGGAGACAAGATCAACTTCAACCTCAACTACAACACGGAAGCCACCTTCAGTGCGGATCAAAGGCTCATCAACCTAGGATACAAAGGAGATGAAGACGATATCCTCCAATTGGTGGAAGCAGGAAACGTGAAATTACCGCTCTCCTCCTCCCTCATCACGGGAAGTACAGATCTCTTCGGATTCAGGACAGACCTGCAATTCGGCAAACTAAAGGTATCGGCCATCATATCCCAACAGGAATCGGAGCGGAAGAGCATCTCCACACAAGGGGCTCAGACGACAGACTTCGAGATAAAAGCCTCCCAATACGAAGAAAACAGGCACTTCTTCCTCTCCACCTACTTCTACGACCACTATGATGAGTGGGCGAAAAATGCGCCCAACCCACAGTCGGGAATCGTGATCAACAAGGTGGAAATATGGACAACGAACTCCACCAGTTCCTCGTCCAACAACACAACCATGCGTAACATCGTCGCAGTACGTGACCTCGCCGAAACATACGACGGCGACGGAAAATCAGAGGCATGGCCAAGCAATGCCAACGGCAACACATACAGCACCATCAACGCCAACAAGGCGATACGTGACATTCAGACCGCCTCCAACGAGATGTCCAACCTCGTGATCGACGGGCAAGAATACCAATCAGCGAAAGAATACGAAATCCTCAACAATGCGAAGCTATTGCGCGAGTCAGAGTATACCATCAACTCAGAATTAGGATACATATCCTTGAAGAGCAGCGTGTCATCCGACAATATCATCGCCGTCGCATATGAGTACACGCAAGGCGGAAAGACGTACAAAGTAGGAGAGCTGACGACCAGCACGACCGACACGTCCAGCACGTCCACCAAGAACCTTGTGGTGAAATTGATAAAGGGTTCCATACCTGCGCCTCAGAACAAAAGGCTATGGAACTTGGCCATGAAGAACATCTATTCTTTGGGCGCCTACAACATACAAGAAGAGAACTTCAAGGTTGAGGTCAAATACTATTTCCAAAGTGATTCAACCACACAATACTTGAATTACATCCCGCCACTAGGCAACAAGAACCTGTTGCGTGTCCTCAACATGGATCGGCTCAACAAGAGGTTGAACGCAATGCCAGACGGTTACTTCGACTTCATCAGAGGATATACGGTCGATCCGACCACCGGAAGAATCATATTCCTCTCCACACGTCCGTTTGACAAAGGGATCAAGGACGGATACAACAACATCGCAGGTGTAGACAAGTTCACCTACCCTGAGCTATACGATTCCACCCTCACTGTGGCAAAGGAGTACACGGAGAAGGACAAATACCTCATCGCAGGAAAATATAGTTCGTCATCGGGCTCGGAAATCAGGCTCGGCGCCACCAACGTGGCGAGAGGATCGGTTAGGGTCACTGCCGGCGGACGTACATTGGTGGAGGGAACAGGATACACCGTAGACTACAATTTGGGAATCGTGAAGATTCTAGACGAGATCGCACTCTCGTCCAACTCCCCGATCAATGTATCCCTGGAAAGCGAATCCTTCTTCAACACGCAGAGAAAGTCGCTCATAGGAACCAACATGGAATACGAATTCTCCGACAAGTTCACCTTGGGAGGAACCCTACTCCACCTGTCAGAGAAACCGTTGACACAAAAAATCAGCATGGGTAACGAACCGATCTCCAACACTATCTGGGGATTAAACGGAACCTTCAAATCCGATTGGCAATGGCTGACCTCAGCCATCGACAAACTACCGTTAATCGATGCGAAGGCACCATCTTCGGTAGCACTGTCAGGGGAATTCGCACAACTCATACCAGGCCACAACAAGGCTGTGGATCAAGAAGATGCGGGAACATCCTACATAGACGACTTTGAGGGAACGGAGTCATCCATCAACATCAAGAACCCGACCTCATGGGTGCTCTCCAGTACGCCACGAATTACAGGTGGTCCTCTCATGAAAAAACACTTCATCCGAGAGAACGACAGCTATTGGAGTCAACAATTAAGTGCGACAGACTTCACCAACGTAGGATACGGACTCAACAGGGCACACTTGGCATGGTATTACATCGATCAGTTGTTCACCAGCACAAGTTCGAGCACGCCAGACCACATCAGGAAAGACAAAGAGCAACAGTCCAACCACTATGTGCGTCAGGTGGACGAGCGGGAGATCTATCAAGACAAGGATCCAATCAGTGGAGAATCCACGATAATGCAGACCCTTCATCTGCACTACTACCCTAAAGAGAGAGGTCAATACAACCTCGACGTGTCAGGAATGGGCGCAGACGGATACTTGACGAACCCAGAGGACAGATGGGCAGGTATCATGCGCAAACTGGACAACACCAACTTCGAGACCTCGAACGTGGAGTACCTCGAGTTCTGGTTGATGGATCCATTCGTCTATTCGGACATGAACACCACTTCAGGACAATTGGTGTTCAACTTGGGTAATGTTTCAGAAGATATCCTAAAAGATGGAAGAAAAGCGTTCGAGAATGGCTTGCCAACCGCCAACAACAATGCGGCAGTAGACTCCACCATATGGGGCCGGGTTCCTAAACTGACAGCGTTGACGAGCTCATTCGACAATGCGAACCTAGACCAGCAAGACCTTGGTTTGGACGGACTCGCCAACAGCGACGAGTTCCGCTTCTCCGAATCCTACGCAAAATACTACAGAGAAGTAAATTCCAAGGTTAACGCAACGACCAAACAGAGGTGGGACGCATCCACGTTCTCCCCTCTCAACGACCCAGCGGGAGACAACTACCACTACTACAGAGGTTCGGATTACGATGATCGGGAGGCCAGCATCTTCGACCGATATAAGTATTACAACGGAACAGACGGTAACTCGACCGCCAGCAACGATAAATTCACCTCATCCGCCACAACATCACCAGATGCGGAAGACTTGAACGGAGACAACACGCTCAACGAATCGGAGCAATACTTCGAGTACATCGTAAACATTGACAAAGCCATCTTCCAAAACGAGGCTGAGTGGGAGGAGAACTACATCACCAACATGGTGCAATCCACCATAGAGCTTAAGAACGGAAAGAAAGAAGACATCAGATGGTATCAATTCAGAATACCAATCAAGACCCCTAAGAAACGTGCCGAGGGAGGCATTTCCGACTTTAGGTCCATCCGTTACATCCGTATGTACATGACAGGATTCGAAGAGGAGGAACACTTGCGATTCAGCGAATTCCAACTCGTCCGCACCGATTGGCGCATCTACGAGAAGAACGACAGATTGGTGGACAATAGCATATATGCGAAACTGCGCGGGACAGGAAAGATCGACATCTCCTCCGTATGCTACGAGAAAGACCAAAGGAAGAAGCCGGTAGGCTATAAGTTGCCTCCAGGCATTAAGCAGACCATCGACCCTAGCCAAAGCCAGATTAGGGAGGAGAACGAGCAGGCAATGGTGCTACGCATAGACAGCCTCGAGCCAAACGATGTGCGCGCCGTCTATAAGACCGCCAACCTCGACACCCGTCAATACAAACGATTCAAGATGTTTGTACATGCGGAAGAATTCATCGATGGAGAGGACATACCAGACAACAGGATCTACGCATTCGTACGTTTCGGATCAGACTTCACGGAGAATTATTACGAATACAAGATTCCTTTGAAGATGACGCACGCAGGAGCCATCGACGCCAACGACATCTGGCCAAGGGAGAACAACTTCGACTTCTCTTTCGAGCAGCTGACCAACCTCAAGTTGGAGAGAGATAGGAAGAAGGTATCCGGACAAGCGAGGTACAACGAAGTGTACACCAAGATGGACGGACACAACACCATGGCGGTGATCGGTTCACCATCCTTCGGCGATATCTCTTCCATGATGATCGGTATCATCAATGAAGACAACGTAACCCACAATGCGGAGATCTGGGTCAATGAGATGCGCATGTCCGGCTATGACGAAGAGGGAGGTTGGGCAGCTGTGGCCAACTTAGGCATCGTATTCTCAGACTTGGGTTCATTCTCTTTGGGTGGGCAAATCGAGACGGTAGGATTCGGCAACATAGAAGACAACGTGATGGAAAGGAACCAGGACGACTTCTACGAGTACAATTTGGCGGCCGCAATCCAATTGGGCAAGCTGTTCCCAGAGAAGGCGAAGGTCAACATGCCATTCTCCTACACACGCACCCATCAGCGCACATCTCCGAAGTACGACCCACTGAATACGGACGTCGAGTTGAAAAAGACGCTTGACAACTACGATTCAGATGCGATCAGAGACTCCATCAAGGAGATGTCCCAAACGAACAAGATATACAAGAGCTATGCGCTCAACAACGTACGTGTAGGTATAACAAGCAAGAAACCTATGCCGTACGATCCCGCCAACTTCTCATTCAGTTTGGGATACAACAAATCGGAAGAGGTGAACCCAGAGATCGAGTATGAGAACATCCAGAACTACAAGGGTGTATTCAACTACGTCTACTCGATCAATCCAAAGCCAGTGGAGCCGTTCAAGAAGGCAAAGATCTTCAAATCCCAATACCTCAAGCTCTTCAGGGATTTCAACTTCTACTATGTTCCAAAGAACATCTCCTTCGGAACATCCATGACCCGCTACTACGAAGAGGCACAACTAAGGAACTACACCCAACCAGTCGTGAAGGACACCACCTTCCAGTACATGACGTACGACAAGAATTGGCAATGGGATAGGACCTCAGACATCAAGTGGGATTTGACAAGGAACCTCAAGTTGAACTTCTCCACAGCGACCAACTCCGAGATCACCGAGATCATCCGAACCGACGAAGAGGATGGAGATAGGCTTATCAACATCCCTATCAACAAACAATACCTAGACGACATCGGTTACTATGACTGGTACGACAAGTGGAGAGACACCGTATGGAATAGTATCAAGCATTTCGGAGAACCTGTATCCTACGAGCAGAAGTTCACCATCTCATACAATGTGCCGATCAACAAATTGCCGCACTTGGATTGGATCACCTCCAATGCGTCATACTCCGCATTCTATCAATGGGACAAGGGTACCGTCCTCATCCTAGGAGAGGCGCCTGTCACGGGTAACATCATCGAGAACCAAAGGAACTGGAATGGAGACATCAGATTCAATTTCGAGACGCTCTACAACAAGTTCCCGCACTTGAAGGAGATCAACAAGAGGCTAAACAAGACCACATCGTCCAACACCAAGAAGAAAGACGATAAGGGGGAGAAAAAGGATGAGAAACCGAAAACCTATGAGCGGAAGAACATGAGGCTGAAGGCGGATAGCAGAACACGTATTAGCCATAGATTAGGCTCCATGTCCCTGAAAGTCTCCGTAAAAGACACAGCAGGCAAAGAGATACCGGTGAAGTTCTCTTCCATAGACGCGAACACCATTAACATCACAAGCAAGGTGGACGTGAACAATGCGACGGTATCTATCACGGCCGATAACCGAGGAGACAAGGGCATCTACAAAGCGCTGGATTATTCCGCCAGGTTCCTCATGATGATCAGGAACGTAAGTTTCAACTATCGTCACGGAGATGTGCTCGAAGTGGGTGGATACAAGCCAACGAGTGGATTCCTCGGACAAGACTACGACAACCCTGGATACGACTTCACGTTCGGATTCTACAACACGGACAAGTTCATCCATAGGGCATACGAGGATGATTCATTGTTGCTCACCAATGAGAGCATCACGACTCCTATTGTCCGGTCCATCTCACAGAACCTCACCGCAAAGGCCCAACTTGAGCCGTTGCCAAATCTGAAGATCGATCTGAACGCTTCATGGATGAAGAACAACCAGGAGGACATCTACTACATGTATGGATACTCGGACGACTGGAACATGAAAGAGTTCTCGGGCACATACTCCAGAACTTGCCTCTCCATCCGCACAGCATTCAGTTCCAACTCCGCCAACTCGGAAGTGTTCGATGAGTTCCTACGTCACAGGAAGACCATCCAGAGCAGGATCTACAAAGAGGTAGGCAACATAAACAGCAACGGGAAGACAAACTATGTGAACCCAAGCGGTGCGGACGTACTCATACCGGCCTTCTACGCCGCCTACATGAAGAAGGATGCGAATGATGTGGATTTGGACTATGTTCCTTCCGGAAGCTTCAAGAGCATGATAACCGCCCTCATACCGAACTGGAAGTTGACATGCAACGCACTGATGAGATTGGAATCCATCAAAAAAAATTTCAAGTCGTTCAACTTGACCCACTCTTACAAGAGCACCTATAGCCTAGGTCCATACAGCTCGCTTCTTGAGTGGACCAACAACATCTACGGAAGCGACCTATACGGTACCAGTGGCGAATTTGAGGATTTCAACAACGTCACCTCCCGTTACGATGTCAGCTCGGTCAGCATCAATGAGCAATTCGCTCCACTCTTTGGTGTGGACGCTAGTCTGAAGAATAGCTTAAGCTTGAAATGCGAGTTCAAGAGATCACGTAACGTTCAATTGGATATTCCAGGCAACCAGATCCTCGAATCATCCAGCAAAGAGTTCGTCATCGGCTCGGGTTATAGATTCGACGACATCGGTATGATCATCAATCTAGGCAAGCAACAGAAGAAGATTAAGAACGATCTGAATGTACGTGGAGACCTTTCGTTCAAGAACACGGACGCATACATCCGCATCATCGACGAGGCCTACTCACAGTTGAGCAGCGGTCTGCGTGCCTTGTCATTGAAACTCTCCGCAGACTATGTATTCAGCGAAAGACTGAACATCAAGCTCTACTACGACTGCAAGTCCAGCACACCGAAAGTGTCGGAGGGCTTCCCTATCATCACGTCGGACTTCGGTATCGCATTCAAGATCAATCTGACAAGATAATATACGCTTCGGCACAACAAAACAATAGGGCATCATGCGCAAGTCTCTTGTCATGATGCCCTAATAATTTTACAGTTAACCATACAAAAAAGGCCACCTCATCGGGTAGCCTTTCTTTTCTGTGCAGTCGAATAAGCTATTTTCTCTTCTTGTAACGTCCGACTAAGTAAATCACACCCGCTATAAAAATCCACAAGGGCCATAGATTCAAAATGGCCCACAGCACCATGATCAAGCCATGCCAACCATTGGCGATCGCCCTGCCGAAATCACCGAGCGTGAAGGAATCATCATCCGTATCAGGAGAGACGTAGCTTTTATCCTCAATACGGATTCCCAAGACGCTATAATTGACATTATGGTCGATTTGGTTCAATCTCCCTTGGGAACGGTCGGCCGCCATTTGGATTTCATCGATACGGTTTTGTATCTCCAACATATCAGATATCTTCGTCGCCCGGCTGAGCATCTGGCGATAATTATCCAGCATCGCCTCTTGCGTCTTTTTGCGGGAAGAGAGATCGGTGTACTCAGCGGTACGATCCTCCACGCAAACGTTTTTGTCGACAATTGTTCCCTGAGTGCCGGACAATCCCGCCACGAAAGAATCCAATGAGGCAGCAGGCACACGAATAGTCAAGCGGTAAGAGTTTTTGTAATTGGAGAAGGTCTCGTTTTCCACATAAGCATGGAAACGCACGATGAGGCTATCCACATACTCCCTACAGAGAGAAGTCTGCTTGGAATCGATGGTCACATCCACACGCTTCTCCATCTTTTTACCAGCGGGGAACGTTCCACTTGGACTATCCTCGGAATTAGTCTGAGGAAGGGATTTCGCATCAGGCTCACATTCATCTTGTGAAGTGCCCTCGATATACGCCTCCTCACAAGCCGCCACAGGCGATTCTTCTTTGCTTTGTGAGCATTGAAGGAAAGCGAGGGAAGCCGCAAAAAGTACAGAACAATAAAAAAGTTTCTTCATAGGCTATAAATTTAATCCTTATACCAACTAGCATACATCCGATAGTTATTGGAGATCTTATTAATCATCTCCTTAGTCTGTTCCGGTGATACATCCTTCAGTTTCTTGGCAGGCACACCCGCATAGAGACTACCAGGTTCGACCACCGTATTAGGCGTGATAAGCGCATTCGCCGCCACGATGGAATTCTCGCCAATCACCGCACCGTCCAGAATAGTGGAGCCCATCCCCACCAATACGTTGTCACAGATCTTCGCACCATGAATCGTAGCGTTGTGACCCACAGAGACATTGTCGCCGATTTCGATGGTGGATTTCTGATAGAGCGTATGGAGCACGCTGCCATCCTGGATATTCACATTCTTACCGATGCGGATGGAGTTGACATCCCCCCGCAAAACCGTATTGAACCAAATGCTACAACCCTCGCCGATCTCCACATCCCCAATCACGGTCGCATTCTCCGCCAAGAAAACATCCTCGGCGATCTTAGGGGTAAATCCCCTCACTGATTTAATCAAAGCCATAATATAATTTTTTACGATTAACAAAAAAGGAAGGCACAACCATGATCACAAAGTATCGTTCCTTCCCTATGGTGGGTTCTATAAATTCATTCCAATGAATTTATCATTCGTTTTGTGGAGACGAAAGGCATTGCGTTTGTTGTGGAGACGCAAGATTTTGCGTCTCTACGGGGACCGACATGAAAAGAATCACCTACAGAAAAATATAGGGAGACACATATCCCCCTATAATTCTTAACTGACTACGTCGAACTAACGTTTCCTAATTCTTCTTCGCCTTCCGTTTCACGAGTTCCTCCTCCAGGATCATGTCCAAGGTCTGCATATCAATCTTCTTGGCAATGATTTTTCTGTCCTTGTTCAGCAAATAAACGCCAGGCGTAGCAGAAGTATCATAGAACTCCCAGAAGTAAGACTCACGATAAGGGTCCCACACGTTGATCCAATCCTGCATATGGTTCTTATCTATGAACTTCATCCACTCGTCGCGGTCCGTCTGCGTGTAGCAAGCGAAGACCTCGAAGCCCTTATCCTTCCATTTCGTGTACACAGAGTCATGAAGCACAGGAGTGGTCTTCTTACAATGTCCGCAGGAAGGCTCGAAGAAATATACCAGCACGCACTCCGCATTGACGTCAGAGAGTTTCTTCACCCTATTGGTCGAATCGAGCATCGTGAGCATATAAGCCTTGTCGCCCACCAAGTTGTAACGTATTTTTTTAGCCTCCTTACGGAGAGACTCCACCCATGCGGAATCAGCCCATTTAGCTTGTCCGGAGAAGTAATACTTCTCAGCGAGACGCAACCAAAGCTTATCCATACCCATCATCTTGCTGGAGATACCATAGTTGATCATCTTGCTGGTCATCACCTGGAAGGTGAGCGTGTCGCACTTACTCTTCTCGATCAATTCTATAGCAGCCTCGGCCAACGTATCAGGATCCTGCAGCACGTGCTTGGAGATGAATCCATCCACCATGGAAGGGAAGAATGGAGTACGCAAGAAGCGAGGGTCGCACAAGTTGACGTTATCGAAATAGTGGTGTTTGAAATATTGGTAGCGAGTGAACGCACGGATAGAATCCGGCAACTCATCGAACGAAGGTGTCTCGACAGGAATGGTACCCTTGATGTATGCGCTGACAAAAGTACCCTTGTTGCGCTCGATCATATCGTTCTGGTATTTCATCACCTTGTCCGTCATCTTATCGAACGTGTCGTAGAATTGAGTCGAATCGATTTTCTTATCCTTGTATTTCTTTTGCAGGTCAATACGTTCCGTATTCATCTCGATGAGGAATTTCCTCAGGTTCTGGAACTCGGAACTTTCCACCGCACCTGAAACGGAAGCCTCGTCGATCTTGGTGGTATCCACAGAGACCTTGATATTCTGATCAGCGCCAACCAACAAATCGAAGTACTTCTCCGCATTAAAATAGATGATATAAATACCCTCATCCAACTTATTCTTGCCGGAAAAGACACCATTACCCTTTCCGTCCAATTGCAAAGTGTCACGAGAGTAGGTCTTACCATTCATGTGATATGCCAGATACGCTGGCCCATTTTTCATATTCTTCACATTAAGCTGGATCCTATAGCCAGTCCCAGCCATCACATTAACAGCAGCAAAGAGCGACAATGTCGCCAAAATCATACACAATCTTTTCATGACTCTAATCCAAATTTTTTTTGCTAAATTAATGAATTTATTTTTCAACGACCAATAGCGGAAGTCATTTTACCCAACCATTTTAACGTTTTTTTATCAGAGATAAACGGAGACAGATGATCCCACACCCGTTTATGATAGACATTCACCCACTCCAACTCCTCGTCTGAGAGCATATCGACCTCGATCAGGCTATGATCGTAAGGGAACAACGTCAATGTTTCGAACTGGAGGAAGAGCCCAAATTCGCTTCTCTCCCCTTTCCTCACTGAGACCAGATTCTCGATGCGGATACCATGTTTCCCCTCCCGATAGACTCCCGGCTCATCGGAGAGCACCATGCCAGGAAGCATAGAGACACCATTTTGCATCTTCCGGATATTTTGCGGTCCCTCATGCACACAAAGGAAATGTCCGACGCCATGGCCCGTTCCATGTCCATAATCCGCACCGGCCCGCCATAAAGGCATCTTCGCCAGCACATCCAGCTGAGCCCCCTGCGTGCCCTCCGGGAAACGAGCCATCGCCACCGCTATATGACCCTTCAGGACCAACGTGTAGTCGCGACATTGCTCCTCCGTAGGCGTTCCGAAGCAGACCGTGCGCGTGATGTCCGTCGTGCCATGCAGATAATTACCGCCCGAATCGACCAACAGCAAGCTATCCTTGCCAATCACCGCATTCGACTCCGCCGTGGCGCTATAATGGACCACCGCTCCATGCGCCGCATAGCCTGCGATTGTAGAAAAACTCTCGCACACGAAGTCAGGCTGTTCCTTTCTGTGTTTCAACAATATATCAGCCACATCCAACTCGGTCAGACGTTCGCCCGCCTCCATGCGATCATACAACTCGGAAAAAGCATTGGCGAGCGCCACCCCATCCTTCCGCATCGCAAGGCGAAAGCCCGAGAGCTCCGTCTCGTTCTTGCAAGCCTTCAGCAAAGCGACGGGAGAAGGCTCAACCACCTTACGGCAGGTGATGCGATGAGACAACGCGTAGTTTGTTTTATCTAAATCGACAGAGAGGGAAAAGTCTTCCGGTAACGACTCCAAGTAAGCCGAAATAGTATCATATGGCCTAAACTCGATGCCTTGCCGCGCCAACTCAGCTCGTAGGGAGGCAGAGACGCAACCCTCCTCCGCAAACAGAAGAGAGCCACTCCTACCCACCACCGCATAGGCGACCGCCACAGGGTTACAGGGAGTGTCGGAGGCACGTATGTTCAATGTCCACGCCACCTCGTCCAAAGCGCATAACAACAGGGCATCCGCACTCGTCTTAGCGAAGATCCGCTCACGTTTCTCCTGATGAGACAAGCCCGTGACCGCAATAGGCAAACCATAAAGCGACGTGCGTTTCCTTGGAACACCTTCGTCCCAAAGCGAAGGCACATCAGCGACCAGTCGGACACCATAGACCTCCAGGGTCGTACGGAACGATTCCACGTTTCGGGCAGAGAAGCACCAGCCATCGATGCCCACCGTACCCTCTTTAGGTAACTTACCTGTAATCCAGTTCATGTAAGAGGGTGTGTCGGGAAGGCCATCCTTGAAAAGTGTGATGTCAGAGCCCCTCAGCTGGTCTGCCGCCTGCAAGTAATAGCGCGAATCCGTCCAAAGCCCCGCCTCGTCCGGCAAGACCACCAGCGTACCCGCGGAACCCGTGAATCCGGAGATATACTGCCTCAACTTCCACTCCTCTGGCGGATATTCACTCAGATGAGGGTCTTCGGAAGGGACGATGTAAGCGTCCAAACCCAATTCCGCCATGCGGTTCCTGACAACATCCAATTTATGATTCATGGCGACAATTATTTGGAGACGAAACGAGCCATTTTCTCAGGCAATTCCGCCTCGAAGGTCATCAGTTTGGTAGTGATAGGATGACGGAAAGTGATGGATGCGGCATGCAAGCCGATACGACCGATCGGGGAGGTAGATCCCCCGTATTTCTTATCACCAATGATAGGGTGACCGATGCTCTGCATGTGTACACGGATTTGGTTCTTACGTCCAGTCAGCAGATGTATCTTCAGGAAAGTGTAGCCATTCAAGCGCTTCACCACCTCATAGCGGGTAGTGGACTCCATGCCACCGTTATCGAAGTCCGCTGAATAGACCTTCTTGGACTTCGGATCCTCGTTCAGCCACGAATGGACCTCCCCCTCATCCTTCTCGACGACGCCCTCCACGATCGCATAATAGATTTTGCTCTTAACATCCCTTTGCCAATTACGTTGCATCAGCATCTGGACATCCTTCTGCTTGGCGAAGATCAGCACACCGGACGTCTCACGATCCAGGCGGTGCACCACATACAAGCGGTTACTCCTATTCTGTTTCTTCAGATGGTTCAGCACCACACGGAAGGCGGTATACTCCTCCTGCCTCTCCGTGGCGACAGACAACACGCCCTCCGACTTGTTCACCACGACGAGATAATCATCCTCGAACAAAACGGAGACCCTGCTACTCTTCAATCCAGTGGCTGCCTTGGCAAAATCGACAGCGACCACATCACCCGGACGGAGCGCATAGTCATACTGCGTCTTCACCTGATTATTCACGAAGACCTGCCCGCGCGACAAAACACGCTTCAGTGCGGTTTTACTCATGCTACCGATCTTTTTCGCGACAAAATCGGAAAGAATAGCCTCCTCCTTCACATGGAAAGTGACAATCTTGTTTTTCTCCTCCCCGCGAGAGGATTTTCCATTTGCTATCATATTAGATGAAATTTTACCACAAAAGTAAAGAAAAACACCTTAGCAACGTAAAAAAAGATAATTGAATCAATTACGGGATAAGGAAAATGAAAAAAAGACGATTCACTGAGCGCTCCTTTCAGGAAAAAAGCCTATATTTAACAAATTTTTCTAACGTAGTATTGTTTGACGAAACAGATTGATGTGGCATGAGTTATCTGAGATTTGATAAAACGCTATTAACCAACTTGGAGCAGTCCCAACAAAGGGAGATGCTACGCACCAACAAATCAGGCGCCTACCATTGTACAACCATCATAGATTGCAACACGAGGAAATACCACGGATTATTGGTAACACCCGTCAGGAACCTGGACAATGACAATCATGTGCTATTGTCCTCGTTGGACGAGACCGTGATACAGCACGGAGCGGAGTTCAATCTCGGCATCCACAAATACAACGGAGACTACTACGCACCCCATGGGCACAAGTACCAGCGGGAATTCAAGTTCGACATCGTACCTTCCGAGGTGTACCGCGTAGGCGGCGTCATCCTCTCCAAGGAGAAGGTCTTCGTCTCGTTCGAGAATAGAATATTGATCAAATACACCCTGCTCGACGCACACTCCGAGACCATCCTCAGGTTCAAACCCTTCCTGGCGTTCAGGAACGTGAACGAGCTCTGCATGGAGAACGACAAAATCAATACCGCCTACGAGGAGGAGGAGAACGGCATATCCATGTGTCTCTACCAAGGTTACCCTAGGCTCTTCATGCAGTTCAACAAACCAGTCCAGTTCGTTTCTCAACCTAACTGGAACAAAGGAATCGAATATTTCAAGGAGATGGAAAGGGGCTACTACTACAAAGAGGACCTCTTCGTACCCGGATACTTCGAACTGCCCATCAAGAAAGGGGAGTCCGTCATCTTCTCCGCAGGTGTCAGCCAAGCGGACTGCCCGAAGTTGGCGGAAATATGCTTCGATGAAATCACCAGGAGAACCACCCGAACGAGCTTCTTCAACTGTCTGAAGAACTCCGCCCAACAGCTCTTTTGCAGGAAAAACCCTGAAGAACTGTACCTGTTGGCAGGCTATCCTTGGTTCAAATGCAGGGCGAGGGACATGTTCATCTCCCTACCGGGCGTCTCATTGGCATTCGACGACACTTCCGGATTCCAAAAGATCATGAACACCATGATACCCGCCATCCGCAACTTCATGAACGCCAAGCCAATCGAAAGGGACGTGGAAGGATTGGAGCAACCGGACGTGCTGCTTTGGCTCGCCTGGGCGTTGCAGGAATACGGCAAGGCAACCTCCAAGGAGGAGCTTTGGAACCTATACGGAGACATCCTGAAGGAGATCGTGGAGTTCATTCTGCGACAGAGACACCCGAACCTGTTCGTGCACGACAACGCCCTGCTCTTCTCCAACGGATGGGAGACCCCCGTCACCTGGATGGACGCCACCTTCAACGGGAAGCCCGTCACACCAAGAAGCGGTTACATCGTGGAGATCAACGCATTGTGGTACAATATGCTGCGTTTCATCGCAGACCTCACCATGGACTTCGGAGAGGAAGAATTCTCACAGACCCTCACGAACTACGCCAACAGGGTGCAGGAGAGTTTCTCCGCCACCTTCTGGAATGGTTACTACCTATACGACTTCGTCAGCGGGGACTACAAAGAACCGTCGGTTCGCCCGAACATGATCTTCGCCGCCTCGCTGAAGTATTCACCGCTGGAGAACAAGCAGAAGAAGGCGATCGTGGACATCGCCACGAAAGAGTTGTTCACCCCTAAGGGCCTACGTTCGTTGAGTCCTAAGAGCCCGAACTATAGAGGCTCATGCGAAGGGAACGAGGACACCCGCACCTTCTCCAAGCACCAAGGCGCGGCTTGGCCATGGCTCCTCGGCGCATACGTGGAGGCCTACCTCAGCGTATACAAGAATAGCGGCATGTTCTTCGCAGAGAGGGCGCTCATCGGCATAGAAGAAGAGATGTTCGTCGGTTGCATCGGCACACTCTGCGAGATGTACGACGGGAATCCGCCTTACAAAGGAAGGGGCGGCCTCTCATTCGCAATGAACGTGGCAGAAATATTACGCACTATTAAGAACCTAAAAAACCATAAGAACGATTAGGAAAATAGACTATGAGAGCATTAATGTTTGGTTGGGAGTTTCCTCCGCACATCCTCGGAGGTTTAGGGACAGCAAGTTACGGCCTTACCCGTGGCATGTCCGCACAAAAGGACATGCAAATCACCTTCGTCCTTCCAAAGCCTTGGGGAGACGAGGATCAGAGCTTCCTTAAAATCGTCGCCGCCAACAAAGTACCCGTGGTATGGAGAGACCCCGACTGGGATTACCTGAACCGGGAGCTGGACGGCAAGATGACACCCGACGAGTATTATCGCCTGCGCAATTGCATTCAAGAAGACAATAACCATATCGGGACGAACGGAATCGGCTCCATCGAGTTCTCGGGACGTTATCCGGAGAACCTCCAGGAGGAGATCCGCAACTATGACGCGGTCGCAGGTGTCGTGAGCCGCGCGGAACAATTCGACATCATACACTCCCACGACTGGCTGACATACCCCGCCGGCGTACACGCGAAGTACGTCTCCGGCAAACCGCTCGTCATCCATGTCCACGCCACCGACTTCGACCGGAGCCGCGGCAACGTGAACCCTACCGTCTACAGCATCGAGAAGGCGGGCATGGACCATGCGGACCATATCATCACCGTGAGCAACAAGACAAGGGACACGGTCATCGACCAATACCATATCGACCCCGCCAAAGTGACCACCGTGCACAACGCAGTGGAACCACTTAGCCCGGAGATACAAGCCATCCAACCTCACCATAATACGAAAGACAAGGTGGTCACCTTCCTGGGACGCATCACCATGCAGAAGGGTCCGGAATACTTCGTCGAGGCGGCGCACAAAGTACTGCAGAAGACAAAGAACGTGCGCTTCGTCATGGCTGGTAGCGGAGACATGATGGAGAAGATGATCAGCATGGTGGCCTACAAGAACATAGGCGACCGATTCCACTTCACCGGGTTCCTCAAAGGAACGGAAGTGTATGAGATATTGAAGTCCAGCGACGTCTATATCATGCCATCCGTCTCCGAGCCATTCGGCATCTCACCGTTGGAGGCCATGCAGGTGGGAGTGCCCACGATCGTCTCCAAACAATCGGGCTGCGCCGAGATCCTCGGCAATGCCATCAAAGTGGATTATTGGGACATCGACGCGATGGCAAACGCTATCTACTCCATCATCACCTACCCCGCCCTTTACGATTACCTGAAGACAGAGGGCAAAAAAGAGGTGGACGGTATCGTATGGGAGAATGCGGCATGGAAAGTGCGTGACATCTACGACCGAGTATTAGGATTGAAATAACAAAAAACAAACATAGGAAAGATGAGGACAATTTGCTTTTACTTTCAGATACACCAGCCATTCAGACTGAAGAGATACAGGTTCTTCGACATCGGCATGGATCATTACTATTACGACGACTACGCCAACGAGGATATCATACGTCGCATCGCTGAACGCTGCTACTTGCCTGCCAACCAGACCATCCTACAGATGATCAAAGAGACGAAAGGGAAGTTCAAAGTGGCCTTCTCCATCTCCGGCATCGCCCTGGAGCAGCTGGAGCTCTACGCCCCGGAGGTGATAGACTCCTTCAAAGAGTTGGCGCAAACAGGCTGCGTGGAGTTCCTCGCGGAGACATTCGCCCACTCCCTGGCATGCCTGGAAGAGGACAGCGACGAGTTCGAGTTGCAAGTGAAGATGCACGCCAAGAAGATACAAAGTCTCTTCGGATACAAACCGACCTCTTTCCGCAACACGGAGCTGATCTACTCGGACGACATCGGCAGACGGGTTTCCGCCATGGGCTTCAAGGGCATGATCACAGAAGGAGCCAAACATGTGCTCGGCTGGAAAAGCCCGAACTACGTCTATAGCTGCGCCAGCGACCCGAGGCTGAAACTCCTGCTCAAGAACTACAAACTGAGCGACGACATCACCTTCCGCTTCTCGGACTGGAGCTGGGATCAGTTCCCGCTGACGGCGGACAAGCTAATCAACTGGATATCAGCTTGTCCGAAAGAAGAGGACGTCTTCAACCTCTTCATGAACTACGAGACATTCGGCGAGTTGCAAAGCAAGGAGACCGGCATCTTCGAATTCCTGAAAGCGATTCCTCGCATGGCGGAGAAAGCGGACATCAACTTCGAAACACCCGCCACCCTATTCAGCAAGAGGAAACCGATCGACCGCATCGACGTCCCTTACCCAATCTCTTGGGCGGACGAAGAGAGGGACACCTCCGCTTGGCTCGGAAACGAACTGCAACGTTCGGCCTTCAACATACTCTACAGCATACGTGACAAGGTACGCCTCTGCACGGACAGGAAGATTCTCCAAGACTGGTATTACCTCCAGACTTCGGACCACTTCTACTACATGAGCACCAAGCACTTCTCCGACGGAGCGGTACACAACCACTTCAGCCCGTACGAGACTCCGTTCGAGGCCTTCACCAACTACATGAACGTACTGAGCGACTTCATGATCCGCGTCAGGGAGAAGTTCCCGGAAGGCGTAGACGTGGAAGAGCTCAACTCCCTCATGAAGACCATCGACGCACAAGGAAAGATCATCGCCCAACTGGAGCAGGAGAAGAACGACACCTCCATCACCCCAAGCGAAGCCAAAGCCAAGAAAGGGAAGGTGGAATGCAAGGCGCAAAAGGTCACAAAAGAGAAGAAGAGCACCGCGAAAAAGGGAAAGAGCACCGCTTCTTCCCCGAAGTCCAAGAAGTCAATAGCTTAGACTTTAGGCGCAAGACTCTATGCTTTAGTTGTTGGGGAGGGATGGTTTCCTCCCCAATAAAAATCCTGCAATCCGCAAAAGATAATTTGCATTATTCGTTGCCGTTTATGAAATCATTTTATACCTTTGCGGCGGATTTCGGGGTGTAGCGCAGTTGGTAGCGCGTTACGTTCGGGACGTAGAGGTCGCCCGTTCGAGCCGGGTCACCCCGACCAAAAGCCTTTGCCACTCATCCAATGTGAATGACAAAGGCTTTTTTCACGTCACAACCACCGAATCGGACACTCTAAAGAGAATGACCCATGAGAAAGATCAGATGCCCAAAATGTGAGCAATTCATCAGGTTCGAGGACAGCCGCATAGAGCCGGGAGCCTCCATCATCATCCAATGCGACAACTGCGGGAAAAAATTCAGTTTACGATTCAAACCCAAAGAGGAGAAGAAGGAGGACTACACCTATGGTTGCATCATCGTCGTGGAGAACGTCTTCTGCCACAAGCAGATCATCCCGCTTCAGCTCGGGGAGAACATGTTCGGCCGTCGCTGCCCCGGCACGGTAATCTCCTCGCCCATCGACACCAACGACACCAGCATGGATAGGATGCACTGCATCGTCCACGTGGACATGGACAAGGAGGGGAACATCATCCACAAGGTGGAAGACTACGACAGCCTCGTCGGCACCTTCGTGATGAACGAGATACTGCAGAAAAAAGAGAAACGTGTCATCACCGACGGGGAGATCATCACCTTGGGGGCAACCACCCTCATCCTGAAGACGGGGGCTCCGGACTAATCCTCAAAAAGGAAGAAATCCACCGCTCCACCCCACTCGCCATCACCCTTTGAGGTCCATTATTGAAAAAAACCAAGCACATATACCCCAATAATCAAGGATAAATTACGGATTTTATGTATTTTTGTCCGATAACTATATGGGAATGCACAATTTCCCCCGAAATAGTGCGTTAGGAAATTATGGGTAGCCCCCATCACATTTGTAGAACTACGATTCGAAAAAATGAGGAAACAGTAATGTTAAGGACAAGACACACCTACATATTGTTCGGGCTAATGGCAATCCTGTCATTGGCTGGCTGTGACATGAAAAAGAACACATGGTTCAACCGGAAACACCAGGCGTTGAACACGAAATACAATGTCTACTATAATGCGAACGAGTCTTTCAAGAAGGGCTACAAAAGAATTGAAGAGGCATATGCTCCCGACTATTCCCAAGTGATACCCGTCTTCGCCGTAAGCGACCCCTCCACCAAGGGAAGCGGGACAGGAGACATGAACAAGGCGGTGGAGAAATGTGAGCAGGCCATTCAGAAACGTTCCATGATGAAGAAGCCGAAGAAGGATTACGACAAGATGCGTGACCCTAAATACGTCGCCTTCTACAACCAGGAGGAGTTCAACTCCTACATGGACGACGTATACATGCTGATGGGCAAATCCAAATTCCACGCCAACGACTATCTGGCGGCCTCAGCCACCTTCACCTACGTCACCAAACACTACACCCACGACGCGAGACTGGTCACACAAGCAAACATCTGGAAGGCTCGCGCCATGAAAGAGATGGATTGGATCTACGAGGCGGACGAAATACTCAAACGGATCGAACCGGAGGAATTGGACCCTTCGACAGCCAACCTCTACAATGGAGCCATGGCAGACCTGCTCGTCACCCAAAAGGAGTACAAGGCGGCCCTCCCATACCTGGAGAAGGCAGCCGAGACGGAGAAGGACCGCACACAACGGATCCGTTTCATCTTCGTGGCGGCTCAGATCTACCAGCTTCTAGGCGAAAAGGATAAAGCCTTCACCCTCTATGAGAAGGTGATCAAGGCCAATCCAACCTACCAAATGTCTTTCAACGCCAAAATCAGGGAGACGGAAGTGGTAAGCGACAAACAGTCAACAGAATCGCTCGTCAACCGCCTGCAGAAAATGGCAAAGAACAAGAACAATGAGGATTATCTCGATCAAATATACTATGCGATCGGTAATATATACCTAGCCCAAAAAGATACCGCCCAAGCGATAGAGAACTACTTGCTATCCGCGGAGAAGAGTACCCGTAACGGCAAGGAAAAGGCGCAGACACTCATCACCTTGGGTGACCTCTACTACGAACGCCCCGACTACGTGCAGGCACAGCCTTGCTTCTCGGAGGCCTCTTCATTGATCGACCATAAGCACAACGACTACCTAAGAGTATCCCGCCTCGCCTCCGTATTGGACGAGTTGGTACAAAACTACAACACCTACAAACTGCAGGACAGCCTGCTCATCCTCTCCACCGCTTCTAAAAGCGACCTGACCGCAGCCATCAACAGGCAAATCGCAAAGATCATCGAAGAGGAAAAGAAGGAGAGAGAACGTAAACAAAAAGAGTACGAAGAGCAGAAACAACTGGAACTCGAGATAGAGAACATGGCCGTCATGGACCAACGCGCATTGGGCGGCAACCAGGGATCGACATGGTACTTCTATGTCAAGAGCACGGTGGACAAGGGTAAACTGGAGTTCCGCAAGAAATTCGGGCAAAGAAGGTTGGAGGACAACTGGAACCGTAAGAACAAGGCTATCGCCGTATTCTCCGAAGAGTCATTGTCCGACATGATTGACATGGATGCCATCAACCTGGAAGACGCCAGCGAAGGAGGATCATCAGAAGCGACGGAGGGTGAGAACAAGCAAGCCGTGGCGAACGAAGCGAACCCTAAACGTCCTGAATATTATCTGAAACAAATACCTTTCTCGGAGGATCAAAAGAAGAACGCGCACGAGCAACTCGCCGAGGCCCTCTTCAACCTAGGCGTCATCTATGACGAGAAGTTAAACGACCACGAAAGGGCATTCCAAGCTTTCGAGGAATTCGCAAAACGCTATCCGGATGACCCTCGCACCGCTGACGGTTTCTACTGCTGCTACAGGATCGCAAGCAAGTTGGGAGACACCCAACTCACCGACAAATACAGGGATAAATTGCTCACCGATTACCCTAACAGCAAGTACGCGAAGATCCTTTCACAACCTGACTTCAAACTGAAGCTCGAGAAGATGAAGGAGGTGCAAGACTCACTCTACGAGAGGACATACGCCGCTTTCCTCAACGGACAATTCAACGATGTGAAAGAGAACACGGCTTATATGGAGGCGAACTATCCTGTCTCTTCCCTGATGCCTAAATTCCTATTGCTGAATGCACTGAGCATCGGAAAGACCGCCGGCAAAGACACATTCGCCAGCGCACTCAACAATCTGTTGGAGCGCTACCCTACCAGCGATGTCTCCTCCATGGCCAAGGATATCCTCGCACTCATCAACCAAGGGAACAAGCCTGAACAGGGCAAATCAATAGGCGGACTGATGACGCTGCGCGAGGAGAACAGGAAAGAGGAGGCCGCCGAGAATGGTGTGGTGGAGAGCAAGGGATTCACCGTCAGCTTCGACTCCCCTTATATCTTCGCGATTCTTATCGACACCACGAAGGTCAACTCGAACAAACTCCTCTACGAGACAGCCACCTATAACTTCACGAAATTCCTCATCAAGGATTTCGACCTGGACATCAAGGAGGGCGTGCTCTCCGTATCCGGTCTCGACAACTACGACGAGGCACTTTGGTACATCAACGGTGTGATCGCCGACAAGGGCATCCAATCGCTCCTATACGGCACCGACTACAAATACTTGCTCATCACACCGGAGAACCTTGAGTTAATCGGGAAAGGCTATACGATAGAACAATATGAGCAGTTCTACAAGCAAAACATCGCTGGCAAAAACAAACGTTCCAACAGAACTAACATCGAACTGGTCGGCAAGCAAAAGACGGAAGAGGCCACCTCAACACAAAAACTTAACACAAAAGAGGGAGCTGACATAAATGGCGCTTCCGCATCACAGACGCCTCAGGAGAAACCTCAAACGAGCCAACCATCCGTTGCGCCAAAGGAGGAGGCCGCACCTGCCACCGCACCTGCCACCCAGCAGGAGAACACCGCCAACGAATCCGCTGCTCCGGCCGAGGAGAAAGAGACGGCCGCCACGACAGAGGCGAAACCCGAGACAAAACCTGAGGTGAAGGAAGAATCCGACAACACGGTCAAGGAACAGCCTAAAAAGGAATTGAGGAAATACAAAGGTCTATACACCTATGATCCTAATTCCCCTCACTACCTCGTCATCCTTGTCAACCAAGGGAAAGCGGATGAGGCGGTAGTGACAAAAGCATTGAACGAGTACAACAAGAGCAACCAAGCCCTTTTGAACCTGAAAGTGGACGTCGCCACCTCCAAAGACTTCCCTCAGATCTTCCAGATAGGGGAAATGCCATCGTCTGAAATCGGAATGTCCTACCTCACCCAATTCGTGAAGAGCGCAGAGGTGAAAAACGCATTCGGAGGCACCCCTTACCGCAACATTGTCATCTCTAAAGACAATTTGCAAGTCCTGAAAGAGAGTGGCAACATCAACGTCTACATGGAACTATACAAAAGGCTATACTTAAAACGATAAAGTGATATATGATGAAGAAGGATAGAATTCTTTGGGCTGACGATGAGATAGATTTGCTGAAGGCACACGTGCTTTTCCTTGAAGCGAAAGGGTACGAGGTGGTCTGTGTCAACAACGGGAAAGACGCGGTACAACGCTGCGAAGAGCAACACTTCGACATCATATTCCTCGACGAGAACATGCCTGGCATGAGCGGTCTGGAGGCTCTCTCCCTCATCAAAGAGAAAGACACCAGCGTACCCGTCGTCATGATCACTAAAAGCGAGGAGGAGAACCTAATGGAACAAGCCATCGGGAAGAAAATAGCGGACTACCTCATCAAACCCGTCAATCCTAACCAGATCCTTCTTTCCATCAAAAAGAACATCAACAAGACGGAAATCATCTCCTCCACCACGACAGATGACTACCGCACCGAATTCACAAAGATCGGTTCACTCATCAACGAGTCGTCCCAATTCAACGATTGGGCGGAGGTATATAAGAAACTGGTCTATTGGGAAATCCAATTGGAGAACGCAGACCAGCAAATGCAGGAACTGCTTCGAATGCAGAAGGAAGAGGCCAACTCCACCTTCGTGAAATACATCAAAAAGAACTACGAAGAGTGGTTCGACACCGACGTCGAACGCCCCATGCTCAGCCACGAGCTATTCAAGAAACGTATCTTCCCTATCCTAGACAACGGGGAGAAAGTGTTCCTCATCATATTAGACAACTTCCGCTTAGACCAGTGGAGAGTGATCAAAGACCTGCTCTCCGATGATTTCATCGTGGAGAACGAAGAATTGTACAGCAGTATCCTTCCTACCGCAACCCAGTACGCGAGAAACGCCATCTTCGCAGGATTACTTCCCCTGCAGATCAAGAAGATGTTCCCTCAATATTGGGTGGAAGAGGGTGACGACGAAGGGAAAAACATCTACGAGAAGGAGTTGCTCCAATCCCAGATTGATCGTTATAGGAAAAAATACACCTTCTCTTACCACAAAATCAGCGACCCGACAGCCGGGGAGAAACTCGTATCGGACCTTCCGCAACACATCGGGAAGCAGTTGAACGTGGCCGTCTACAACTTCGTGGACATGCTCTCGCACGCCCGCACGGACTCCAAGATGATCAGGGAACTCGCTTCCACCGAGGCCGCCTACCGTTCCCTCACCAAATCATGGTTCCAACACTCCTCCATCCTGAGTCTGTTCAAGGCATTGGCGCAACAAGACATCAAGATCATCATAACAACCGACCATGGAACCATTCGCGCGGACAAAGCCATCCGCGTGATCGGAGACAAAAACACCAATACAAACCTGAGATATAAGATCGGCAAGAACCTGGACTATAATCCGAAAGAGGTGTTAGCCATCAAGCAACCCGACAAGATAGGATTACCATCCCTCAATGTCAGCTCGACCTACATATTCGCCGGGAACAACGATTTCTTCGCTTACCCGAACAACTACAACTATTACGTCTCTTATTACAAGAACACCTTCCAGCACGGAGGTATCTCTATCGAGGAGATGATCATCCCGCTCGTGACATTACGCAGGAAATAAACGCTCCCGATGGTACGCAACCAACGCATCCATCGGACGCCCTACAATCGTGCGCACCTTATATCCATACCGATCCGCCACCTCCCGCAAAATGTCCGAGAAATGGGCGGCGATCGACCCCACGAAACCAATCTCCTTCACGGATGCCGGATACTGCAACACGTTCCGCTCAAAAAAAGCGATGAAAGATTTTTCCACCAAACCACAACAATAAGGCATCGTTATGTTCTCAGCCAAGAAACGTGAGAACGTGGCCAAGAAACGATTCGGGAATTCTCCCTTATAGACTCCTCCCATAACCGTCTTATAGTCACTTCCGCACCACGTCCAGAACAAATCACAGACCTCAGCGGGAGCACATCCCTTCAGCACATCCCCGACCAAGCAACGCCCCATCGTCGCACCACTGCCTTCGTCGCCTAACACATAACCCAACGGAGGGACATTGCGCACCACGCGAGCGCCATCATAATAGCATGAATTAGAACCCGTGCCCAAGATGCACGCAATACCAGCGCCATCTCCTAACGTGGCACGGCACGCCGCATATAGATCACTATGCACCTCAACCTTGGCCTGGGGGAAGAGAGACGACAACAATTGTTCGAAAAGAGACTCGTAATCCGACACGCATCCCGCCCCATAGTAATAGACGTGACCGACAGCAGACGAAGGAAACGCCTCACTGGCGCGACGCAACTCCGCACAAATGGCTTCCTTATCCATAAAGAAAGGGTTTATCCCCGCCAACTCGAGAGAGTGGGTCTCTCCATTCTCCGCCACCAAACGGACATCCGTCTTGGTAGAACCCGCATCGAAAACTAAAAACATATACATAAAGTAATTGAATCTTCGCAAATGTACAGAAAAATGTCGGTTTGGCGCATATCCGTCGTACGAAATGAAACACCTTTCACCACAAGAAAAATGCCCTTACTCTGAAAATTGACATCCAATAGAGGGAAAAGAACAAAAAAAAATATAACTTTGAGCAAATAAACATTAAAGCGTAGGATATGAGGACATTTAAGGTAAAAGCACTACTTCTCGGAGCAATTTGCGCAGGACTGATTGCTTGTGATAACGTCGGAAAGACTCAACTCCCTAAAGATGCGGAACATTTCCTTACGGAACATTTCAGCGATGTGCCCGTGTCCCAAATCATGGACACCATCACCCAAATGGGATATACAGCCGTCTTGGAAAATGGCACGGAGATAGACTTCGACGAGAACGGAGATTGGGAGGAAATCAACTTCAAAAAGAATGAAGTGCCAGCCTCCATCTTCCAAGCAATCCCTCAAAACATCTCCACCTACCTAAAGGAGAACTACGAGAACGCCAGCATACGGAAGATCTCGAAAAAAAACTATGGAAGGAATAAAATCATCTATAGGGTCGCCTTCAACAAGCCAAACAAGATTGAGCTCTGCTTCTCCAAGGATGGGACAATCATCAGCAATGACCCCGAGGGGAAACACATCCCTTCCATTGCGAGAGCCCTCATCGGACAGTTCGAGGGCGCTGAGATATCCTCCATCTACGTGGATCTCGACGGAGATATCGAGGTCGAATTGGACGACAAAACAGAGCTTGAGTTCGACAGGAAAGGAGTCTGGTACTCCGTGAAATCAAAAAACAAGGCATTGCCAGAAGGCTTCCTAAAACAATTACCTAACACGATGATCAAATACGTGGCGAAGAACCACCCTGACCAATTCATCCGAAGGGTCGAGAAGAAAAGTTATGGCTACCGCATTAGGCTCAACAAACCGAACGACATCGAACTAAGTTTCACCAAAAACGGAATATTCCTCAAAGAAGAGTCCGACAAACAATAATATCATGAAGACCCGAATAACCGCCATCGCCCTATTGGCCTCCTTCGCTTTCTGTGGTGCATACGCAGCGGGCAAAAAAGCCGCCAAAGAGCAGCCCACCCAGGCCAAACAGCAACAAACGAGCGCCTACCGGGAAGATCAAATCGCCAGAAAAAAGGCTATATTGAACTTCAAAATGATCTTCGTGGAGGGAGGCTCCTTCACCATGGGTTGCACTTCGGAGCAGGAGGACGAATGCTTCAAGCCCGAAAAACCCGCACACCCAGTGTTCGTGAGGAGTTTCGCCATCTGCAGGTTCTGTGTCAGCCAGAGGCAATGGGTGGAGGTGATGGGCAAAAACCCAAGCGAAGTACGTGACGACAATGCGCCCGTCACCAATATATCATGGGATGACGCACAAAAATTCATCTCAAGGCTGAATGAATTCATGGGAACAAGCTACCGCCTCCCGACAGAAGCGGAATGGGAATACGCGGCGAGAGGGGGACCCTATCCCGGAGGTAGCAAATACAGTGGAGGAAGCGAGGTCAGAAGAGTCGCTTGGTTCAAAGATAATGCGGGGGAACTCCGCCCTAACGGCAAACTGAAGAAGAACGAATTAGGAATCTTCGACATGAGCGGCAACGTATGGGAATGGTGTTCCGATTGGTATGGCCCCTACCCGACCGACACGGAGACCGAGCTCATCAACCCCACAGGCGCACCTGAAGGGAAGGAACGCGTCGTCAGAGGCGGCTACTTCGAAGGACCAGCCATCTTCTGCCGAGTATCCTGCCGAAACAAAAGCGAGCCCAACTACGCATCCAGCATCATCGGCCTACGCCTTGTAACCGACGACACAAGCAAGGCGGAGAAACCGGACGATCCAGAAGAATAAACGGACCTTCAAAGCATCTTGTCACCACCCAACCGGTCGTGCCAGATGCAATGAAAAAAATGACACATATCAACATCGATATACGCTTCTGCAGAGGGGAAATCCCCTTTGCAGAAGAAATATCAATCCAAAAGAACACAAAATATCATCTACCAAAATCTCTCATACAAACATCTTAATCCATTGAGTAAAAAATACTTGCACCTACGCTTACGAATCATCAATTAAAATCAACTTCAAAATTTTTTTCTGCAACTGCAACTTTTTATGTCAAATATTTCTTTTATATGCAACCTATTTTATACCTTTGCAGACGTTTTGGTGTAAAACTTTCCCCATTAAGTAAAGTTGATCAAAGCCAAAACGCAAAGGTTGTTGTAATATTTAATGTATGATAAGACGTCAGATGTGTTGAAGAATGATGAGATGAGTTGATTTATTTTAATGACAAGACTTTTCTTTGTGATTGAATTGAGAATTGATGAATTACATATATAAGAATTTACGATTGTCCTATTTTCAGTGTTATTCTGTTTCCCCTTCAGGACGCAAGCATCACTGATCATGTGAAAAATGTTTTTTTTGATAAAACGAATCACATAAACCTACTCAATTATAGGGAATTACGTGATTAAATCAAGAAACATTTGGTGTTAAGAACTAACAATATACAGTATAAAATAGATTATACATTATATGAAAAGAATTTTTTCTTTGGTAGTGGCATTGATGGCAATGCAATTTGCTGTCTATGCGACGGTTGAAACGTTCAAGGTGACAACGACAAGTCTAACAGGTGCAGGATCACTCACGACGGCTCTTGAGTCTGCGAAAGCTTCTGAAGCCGATACGGCGAAAATCGTTTTTGAGTTCACCACGCAAGGGGAAAAGGTAATTCAGTTGGAAAGCGCTGTCACTTCCTTGACGAGTAAAGTGCTGATTGTTGACGCTTCAACAAGTAAAAATCCTGTTGTTTTGGATGGTGGTGATAAATCTTTTAACGGATTTCAGATATCAAGCGCAACCACACTTAAGGGTTTGACACTCAGTAATTTCGACAATGCGGCTTATGTGACAAACGGCACAAAAATAAATTTCTACGACTGCGACTTCGTAAACAACAATATAGGTATTTATACGAAAGGATATATCAACGACGTGGTAAACTGCGTCTTTGGGAAAAACAAGACTGGCTTTTGGGTCGAAAGTCAGGTGACGAACGTTAAGAATTGTGTTTTCGGACTCTCAAGAGAGCAGGACGCCGCTGCCAGCAATGACTACGGAGTTCGACTGGAAATTAGAGGAAACATCACGAACTTCACGGACAACGTGTTGGCAACAAACGGTGTGGGTCTGCAATTGGCATTGCAAACGTTTATTACTAATCCTATCGTTTCTTGTATTTTTGGTGTGAATAAGGATCTAATGCCTATAAAGGATAATACGCAGAATACGGGTATCTATACGGTCGCAACAAATTTGCAACTGAGACTCGAGAAATGTGTGTTCTCATACAACTATGATGCACTATACATGTTCGATGAAACGAACGATGCTCCGGGGTCAGGTGGTTTAACCGTTACCGACTGCTCATTTCTCACCAACGCTAATGCTATTAGTGTGAATACAAGTACCAGCCCCCTAAAGAAGATGACCATTAAGGGAAGTTCTTTCGGGTACTCATACAATTCCAATCTATATGTGGGTGCATGTGAAGAAATCGAGTTGGAGAACAACAACTTTGGAGGTGACGGAACACATTATTATCCTATGGGAGACCGCGTGGAATATTCGGTTGAAATCGCGAAATATAACAGTGATAATTTTCTCTATTATCTGACGGTCAAGGATAATGTTTTTTACTCTAACCGGGGATTGTATCTTGGGGATGTTACGCCGTTGTATAAATCATTATTGTCCAACAACTTGTTCTTCAATACGGATTTGGCATATCAATTGTCGTACAATTTGCCGACCCCCGTCATCTCCTCTGCGGAGGTGTCCGGTGATGATATTGTAATTAAGGGATACGTTGATACTGCGGCTGTCGCTACCATCGAATTGTTTTTCACGGATCAGACAGAGCAGACCGCTACGGAGTTTGTGAGCTCCTTCTCCACTTTGGAGGACGGTACCTTCTCTGCTAAGGTTCCAAACAAGTATGTGGGGAAGAGAAATGTGAGTTTCTGCGCCACGGCTACTTATGACGAAAAAAAGACTTCCCGTTTGTCTGCCGCAAAACAATTGTCAATCCCAGACATTGACCTCACCCGTCCTAGATACTATGTAAAGATAGACGGATCTGGTGATGGTTCTTCTTGGGAAAAGGCGATGAGCCCGCAGACGTTCGCCTATGCATTACCACGTGTTGGAGACGATGTCACCTTCTACGTGGCAGAGGGTACTTACTATCCTATCTACGACATGTATAACCGTCTTGCCCAATACAATGAGGCTTCCTTTGTGGTGAACAGTGATGTCTCGATCAAGGGTGGTTATCCGGCTAATGCGCAGACTGGTGCAGTGAGCGATCCTTCCAAATATAAGACTATCTTTAGCGGTGATTTCCTCGAGGACAATGGCATCAATGACGATAGGAGCAATCTCATGTATCTGGAAGATGATTGTAGTAGGTTGTTCCTTGTGAAGCCGTCTGTGAAGAGTTTAAATACGACTTCGTTCACATACACTTTGGATGAATCTGACACCCAAAATTATTTCAATATGGATGGTGTTGTGTTGAAAGGTGGAGCCACATCGATATATGGAGTGGGTCTTGATTTGAGGGTGACACTTACAAATTCACTTATAGAGAAATCTGGCTACATTTACATGTACGTGCCGAATAATTCGTTAACCATTGATAATTGCAAGTTCCACCAAGTTTATAGGGGTATTGTTATAGAAACTGGCAAGCCAAAAGAAGTGAATATTTACAATACCACTTTTGATGATTGTTTCGAGAATTTCAAAATAAGCAACTCCGAGAATTTTGATTTCTCAGGTCATATTCACTTTGAATCGGATACATTTGTCCACAACGATAAACTCACGGTTGAAGTGCTGGGTATTAGCCTTGAAATGAACAAATGTAAGGTATCTGAAAACAATGCCCTTTACTTCCATTTTATACATGATACCGTTGATGTCAAAAATTGTTCTTTTGATAACAATAATTCAACTTACATGTTTTTGGATTTACAAGCATGTGTTTCAAGTTTTGAAAAATGTTCATTTGTAAAGAATTCCGCAAGTTGGATTATCAACAATAGTTCTCCTGATAGAAACTTTCGTGTCAGGTATTCTGTCTTTGATTCCAATACAACTCAGTCATCTTTGATAGATGGAGCTGGTAATGAATCTTATTCTAACTCTTCTTTCATCAATAATGATGTCGCATCAGGGAATTATTTGATAAATTATGGGAGCGGAAGGGCAGAATTTTACAATAACACTTTTGCGGGTAATATTGTCCCTCGTATTATCCAAGGAGATAATAGGAAATTATATAACAATACAATTGTCGGCAACAAGGTGTCAAGAGAAATCCTCTCTTCTCACAACACAGATGAATATACTGACATGTATGGTAATATCATCTTAGGTAACGGAACCTCCAATGCGTCGGGTATCGGTTATGACAATTTACCTTTAGTGTTTTCGGAAAAGAAAAACATTCAATATAATTTGATGCCAATTATCCGCACTGATTATCAATCGGAAGGAGAGGATAATACCACGTGGGTTCCAGATAACAGCACGAATATCTTTGTTCGTCCGTTCAGTCTGGGAGCAAACGAGTCCACTCAGTGCAAAGCATGCTCGTATGCTTATGGCGAATATGAGGAAGCTGTGTTGAAGTCGATTTTTGAAGGCACCTATAATTCGACAACTCATGTGTTCTCCCCGAATTTGGATAGGAGCGGGTTCTTGCCTGTGATTGCTTTGAAGGAAGATGTGTTGTCGGACGGTACCAGCATTCGTTTCCCTCTTGCGAAGACAATCGTCACCGCCGACCAGCGAGACATGAAGCGTTTTGATCCTACTTGCATGGGTGCGTATGAAATCGTTTGTACTCCAGACACCACCCTCGCCAACGACACCATCATTGTGGGTGAGAAATTCCTTGACAAGACCTACACCACCGTAGGTGTCAACGACAGCATCTTCGAGACCCTGAAGGGCGTCAGCGGTTGCGACAGCGTGGTGATGCACAAACTCTATGTGAAGCCAGACCAAAAGGTACTGAACTACTACGTCAAGACCGAACGTCACGGTACGGGCGACGGATCCAGCTGGGAGAACGCAATGAACGGAACAGACTTCGCCTTGTATTTGCCTTTGGCTCCTAAAGGAGCTACATTCTATGTGGCAGAGGGTACATACAACCCAGTATATGGAATGGACTTGACGGAGAGCAAATCCCCTATGTACACCATCAATAACGACGTCACCATCCGTGGTGGCTATCCTGCCAATGCGGAGACAGGCGCAGCGAGCGAACCGGACAAGTACAAGACAATCTTTGACGGCGACCTCCTCGGCGACGACGAATATGACGAGCAATTGGATGCGGATGGTTATCCTGTAATCAACAAGTTGAATACAACAGAAAATACTTCAACACTTTTCTTCTCCGTCGCACAAGGACGTCTAAAGGCTAGATTCGACGGTGTGGTTCTCAAGAATGTGAACACTGCCATTCAATTGATAAACCCCGACAAGAAGTTGGAGGTGTTGAATTGTTCCTTCGACCACAACGTGACCCCAATCTCTTTAACCAGCGAGAAGGATAGCATATACGTTTACAATTCCTCCTTCGCGAAAAACACGGGGAATATCCTCTATTTGCCTGCAATCCAGGATATCGTTCTAGATTCTGTCTTATTCGAGGGCAATGCCTCCAACATAAGCAGCTCTAAGAGCAATTTTATATACGCTTCATTCAACGAGAAGAATGAGGGCAAGGAGCATCTGTCAATGAACAGGGTAAGGGCAATCGGCAACAAGGCGAACTTCAATGTGTATGGGTACGAGACGAAAGTGGAGAACTCATTGTTCGAGGCTAATATGGCAACCGACTTGTTCAGAGTCCTCAACAACAACAAGACCTTTGAAATAAAGAAATCCAAGTTCATCCAAAATATCGGAAAGAATGGAGGTATAATAAACAGCGACGAAAAAATCATTATCGATAGTTGTCTATTCGAAAAGAACGACGCATCTAATTGGGATCTCATAGGTCAAAGCTCAACCAACAACGGCTTATATATCCAACACAGCGAATTTCTTGGAAACAAAGCCACTGATCTCATAAAATCCGATGCGAAAGGAGATATTGTTATCTCAAACTGCAATATGGCAGAAAACCAAGTGGGAGAATATCTCTTCAACATTAGAAGCAGCGAAAGCACTCCTCTGTATAAGGAGAACTCAATTTGCAACAACACTGCGGCGGACATTCTCCACACAGCAGGAGGCACACATCTGCTCGAGAACAACACCATAGCATCTAATAAGGTTACCCGCTACATACTAGAAGCGTCAGGAGGAAATCTCCAATTGAACAACAACACCATTGTAGGAAATAATGCGGAACTTAGATTAACCTATCTGCTCGGCTTAGGATTAAAGATGACAGGAAATATCATCTTGGGTAATTCTCCGGAGGCCATTTATTTGAACAGATGCAACATAAAGGATAGCGAGTTTAAATATAACATCGCACCAAGCATTGAATTCATAGATGATTTGGGACACTGTGAATCCATAAGCGACATCTCAAGCAACAATATCTTCTCCGTATTCAGCGAAGAGGTTACTTGTGACGAATTCGCGGAGATTCCTAACCGCAATGAGGAAATCCTCACAACTCTCTTCTCTGGTACATACAATTCGACCACAGGTCTATTCTCTCCAGAGGTGAAAAACAATGGTGGTCCGACCCCAACCGTAGCCCTAATGAAGGACATACTCCCTGACGGTACCAGCATCCGCTTCCCTCTCACGGAGACGAATGTCACCAACGATCAACGAGGAGTGGATCGTCTTGCAAAGACCTGCATGGGTGCATACGAAATCGTTTGCGAGAATGACACGACTCCTAAGAACGACACCATACTGGTCGGAGGAAGCTTCCTCAACAAGGCATACACTACCGTGGGTGTCTATGACAGCATCTTCGAGACGCTCACAGGCGAGGACGGTTGCGATAAGGTTATAATGCATAAACTCGTCGTGAAACCAGACCAAAAGGTATTGAACTACTACGTCAAGACCGAACGTCACGGCACAGGCGACGGATCCAGCTGGGAGAACGCAATGAACGGTGAAGACTTCGCCACTTACTTGCCTTTGGTTCCTAACGGGGCTACATTCTATGTGGCGGAAGGAAGATACACGCCAATCTACAACATGGAAGAAAATCCTTCACACATTCTTGGAGACATAAAGGAATACGTCATTAATAGTTCCTTGTCCATCATAGGTGGATATCCAGCAACGGCTGAGACAGGAGCGGCATCAGACCCTAAGACATATCATACCATATTTACGGGAGACCCAAGCGGGGATGACGTCTACAAAGAAGGTTATTACAACTCTGCTATTTTACTGGATCCAAATGAAGACGACGTGCAAGTGTTGTATCTATTCAACGCAAGCCCATCCTCTGAAGTGTACTTCTTTGGTTGCAACTTCTCCGGAGCCTCATACGAGACAACATTTGCCGAGAACAAAGAACGAACTGGCGCAACAATTAGATGTGACAAACTCAAGCTTGAGAAGTGCGACTTCAGTACATTTGGAACGATACAGAACAGCGGTTCAAGCCAATCTACGCTCTATGCGTCAGAATGTATTTTCCACAACCGTCCTTCGATATCCACACCGTCATCTATTTTCTTGTATGACACGATTCATGTGGAGAAATCATTGTTCGAGGATATGATTGGAACCACAGGCGGAGTATTCGGAAGAGTATCGAAACTTGCGGATATTAAGAACTCCACGTTCAACAACATCGGTAGTTCCGCAACTATAATGGAGAGGGCTGAGCATATCAGGTTATACAACAACACATTTGTCGGATTAACCGCAGATGGTTCAAGCAACCTCTTATTCAGCTCTTCCAGAGCAAACAAAATGGAAATCGTCGGCAACATATTCAAAGGTTGCAAGTATATTAATTTGGTCGACGACGCATCTGATCCAGTGCACGTCATCAAGAACAACCTTCTCGAGAATATCAACGGAACGGACGCCGACATTATGGTATCCGATCTGAAAGATATCCCATTGGAGGGGACATATGACGGCACTGACGCATTCACTCCTGCCGTCAAGAACAACGGTGGCTTCACGCCGACCATAGCCCTTATGGAGGACAAACTCCCTGACGGCACCAGCATCCGCTTCCCGCTCACGGAAACAATCGTGACGGATGACCAACGTGGCGTTACTCGTCTCGCGAAGACCTGCATGGGTGCGTACGAAATCGCTTGTAGCGCCGACACAACAGTTCTCTCCGATCCTGATATCATTACGGTGGGCGAACGATTCCTTGGTGTTGTCTACAACGAGGCGGGTCGTTATGATAGCATCTTCGAGATTTTGCAGAATGTGATGGGTTGCGACAGTGTGGTGTTGCACACAGTGGTAGTTGAGAATCCTTTCGAGGGTTGTGAGATTGGTACTGTGCTTTTCCGTGAGGATTTCGGCGGAAACTATCTTTCCGACCCAATCGCTAAGAGCGCTGGTATACCACAATGTACGTATAATTACAATGAAAATCCTAAGGGCGCGGGCAACTATGCTATCCGTAAGGTGGGTTGGAATCATAACCAGTGGTTCTATCCTTTGTACGACCATACCTTCCCGGATAATGGAGATAGAGGTTATCTGATGCAGGTAGACGGCTCTGGCGATAATGGTGTGTTCTATAATACTCAGATCGATGATCTTTGCCCTAACACTCACTTGACATTGTCTATGTGGGGTATGAGTTCGACCAGTACGGGCTTTGGTGATGATGCCAAGTTAAAGATGGTTCTTGAAAGCTTGGATGGGGAAGTGTTGGCTACACAAGATGTCTTACTCGTCAACAATAAGGGTGAATGGGAACGCTTCAGCGTGCCGTACACCGTTAAGGAGGGGCAAACTTCGGTTGTCTACAAAATTATAAACAACAGCAATACGACAAGTGGAAATGACTTCGTGCTTGATGACATTGAGGTTCGTTTGTGTAAACCTGCTGTAAGCGTAAATTCTCCGATCGACTCCTTGTGCGCTGGAGATGACTACGTGTTGACAGCCTCTTATACGAATGCTGGTGGTTACATTGAGCCGTTGAATTTCACATGGTTCAAGAACGAAAAACCTTCGTATGGCTTGGATGGCTGGACTAAGGTGGCTGAGGGTCAGACGCTTTCGTTTAGTGATTTGAAACCTGAGGATAACGCTTATTATCGTTGCGTGATTTCTTCCGCAGGTGTTCCTGGTGAGTTTAATAAGTGTAATTCCGCATCTGACATTGTTCCAATTTTGGTGAAGTCATGTGTCGTATGTGTTCCGGACACTACTGTCCTTGCTGACCCTGATGTCATCTTCGTGGGCGAACAATTCCTTGGCGTGACATATACCGAGGTAGGTCGCCACGACAGCATCTTCGAGAACTTGAAAGACATAAATGGTTGCGACAGCGTCATCATGCATACGCTCAACGTCCAACTCAACCCAGACGCTAAATATTACTACGTTAAGACAGAGCGTCACGGTACGGGAGACGGATCTAACTGGGAGAATGCAATGAACGGAGAGGACTTCACCACTTATCTGCCTTTGGCTCCTGATGGATCCACGTTCTACGTGGCAGAGGGAAGCTACAAGCCAGAATGTGACGAAGACTATTGCATGTTCACAATCAACAGCAACGTGACCATCCGCGGTGGTTACCCGGCAGATGCGAAGACGGGTGACCTCAGCGATCCGAAAAAATACAAAACCGTATTCGACGGAGACAAGAATGGCGATAACGTCATCACAAAGACAACAGACGAAACGGGTTGTCCTGTGATTGAGGTGGAAAACACGGAAGATGACACATACGACATGTTCTCCTCTTCCGCGGAGAGGAACCTCAACGTGACATTCTACGGCATCTCGATCATCAATGCCGGACATGGTTACAATGCCTACACAGAATCGGAGGAGAGTGCGCTCCACTTAAACATAGACAATTGTAAGTTTGAGAACTGCCGATATGGCGCTGTTCAATCCAACTATTTGGGATCTCTCAAGGCAGCCGAGTCTGAGTTCATCCAGAACGGAGGCTGTCTACTCGTGCCGAATGTAACCAATGTGGAGATGAGAGACGTCAAGATGGAGAACAACTACAACAATTACCTCTTGCAAGTGTATGACAACAGCAGCGACGTGAACAAGTCCGTCACGATGGAGTCTGTCACCGCTACCAACAACACGGCATACATGCAAACTTCAGGTAACGTTGTCGTATCCAACTCGACATTCGACAAGAACAGTTGCATTCCATATGTCATCAACGAACAAATCTCTTCCGAGAAATCTTCGAAGATACATGTTCGTAACACTAAATTCACGGATAACAACTGTAACTACAACCTCATTTACGCCAATAACTCAGAGATGACAGTCGACACATCGTTGTTCCAAAACAACACGGTGACATCCTCAATGATCTATCCATACTCACTGACGATGGATTCATCAAGGGTAATCGGCAACAAGTGCGGAACAGGCGTTCTATTTGAGATCATAAAAGACGTGAAACTCACGAACGACATCATCAACGAGAACGAGGCTGAAACGGCAATTCACATCTATGCGCCAACAGACGACGTGGTACTTGTGGATCAATGTCATGTGGAATCCAACAAGGGCCGCCTGTTCAAACATGAGAACACTGCTAATGGCCTCAATGTGACAATGACGAACTCTGAGTTCATCGGAAACACGACCGATGAGGATATCACATGGATCAACATTATCGGAAACGGAAAAGATGTGACAGTGCTTTTGAACAAGAACATTATAAAAGACAACAATGTCTCCGCCGCCATGATAACTTCAGTATCCTCTGACTTCACCATGAGCGAGTGCGATGTCAACAACAACACAGCCAAGAACATTATGTCATTTGCCTCATCCACAGTACATATCATCAGCAACGCATTGTACTCGAACCAAGTGACAAGTAACGTAGTCGAGGCAAACGTATGTTGGGATGGTGTGGAGATCGAGAACAATACCATCGCGGCCAACAAGTCAGATAAGGATTTGCTCAGCTGCTATTACACGTCAACCACATACAACAATAATACGATTGTTGGAAACGACGTGAAGGATATATTGTTCAGATACCCTTACGACAAATCCTTCATCGGAAACATCATCTGGGGAAATAACTATACAGAGTTGAACTACTATAATTTCACAACCACACCACAATACAATATCATGCCATTGTATGTGGATAGGGATTACACTCAATCCGACAAGGTCGGTGTACACATCCCTAACGAAACGAACATTGTGGTTGACTATTTCGTAGACAAGTACAAGACTGACGAATATGAGATCATCGAAGAAGGCCTTGACGCTATCAAGCAATATGCTAGCATCAACGACATCTTCTTCGGCACATACGATCCATCCACGAGCCTCTTCGCTCCAGAGATCAAGAACAACGGTGGCTTCACTCCTACAATTGCCCTGAAGAAGGATAGATTGACGGACAAGACCAGCATCCGCTTCCTACTCTCCGAAACGACAGTGGAGCAAGACCAACGTGGTGTAGCTAGATTGGTATCCACTTGTATGGGTGCGTACGAGTACATACCTTCTGATCCTATCGAGTGTGTCTATGAGTCCATCTTGTTCAAGGAAGACTTCGGCGGCAACAACCCTTCAGACGCATTATACAGCGAGAATGGTCTGAAAGAGGGACTCTGCTCATTGCCATGCGCAGGCGACTGTCCGTTGGCGTTGAACGACTACATGCAGACGGGATGCTACGCATTGTTGAAGGAGGCATACAGAAGACAACCTGGATATAGAGAAAGCCACATATACGAAGGATGGTATGCTGACTTTGATGACGAAACTTACTTGGGAGATATACAAAGAGGTTACTTCATGTCTATCGACATGGCTAGCAAGCCAACGACCTTCTACCAGAGAGAGATCAACGATCTCTGCGAGAACACGAACTTGTCGTTGTCTATGTCGGCTCGCCCTCTTTACGCTAGCGACAACACTATCCTCTACATGTCAGTAGAAGACATGGCTGGCAATCCTCTCACGGAAAGAACAGAGGTTGTTATCGACAAGACAGTGAACGAGTGGAAAGAGTATAGCGTAACCTTCTCCGTTCCTCAAGGCGCATCTTCCGTAATGTTCAAGATCTATTCCGAGGGCGGACACCAAGGAAACGACTTCGCATTAGACGATATCATCGTTCGCTTGTGTAAGGCTCAAGTAGACGTGAACCGTCCAACGGAACCTCTCTGCAAGCACACGAACTATACACTTACAGCCAATTATTCCGGCGATCCATCTTATCTGGAGCCTGTCAACTACACATGGTTCCGCAACGATAAGGAGACATATGATCTGGATGGTTGGGTGAAGGTAGGTACAGGAAAGAACTACGAGCTCAAAGACATGACCAGCGCAGTTAACGGTTATTACAGATGCGTTGTATCGTCCGCAGGTGTCGAGGGAGAGATGAGCAAATGCAACTCCATCTCTGATATAGTACCAATATTCGTATCGGAGTACACGCTGGAGAAAGACACCGCACACATCCTTCAAGGAGAGACATACGCTGGTGTCACTTACGAAAAGGTCGGTGTGTTCCGTACATCCAACAGAGAGGTGAACGAATTTGGTTGCGACAAGGTAGTGAACCATGTGGTCTTTGTTCACCCAGGCGGCGCAGAGTATTATGTGACCATGGATGGACGTTCCGCACACACGGGTGTGGATTGGGACAATGCGATAGACAGCGTGGAATTCGCCACTTACCTTCCACTGGCGAAGGCAGGAGTTGTGTTCCATGTGGCTGAAGGCCGCTATCGTCCATACTTCAACGCGTATTACGAGAAAGTGTCCAAACGTTGCTACTACGAAATTAACAACAACGTGACCATCATAGGTGGATACGCTAAGGACGAGTTGGACGAGACGGTTCCTAGCAACCCTAAGAAATACCGCACGGTATTCACCGCTTCCAGCAACCAGGAGAACAACAAGATGGTTGAGTCGACCTCTCCAAGGTTGTACAGCATGCATATCGACAATGAAGCGTTCGTCGGATCCTTCAGAGGATTGTTTATCGCAAACGCAAAAGCGGAAGAGGTCAAACTCGACGGTATCGTACTCAACTACGGTTACGGATTCGTTGGCGACCATTCAGCAACCAACTTGACCCTGAACAGATGTTCGTTCGAGGAGATGTCAGACCCTGTGCATTATGTTAAATCATTGCATGTCGACACCTGTCTCTTCAGAAAGGTTTCTATCGGAGGCGCTCCATCCACATTGTTCGGAGGTGTGGCCACGGAGATAATCATCCGCAACACGACGATCACGGATATCCTCGGTGGATACAATGACATGTTGACGTGTGATTACCATGGCATAAATCCTACCTTATTCGTCTTGGAGAATTCAACATTGGTGAACAACTACGCTAAAGAGAATCTGATAATTCTTCCAAGCAGTGGAAAGGTTCGAATCGTAAACAACACGATAGTGAACAACGAGATCGGCACAAGCCTATCCTCATTGTTTAACGTGCGTGGAAACAATGTTTCTACTGAAATCACAGGAAACCTGATCGTAGGAAACGAGAACGTGAGCGAATTGTCCCACGTATGCACGAACACCAACGGCAGCATATACAAGTACAACTTGTTGGATCTTCAACAAGAGTTGCCAGAAACCAACATGAAGATGTTGGGTAGATACACAAGCATCTTGGATGGTTGGAACGCAGGAAATAGATTCATCCCTGCCCTACGTGACAACGGAGGATACACGCAAACGGTAGCCCTCAAGTCAGACAGATTGGACGATGGTATATCAATCATCCGATTGCCATTGGAGAAAACGACTGTGACAGCAGACCAACGTCAATACAAACGTATCAGCACCACATGTATGGGTGCGTACGAGATTCCGTTGACGGATTGCGAGGATCTCCTGGATCTTCCGAAAGAGCATAAGTTGACGTACGAGACTCAATACATCTCCTTCACTGTACCATACAGATGTGACGTGAGGGTGATCGTAACCGACCTCCAAGGAAGATTGGTTCGCGACGCGGACATGACTTACAGAGACAGAGAAGGCAAGATGACGGTTAATTTGGCAGACTTGCGTCTCTTCGAACTGGATCATGATCCTAGAGAACCATTCATCATGACGGTGAAGACGGGTAGCAAGATTCATGTGACATACTTGTACATCACCAGATTGGATAAGAATTATTAATAAACAATATAGATAATAACTAAAACAAGAAATAAGATGTGGCGTAAGTATTTTTTTCTTCTTCTAATGTGCGGAATGGGAAGCTCATGGGCATATGGAGCCGTTCCGGGCGACGTGAAGTCACCTTTGCTGTGGCTGAAAACTGATGCGGTGGACAAAACTCTTCCAGACGGGGATTACCAATGGTACAACATGGTGGACCCGGACAGAACGGTTTATGACTACAAAGACGGCAAAGCGAAGGAGCCAGTCTCCAGAGCTAAGATCAACACCTACAACTTCAACCCTGCTATACCGTTCTACTCTACAGATCCATGGAGTGTCGACGTGCAAGGGGTTGACCTTTCGCAGATGACAGTGTTCGGCGTTTACGGATTCACACAACCCGAGAACTACAAAAACACGATGCTTTACAAAGTGGAGGGAGAAAAGGGTGTATTGCTCACCCGTAACAAATTATTCCACACGAAACAAGATGTGGCTTCCACTTCGTTTCAATTCCAAGGGTTCATCTCAAATGGTGTGGGTGACGACATCAGCAGGGTTAAGATAATCGCCTACGAAAGGGCGACCACCCCTGACTACTCTATTTGGGCTTCCAAAGATTCGAAGATCGACCTCGGTACCGCAGTGAAACGTACTGGCGACATGGGAGAATACCCTGTTCAAGATCCAGAGGGTCAAGTACAAGGCTTCTTGTCTGAGCTTATCGCATACGGACGCACCCTTGAAGAATCAGACAGACAAGTGGTAGAGACATATTTGGCCTTCAAATATGGCATCTCGCTTGATGGTGTCTACATGACAAGATGGAAGGACAAGATCGATATGGGATGGGGCGGAAATAGAGTCTTCGCCTACGGCAGGGATGACAAAAGCGCATTCAGCCAACAATACGCCACAACATCATATGAGGAGAATGTATATGGATTGGATGACACCTACTTCAACCATAGCTCTTTGAATAAGTCCTCAGAGTACAACTTGCTGGTAGCCGGTTTCACCGACAATTCACAGATGGTGGACAGCTGCTTCGTAGTCATCGGGGACAACAACGCGGGGACCAAACCTGCACAATTGAAGAGCGATGCGACAGCAGAGGAGATCAAAGCATACAAAGCCACATACCAATACATGCCACGTGAATGGATGGTGAACGTCATCAATCCGCAGCAAGAGGCGCCACACACCGTGGAGTTGGGATACAACTTGACGGAAGACGCCATTTTCGGATATTACGTGGATGAAGCGGGAGCCAAGACAAGAGAGATTTTCTTGGTTGTCAGCTCAAACCCTTCCGACAAATTCGAGGCTTCCAATACGGGATTGGTTTACTATCCAGTATCTGCCGTAGATGCGGAAAGAAAAAAGGTAATCTTTAACAACGTAAAGTGGGACAATCCGGAGATGAAGTTCACATTCGCCTACAAGGGCGAACCAAACCCGGACTTCAAACCAACATTCGTGCCTAACGACAAAGAGGATGAGAACATCGTTCCTATCAAGAACCTGACAGTTGTCGACGAAATGGAGATCAAAGAGAACGACGACAAGGTGAAGGACGTCAAGAACGAAACCGCATTTAAGTGGTACATGTATTCAAATCCTAAGAACGAAGAAAAACAGTTCGCAATCCGTCTTGAAATGGATGAGCCGGAACCTGTTTCCTTCCTCGTCTTCGACATGATGGGCCGCTACGTGACGGAAGTCACCATGAGACCTGACAAGGGAGAGTCCGAGAAAATCGTAAAAGTGCCAGCAAAAGGTGTATACGCGGTGGATATGATCACCAAAAAGACCCGCAACACATTCTCTGGAAAAATATTGATTAAGTAATCAAGAATAGTATTCTGAAAAGATGAAGAAGCATTTATATTTCATAGCATCCGTATTTTGCCCGTTTTTCCTTTCCGGGGCGTTCGCCCAGGAAATAGAGCGGATGTCACCCATCCTTCCTGTGGATGAGGAGATAGAACAGCTTGAATATAAGACAGTTGATGTTGAATCGATTGCGAGCAAGACGCTCAACATGCCGATGCTAAAGGCGCCGATCGGTTTCACCCCTGGCATGATCAATGACCGTCCGATCCCCAATCCGATAGAGAAGGTGACCCTGATCAAACCGCCGTATGCGAACAGCCAAGGCACTGTCAAGTTGGCTTATGATTTCGAGTTCCCCCCGGCGAAAAACGGGGAGGCTCCCGACTTCAACTTGTCCTACGACAGCCGTGGCGGCTACGGATTGCTCGGCATGGGCTGGGATATGCTTCTCCCCAAGGTGGTGGTGGACACCACCGTCGAGAACTGGAAGGAGAATTACGGGGCATGTTTCCTCAACGGGCAGAGGTTCATCCCTGTGAATGACAATTCAAAGTTGGCGTTAGACCAAGACCAAGACGTTGAGTATCGTAGGGAAATCAATCCGTATGATTGCAAATTGTTCCGCCATAGCCGTATCTCGTATGAGAGGGATGAGAAAGGAAAAGTGGTCAAGGATGAGTCTGGGAAGGGGAAACTGCAGGGCGTCTATATCTACTGGGAGCTGGTTAGCCACGATGGCAGAAGAATGGTCTTCGGAAATGTCAAGAATCCTTTCCACTTCGAGGAGAAGAAGGACGACAAGAAAGAGGATAAGAAGGATGAGTTCGCGAACAACTCAAGACTTTTTAGGAAAAGTGTGCCTGAAGATGGAGAAGCCGTACCGGACACGATAGTCGCCGAGTGGAACATCTCATATCAACATGACTTCTACGGGAATTATGTGGACTATATGTACAAACTTTCCAATGACATGCCTTTCGTCGATTCCATCACGGTGGGTAACGCGAACAAAATTCCGCACACCATCATCAAGTTCGGCTACAAGGAACAGAAGGAAGGGGCGGATTCCATTGTGCATTATAAGAACTATGGCATGAACTATTCGTTGGGCCAGTTGCTTGAATCCATCGATTTCCTTTACGAAAGTGACACGGCAGCTGGCAAATATGATTACCTGAGAGGGTACCATTTCGATTTTGTAAGGGGTGTGCCTGCCGAAAGATTCCGTAATCATGCGAAGGTGTTGAAGTCAATCAAACAAATAGATGACCAGAAAAAGGATTATGCTACGCATGTCTTGGATTATTATGACGACAAGGATGATGTGCGCAGACGTAAGGAATATTACCGCAACACTCAGGACAAGAACGTGCTGCCTTTCTTGATAGATCGTTCCTTGTTGATTAGGAACATCCACAATCCATTGGGTGGGTGTATGACATTTGATTACAAGACTTCGGACTATCGACTGAAGCTTTCTGATTTGCCAAAGGAGGAGGTGCCTCAGTACCAAAGCGCGGGAGGAGAAGACGGCATCGAATATGCGCCGATAGAGCCCATCAAGTATCCGGTGGATTCGTTCGGGCACATCATGGTCATGTCCGTGTTGCGTGTCTCCAACGGTATCCAGAATTTTGTTCATGACACGTTCGATTACAACCGTCAGGTTTGGAATTTGGATTCGACCCATTTCTTCGGATTCGATGAGGTGCAGACCCACGTGTTGGATCCGCAGACTCGTGAAAGAGTTAAGTCTTGGGTGAAAACTTACGATATGCTTGACCCTCAATTGCGCGGCAACTTGATTTCAGCTACGCTTTATGATGCAAAGATGGAGGAAAAGATGAAGACGTTCGACATGGAATATGGTGTCGGTGAGAAAGAAAAGTTCAGTCATGTAAATCTGAAGAGCAAGTTAATAAAATACCCATCTTCGTCTCAGTTCAAATTTTTATTACTGAAGTATAAATATTCTGAGGCCGGTTGGTTAAGAACCATAATACTTGAGAAGGAAAATAATCAGGCCGGACAGACGGTCATATTCCATCGTTTGGACGAAGAAAAATGCTATGGTGGTATGTGGGGCTTGTTAGACTCTATCAGAACTTTATTCCAAGGTAGAAGTAATATCTTTGATGTAGCGTTCCTTTATTCGGACAAACAGAATCCGAGTCGAGTAACTGCGTTTAGTCAATTTGTTTCGATAGCGCAAAAAAATGGAGAAACAACTCATAGTGTGACTACCACATTCCGATATGATGCGGATGGTAATATGATACAGGTAGTATATCCACAAGATGCTAACGGGGCGAACATGAAGGTGGATTACCTCTACGACCGCCGATTCAACATGTACTTGAACCGTGTGGAGAATTCGCTTGGATATAGGACCGAATTGAACGATTACGACTACCATTATGGTGTGCCTCGTTCCATAATGGACAGGAACGGTATGAGGATGAAGCAAAATACGGACGGCTTGGGTCACGTCATTTCCATCACTGCACCGTATGAGGTGGAGCTGAATGCCGAACCTACTTTGAAGTACGAATTCTCATTGGCTGTACCTCCTGCACCGATGAACGACAGCGATTTCTATCCTTTCAGAGATACGCTTACGACTGACGCTCCTGAGTTTATTTTGGGTAACACATACGGCAAGGAGTCGTTGTTGAAGGTGCTCTCTTATTTCTATAAGATACCTGATAAGGAGATCGCTGGCATTGACGAAGCAGGCATATTGCATAAGTTCAATGTCTGCACCACGCCATGGGACGAGAACGACAAAAAGAAGGACATCATCGTCAAACTTGACTCCGCCGATGCATCCAAATGTCTCTGTAAGGACTCCACGGACCAACTGGCCTATTCGGTGAAGGTTACCAACTTGGATGGAGAAACAGTGGTGTTCGCCGACGGATTGGGTAGAATAGCCCAGACAAAGCAACTACGTGCGGTTACAAATGTGGATGCGGAAGGATATACGAAAAATGATCCGGTAAAGCAACATCTTGTGACCTATGCGGATGACGAGCCTATGTATCTGTATGGTAAAGTGTACGGACAATTCGCTGGGGAAATCGACAAAAAAAGGTCTTATTTGAGAGGTGGAAAGTTGTCGAGCGTCAGGTCTTATAATGAGTATGGACTATTATCCATGGAAACTAGTGCGGAAGGTGCTTTGTTAGCTACGCATAGTTATTATATGAATGATGCGACTGTTACGCATAAGAAAAATACACCATCTTATTTGGAGAGAATCGAGGATGTAGATTTTGATGGTCTGTTGTTAGAGGAGAGAATCTTCTCTTCAATTGATGGGAAAGATAGTCTTTGCAAGCGTACATATGACAGGATGGGTCGTTTGACGCAAATCAATGAGAACGGAAAATCAACTTCATACGGATATGATATGAGAGGTCTCGTCATATTGATGAGTGATCCGATAAATGGGACAAGGAATCTCTCGTATGATGATGCAGGCAATCTGATCTCCATCTCTAAGAATGGAAAGGAAATTGTTAAATACAAGTATGAACTCAATCAATTAGTTTCTGTGGAATACCCAGACTTCCCGTACAAGAACGTTAAATTCTCCTATGGAGACAAGAATGCGAAGTACAACCGTGTTGGTCAAATCGCCTATGTCGAGGATGCTGTGGGTGTTCAGGAATTCTTCTACGGTAGCATGGGTGAGGTCACTAAGGTGCGTCGTTCCATCGTGGCGCCTAACCGACCGATTCGCACCTATGAGATGACTTGGGACTATAACTCGTTCAACCATCTGATGAGGATGACCTATCCAGATCAGGAGATGTTGAGCTATACCTATGACCTCAGTGGCTTCCCTATGACGGTGACTGGTTCGAAATCATACGCTTACCAATACATCTGGGATGCGGGATATGACCTTTTCGGACGGCCAACCTATCTCTCTTATTGCAATGGAGAGAAGACCTTCTATAACTACGATGACGAACAGATGTCCAAGGTGCAGAAGGTTTATTCGGAGCGGGATGATGAGGTTACGATGGTTGCCACAAGTCGTAATCGTATCTCAGGAGATAATTCAATTGTTGAGACTGAATTGTTTGGTAACTTGTTCGATAAGGAATTTGACTGCGCTTCCTCTCGATGGATCTTTAACGGCAAGCCATTCGATGATAAGGTTACCTATTCTAATGAAGAGGGTGGGAATGTGTCGTACACGTTATCCTCAGATCAAGTTGTACTCTATTCGTCTACTAATGAGGTTTCGTTTACCCAATCGAACTTGGAATTCCCAGGAGAGGGCTCAATGGACAAAACTTATTCATTTGACAAAGATGGGAACCTCATCTTGGAGAATAGAGAGCAAGTGTTGAATCCGGAAGGTTCTGTGGAAATCAGAAACGATGGCGGATTCCTTACTACGTATTGGTATGACTACACGGGTTACCCTGTCATCTCGACAGGCGGTGGCAAGGAGGGTGTCTACGTGAACGGTCTAAGCACCTTCTCCTCAATTGACATGCCTTCCATGGAATTCCAGCTCAACAAGTACTTCTCCATGAACGACACCATGGGCTATACGAAACATGTCTTCTTCGGAGACGAAGAGGTGGTACGTAAGACGGGAGACAATGCAAGCTACGGACAGAATCCTGAAAGGGAAGAACGTGCTGGCACCTACTTCGCCGGACAAAAGAGCGACTACAAGACTTTGTACGAGCAGTCAAGTCAGGCGTTTAAGAATCGGTACGCTTTGCTGAACTTGGAACTCGAGCAGGAGGATCTCCCATACCGAGACGGAAAAGATGTGGATAAGGAGAACGCTCCAGCTGCATTAAGGAGCTCCAACATCGGTCATGAGATGGATAATTACGAGGAGAATCAATTATACATCCACAGAATCAACGGTAATTCCATCTACTACATGACCAACTTGAGGGCCAATTTGGAGGATGTGATCTTCATTACTCCGTTCGAATCCAAGAGATTGTTCAAACACGTCAAATAAAAACACGTGATTAGATTTTAAATAGAAAATAGGGTTAAGTTTATTATATATTTAACATAACATGTTGCGTTCGGTAAAAATCATAGCTGTAATGTCAATGTTATTGCCGCTTTCAGTGGCAGGGGCAGAAATGGTAAGCGAGGGGACATTCTCAACCAATCAGTTGTTGGAGAAATCGAAGTCCGGCAAACTGGAAGCGCCAACGGCGACCCTAGAGGTGGGCGAAGGCGTGATGAAGGAAAACATGGAGATTTTCCTCTCCTCCATCGGGGAGTCCCAACTCCCGAAATTGGACCGCGGCATGACGAACGTGACAGACAGCTTCTCAGGCTACCGATTCCTGCCTCACGGAGAACACTTCAGCGGCAAGGGCGCCAAAGTGGTGCTGGGCTACGACCGCACGAAGATTCCGAGCGGCTACACGGAGGACGATATCCGCACCTACTACTATGACGAGCAACAGGGACATTGGATAGCGCTGCAACGTGACAGTGTGGACAAAACCAACCACACGATCATCTCCCACACCACACACTTCACCGACATGATCAACGGTGTGATCCAAGCACCAGAGTCCCCTGAGACGCAGGGCTTCACACCAACCATGATGAGCGACCTGCAGGCCGCCGACCCTACGACGAAGGTGCAGATGATCCAAGCTCCTCAGGCCAACAGCAATGGTACCGCTTCCCTCTCCTACAGTTTGGAGATGCCGCCGGCACGCAATGGCATGGCACCGAACCTGTCGATCCAATACAGCAGCGACGCTGGCAACGGATGGTTGGGCGAAGGCTGGAACCTATCCACCTCCGCTATCACGGTAAACACCAATTGGGGCGTACCAAGATATAACCCGGGAGTTGAGACGGAAACCTACATGATGGACGGACAGATGCTCCTGGAGGATGGTGTCGGTCAGGCACACCGTAATCCCGGAAAGAAACGTAAGAGCGGCAAGGTGAGGTTCTATCCACGTAAAGAGAGCGCTTTTTCGGAAATCGTCCGCATCGGTGACAAACCATCGAACTACATCTGGGAGGTGACCGATCGTAAGGGAACGAAGTACACCTACGGAGCCTACCATATCACCGAGACGAAGGATGAGTACGGAGATGTGACGAAAGACACCACCATCGTGGGCGTGGTATCAGGCAACTACCAATACAAAGGGGGAGAGAACGTCATCTCGGAATGGCGTTTGACCCGCATCGAGGAAATACACGGTGACTATGTGGAATACAAATATAGGCAAGAGTTCGAACCCATTGCCAACAATCACTACAGTGTCGCCCTATACCTGGATTCCGTCAAGGCGGGAAATGCCGGAGAAGCACCACATACGGTCGTGGTGATGAAGAATGGGGCGGAGAAAAACATCAAACGCAACGACGCGCGTTATGGATACCTGACGTCCTCAAATCAGTTGCTGGACAAGGTGGAGGTCTACTTCGAGGGCAAATATCTGAGAGGATACAAGTTCGAATACATGGAGGGTATGTTCGGCGTGGACTTGTTGAAGAGCATTTCCCAATTGGACAGCAAGGGAGAGGTCTTCTCCTCCCATAAGTTGGACTACAATCAGGGTATCAAGGACAGCCAAGGACAAAACATCAAGAATGGTCAAACCTACAATCCTTTCTTCGACGGAAATGAGAAATCTTTGGAATGTGGTTCGGGAGAAGGTTTTGGAGACGACCTAAGGGATTTCTTCAACTACATTACCGGAAATAACATCACCGCACTGGGAGGTAGCAAGTCGTTCTCTTCGTCCTTCAACACCTATGTGGGAGGAGGATTGGGAGACTACAGCCCGACAAAAAGTATGACGGGTGGCGTCAGCTACACCCATGGCCGGACCGAGTCGAACGGTGTTTCCTCTTTCACAGATCTGAACGGAGACGGATTGCCGGACAAAGTTTACGTGAGGAAAGGGAATGTGTACTACATGGCACAGAATCCCGATGGCTCATTCAAAACAGAAGAGCGTGTCGAAGGTATTTCCTCCATCTCGCACAGCGTGAACAAGTCAAATGGATTCGGAGGAAAAGGTCACTTGGGATGGGGTCCCGCGATAGCCACTGGTGGTGGGGATCACAACAGTTCAGAATCCGAAACGGATGTTTACTTTGCCGATGTCAACTCCGACGGGTTCGTCGACCTGATCTCTGGAGGCAAAGTATATTTCAACAGGTTGGTGGACGGCAAGCCGAAATTCCTCCCGACAAGTGCGAAGTCTGCAAACCCTCTCAATGCGAAAGGAAGCAAGATAGAACAATCCGCCGACAGTGAAGACCCGGAGGAACAAGAGAAATTAATGGAGCAGATGAGGGAGGAACAAGACCAAAAGGCACAGGAATCCCCGCTTCAGGATATTGTAAGGGTTTGGAGCGCTCCTTTCGATGGGGAAATAAAGATAGAAGGAGTTGCGGAACTCGTGCGGAAGAAAGGCAAAGAGGAAGACGACCTCTCGGAGAACCGAGACGGCGTCTATATCTCGATACAGAAGAACGATGAAATCATAATGGAGCCTTACCTGCTGAAGGACGCCGGCAAAAAAGATGTGTCGGAAACTCGTCAGGTGAAAAAAGGTGACAAGATATTCTTCCGTCTGCAATCAGGCAACCAAAAGTATGCCAACGGTGAGGATGATATCGTGGTATGGTCTCCTACCATCACGTACAATGGCGAAAACGGAACGGATCCGGAAGGAAACGATTTCGGGAAGTTCTCCGTTTCCGACCAGCTATTATTCTCTGCCAGCTCCGTGGCACTCATTGACTCTTCGACAAAGGGCGGATCGCCTGTCTACGAATCCGCGACACTGCAGGGTAAGTTCCATAAACCCGCCACATCGGACAATGTTCAGGTGTATGTCATCTTGCATTCCGATTCGTTGCTCGCAACAGGAACAGAAACGGAGGAAGGGAAGGCGCCTTTAAACCCGGATTTCCTAAAAGACACGATTTACAAGCACACGTTCGCTTGGAATGAGGAAGCGGATGTCGAAATAGATTTAGATGGTGTGGACTTATTGGCATACAGGAAGCATAATAAGGAGACGGGGAACGACGTGTTCCTTTCCAACATAAGGTTCGAAGTATATTCGAGCACGAATGTGGCCATGGAAAACATCTCATGGGATCCTTCGATCCATTACGTCTCCGCCAAAAACGGACAGGACGAGGGAAGCAACGGGTCCTCGGACAAGGACGAGAAGATGTTGGTTTCCTTCTCCCATTACTCCAACTACGTCAATCACGTGTCCACTCCGTTCGCTTTGCCCGACTTGGACGAAAAGGCCGTCGACAGCCTGAGAGTCTCCCCGGTTTTGAAGCGTTCGGACAAAGACTACACGGTACGCCTCTCTCTTAAGGGGACCGGGAAGGAACGATTGGGCTCCTATTCATTCAAATACAACTCTCAAACGGAAAGTTTTGAACCGCCGTACATATATCCATTCGAGAAACAGGAGACGGAAGATGGCGAACATACGGGACTGGAATACAAGACCGGAGAAAAGATTTGGTTCGAGTTCTACTATGACAACAACGATTTCGCCGACGAAGATGCCCGACTGAGATTCTACGTCGACACCGTCACATCCATTACAGAGGACGAAGCCGGCAATACGGTGGTGGAGACGGACAAAGTGTTCGACGAGACGTTCTCCGTGAACATGTACTCGAAAATATCCGACAACGGGTTCGGTCCGATGTACAAGGGTTGGGGTATGTTCGCTTATAGCGCAACAGGTGAACGATTCAGTGAGAAGATCAGAACCGAGGAGTTGGGGTTGGCAAGAATGATGGAGATGTTCCAACCGGATGAGGATGGGAACCTCCCGACGAAGGAGGATGGTTCTGCCTACGGATTGGATGACATGACATTTGTCCCATTAAGACCTGACGCCCAAAGCGGAAGCTGGAAAGGTCAGGACCCGAATTGCTATGTCTGTGCGGATTCGATGAGTAGCTCCCGTCTGGGGGAACAGCACGTCATCGTGGAAGACCCACTGAAAAAAATGCAGGAAGACATGGAATCCATGGCGTCTCTGGAACTAAACGAGGAAATGGATGGCACCCCCGCATTTGGCATCTCTGTCGTGTCGAAGAGTTCTAGCAACGCCGAGATGGGAGGCCTTGGAGGATTTGGTGTGACCCTGACCCAAAGTTATAGCAAAGGTGAGGGTGGAGCCACTCAACTATTCACCGACCTGAATGGGGACGGCTACCCTGACATCGTCACGAAGAACAAGGTCCAATACACAAACGTGTTGGGAGGATTCAGCGGCGAAAAATACATGGGCAACTGCACGGACCATAGCACAAGTGAGGCGTTATCATTCGGATTGGGTGGCATGCCTCAGCATTACGAGCCTAATGGGGGCAAGACCGCTGGTCCTGGAGAAACCGCAGGCAACAAGGTACAACTGAATGCCATCTCATTCAACAAGGCGCAGGCTTCTGTCAGCATCGGGGATGGTGCATTCGCCTATGATGTGACCGGCTCCTCAATGGTGGACATGAATGGTGACGGATTGCCTGACAAGGTGGCCTACGATGACAAGAAAGGAATATTCTATGTCGCATACAATACGGGGTACTCTTTTGCAGGGCCTATCATCATAGAGAATGGAATGATCAAGAAGTCAAGTTCTAGCGACAAAAGCTTAGGCGTGAGCGTTGACATCGGTTCCTCCAGTTTCTCTGCCGGCGTCAGCGTGAACAGGACGACCTCGGAGACCGTGTATGACCTGCGTGACGTCAACGGAGACGGACTGCCGGATGTCGTGGATCCAGGAAAATCCACAGTACGGCTTAACACTGGAACAGGGTTCTCGGAACCATACACTTGGAGCGGATTGAATAAACTGAGTGAATCATCCTCGACTGCGGCATCCATAAACGGGAATGCGACAGTATCCGTCACGGTTCAGATCGTTGTCGTCCCTGTGAAGTTCTCTGGATCCGGAGGAGGAGGCGTCGGCTTCGGTCTCTCCGGCGAGCATTTCTCATACCAGGATATTAATGGCGATGGTTTTGCGGATAAGGTGAGCGCCGAGGATTTTAACAGTATCAATGTCCGCTACTCCCGCATCGGCGCCGCCAACAAGCTCGAGTCCGTGACCAACCCATTCGGTGGAAAGTTCACCATCGAGTACGCGCATACGACGCCGACGACAGACCATCCGGGTGGCAAGTGGGCCATGTCCACACTGACCATCAACGATGCGACGGGCATGAACCCAGCCATGAAGACAACCTTCAACTACGAGAACGGTAAGCGTGACCGTCGCGAGCGCGAGTTCCTCGGCTTCGGCAAGGTGACCACCACCAACGTGGACGAGCAGGGCAACCCTGTCCGCTCCGTCATCGCCGAGTACGACGTGCAACACTACCTCACCGCGGGCGCACCGATCCGCAACCTCGTGGTCGGCTATGCTAAAGACGAAAACACCGGAGAGACGAAGGAGATCAAGTTCAAGGAGGATAACACCGCCTACGCCCACTATAGCGTCACCGGCGGTTCCCAACTGAACGACCTGAAAAAAATCACGGATGGAATCTCCCTATTCTCCGCCCCTAAGGAGAAGAAGACCACCGCCTACGAGAAGTATGCTCAAGATGGGTTGGAATTGACCCACGAGACTTACAAATATACGGATAGTTACGGCAACCTCTCGGCCTACAGCTTCAGGGATCTGGCCCAAGACAAGGATGGCAATTGGGGTTATGACGACGTCATCCTATACGAAGGAGAGAAAAATATGGAAAAAGGCTTGGCCACCAGTGTCGAGGTCAAGGGAACCGACGGGACACTCTACCGTAAGGTGACCGCCCAATACAATGACAATCGTACTCCTACGGCCATGACCCAAATAACGCAACATGTAGGAGAGAAAACGGCCGTGTCCAACTTCAGATACGACGAGTTCGGGAACATGGTCCGCCGCACCTTCCCGACTGAAGATGACGGGAAACCTACGAAGGACAGCTCCTTCTTCGAGTACGAGTACGACCGGAAGTACCACATGTACCCGGAGCGCGTCACCGACGCCTTCGGATACCACAGCGAGATGGAGGACTACGACTACCGTTACGGTATCCCTCGCACCGTGCGCGGCATGAACGGATACACCGTACGCTACCATATCGACGACCTCGGACGTACAGACACCATCGTCGCTCCGAACGAGCAGAACGACGGCGTGCCTTACACCATCGCATACAAATACGTCCTGGGATCGGATTATAAGAGTTCCTATGCCGTGACAGACCATTACGACCCGCAGCATCCGGACAATCCGTTGCAGACCGTCACCCACGTGGATGGCCTCGGTCGCCCGTACCAGGTGAAAAAGGATGCGGAGATCCAAGGTGAGGGCGAAAAGATGATCGTCTCCGGACGTGTCAAGTATGACGCCCTCGGCAGGACCATCGAGACTTACCATCCTACGACTTGTGCCCTTGCGGATGCCACCAAGATCGTCGGTTTCAACGACAAACTGCTCAACTCTTCCACCTTCGACGCCATCGACCGTCCGTTGACGCAGACATTGCCGGGAGACGAAAGCAACGATGAGGAATCGCAAGGCGATGCCGTAGCGGAAATGAACTATTCCATCGAGGGCGGGCTCATGAAGACCACAACGATAGACCCTAAGAAGAACGAACAATACACTTACACCAACGGTGCGGGACAGACCATCCGCACCGCACGCGACTACAAGAAGCAAGAGGGCGAGGATTCCGAGTCCATGGAGGAGAAAGTCTACGGCATCGATTATGCATACGACCCGATCGGACAACTCCTCACCGTGACCGATGCGGGCGGTAACGTGACCTCCTACACCTACGACATGGCGGGACGCAAGCTGAGTGTCGAGCACCCTTCCGCAGGCCTCACCACATTCACCTACGACGTGGCAGGTAACATGGTGGAAAAGCAGACCCCGAACTTGGCGGAAGAGGGGGCATCCATCCAATACATCTACAAGAAGAACCGTCTGGAGAGCGTGAAATACCCTAAACATACGGAAAACAACGTCACCTACACCTACGGTGGTGTGAACGCACCGCACAACCGTGTGGGACGTCTCGCCCTCGTCGAGGACGGCTCCGGCGCCACCGAGTTCTTCTACGGACGCATGGGCGAGGTGACCAAGCAGCGACGCACGCTCGTCATCCCGAACCAGGCCGTGGCCACCTACACCACAGAGTGGACGTACGACAGCCACAACCGTATCCAGAGCATGACCTACCCGGACGGAGAAATCGTCTCCTACCGATACAATCTCGGAGGTCTCCTCTCCTCCGTATCAGGAAAGAAGGACTACACCTACGACTACGTCGAGGAGATCGGGTACGACGAATACGAGCAGAAGAAATACATGAAGTACGGCAACGGGGTGGAGACGAACTATGGCTACTCCAACGAACGTCGCAGACTGGGTACCCTCGTCGTGTCGAACCAGAAGGGGAACATCATGGACAACACGTACTCCTACGACCAACTCGACAACATCACGAAGCTGGTGAACAAGGGCATGGCGCAGCATACCAAGGACGGCAAGACCATCGGTGGTGGCGTCTCCCACGACTACACCTACGACGCCTGGAACCGTCTGGTCAAGGCCCACGGAACATTCAGCGGGGCGGACGACAAGAGTGCGAAGTATGACCTCTTCATGGCCTATGACGAACTCTACAACGTGACCTCCAAGAGGTTGGATGTGGAACAGACCAACCTGCAGTTCCCTGGCACGTTGAAGGCGGGCCATACCTTGAAGTACCAATACGACAAGGAGAACAACGATCCGTTCCGTCTCCTCTCCGTATCCGCCAGCGAATACCGTGTGGCGGACGATGAAGAGACTGCAGCGGAGGTGACCGACGACAAGATCGTGAACACCCGTAGCGAGTATGCCTTCGACGCAAACGGCAACCAGACCCAAGTGGCGACGGGCAAGGAGGCCAAGGAGGGTGTGGAGGAGTTGCCGCAGGCCAACCTCCGACAACTGCTTTGGGACGAAGATAACCGTCTCCTGGCCATCAACGACAACGGACACGTATCCAACTACTTCTACGACGCCAACGGTGAGCGCACCGTCAAGATGTCGGCGGGCATGGAGGAACTCTACATCAACGGGGCAAGTGCGGGCGATAAGAAGAAGTTCGACGCCAAGTTCGTGGCCTACGTTTCGCCTTACCTCGTGCTGAAGAACGGCGGCGAGTACACCAAACACATCTATGCGGGCAAGGAACGCATCGCCAGCAAGATAGGCGACTTCGGCAGCTTCGGCGCCGACCCTCGACGTGTTGAGATGGCGGGTGCCGGCATCCGTAAGATCAACTACAGCGGCAAGTACAGCGCGTTGAACGGTCAAATAGACAATCGATACAAGGAGTTCGACGTGACCAATAATCTGGAGAAGAACGAGGATTGGAAGGACAATAGCTCCTTCTGTTGCAACGGGAATGGAGAGATGCCGACCCTCGACGGAGATGGTGGGCAAGCCTCCTCTATGGGCGACACCACGAAGCCCGAGGTCAATATCTTCTTCTACCACCCAGACCATTTGGGCAGCACCGCACTCGTGACGGACGCCGACGGTGAGGTGACCCAGCACGTCGCCTACATCCCGTACGGCGAGGTCTTCATCGAGGAGCGCAACGGCGTGTGGAACACCCCTTACCTCTTCAACGCCAAGGAACTCGACGAGGAGACAGGGCTCTACTACTATGGTGCTCGCTACCTCAACCCGAAGGATACCCGTTGGCTGAGCGTGGATCCAATGTTCGAGAAGTATGCCGGAATGAGTCCGTACAATTATTGTGCGGGAAATCCGGTGAAGTTGGTAGATCCGAATGGAATGTGGACTGAGAATTCAGATGGGAATTGGGTTGCTGAAAAAGGAGATTGTGCATGGACATTACATAAACAAACAGGAATGTCTTTTGCTGAGGCTAAAGACTTGATGAAGTCTCAAGGATTTCAATTCTCTAATGATGATTCTAATGTTGCTGTTCAAGTCGGAGACGTGGTTAAATCAAATAGGACCGCATCTTCTAATTCTAAAACGAACAAGGCGACATCAGCGTCGAAGAAAACCACTTCAAAACCAACTTCCACGAGTAATTCTGTTGGAGAAAAACCAAAGCCAGGATTGATTGAAAGATTAGGCATGTGGAATTATAATAGAGAAATGGCTCAGGTGAATCAAATGAAAGAACAATCAGATGCATTATGTGCAACTGTAAGTAAAATTGATAATGTGGCAGTAAATGTTGCGTATACGGATATTGAATATGGCGGATTTACAGCGGGATTATCTATTGGCTATTTTAAAGGAGAAGGATGGCACCTTAATCCTTTTTTCGGAAATGGATTTGGATATGATACGGGTTTGACTGCCACAATAGAATTGGGGAATTATACTGGAGCTAAAGGGAACGGCATAAATTCGCTCTCTGGTCTTTCTACTTATGTTTCTGGAGGAATCTATTACTTTACTGGAGGCTATAATCGCTCATTTGATGGGACCTATCAGTCTATAGAATTTGGAATCGGTGGAAAAGGTGTTTCTGGAAGTTGTGGGGTTATATATACTTTTCCAGATTTATTACCATCGGGGAAATGAAAAATTGTAAATGGTAGATTTTGACATGAAAAACTATTGTGAATTTAAATATAAAATGGTTGACATGGAATATTTGTATGCGAAAATGGGGAACATGCAATGTCTGGTTTTTTTTTCTCAGAAGCAAAAATATTTATGTACTTGGGATAAAAAAAAAGAATCCATTTTGGTAAAAAAGTGCGACACGCAAGATAGTTTAATGCTTGACATTCGAATCTCTTGTAGTAACGAATTTTTAAATGTTACTTGCCAATATTCGGAAATGGCATATATTATCAGATATGCAACTTCTCTGTCAATATTATTTATTATTTTTGCTTTTTCATTAGGAAAAGGAGACATCCTCTATAAAACACAAGGAATTTTTACTATCCTTGCAGTTTTCTTTCTTTTTACTTGGTTTGTTAACAAGGTTTCCTTTCTAAGACATTGTGAGGAATTTAAAAATGACTTAAAAAAAATCATCAAATCAGATCCAATATCATCAGTTTATAAATGGAAATGGTACGTTGATATACCCGATATTCATACGTGATATTTACACGTTCGTTGGGCATCCATGCTTGAGCATAATGGAGAGAACCACAATATTATCAGACTGAAATTCCCCACAATCATTCCTTCCGAACAGAAAAACAAAGTTCTTCGTTGACACCATCAACGGCAACGAGGAGGCGGTGGTCCATGCGCCGGACGCCGCCCACGCCGAGGTGACCAACCCATTGACCTACAACGACGAACATTGCTTCCAGAGCGCCATCTGCCTGACCTATTTCTACGCTAATACCCGCCACACGTTAATAAAGGAGTTGCCTATGCGCAAAGGATATGCAGACCAGGTATTGATCCCTTACCCGCCCAACATTCCGTCCTTGTTAATCGAATTAATACACTTCGTATGGAAGAGTCTTACACATTGATTGAAAACTCTAATTCGGCAATGTGGAATAAAGGCGACAAAGGGCACCCCTACCCTATTGGTCCACAATAGAAAAACATCCGCAACACATACATATGGAAATGTTAAATTGAGTATTGATGGGATGTTTGAGTCCCCAAAAGCAATTGACATATATAATCAATATATATTTCGAACACAAATTTCATTTTTTTTGTGATTAATATATTTTTTTTTGCAACTTTGCAAAATATAAAAAACAAAAGAAAAGTATTAATCATTCAATGTCAATAAAATTGTTCCCTTTGGCAAAAGAGGTTGGATGAAGAAAAAGAATCGAATAAAAAAATATGATGCGTTTATTTAAAGTTTGGTTTACCGTAATCGGGTTGATATGTCTGCCATACACGATGGCTAATGGTTCTGAAAGCAATGTTTTCCACCAATCTCAGTTGCTGGAAAAGTCCAAGTCCGGCAAACTGGAAGCGCCTACGGCGACCCTAGAGGTGGGAGAAGGCGTGATGAAGGAAAACATGGAGATCTTCATCTCCTCCATCGGGGAATCCCAACTCCCGAAACTGGACCGCGGCATGACCAATGTGACGGACAGTTTCTCAGGCTACCGATTCCTGCCTCACGGAGAACACTTCAGCGGGAAGGGCGCCAAAGTGGTGCTGGGCTACGACCGCACGAAGATTCCGAGCGGCTACACGGAGGACGATATCCGCACCTACTACTATGACGAGCAACAGGGACATTGGATAGCGCTACAACGCGACAGTGTGGACAAAACAAACCATACGATCATCTCCCACACCACACACTTCACCGACATGATCAACGGCGTGATCCAAGCACCGGAGTCCCCTGAGACGCAGGGTTTCACACCGACCATGATGAGCGACCTGCAGGCCGCCGACCCTACGACAAAGGTACAGATGATCGAAGCTCCTCAAGCCAACAACAATGGTACCGCTTCCCTCTCCTACAGTTTAGAGATGCCACCGGCACGCAACGGCATGGCACCGAACCTCTCAATCCAATACAGCAGCGACGCTGGCAGCGGATGGCTGGGCGAAGGATGGAACTTGTCCACCTCCTCCATCACGGTCGATACCCGTTGGGGTGTGCCGAGATATAACCTGAAAAATGAGACGGAGACCTACCTGCTCGACGGGCAGATGTTACTGGAGGATGGCATCGGTCAGGCACACCGTAATTCATGGAAGGGAAGATTGCGTGACACAGTGAAGTTCTATCCGCGCAAGGAGAGCGCTTTCTCGAAGATTGTCCGTATCGGAGACAAGCCATCGAACTACATCTGGGTGGTGACCGACCGTCGAGGAACGAAGTACACCTACGGAGCCTACAAGGTCACAGAGACAAAGGATAAGTACGGAGATGTGACGAGGGACACCACTATCGTGGGTGTGTTGAAGAACCAATTGACGAGGTCCGATGATAAGGAGAAAGATTTGCAGATAAAAAAGGATGAAGGGGTTGACTTGGGGGATGTCATTTCGGAATGGAGGCTGACCCGTGTCGAGGAAATTCATGGAGACTATGTGGAATATGAGTATGAAGAGGAAACTTCACAGTTAACAAAAAATGATGAGGTTACTGAGTTGTATTTAAGCCGTGTTTCCGCAGGAAATAAAGGGGAGAAGCCTCACACGGAGGTTCGTTTGATTTCCGACAAGAAAAAGAAGATCTCCCGAGTCAATGGTAATTACGGATTCCTTTCCTCTTCCAACAAATTGTTGACTTCCGTCGAGATCTATTTTGAAGGTTCGTTGTTACGCAAGTATGGATTTGAGTATGTCGATGGCGCTTTTGCAACAGAGTTGTTGTCCACCATCAATCAGTATGACTCAAAGGGCAATCTGTTCAATTCTCACAAGATGAATTACCACAACAACTATGATGGGAACCTCATCTCGTCTGAATCTGTTACATGTAAAACAGGAAATGACATACACGGTTTCCTCTCTGCTATCACAGGTGGTTATATGGCCACTGCCTTAGGAGGAACTCGTTCTACATCAACTTCATTTAACACGTATGCGGGTGTTGGCCCTACAGATGCGAGTCCGACCAAGAGTAACACGGGTGGTATCAGTTATGCCCATAGCAAATCGAATTCGGATGGCGTCGTTACCATGATTGATTTGGATGGCGATGGATTACCGGACAAGGTCTTCTGCAAAGGTTCGGAAGTTTTTTATAGAAAGCAATTGCCGATAAATGAGACAGGGTCTCCTGCATTTGCTAATGAGGCGGTTCCGGTGAAAGGATTGAAAGAATTTGCGAGCACAGTCTCCAGATCGAACACGTTCGGAGGAAAAGGTCATGTCGGATGGGGTGATTTGCTCGTCGTCGGGGGTATAGATTACACTTCGAGCAGCTCGGAGACGAAGGTCTATTTTGAAGATGTGAATGGGGATGGTCTAATCGATGTTGTGTGCAAAGGGAAGGTTCTTTTCAACAAATTGGATAATGGAGTGCCGACCTTCAGCGTAGGTAGTTGGAATACGGAGAACCCGATTATACAATCAGGGAAAATCATCTCTATTGGGGATGATGAGGAGTCGGAGCAGGAACGTATGCAGGAACAGAAGGAGATGATAGAGAGTTCTCCAATGCAGGATATTGTTCGTGTCTGGAAGGCTCCGAGAAGTGGTAATGTAAAGATTACGGGAAACGCTTTGTATATCGTGAGTGATGTGGAGGACGAGCCTCAGGATGGAGTCCATGTCTCCATTCAAACAGGAGGTAAAGTCCTTGCTGCGGAAGATCTTTCGGCTGTGAACGGTAAGACTGAGTTTAAAGTGGATGAGAGAAACGTCTCTACGATAGTAAAAAAAGATCAGATGATATTCTTCCGTGTTCAGTCCGGACAGGATAATTTGTCCAACGGTTGGCATGATGAGGTGGAATGGCATCCTACTGTCACGTATGTTGATGGTGTTTCCGTCAATGATGCGAATGGACATGATATTAATGTGTACGAGTCGGAGAAGGCATTCCTTGTGAGTGGACAGGTGTCGTATGGATTGAACGAAGGATCGGATGGGGAAAAAATATATAAGGGGGTTTATCTGAATGGTGCCTTCAAAAAGCCTGTCACTTCGGATGATGTCACTGTGCGCGTTGTGCTCAATTCTCCGAAGAAAATTTCTGTTTGTACGAAAACTGAAATGGTGAAGTATTGCCCTGAATTCAAGACGGCTTCTCCTGATTGTGTTCTTGATGATGATCATTTGCCAGAAAGGGTGGAATGTGCTCAATATGAATCTGTCGATAACCCGGATTACATGCAGGAAATCATCTTTGAAAAGACTTTTGGAAAGGACGAGGTGGTCGACATTCCAATCGATTTGGGAGGAAAGAACATATTGAACTACACAAGAAAGAATGACAAGGGGGAAGATGTGCTCTTGGATAATGTGTCATTCTATGTCAAGACAAACACAAATGTTGCTTTTAATGAGATAGAGTGGACTCCTGTACTCCATTATGAATTGGAGGATGGTGTGCAAGAATCGTACGCCAAAGATGATTATTGTGTGGTGGATTATAGCGTTTATTCTAAAGTGCTCAGTTATTCGAACAAACCATTCACCCTTCCGGAACTGAATGAGGATGAAGTGGAGAATTTTGTGGTGACCCCGCAAATGGAAATCGCCTCGGCTGGGGATATCCACACTATGGATGATTTTATTGAGGAGGCTAAGAAATTGACCAATTTATTGGGAGTTCCGTTCCTGATGTCGATTAAGGATGAGAATGGCAAGTATAACAAGCAATATCATGTGACATATAACTTCAGCAAAAAAGCATTTGAGCCGGAGCGTATCACTCCTTTCACTGCGGACGAATATACGCCTAACGATAAGGTTTGGATTGAGTTGTATTCCGAACTTGATAATGTTGACCTGAAGTTCCAACTGCTATTCAGCGCAGAGACAAAAGTGGATAAGATTGTTGTTGTTGATGGGCAAACCACACATCAGGTTTCGAAAGAGGAGACTGTCAATGTGGGTGCCTATTCCAGAACAAGCGATGGTTTTGGTCCTATGTATATGGGATGGGGCCAGTTCGGGTATACGGTCACTATGGACAAGGGCGAGAATTTGTTGGATGAGAATAAAATGGATGTCAGCAAGTTGGTGGATGACATGCCTAAAGATGACGATGGGAATGTGAAGGCGGACGAATTGACGTTCGATAATATGCCTGTCGTGTTCCTGAGACCTGATGCGCAGAAAAAAGCCTGGTTGGGCCAGGATCCTGACAATACATACTTGACTAATGATGTAATGCGTAGTTCCCGTTTAGGAGAGCAGGATGTTGTCCTGACCGATCCATTGGAGGAGATGCGTAATGAATTGGGAAATATGGAGTTGAACTCAGAAGTCAAGGGTACGAATGCGTATGCGTTCAACTTGGTCTCAAAGACGAGCAGTCTCACCGAGTTGGCAGGTATATCCCATTTTACCGGTCAAAATTCAAACGGTTGGGGTGGCTCTCAATTTTCATATACGGATGTCAACGGAGATGGTTATCCTGATATTGTGCTGGATGGTGCGATCCAATATACCAACCCATTGGGAGGTTATGCTGGTGGTGGGGTTTATCAAGGGAAAACCTCTTTAGATTATTCGAAAAGTCATTCGGTTTCACTTGGTGCGGGTATGAATCCGACTCCGAGCCGTCCGACGAACCCTAAAAATGGGCAGCCAGGGGTTAAGGATGCCAATTTGGCGCAGACCGCCTCTGAAAAAGCGCAGGTGAATCTTTCTATCGGTGCGAGCGTATACGCTGAGGATGAAACCGAAGTGACATTGATGGATATAAACGGAGACGGTTTGCCGGATAAGGTGAAGACGGAGGATGGCGTGATAAAAGTCCGCCTGAATTTGGGATATTCCTTTACCTTGGATGAAATTGTTTGGGGTAAGGCAAGTATTAGGAAGTCCCATAATAATGACTTGAATTTTGGTTTTGGTATTGATCTTGGTGCGACGAGTTTTTCCGCGGGTGCGGGTACTGCGGCCACGTTTAACAGGGTCAACGAGGATATCCGTGACGTGAATGGTGACGGATTGCCGGATTATGTCGATGGAAGGTCTGGTGTTGTGAAGATGAACATGGGGTGTGGCTTCGAAGATAATAGTTCCATCCCTTGGGATACGAAGAAGGCGGAGGGCTGGTTGAGTTCCTCTTTCTCCGCTTCCATGTCCATTAACGGTACGTTGACTGTCTCTGTACCTGTCTTCCTCGTGAAGATTTCTGGTTCTGGCGGTGGCTCTGGAAGCATTGGCATGAATGGTGAGCTCCTTTCCTATCGAGACATGGATGGAGATGGATTTATGGATTACGTGACGGCTCCTTTGGGTGGTGACGAGGACTTGCATATCTCTTACTCCCGCATTGGTGCCACCAACAAGTTGAGTTCCGTAACCAATCCGTTTGGTGGTAAGTTTACCATCGAATATGCGCATACGACGCCGACGACCGACCATCCGGGCGGTAAGTGGGCCATGTCATCCCTGACTGTCAGCGACGCGACGGGTATGAACCCGGATATGAAGAGCCTCTTCTCCTACGAGAATGGTAAGCGTGACCGTCGTGAACGTGAGTTCCTCGGCTTCGGTAAGGTGACGACCACCAACTTGGACGAGAATGGTAACCCTGTCCGCTCCGTCATTGCCGAGTATGACGTGCAGCATTACCTCACCGCGGGCGCACCGATCCGCAACCTCGTGGTCGGCTATGCCAAGGATGAAAACACGGGGGAAACGAAGGAAATCAAGTTCAAGGAGGATAACACCGCCTACGCCCACTATAGCATCACCGGCGGTTCCCAACTGAACGACCTGAAACAAATCACGGATGGAATCTCCCTCTTCTCCGCCCCTAAAGAGAAGAAGACCACCGCTTATGAGGCGAACAACCAAGATGGACTAGAGTTGACCCACGAGACCTACGACTATACGAAGAGTTATGGTAACCTCTCGGCCTACAGTTTCAGGGATTTGACACAAGACAAAAACGGCAATTGGGGTTATGACGACGTCATCCTATACGAAGGAGAGAAAAATATGGAAAAAGGCTTGGCCACCAGTGTCGAGGTCAAGGGAACCGACGGGACACTCTACCGTAAGGTGACCGCCCAATACAATGACAATCGTACTCCTACGGCCATGACCCAAATGACGCAATATGTGGGAGAGAATCCGGCCGTGTCTAACTTCAAATACGACGAGTTCGGTAACATGATCCGCCGCACCTTCCCGACCGAAGGGGCATCTAGTGCGAAGGACAGCTCCTTCTTCGAGTACGAGTACGACCGGAAGTACCACATGTACCCGGAGCGCGTCACCGACGCCTTCGGATACCACAGCGAGATGGAGGACTACGACTACCGCTACGGTATTCCTCGCACCGTGCGTGGCATGAACGGGTACACCGTACACTACCACATCGACAACCTCGGTCGTACCGACACCATTGTCGCACCGAACGAGCAAAGCGACGGCGTGCCTTACACCATCGCATACAAATACATCCTGGGGTCGGATTATAAGAGTTCCTATGCCGTGACCAACCATTACGACCCGCAGCATCCGGACAATCCGTTGCAGACCGTCACTCACGTGGATGGTCTCGGACGCCCGTACCAGGTGAAGAAGGATGCGGAGATCCAGGGTGAGGGCGAGAAGATGATCGTCTCAGGACGCACCCAATACGATGCCCTCGGTAGAACCATTAAAATTTATCACCCTACCACCTGCAATCTCGCAAAAGCGACTGAGATAGTTGAATTTAGCGGGAAACTACTCGTGGACTCCACTTTCGACGCCATCGACCGTCCGCTGACGCAGACATTGCCGGGCGACGAGAGCAACGATGAGGAATCGCAAGGCGATGCCGTGTCGAAAATGAACTATTCCATCGAGGATGGGCTCATGAAGACCACAGCGATAGACCCTAAAGGCAACGAGCAATACACCTACACCAACGGTGCGGGACAGACCGTCCGCACCGCACGCGACTACAAAAGAATGGAAGGTGAGAACTCCGAGTCCATGGAGGAGAAAGTTTATGCCATCAACTATGCGTACGACCCGATCGGACAACTCCTCTCCGTGACCGATGCCGCCCAGAACAAGACCACATACACCTACGATATGGCGGGACACAAGCTGAGCGTCGAGCACCCTTCTGCAGGTCTCACCACATTCGCCTACGACGTGGCGGGCAACATGGTGGAGAAGCAGACCCCGAACCTGGCAGAAGAGGGGGCATCCATCCAATACACCTACAAGAAGAACCGTCTGGAGAGCGTGAAATACCCTAAACATGAGGAGAACAACGTCACCTACACCTATGGTGGCGTGAACGCACCGCACAACCGCGTGGGACGTCTCGCCCTCATCGAGGACGGTTCCGGCGCCACAGAGTTCTTCTACGGACGCATGGGCGAGGTGACCAAACAACGACGCACGCTCGTCATCCCTAACCAGGCCGTGGCCACCTACACCACAGAGTGGACGTACGACAGCCACAACCGTATCCAGACCATGACCTACCCGGACGGAGAAATCGTCTCTTACCGATACAACCTCGGAGGTCTCCTCTCCTCCGTATCCGGAAAGAAGGACTACACCTACGACTACGTCGAGGAGATCGGGTACGACGAATACGAGCAGAAGAAATACATGAAGTACGGCAACGGGGTGGAGACGAACTATGGCTACTCCAACGAACGTCGCAGACTGGGTACCCTCGTCGTGTCGAACCAGAAGGGGAACATCATGGACAACACGTACTCCTACGACCAACTCGACAACATCACGAAGCTGGTGAACAAGGGCATGGCGCAGCATACCAAGGACGGCAAGACCATCGGTGGTGGCGTCACACACAACTACACCTACGACGCTTGGAACCGCTTGGTCGAGGCCCACGGAACATTCAGCGGGGCGGACGACAAGAACGCGAAGTATGACCTCTTCATGGCCTACGACGAACTCTACAACGTGACCTCCAAGAAGTTGGACGTGGAGCAGACCAACCTGCAGTTCCCAGGCACGCTGAAGGCGGGCCATACCTTGAAGTACCAATACGACAGGGAGAACAACGATCCGTTCCGCCTCCTCTCCGTCTCCGCCAGCGAGTACCGTGTGGCAGACGATGAAGAGACTGCAGCGGAGGTGACCGCCGACAAGATCGTGAACACCCGTAGCGAGTATGCCTTCGACGCAAACGGTAACCAAACCCAAGTGGCGACGGGCAAGGAGGCCAAGGAGGGCGTGGAGGAGTTGCCGCAGGCCAACCTCCGACAACTGCTTTGGGACGAAGATAACCGTCTCTTGGCCATCAACGACAACGGGCACGTATCCAACTACTTCTACGACGCCAACGGTGAGCGCACCGTCAAGATGTCGGCGGGCATGGAAGAGCTCTACATCAACGGGTCAAGTGCGGGCGATGAGAAGAAGTTCGGCGCCAAGTTCGTGGCCTACGTATCGCCTTACCTCGTGCTGAAGAACGGCGGTGAGTACACCAAACACATCTATGCCGGCACGGAACGTATCGCCAGCAAGATAGGCGACTTCGAGAGTTTTGGAGCCGACCCGAGACGTGTGGAGAAGGCTGGCGAGAGCATCCGAGACATCAATTATGGTGGCAAATATAAGGCGTTGGGTGAACAACTCAAGGCGAACTACGACACGTTCTGTGTATCATATAATCTGAAGGAGAACAAGGATTACGATGACAATGCCTCCTTCTGTTGTGGTGACAAACCGCTCGAAGAGATGGAAGGAAATGATCCATCGTCCGTCGTGGAGAACACGAAGGCTGAGGCCAACATCTTCTTCTACCATCCCGACCATTTGGGTAGCACCGCACTCGTGACGGATGCCGACGGGGAGGTGACCCAGCACGTCGCCTACATCCCTTACGGCGAGGTCTTCATCGAGGAGCGCAACGGCGTGTGGAACACCCCTTACCTCTTCAACGCCAAGGAGTTGGACGAAGAGACCGGCATGTACTACTACGGTGCCCGCTACTTGAATCCTAAGGACACAAGGTGGATTAGCGTCGATCCACTGTTTGAGAAGTATGTGGGGATGAGTCCGTATAATTATTGTTCAGGGAATCCGGTACGGTTGGTGGATCCTGATGGAACACTAAATACAACACCAGACGGAGATGTGGTATTTGTACCAGATCTTACTCAGTCACTTGTTGCAAGTGGAAGTCAAAGTTTAAATGGTCCTGATGAAGTTTCTTATTTAACAACTACTGATAACAAGGTTTATCAAACTAACGCACTGTATCAACCTGGATTTGTTACAACTAAACAAGGTAATAGAGTTCCTGCATTTCAACTCGTATCTTTAACGATAACTCAGGTGGATCGTAAGACACGAGAACCCATAGGAGCCCCTCAAGAACTTCTTGGAAACGAAAAATTACAAAAAAGTTTAGGTAGTATGGCTGGTAGAAGTATAGCACAGGAGTATATTTCTGCCTTTAGATCAAATTGTCATGGACTTGCCTATGCCAAAGGTCAAGTTTGGATTCAAGGTAATGCCGTGTCTACCATAATAAATGATGAATATCAGCAAGCTCAAGGCGATATTCAACAATATGATGTTATCACGTTTTTTTCAAGAGGAAATAATGTTCCACAACATTCTTATATTAAATGGGACAGTTCACCAGCAGGTGACTATCGATCAAAAGATGGACGTCTGAAAGTTCGTTATTCCAATTCTATACAAACCCATACATATAATTATAATAACCCTAATAATTATTCTGTAAGATATAGAAGGAGATAAAATGATTCGTAAAATAATTTTATTTGTCAATTTGTTTTTTATATGTTACAATAATGTATTCTCTTCACAAAAAGATACTGTTTTTTACAAACAATATGATTATAACAGCGATAAATTTTTTGTGGATACCATAGCATTGGATGAGTACCCAATGCATATGATATGTAAAAGTTCTATTTTAGGTCATACAATAGGAAATATGACTTTGCGATATGTGGGTCTATATTTAGACTCTGTTAGTATAAAAAAAACAAGTTATGATGAAATTGGTATAGATTATATTAAATACGATTCAATTTACAGCATAATTGAGGACGAACATTATTTACATGTGACTTTTTATGTGTTCTCATTCAATAGTCGTTGTGATTTTTTGTTTGACGCAGGATATTGCACAGATTTAGATGAAGTACAATTAATGTATTATCCATATGCCCATGATGAGACGAAGTCCCCTGTATTCCCATATTCATCATATCCTATTTACAAAATGACATATCATATAGGAAAATCAACTCCTATTGGTGGTATAAAAAAAAGAAGGAAAGAAGAACCTTTGAGATTCAAGGTATATAATTTGCCAGATTCGATTTGCCACTAAAAAGGATTTCTCCCAGTGTATTCACGCAGACAATTTCTCACACACCCCCAACTTTAAAATCTTTACGAAACATCCGTCTAACAAACACCTCTCCCTCAGCGCCCTGAAAGGGCAAATTTTAATAGATAATTTGCATGAGAAAACTTGTTGTTCTTTTTTCCATTCTTTGTTGTTTATGGCCATTTACATTTGTTGCTTTGTATTCTTATCATCCTCAATGTTCAAGCTTGGTCTATGAATATAAAGTGGCAAGATATGAAGTAGTTACCCATGATTTTTTAAAAATCATGGGTAAAGGTAAATTTATATCTGAAGATGTGTATGAACTTAATAATGCGACCAAGTTCAATGTTTTTGCAAAGGAACTGTCCATGAGTATTGATTTTATTATTAGAAAGTTTGATAATATTTGTCAAGTTGAATTCCGTAATTATAAAAAAATGGGCGTAGATGAGGGTGGTGGTATTTTAAGTAATATGTCAAAAAAAGAATTATCTGATTTTAGAAATTATGTGGAAGAGAATCTCTTAGCTCAAGTAGATGATGATTTCACATTAGATGAAAAACAATTACCCAAATTACGAAGAAGTGCCCTTTTGTCTAAGTATGCTCCATCTTTCATAATAGGTTATAGCATCTTTCTTCTGTTTTTTGGAGGTATCCTATTTTTCCATGGTAAACCCCGTATTGCAAAAAAGCAGAATTGAGAATTATAATACTGCCGCCTTTTCGAACAAGTTGCTAACTTAAGACAACTAACTTAAATCCAACAAAATAATGAGGCAAAGCGTAGCACTTCTCAGCCACCCTAGCCTAAGTTCTTTTAAGTAGCATCTATACTATAATTTGCATAGGACATCTCTGCATTCAAAGAACAATTTGACCCTATGTGAAAGTTCATAAAAATTTGCAGTTTTTCCCGCTGACTAAAGAAGAACATATGCATATCCAGGATAGCGATTAGTCGCCACATAAACTTCCACATTAATTTCGCCTTCAAAAAGATTTTCAGTACGGAGGCGAGCAGGGATTTACTTATCAGTTTCCAAAACTGCCTGCTCAATCTGCAAGGAGACAAAGAAATCGCAGACCTGACCCACATGAATAGCGAACAACTCGCCAAAGCCGTAAGCAAACAACAAGCCATCTACGACGTCTATTGCAGGGCAACCGCTGACGAACATTTCACCACCGAAATACAAAAGGCGGGACAAAATTATTTCGTAGACCGATCCATCTATTACCCCTCCTTCGCCATCAAGGGACAAGAGCAAAGGGGGGCGGTTGACATGAAACTATGGGATTACAATCTTTCGCCTATGTATTTTGTCAAGTTACTACTATTAAAAAAACAACAAAATCTGTTAAGTTCGGTCGAACTATCCCGAACCCAGAAAAGGTGTTTCAATGTGCAAGTGAACAAGACATAAAATGCCTCACAAGAAATGAAAAGAAATTTGTTAAATATTATATTACTAAGTGTTTTTATTGTCTGTACTAGGAACTGTACTTCTCTTTATCTTTCCCAGTAGGAGGCATGATTCTATATGTGTCGAAGAGATTCCTGAAGTTATTTCCATCTGTCTTATTATAAGTTTGGTATACTTCGTATGGAGGAGTCTTACACATTGATTGAAAACTCTTATTCGGCAATGAGGAATAAGGGTGACAAAGAGCACCCCTACCCTATTGGTACACAATAGAAAAACATCCGCGACACATACATATGGAAATGTTAAATTGAGTATTGATGGGATGTTTGAATCCCCAAAAGCAATTGACATATGCAATCAATATATATTTCGAACACAAATTTCATTTTTTTTGTGATTAATATATATTTTTTTTGCAACTTTGCAAAATATAAAAAACAAAAGAAAAGTATTAATCATTCAATGTCAATAAAATTGTCCCCTTTGGCAAAAGAGGTTGGATGAGGAAAGAGAATCGAATAGAAAAATATGATGCGTTTATTTAAAGTTTGGGTTACCGTAATCGGATTGGTATGTATGCCATACACGATGGCTAATGGTTCTGAAAGCAATGTTTTCCACCAATCCCAGTTGCTGGAAAAGTCCAAGTCCGGCAAACTGAAAGCGCCAACGGCGACCCTAGAGGTGGGAGAAGGCGTGATGAAGGAAAACATGGAGATCTTCATCTCCTCCATCGGGGAGTCCCAACTCCCGAAACTGGACCGCGGCATGACCAATGTGACGGACAGTTTCTCAGGCTACCGATTCCTGCCTCACGGAGAACACTTCAGCGGGAAGGGCGCCAAAGTGGTGCTGGGCTACGACCGCACGAAGATTCCGAGCGGCTACACGGAGAACGATATCCGAACCTACTACTATGACGAGCAACAGGGACATTGGATAGCGCTACAACGCGACAGCGTGGACCGTGCGCACCGCACAATCATCTCCCACACCACCCACTTCACCGACATGATCAACGGTGTGATCCAAGCGCCGGAGTCTCCTGAGACGCAGGGTTTCACACCGACCATGATGAGCGACCTGCAGGCCGCCGACCCTACGACGAAGGTACAGATGATCGAAGCTCCTCAAGCCAACAACAATGGTACCGCTTCCCTCTCCTACAGTTTAGAGATGCCACCGGCACGCAACGGCATGGCACCGAACCTGTCGATCCAATACAGCAGCGACGCTGGTAGCGGATGGCTGGGCGAAGGCTGGAACCTTTCCACCTCATCCATCACGGTCGATACCCGTTGGGGTGTGCCGAGATATAATCCGGGAACTGAGACGGAGACCTACGTGATGGACGGGCAGATGCTCCTGGAGGATGGCATCGGTTTGGCGCATCGTAATCTGGGCAAGGAACGTAAGAGTGGCAAGGTGAGGTTCTATCCCCGCAAGGAAAACGCCTTTTCGGAGATTGTGCGTATCGGTGACAAACCATCGAACTACATCTGGGAGGTGACTGACCGTCGAGGTACGAAGTACACCTATGGTGCTTACAAAATCACGGAGACGAAGGACGAGTATGGCGATGTGACGAAGGACACCACCATCGTTGGTGTTGTCATGGGAAATAATCAATATAATGAAAAATATGACACGGTCATCTCGGAGTGGAGGTTGACCCGTATAGAGGAGATTCATGGAGACTATGTGGAATACAAGTATCGGACAGATTTTGAGCAAAGTGCCGAAGGTCTCTATTCCACCGCTCTCTATTTGGATTCCGTGGTTGCGGGAAATGCAGGGGAGACTCCGCATACTGTCGTGGTGCTGAATAATGGAGTGGAGAAAAACATTAAACGAAGTGATGCGCGTTATGGATATCTTACTTCGTCGAACAAATTGTTGGAAAGTGTGGACATCTATTTCGAAGGTAAGTATTTGAGAGGGTATAAGTTCGATTATGAGGTCGGCTTGTTCGGTGTAAACTTGTTGCGTGACATCTTTCAACTGGATAGCAAGAAAAATGCCTTTACTTCCCATAAAATGGAATATAGCAAGGGTACTAAGAATAGCGAGGGAATGGATATCCAGAATGGAAGTGCTATATACGATCCCTTTTTCGATGGCGCAGAGAAAACCATCTCATGTAGTAGTGATGGCAATAGTATCATTGAGAAATTAAAGGATATTATCAATGAAGCAACGGGAAGTAATGTCACTGCATTGGGAGGTAACCATTCTGTCTCAGGCTCCTTCAATACCTATGTTGGCGGTGGATTGGGAGATTATAGCCCGACTAAAAGTATGACGGGCGGTGTCAGTTACACCCATGGTCGAACTGAGTCGAACGGCATCTCCTCGTTTATAGACTTGAATGGAGATGGGTTGCCAGATAAGGTATATGTGAGGGATGATAAAGTGTATTACATGGCGCAAAATGCAGATGGCACTTTCAGCAATGAGGAGCGGGTCAACGGTATTTCTTCCATCTCGCACAGTGTGAATAAATCAAACGGATTTGGAGGAAAAGTCCATCTTGGATGGGGCCCTGCCATATTTGTGGGAGGCGGGGATTATAATAGTTCCGAGTCTGAGACGGATGTCTACTTCTCCGATGTCAATTCCGATGGTTTTGTCGATTTGGTAAATAATGGGAGTGTCTATTTCAATAGGTTGGTTGATGGGAAACCGGTTTTTGAGGTATCTAGTGATGGTACGGCGAATCCGCTCCATGTTTCGGGCAATATAGAACTCTCTTTCGACAGTGAGAATGCGGAAGAAATGGCTGAGTTGCAGAAGCAACTGCAAGAAAAGCAAGAACAGAAAGCTAAGGAATCTCCGCTTCAGGATATTGTAAGGGTTTGGTGTGCGCCATTTGAAGGAACGATCGAGATAGGCGGAACTGTGAAATTGGTGCAGAAGGAGGGTACCACACTGTCCGATAATCGAGACGGTGTATATGTTTCGATACAAAAAAACGGCGAATATGTAATGTCTCCTTCCCATTTAGGCGATGGAGAAACTGTTGATGCCACTGGAAGTTGTGGAGTGAAAAAGGGTGACAAGATTTATTTCCGTGTCCAGTCCGGTAATCAGAAATTCGCCAACGGAGAGAACGATGTTGTGTTGTGGACTCCTACTGTTACATATGTGGAAGAAAAAGGGACGGATCCAGAAGGCAAATCCTACGGGAAGTATTCTGTTGCGGACCAATTGTTGTTCACTGCCAGTTCAGTGGCAATCGTCGATTCGTCGACAAAGAGTGGTACTCCAGTTTACGAATCCGCAACGTTGCAAGGCAGATTCAAGAAACCTTTGCTCTCTGATGATGTCGTTGCCCGTGTTATTTTGTATTCGGATTCGTTGTTGACAAAGAAAATAGAAACGGTGGATGAATCCGGCAATCCAAAGATCGTATACGAGGAGGAACTTAATCCAGATTTCTTAAGGGATACTATTTACAAACACACATTTGCTTGGAACGAAGAAGCCGATGAGGATATAGACCTGGGCGGAATCGATTTGCTGTCATACAGAAAACATAATGACGAAACAGGGCATGATGTGTTCCTTTCCAATATTGTATTTGAATTGTACTCGAATACGAATGTGGCAGTCGAGGACCTTTCTTGGAATCCGTCGATTCATTACGTTTCCGGCGATGGGAAATCGGACAAGGACGAAAAAATGATTGTTTCGTATATGCATTATTCGAATAGTGTCAACCATGTGTCCGCACCATATGTTCTGCCGAATCTTGATGAGAAGGCCGTTGACAGTTTGAGGGTAAGCCCAGTTCTGAAAAGGATGGATAAGGATTATACTGTCCGTTTGTCTCTTAAAGGAACAGAGAAGGAGAAAATAGCCTCATACACGTTCAAATACAACACTCAATCACAAAGTTTCGATCCTCCGTTTGTATATCCGTATAAGGATTTGACATACGAGTCTGGGGAAAAGGTGTGGTTCGAATTCTATTATGACTTTGACGATTATGCGGATGAGAATGCGCAACTTAGATTTTATGTGGACACGCTTGTCTCCATCACGGAAGACGAGGCTGGCAATAAAATCGAGGAAAGGAACAATGTATATGACGAGACATTCTCTGTGAACATGTATTCGAAAGTGTCCGATAACGGTTTTGGACCGATGTACAAAGGTTGGGGAATGTTCGCATATAGTGCGACAGGGGATGAACGATGCAAAACACCAATAAGAACGGATGAATTGGGTTTGCAGGTGTTGATTGATATGTTTAAACCAGATGCGGATGGGAATCTCCCGAAGAAGGAAGATGGAACAACGTATGGATTGGATGATATGACGTTTGTGCCGTTGCGACCTGATGCCCAAAGCCAGGGTTGGATAGGTCAGGATCCGAACTGTTACGTTTGTGCGGATTCGATGCATAGCTCACGTTTGGGCGAGCAACATGTTATCGTGGAGGATCCATTGAAGAAAATGCAGAAAGCTTTGGCGTCTATAGTTGATGATGGGAAAGGATCCCCTGCATTCGCTATCCCTGTTCTTTCTGAAAGTTCCAGCAACACGGAAATGTTGGGTGGTGGTGCTTTCGGTGTGAATTTGACGGGTAGTAAGTCTGACGGTAAGGGTGGTGCTACGCAGATATTCACGGATTTGAATGGAGATGGCTATCCGGACATTGTGACTAGCAAGAAGGTACAGTATACCAATTCGGTGGGAGGATTTGATGGAAAGAGCTATAAGGGCAATTGTACAGATTTTAGCATAAGTGATGCTCTCACATTTGGATTGGGAGGCATGCCGCAACATTACGAACCGAATGGCGGTAAGTCCGCTGGTGGACGTGCGGAAAACAACGGGAATAAGGTACAGCTAAATGCAATATCGTTTAATAAAGCTCAGGCCTCTGTTAGTGCTAATTTTAATGCGTATGCTTACGATATAACCCATTTCACCATGGTGGATATGAATGGTGATGGTCTTCCTGACAAGGTGGCCGTCAATGATGGACAACTATCTGTCGCATATAATACGGGCTACTCTTTCGTGGGACCATTCTCGTTCGACGCTGGATTTATCAGGAAATCCAGTTCGTCGGATAAGGGACTAGGAGTGTGTGTTGATATTGGTGCGTCCAGTTTCTCTGCTGGTGTGAGTGTGAATAGAACGGATGCGAAAACGGTGTACGATTTGCGAGATGTTAATAGTGATGGGTTGCCTGATCTTGTGATGGTTGAAGGGACTGGTTCGAAAGTGCAATTTAATACGGGAAGTGGGTTCACATCTCCATATACGTGGAGTCGATTGAATCAGCTGAGCAGCACGTCTTCGACATCTGCTTCCACCAATGCGAATGCGACAGTCTCTGTCACTGTTCAGATAGTTATGGTTCCTGTGAAATTCTCTGGTTCTGGAGGCGGTAGCGTTGGTGTCGGCTTGTCCGGTGAGCATTTCTCCTACCAGGATGTGGATGGTGATGGTTTTGCAGACATGGTTAGCTCTGAAGATTTTAATAGTCTTCGTGTTCGCTATTCTCGTATCGGTGCCACCAACAAGCTCGAGTCCGTGACCAACCCATTCGGCGGAAAGTTCACCATCGAGTACGCGCACACGACACCGACGACCGACCACCCGGGCGGCAAGTGGGCCATGTCCGCGCTGACCGTCAACGACGCGACGGGCATAAACCCGGCCATGAGGACAACCTTCAGCTACGAGAACGGTAAGCGTGACCGCCGCGAACGTGAGTTCCTCGGTTTCGGTAAGGTGACCACCACCAACGTGGACGAACAGGGCAACCCTGTCCGCTCCGTCATCGCGGAGTACGACGTGCAACACTACCTCACCGCAGGCGCACCGATCCACAACCTTGTGGTCGGCTATGCCAAGGATGAAAACACCGGGGAAACGAAGGAGATCAAGTTCAAGGAGAATAGCACCGCCTACGCACACTATAGCATCACCGGCGGATCCCAGCTGAACGACCTGAAACAAATCACGGATGGAATCTCCCTCTTCTCCGCCCCTAAGGAGAAGAAGACCACCGCATATGAGGCGAAAGAGCAGGATGGTCTGGAACTGACCCACGAGACCTACGACTACACGAAGAGCTACGGTAACCTCTCGGCCTACAGCTTCAGGGATTTGGTTCAAGACAAGGACGGCAATTGGGGTTATGACGACGTCATCCAATATTCCGACCAGAAACTGGGCTTAGCCACCAGTGTCGAAGTCAAGGGAACCGACGGAACGCTCTATCGCAAGGTGACCGCCGAATACAAAGACAAACATACCCCTACGGCCATGACCCAGATGGTGCAGCACCTAGACGGGGACAAGAAGGCCGTGTTTAACTTCAAGTACGACCAATATGGTAACATGGTTCGCCGCACATTCCCTACGGAGGAGATGAATTCGGAAAAGGAGATAGAGCCTGCGAAGGATAGTTCCTTCTTCGAGTACGAATACGACCGGAAGTACCACATGTACCCGGAGCGCGTCACCGACGCCTTCGGATACCACAGCGAGATGGAGGACTACGACTACCGTTACGGTATCCCTCGCACCGTGCGTGGCATGAACGGGTACACCGTGCGCTACCATATCGACGACCTCGGCCGCACCGACACCATTGTCGCACCGAACGAGCAAAGCGACGGCGTGCCTTACACCATCACATACAAGTATGTTCTGGGTGAGGATTATAAGAGTTCCTATGCCGTGACCAACCATTACGACCCGCAGCATCCTGACAATCCGTTGCAAACAGTCACCCACGTGGATGGTCTCGGACGCCCGTACCAGGTGAAGAAGGATGCGGAAATCCATGGAAAGGGAGAAAAGATGATCGTCTCCGGACGTGTCAAGTACGACGCCCTCGGCAGAACCATCGAGACTTATCACCCGAATACTTGCGAACTTGCTGACGCCACAAATATAATCCCGTTCAACAACGAACTGCTCAAATCTTCCACCTTCGACGCCATCGACCGCCCGCTATCGCAGACGTTGCCGGGAGACGAAAGCGGAGATGAGAATTTGGAATTAAAAGGAGTGCCATCCGTAACAGAAATGGACTATTCCATAGAGGACGGGCTCATGAAGGCCACAATAACAGACCCTAAGAAGAACGAACAATACACCTACACCAACGGCGCAGGACAGACCGTCCGCACCGCACGCGACTACAAAAAGATGGAGGGCGAGGACTCCGAGTCCATGGAGCAGAAAGTTTATGCCATCCACTATGTGTTCGACCCGATCGGACAACTCCTTTCCGTGACCGATGCCGCCCAGAACAAGACCTCCTACACCTACGACATGGCGGGCCGCAAGCTGAGCGTCGAACACCCTTCCGCGGGTCTCACCACCTTCGTCTACGACGTGGCGGGCAACATGGTAAAGAAGCAGACGCCAAACCTTGCGGAGGTGAACAAGTTCATCACCTACAGATATGCCAAGAACAGATTAGAGGGTGTGGAATACCCTAACCATCCAGGGAACAACGTCACCTACACCTACGGAGGCGTGAACGCACCGCACAACCGCGTGGGACGTCTCGCCCTTATCGAGGACGGCTCCGGCGCCACCGAGTTCTTCTACGGACGCATGGGCGAGGTGACCAAGCAGCGACGCACCCTCGTCATCCCGAACCAGGCCGTGGCCACCTACACCACCGAGTGGACGTACGACAGCCACAACCGTATCCAGACCATGACCTACCCGGACGGAGAAATCGTCTCTTACCGATACAACCTTGGCGGTCTCCTCTCTTCCGTTTCCGGCAAGAAGGATTTCACCTACGACTATGTCGAGGAGATCGGGTACGACAAATACGAGCAGAGGAAATACTTGAAATATGGCAACGGCGTGGAGACGAAATACAAATACTCCAATGAACGTAGTAGACTTAAAAACCTCGTTGTGTCGAACCAGGAGGGTAACATCATGAACAATACCTATTCCTATGACAACCTCGACAATGTCACGAAATTGGAGAATGAGGGTAAGGCGCAGAAAACCAAGGATGGCAAGACCATCGGCGGCGGTGTCACACATGAATACACCTACGACGCTTGGAACCGTCTGGTCAAAGCCAGCGGAACATTTGGCGGAGCGGATGGGAAGAGTGCGAAGTACAACCTCCTCATGGCCTACGACGAACTCTACAACGTGACCTCCAAGAAGTTGGACGTGGAGCAGACCAACCTGCAGTTCCCAGGAACGCTGAAGGCGAGACATGACTTGAAGTACCAATACGACAGGGAGAACAACGATCCGTTCCGCCTCCTCTCCATATCCGTCAGCGAGTACCGTGTAGCTGTGGAGGATGGTGAAGATCCGGAAGCACCAGTGGAAGACGACAAGATCGTGAACACCCGCAGCGAGTACGCCTTCGACGCAAACGGCAACCAGACCCAAGTGGCGACAGGCAAGAAGGCCAAGGAGGGTGTGGAGGAGTTGCCGCAGGCCAACCTCCGACAACTGCTTTGGGACGAAGAGAACCGCCTCTTGGCCATCAACGACAACGGGCACGTCTCCAACTACTTCTACGATGCCAACGGTGAGCGCACCGTCAAGATGTCGGCGGGCATGGAGGAACTCTACATCAACGGATCAAGTGCGGGCGATGAGAAGAAGTTCGACGCCAAATTCGTGGCCTACGTCTCACCGTACCTCGTACTGAAGAACGGAGGCGAGTACACCAAGCACATCTACGCCGGAACGGAACGCATCGCCAGCAAGATAGGCGACTTCGGCAGCTTCGGCGCCGATCCAAGACGTGTGGAGATGGCGGGTGCCGGCATCCGTAAGATCGACTACAGCAGCAAGTACGATACGCTGAACGATCAAATAGAAGGTCGATACAAGGAGTTCGGCGTGACCAACAACCTGGAGAAGAACGAGGATTGGAAGGAAAACAGATCCTTCTGTTGCGGCAATACACCTCTTGACGAATTGGAGAGCTCTGATCCTTCATCCGTAGCAGAAAAGACCGACATCGAGGGTAATATCTTCTTCTACCACCCTGACCACTTGGGTAGCACCGCACTCGTGACGGATGCCGACGGAGAGGTGACCCAGCACGTCGCCTACATCCCGTACGGCGAGGTCTTCATCGAGGAGCGCAACGGCGTGTGGAACACCCCTTACCTCTTCAACGCCAAGGAACTCGACGAGGAGACCGGTCTCTACTACTACGGCGCACGCTACCTCAACCCGAAGGATACCCGTTGGCTGAGTGTGGACCCTATGTTCGAAAAATATGTGGGGATGAGCCCGTATAACTATTGCATGGGGAATCCGATTAGATTAGTGGATCCGGATGGGAATGAACCTTGGGAAGACAGAAATGTTCGAAAAGCAAGAGAATATGCAGAAAAGAACGGAGGCAAGGTCCAAAAGTGGGTAAATAAAAATGGTTATAATTCAGCAAGTGTCGAGACCGTATCAGTTAATCAAACGGAATCAGGTATAGAAATTGTTGTTGAGGCAAAAAAATTTGAAGGAACAAAGGGAAACAACCATAATGTAGCGTGGAATTTTATGGAGTGGTTAGAAGATGGATCGATATTTGAAGAGGGAAATTATGATGCTGCTAATCAAGGAGGATTTTGTCCTGGTGGACGAAAAGAAGTTGGCGCTATGTTTCATAAGTTTGGAGATATGGCTGAACTCTCTAGCGATGTTGCTGATGGTGTAGCTGTAGTTTCTACAGCTACAGGATTTGGTGCTCCTATTGGTGGTGCAGCTAAAGAATTTGGCACCGCAAGTGGTTATGTTGCGGATGGCTGTCATTTTATTGGTGATCTTATAGAAGGAAATATTTATAATGCTGTAACGCAAGGCGTCGGAGATGCCGGAGCTATATCCACTTCTAAAAAACTTGGGAAGCCTAATAATGGGAAACAAATAATTCGCGACGTTGTTCTTGATAAAATGACAGATGAATTAATAAATATGGCAAAAAAAGAGGAGAAATAATTATTACATTATAAAAACTTGTAATGGAGGATATTCTGTATGCAATATCATGTCTGTTAGGAGGACTATGTCTTACTATATTTTCATCACACATCGAAAAGTTTCATCATAGGCCACCACACGCACGCAACCCTTCCAGCAACAAAAATCCTTTGCGTTCAGGAAATAATTGTCTACTTTTGTTCATGGATTAACCGAACAAACGTTATACACAAACATAATAGCTAAACATAAGAAAATGAACGCATTGGTTAGCATCATCATGGGCAGCACCTCAGACCTTCCGGTCATGGAGAAAGCCGCCAAATTCCTGGACGATATGGAAGTGCCTTTCGAAATGAACGCACTCTCCGCCCATAGGACGCCCGACGAAGTGGAAGAATTCGCCCGTTCCGCCAAAGGAAGAGGCATAAAAGTGATCATCGCAGGTGCAGGAATGGCCGCCGCATTGCCGGGCGTCATCGCCGCCAGCACGACGTTGCCCGTCATCGGAGTGCCTATCAAGGGCATGTTGGACGGACTGGACGCCATGCTCTCCATCATCCAAATGCCTCCGGGAATACCTGTGGCGACAATGGGCGTGAACGGTGCGCAGAACGCCGCCATATTGGCCGTCGAGATGATGGCACTCAGCGACAAGAACTTAGCCGACAAGCTCGCAAAGTACAAGGAAGGCCTGAAGGAGAAGATAGTGAAGGCGAACTCCGAACTCGCAGAGGTGAAATACAACTTCAAAACGAACTAAGCACTTCCCCTCATGGCAACCGTCTATCTCGGGCTCGGCACCAATATCGGAGACAAAAAGAAGAACATCACGGATGCGACGATCATCATCGGATCCGTGATGGGCAACTTGCGCATATTGTCCTCCCTGTACGAGACGGAGCCATGGGGATTTGAGTCCCCCAACACCTTCCTGAACGCCGTCATCCAGATTGAGACGGAAATAGAGCCCCAGAAATGTCTGGACATCGCCAAGGCCATCGAGCGGGAGATGGGAAGGGTACACACCAAGGAGGGGTACGAAGACCGGATCATCGATGTCGACATCCTCTTCTACGACGACATAATCTACCATGGCGATAACCTCACAATCCCCCACCCGCTCATCGAACAAAGAGACTTCGTTTTACGTCCTATGGCGGAGATCGCTCCCGAATTCACACACCCTGTTTTAGGAGAAACCATGAAAAAATTGTTGCAAAAATTAGATGAAAAATCGACGAGAAGTTTGGATGTGTGAAAATTTGTATATTTTTGTGGCAGAAGATCTTTCAACTAAGAAAACAAGTGATTCGTAGCATTTTTGGATTAATTCACTGAAATGCAACACTTTTAAGGTACTGTGAATTGAAAAGGGATGGATTTGTGAAAAAAAAATCCTATTATTTGAATTTTAATTCACAGAGATATGTAGTTTTCATGAATACTTTTGCACCGATGACAAGTGTGTCATCCGAGAAAAAAGGAAAACAGAAATTTAAAACCATACGTCATGAAGAACACATTTCAAAACTTACTCGGCAAAGGTATTGTGGCATGTGCTTGTGTAGCCATGTCTGCCAATATATTTGCCCAAAACGCAAACCCTGAGAGCTATTTCAGCGGAGTGCGTGCGGCATCCGGATACAAACCACAATCCGACCATAACCCGTTGATGACTCAACGATATGGTGCGGACCCATACGCAATGGTCTACGACGACGAGGTGTTCGTCTACATGACCAGCGATAACTTCAAATACAGCGGCAACAGCATCGTGACAAACTCATACGAACAGATCCATACGATTAACTGTATCTCCTCCAAAGATATGGTCAACTGGACCGACCATGGTGTCATGGCTATCGCAGGAAGCTCGGGCGCTGCCAGATGGGCGAACTGCTCATGGGCACCTACCGCCATGCACGCCAAAGTAAAGGTGAAGGAGAATGGCAAGGAGGTGGAAAAAGAGAAATTCTTCCTCTACTTCGCCAACAACGGTAGCGGTATCGGTGTTGTCACCAGCGACACGCCTTACGGGCCTTGGACGGACCCTATCGGAGCCGAATTGGTCTCCAGCCGTACGCCAACCTGCAACACGGTGACGTGGCTCTTCGATCCGGCCGTCCTCATGGACGACGACGGAACCGCCTACCTCTACTTCGGTGGAGGTGTGCCTAAAGGGAAAGAGTCAGACCCAGGAACCGCACGTGTCGTGAAATTGGGCTCGAACTACACCAGCTTGGATGGAAGCCCAAAAGCCATCAATCCACCTTACCTCTTCGAGGATGCCGGTGCGAACAAGGTGGGGAACACCTACGTGTACAGCTATTGCTCCAACTGGGATTGCACAGGCAACCCTATGAGCAACGCGCAAATCTGCTACATGACCAGCAACAACCCGATGGGACCATTCACCTACAAGGGAATGTTCCTGCCTAACCATAGCGAGTTCTTCCAAGGCAGTGGCGGAAACAACCACCACGCCGCCTTTAAGTTCAAGGACAAGTGGTATATTGCCTACCACGCATTGCTTCTCCAAATGAAGGATTCAAGGCTTGGAGGAAAAGACCTCGGCTACCGCTCCACCAACATCGATTACCTTTCGGTGGACGAGAACACCGCAACCTTCAACAAGGCGAAGGGAACCCGCTCCGGCGTGGAACAGGTCCAGTACGTGAACCCATTCGACAAGGTGGAGGCTGAGACCATGGCATGGATGGCCGGAATCGACACGAAGAACGGTGGTTCCAATATGTTGGTGACCACGGGTGGCGCAGGAAACTGGACCGGTGTGGCCGGTGTGGACTTCGGCGAGGGCGCAAGCATCATCTCAGCTTACGTATCCTCCAAGAAAGAGGGTGCCATCAAGATTTGTAAAGGGAAAGTGGACGGAGATGTAATCGGTTATATTTCAGTACCTAACACCAACGGACAACTGCAAGAGGTGACTGCGACACTCACGAAAGCGATTTCGGGTGTCTCCGACATCTTCTTCATCTACTCAGGCGACTTCGAGTTCGACTACTGGATGTGCAAGAAGGCTGACGTCTCCATCATCGCTTCGGAGAACAGTGTAGAGGCTCCCGCTACTATCTCATTGACCGTCAAGACGTCAGAGGAGGGAATCACTAAGACTGACTACTACTTAGGAGAAGAGTTGGTCGGCAGTGCGACAGAAGCACCTTACACCTTCGAGTACGAGATACCGGAGCCAGGAAAATATGAGTTCCACGCTATCCTGACCAACAACGCAGGCAAGACATTCGAGTCGCCTACAGTGACGATCAGCGCACGTTTGGCGCAAGGTCCATACGAGGGCATCGCCCAGGAATTGCCAGGGAAAGTGGAGGCGGAGCGCTACGATGTCGGTGGCGCAGGCTATGCCTATGAAGACAACGAAGCCGAGAACCAGGGTGCTGAGAACAGTGACTTCAGAGCCGACGAAGGCGTGGACATCGACAGCAACGGAGAAGGCGGCTACGTATTGGGTTGGACGGCCAAGGGCGAATGGATAGAATATACCGTCAACGTCAAATACACCGACACCTACACATGGGCGGCGAAGGTTGCCTCAGGTGCGAGCGGTTCCGCATTCAACATGAGCATGGACGGAAAGGACATCGCAGGCGGAACCATCGAAGTGCCTCAAGGGGAAGACTGGAAGACCTACTCATTTGTGGAGGGAACCACCACTCAATTGGAAGAGGGGAAGCATATTCTGAAGATTGAGATAGAAGGAGACTACGCCAACATCGACTACATCGAGTTCAAGGCCGTCAACGACCATGACGAGACAGGCATCTTTATCGCGAAGAGCAATAAAGTAGCAAATGGTGAATACGAAGTATACTCAATGTTGGGAACCAAGATAGGTGTCTACAACATCTCTGGAACCACCATTGAGGATGGACTCAAGGCATACCAAATCGCGAACGGATTATATGTGGTCCGCCAATTGGACAGTATGCAGTCTGAACTAATAATGCTTAAATGACCATTGAAATAACCATTAATACATTTTACCATGAAAAAAACATTTTTGCTTATCATTGCGGTATTCTTTAGCGTGGTTGCTACGGCCGCAAAATACAGTCAGACAACGCACATCCAAACAGGAGGGAAATCGAGGGAGGTTTTCATCTATGTGCCTGATTGCTATACGGAAAATAGGCCTTTGGTCATATCCGTGCATGGCATGAACCAGGACATCGCCTACCAGAAGGGTATGGCACAATGGGAGAAGGTCGCTGATACCGCAAATTTTGCTGTGGTATATCCTCAGTCGGATGGCACGCAATGGGACATCAACGGAATGACCGACATCAACTTCATGCTGGACATCATCAAAAAGATGTCCCAAGACTACAAGATAGACGAGAGCCGCGTCTACATCACTGGGTTCTCCATGGGTGGTATGTTGACCTACCATATCATCAACAATGTGGCGGACAAGTTCGCCGCCTTCGGACCGATTTCCGGCTACAATCTGTGGGGAGCAAACTATGATTGTTCTCGCCCTGTGCCAATATGTCACGTGCACGGAACGAGCGACAGCGTCGTCAACTACAACGGCATCGAAACCATCATCAAAGGATTCGCCAACAAGGACAACTGCGACCCCACACCTGAGGTGACGCAAGCCAACAATATCTGTAAGAAAACCCATTACAAGAACGGTGACTGCGAAACAGAGGTGATCCTCTACTCCGTACAAGGCCGTGACCACGAGCCGACCAACAACGGGTTCCACACCACGAAGGCTTTGTGGGATTTCTTCCGTAACTACACGAATGGATGTGGCAAGATTAACGCCACAGGGGTTTCCCTCTCTCTCTCCGAGAGCATCGGAGAGGCTCCAGCGACTATCACTTTGACCGCCAAGGCCACCTTGCCGGAAGGCGTAAGCGTGAAGTCCATCGAGTTCTATCAAGGGAGCAATCTGATTGAGACCGTAACCAACGAACCATTCGAGGTGAGCGTTGCGGACTTGGAGATCGGCAAATACGAGTTCAGCGCCGTCATGACGGACAACCAAGGGAAGACCTACAACTCCGCCAAGAAATCGTTCGAGGTGAAGGCGCCGCAAGCCCCTTACAACGGTGTGGCAAGTGTATTGCCTGGCGCCGTGGAGATGGAGAACTATGACGAAGGTGGCGAGGGCATGGCTTACCACGACAGCGACGACAAGAATGAGGGCAACTCCTATCGTAAGAGCGAAGGCGTGGACCTCGAAGAGTTCGAAACTGGGAAATACGCGCTCGGATGGACGAAAAAGGGAGAATGGGTGGAATACACGTTGGAGGTGAAGTACGACGACGAGTACACATGGACCGCCTACGCAGCTTCCGGAAGCGACGGATCTTCCTTCAAACTCTACATCGACAACGAGGCTATCTCAGAAGCTATCAGCGTCAAGAACTCAGGTGACTGGCAGACCTTCAGGGAGTATACCGGTAAGACGGGATCACTCTCCAAAGGAAAACATATCCTCAAGGTGGGTATCGAGGCCGATTATGTAAACATCGACAAGGTAGAGTTCAAGGCGGTCAACGAACACGTTGAGACGGGTCTCCTCACAATAGAAAATAGCGAAAATATAGATGGTGAATATGAAGTATACTCATTGAACGGTACATTAATTGATGTTATCAATATCTCCGGAACGAGCGTCGAGGATGCTCTTAAGGCGAAGAACTTTGCGAAGGGCTCTTACGCTGTTAGGCAGAAAGGAGGTACACAATCGGAAGTGATCATTCTTAAATAACCCAAAATACATTAATACATTTTATCATGAAAAGAACGTTTATTTTATTAATTGCGGCAATCTTTAGCGTGGTTGCTATAGCCGCAAAATTCAATGGTTTGAAAAGTATTCAGACGGGAGGGAAGAACCGACAGTATTTCCTCTACGTGCCGGATTGTCTCACAGACAACCGACCTTTGATCATTTCATGTCACGGAATGAACCAAGACTACAACTACCAGAAGCAACAGACCCAATGGCCTAGTTTCGCGGACACAGCCAACTTCGTAGTGGTTTATCCAGTCGGAATAGCGGGAAAAGCATGGGGAATGGGCTTCGACACAGGTTGGGATCTTGACGGCATGAGTGACGTGAATTTCATGCTGGACATCATCGAAGAGATGAAGAAGAGCTACAACATCGACGAGACGCGCGTCTATTTGTCAGGATTCTCCTTGGGAGGTGCATTCACCTACTACATGATCAACAAGGCGGCCGACAAAATCGCCGCTTTCGGACCAATCTCCGGATACAACCTGATGGGCGGAAGCACTGCCAGCTCCCGCCCTGTTCCAATTTGCCACGTGCACGGAACAGCCGACGGCACAATGCCTTATAGTGGTATCAAAGACAACATGAAGAAGTATGCGCAAGCGATGAAATGTAACATGACTCCTGTGGAGAAAACAGGTAACGGCTACTCAGAGCAACGCTACACAGGCGGAGACTGCGAAACGGAAGTGGTACTCTACTCCGTCAATGGACGTGACCATGAGCCATCCAACAACGGCTTCAACACCTCCAAAGCTCTTTGGACTTTCTTCCAGCAATATACAACTGGTTGCGGCAAATACGCATCCACTGGCGTTTCCCTCTCCCTATCACCAACTATCGGTGAGGCTCCTGCCACTGTCACTTTGACGGCTAAGGCTACCCTGCCGGAAGGCACTAACTTGAAATCCATCGAGTTCTATCAGGGTAATAACCTGATCAAGACCGTAACCGGCGAACCATTCGAGGTGACAGTCGAGGATTTGGAGATCGGCAAGTATGAGTTTAGCGTGGTCATGACCGACAGCAAAGGAAAGAGCTACACCTCCAAGAAGAATTTCGAAGTGAAAGCTCCACAATCTCCTTACAAGGGCGTGGCAAGTGTATTGCCTGGCGCTGTGGAGATGGAGAACTACGACGAGGGTGGCGAAGGCATGGCCTTCCATGACAGCGACGAACAAAACGAAGGCGATGGATACCGCAAGGATGGTGTGGACATCGAGGAGTTCAACAAAGGCGAGTATGCCATCGGATGGACCAAGGCTGGCGAATGGACGGAATACACGTTGGAGGTGAAGTACGACGACGAGTACACTTGGACTGCATACGCGGCTTCCGGTAGCGACGGATCTTCCTTTAAGCTCTACATCGACGACAAGGCTATTTCAGAGGCTATCAGCGTCAAGAACTCAGGCGACTGGAAAACGTTCAGAGAGTACACCGGAAAGACTGGCGAAATCGAGAAAGGCAAGCACATCCTCAAGGTGTCAATCGAGGCTGACTATGTCAATATCGACAAGGTTGAGTTCAAGGCTGTCAACGAGCACAGCGACGTAGGTGTTAACAACCTCATCTCCCAAGAGGCCGAGATGGAGTACGACATCTACACCATGCAAGGCGTCTACATCAAGACAATCACGGTTCGCGAGAACGCTATCGCAGATAGACTCAAGAACATCGGATTCAACGCTGGCGCATACATCGCCAGAACTAAACAAAACGAACGATCCCGCATCGTCATCGTAGAATAAGATTTTTCAATGCGGGCGGAGGGAAGCGTTCTTCCGCCCGCATTTTTCAACCATAAACCGACCAATCATAAACCGAACCATCACCTGTAAGCGAGCAGATTTGAGCATGTATTTATTGTATTAATTATTGTAAGCAAATTATGAAAAAGACCATTTTGAGACAAAGCCTCACCGCTTTGTGCTTCCTCTCCATTGGGTTGGGGGAAGCGTACGGTAAAGCCCCCGCACCTTATGGCGATGGAGCAATTCCTATTCCCGGCACCATCGAAGTGGAAGACTTCGACAAGGGGGAAGAGGGGTCGTCATACCATGACGAAGACAGTATAAACGACGGAGGTGCCTATCGCCCTGACGTGGGTGTGGACATCGACACCAGCAGCAATGGCGGGTTCGTCATCGGATGGACCAAAAAAGGTGAATGGATGGATTACACCATAGAGGTGGGACAAAGCACCGAATACACCTACTCCGCCATCGTAGCCTCTGGCCTTGACGGGTCAAGCTTCTCTCTGCTGATCGATGGGGAAGCCATCACGCCCGCCATCGTAGTACCCAACACGGGGTCGTGGACCAACTATAAACGGATATCGGGGAACACCTCCGCCATAACGGCCGGCAGGCATACCCTTCGCCTTTACATAGAGTCCGACTACTGCAACATAGACAAGATATCCTTCCGCCCCAAAGACGAAGAAATAGCGTACCGATTCACTTCGCCAGCCTCAACGTCACAAGTCAGCGCAGGCGTACCCTTCACTGTCTCATGGACGACCAACGACGAAAACGTGGAGAAGTATAATCTGAACTGGGTCAATGACCAAGGGGATACCGTTTTGCTGAAAGAGGGGGTTAGGTGCCATGGTTCTTTCGTGTCGAGCATACCCGACGATTATGTCGGACAAAGCGGCTATTACACCCTTTCGCAGGTGAAGGTCAGCGGAGGAAGCGGGCTCATCCCTTCCGATTTCGACGGAGAAAACCATACCGTCAGCAACCCTATCATCTGGGCGGACGTGCCCGACGTATCCGTCATCAGGGTGGAAGACACCTACTACATGGTCAGCACCACCATGCACATGAACCCGGGCGCACCCATCATGGCCTCCAAAGACTTGGTACGTTGGCGCACCGTCAACTACGCCCACCAAGCGCTGGACAACGGACAGACGAACGAGCTCAACATGGAGAACGGCAAGAACGCCTATGGCAAGGGGTCTTGGGCCAGCAGCATCAAATACAAGGATGGCACATGGTATGTACTGACCCCCTCCTACACGACCAACAAGACCCACCTCGCCTGGACGAAGGACATCCTAGGCGGAGAGTGGGAATCGACCACCCTGCCCTTCTACCACGACCCTTCCCTCTTGTTAGATGATGACGGCAAGATCTACGTGATATATGGTTCCGGCAACATCAGCATCGTGGAGCTCTCATCCGACGGCAAAAGGCCACAGGGCAATTCGCGCACGCTCCTCAGCAAGCCAGCCTCCATAGCCGGCTCCAATTTCTACGTCGAATGTGAGGGCTCGCAGGTCATGAAGAAGGGCGGTTACTACTACATCTTCCTAATCTCATGGCCAGCCGGTTCATGCCGCTCCGTGCTTTGCTACCGTTCCAAATCATTGAATGGCTCATTCGAGGGCAAAGTGTTGCTGCAAGACAATGGTGTCGCCCAAGGAGGCATCTTCGACACACCGGAGGGAGATTGGTACGGCATGTTTTTCCGCGACAATGGTTCGGTCGGTAGAATCCCTTACCTCCTTCCCGTCTCCTGGTCTAACGACTGGCCGATCTTAGGGAACAACGGCAAGGTGCCTTCCACCCTAAATGTCAAAGCGTCGCAAGAGGAGGGGTACGGAATCGTCACGTCCGATGAATTCGAAGAGGAGGAACTCGCCTTGGAGTGGCAGTGGAACCACAACCCCGACCCACGCAACTGGAAGATCCTCGACGGCAAGCTACGTCTGACCAACCAACGGACGGACAAGGATGTAGTCAGCACTAAAAACACACTGACGCAACGTTCCTTCGGACCCCAGTGCTCAGGCTGGACCAAACTGGACACCAGAGGCATGAAGGAGGGTGACTGCGCCGGATTGGTAGCCTTGCAAGAATATTACGGATTCGCGGGCGTCCGCGTAAGCAATGGATCTAAAAGCATCATCATGTCCAACAAGGGAGAGGTGATAGAGTCCGTTCCGCTGAACCAAGACGAAGTATACCTACGGATCGACATGAACTTCCAAGGGCAAAAAGACCAAGCCACCTTCTACTACAGCAAAGACGGCAACACATGGACGAAGTTCGGCAACACGCTACAGATGAGGTACGAGCTGACCCACTTCACAGGTTACCGTTACGGTCTGTTCCACTTCGGGACAAAAAATACCGATGGATACGCCGATTTTGATTACTTCAGAATCGGCAAGGAGATCAATTCCGCCGTTTCCATCGATAAAAGTTCCGAAAGGAGCATCGAGGAGACCATCTTCGCCCAAAGCGCCCGCGTCACGATCATCGAACCGACAGGAACCAGCGAAAACGATGCAGAGATACGCATATCATACGAGACAAGTGACGGGCAGATCAACATATTCGCTCCAGACAGAATCCTCGGATGCGAGATACTTAGCCTAAACGGGCAAACACTCCGCACTTCCACAAACGGCAGGATACAAACAGCAGACCTCCCGATAGGCGTTTACCTCCTCCGCATAGAAACAGAGAAAAGCATATCGACAAAAAAAATAAGCATAAAATAACAACGTTCACTATCTGTTTTTTCGACAGAGCCATGGCAAATAACCCATGGCTCTTTTTTTTATCCCCAAGAGGCTCACAGCAACGATTCAATCAACATAACATTCTAATTTAAAATTATTTGCATTTAAAAAGCAGAAAATACAATCATCAAATCCAGGCACCCCGTAATCGAAATTTTCTAGTTTATGATTCCATATTACCGAAGAATATTGCCAGTCGACCATAAATTTGCGATGTTGTTTTCTAAGAGTAGAATGTATAGGATTTCAAACATTACAATTAATTAAACGAACTTTAAATTTTACTATCATGAAAAGGATTTTAATTTTAGCATTAAGTCTTTGTAGTATGAATGCGTTCGCCCAATGGGGCGGCGGTGGCCAATGGGGCGGCGGCGGCCAATGGGGCGGCGGCGGCTTCAACTTCGGTGGTGAAGGCAGCGGCAACTCCGGCAACATCGGTGACTATCAAAAGAAGGGCGACATTGATTATGTGGGAGATAACCATGTCGGACACAAGATGGACGTTTATTTCCCGAAAGATGACGGAAAGGCAACCCACCCAGTACTTATCCATATCTACGGTAGTGCATGGGGAAGTAACAACTCCAAGGGTTCCGCAGACTTGGGTACTGTAGGTACTGCAGCTTTGGGAGCAGGATATATCCTTGTGACCCCTAACCATAGAACCTACAACGACGCGCTTTACCCTGCGCAAATCAACGATATCAAGGCGGTTGTCCGCTACTTGCGCGGTAACGCACAAGAGTTGGGCGTAGATACCTCCTTCATCGCGGTGTCCGGTTTCTCTTCAGGAGGTCACTTGGCATCCTTGATGGGTGTGACCAGAAACGTGAAGGACAACTACACCTATGGCTCCGCAACCATGAACATCGAGGGTGATCTTGGTAGATACACCAACGAGAGCAGCTGGGTGGATGCGGTATGCGACTGGTCTGGTCCAGTGGATTGTCGAGACAAAGGATGCGGCAACCCTATCCAAATGGCACCAGAGAACGATATGGTAGGTGGTTGCAACGACCGCACATGCCCAGACAAGCACGCCTTGCTTGGTGCTAACACCTTCATCGACGAGACGGACGCACCTGTATTCGTGGCACATGGCTCTAGCGACAATATCGTGCCACAATGCGAGGGTAAGATATTCTATGACAACCTCATAAAGAACAATGTTCAGGATTGCGAATACCATCCTCACGGAGGTGGCCACGGCGTGGAAGGCAGCTTGACCGGCGACATGATTAAGTTCCTCAACAAGATTAAAGAGAAAAAGGCAGCCGCCATTGCCGCTCATAGTTCTTCAGAAGGCGAAGAAGCAGAGTTGTCAGGCGTAATCGACATCTTTGCATTCAACAAGAGCATCTGTGTAGACAACGACAGACTCTACATCTGCAACGACAATGCCGAGGCAACCAACTTCAACCTGACAGACATCTCAGGAAAGATCCTCATGTCTGGCATATTGGATGCTGAAGGTGTGGATATCTCTTCATTATGTCAAGGCGCATACATCGTTAGAACTAGCAACGGTGGAAGCTTTAAATTCATCAAATAAGGGTCGTTTTTCATCTTTATTTGCTTATAGTGGTGGACAAAGGCACGGACATGTTCTGTGCCTTTGTTGTATTACACCTCATCACAACACAGACGAAGCGGAAGAAAATCGATGGTTGAGCCGTAGACTAAATGTCCTCATGCATTTTGCCCCATATTTCAACCAAGAAACCACAACAAAGAAGGGAATTTCAATGCTATCATTTCAAAAAAAAGGTATATTTACGAAGTCGATTAGCACAATAGGATGAAAAACACGGTGAAATGTATCATAACACTATTCATGCTCGTAACACTCCAAGGAATGATTCATGCCACGGAGACGAAGGAGTACGCCCGTTTCGAACATTTCACCACCAAGGACGGATTAGCCTCCAATCGAGTGTTCAACCTCGTGCAAGACTCCACCGGCTTCGTGTGGATCGCCACAGACTTCGGATTGGAACGGTTCGACGGAATCAACTTCAAGCACCATCAGAAGAAAGACTACCCTAACCTACACCGCAACGACATCATGTACGTCGGCCACCTCGGCCATGACCGAATCGCAGTAGGCGGATTCAGTGGCGTGTTTCAAGAGTACGACAGAAAAAAGGACGATTTCATCGACAGGATGCCCGCCGAATTGGACAGCATCGGCTACACGCAAGTCAGAGCCGTCTACATCTCCGAAGAGGGCGAACAATACCTACAGACCAACGGAGGAGTCTACCACTACGACAAGACGACAGACTCATTCAACTCCAAGTTCCCCGCCTTCGACGCACTGAAAATAGACTTCGTCAACACCATGTATGTGGACAAAAGGAAGCGCTTTTGGATCGGAGCCATCAATAAACTCCACGTCATCGACGAGCAAGGGAACAAAGTCCATCTCTTCGACATGGAGCACGATGGTTGCGGATATGTCTCCAATATCATTCCTTTAGGCAATGGGAAAGTGGCCATCACCTTCCTCAACAACGAGATATGGCTCGTGGACACCTCATCCGAGGAAGTCGGCGAACTGCAAAAAATAGCGCTGCCATTCCATAGCGTCATGAAGATGATACAAACGGACGATGGACGTTACTGGTTCGCCACGGACGGTGACGGACTATGGTTCACCGACGACCCCATATCCCCCAACGCCCGCTTTAAGAACCTCGTACCTTACGGGGAAACGCAGAACGAAATCAAAAAGATATACGGGTTAGCCAAGGGAATCAACGGAGAGATATGGTTGGGAACACAAAACTCAGGCATATGGTCCTACAGCAAGAGAGGGGAAGAGAGCGTCACCTTCTCGGGCGACATAGGCTTCCCGACAGAAGTATGCTCCTCCTTCCAGGAAGGCAAGGACGGCACCATCTATGTGGGAACGGACGGTGACGGCATCTACAGCATTTCCAAGAACATGCAGGAGATCAAGCACCACAGCCTGCCCAACAACAATGTCACGGGCATATATAGCGACGGAGACCATGTCATCGCTTCGACTTGGGGAGCGGGGTTGCTGGACTTCAACCCACATAACGGGGATGTCCAATCAATCGATTTCAATGGGATCACCAACCCTGTACAGATGTTCTTTAGCGTCGGGAAGACCAAGGACGGGAAGTTGTGGGCCTGCTCCGCCAACGACGACCTGTACCTGAAAGATCAGGCATGGAACAAGATCTGCCTGCACGACGACTCGTTCCCCGACATCGTCAGCAAATGGATCGCCAAGGTGATACCCGGCAAAGACTCCACCCTATGGGTGCTCTCCACCAACATGCTGTGGCAAGTCGAAGGAAAGAACACCCGAGCCATCCACCCCGAACTCTTCATGAACAAATCGCACGACCCGCTCGTCATCTTCGACGCCACCTGCGACCCGGAGGGTAACCTCTACGCCACCAGCAATCATGGTATCTACCGCTACGACAACAACGGCAAGGATGTCCAACTGCTGGATTTCCTCCCCAACTACTTCTACCGCATCATCACACAAGACCTTTCCGGCAAATTCTGGGCGGCTTCGTTCGACGGAATCATCGCCTTCGACTGCGACAAGAGAGAATACCACCACCTGCAGGGTGACTACAACGACATCTCTCAATCCTTCTTCTACATCAAGGCTGGATTCAGAGACTCACGAGGAAGGATCTACTTCGGCACCAACGGTGGCTTCTACACCTTCGACCCTAGCCACATCGTGCCAGACACCGCCATCAGGCACATGGCCTTCTCCGAGCTCTATATCTCCCGAAAGAAGGTCACACCCGGCACATCCGTCCTGACGCACGGCAACATGGCCCAAACACGAGAGCTCATCCTCGAACACGGCATGACCGACATCTCCATCACCGTGGACGTCATCGACCACGCCAGATCCAACAAGGTGAAACTCCGCTACCGACTAATAGGCATGCAGGACGATTGGATCGTACTGGACAACTCAAGGCACATCAACTTCAACCACATCCCTACAGGCGATTACACACTGGAGGTGGAAGCCTTTCGTCCACACATAGATTGCGAAGGGAAAAGGATATCCATGAAGATACAAGTGCTCCCGCCATGGTGGTCCACCTGGTGGTTCCGCCTGCTCATGACCCTCCTCATCTTCTCAGCCATCCTCCTCATCTTCAGGAGAAGGATGCGCAAGTTAGAGGAAGAGCAGATTGTGCTCCAGAAAAAAGTGGACGAGCGCACCACAGAGCTCAAACAAGCATTGCAGGACAAAGACCGACTGATCTCCGTCATCGCCCATGACCTGAAGAACCCTATGTTCGCCATCGTGGGAGCCCTCGAGACCTGGATAGGGAAAGAGAAGCAGATGAACGACGCGGACAAACGCAGCCTCATCGGAGACACCTACCAATCCTCGCTGACGCTACAGCGAGAGATGCTGAAGCTCCTGGATTGGGCGAAGTCCAAACGAGACGAGATACTCTGCCATCCGAGCGACATCGACCTCAGGTTCGTCACCAACAATGTCGTGTTGCTCCTCAAGGGCATGATGGAGGACAAGAAGATCACCCTAGAGCAACACTTCAGCCTGAGCCACTACGCCTTCGCCGACTCGAGGATGATGGGCACCGCCATCCGCAACGTGCTGAGCAACGCCATCAAATTCACACCAAGGGGAGGCACCATCCGCGTCAAAGGGTGGCAAGAAGGAGAGAAAGCCCTCATCGAGATATCAGACTCCGGCGTAGGCATGAGCGAAGAACAGCTACAACAGATCCGTAACAACGGCAACATCACCACTCCAGGCACAGAAAACGAGAAGGGGACAGGCCTTGGTCTGCGAATCTGCCAAGACTACATCACACGCAACAACGGAACCCTCTCCATCAGCAGCAAGCAAGGCGAAGGAACGAGCATCCGCATCTGCATCCCATTGTCACATAAAGAACTAGGAATCAATGACAAGCCTACAGAGAAGCAACCCGAATTGACCATCGACAGAAGCATCCTGGAAGGCAACACCCTATTGATCGTAGACGACGATCCGCTCATCTGCAACAACATCAAGAACATGATGGGCGAATACCTGCAGACCATCGTGGCCAAGGATGGCAAGGAAGCCTTGGAGATAGCGGAGGAGCAACAACCAGACGTCATCCTCAGCGATGTGGAGATGCCAAACATGAACGGTATCGAGATGAGCCAGGCATTGGGGCAACACCCAAAGACGAAGCACATCCCTATCCTATTCATCTCGGCCAAGAACGAAGAGAGCGACCGTCTCCTTGGCCTCCTCAGCGGAGCCATCGACTACATCGCCAAGCCATTCAGCCAATCCGAGCTACTCCTCAAGCTAACCAACATATTGGATATCAGGCAAAAGCACCAAAAGAAGATACTCAGTGACTACCTTTGCAAGGAGAGCGGGAAAGAGACGGAAGGAGGAGAGACATCGTCGGAAGGCATCAACCCATTCCTGAAAACATTCTTGGAGGTCATCAAGGAGAAATACACCGACAGCCAGACAGCCGTGGAAGACCTCGCCAAGGGCATGGCCGTCAGCCAGCCGACCCTCAACAGGAAGATACGCTCCATGACAGGGAAGACACCGTTGGAGGTGCTCACCGAATACAGGCTGAACACCGCGCTGAAAATGTTGCAGGACATCCACTCGGATGCTAACGTGTCTGACGTGGCCTACGAGGTAGGATTCAACGATCCATCCTACTTCACGAAGAAATTCCGTGATTTCTTCGGATACCTGCCATCTAAGGCGAACCAAAAATAATCCTATCCACCGAAAACGCATCCAAAAAATTTGGCGAATCAGAAAATTTTCACTATATTCATGGGAAAACGCAACGATTCCGCCCAGGGCAATCTGTTCTCCCTCGCGGAACGAGAAACAGAGCAGAGCCACCTCTCTAATAACCAATACCATGAAAAAGCATATAATACTACTAAGCATACCCCTCCTCCTTCTCCAGTGGGCTTGCAGCTCCTGCAAGGAAGAAAAAGACATCTGGGAGGACTTCCCTGAACACCAGGAGAAGACGGAGGATAACACGAAGGGAAAGGAAGAAACCACGGAGGTGCAGGACGAAGAGAAGCCCGAAGTGAAAGTGACCAGCCTTTTCACCGAAGAGGAGATGAAACGTGCCAACACCGCCGCCGAAGCTAATTACATGACCCAGGAGGAGAAAGAGATGCTCAAGATGTGCAACCTCGCCAGAATAGACGGGAAACGCTTCGCCCAAGAGTACCTCCAACCTTACTTCAAGGGAAAGACCAGCGAATACATCGAATCGCTCTATAGGGACTTGGAAGGGATCAAAAACAAAACGCTTCTCCTTCCGGCAAAGGAGCTTTACGGAACTGCGTCGAACCATGCGGAAGACATGGGCACCAACCATTTCTTCAGTCACACCTCATCCAACGGAGCGACATCCTCGGATAGGTTGAGGGGAATTATCCCTAACGCTATCGCAACAGCGGAAAACATAGCGGCGAAATCATCGGCCACTAATGCGGCGTTAGAGTTTTTAGTTCAATTGTTGGTTGATGAAAACCTGGAAAATCTCGGACACAGAAAAGCCATCCTCGGCTTACAGTCGAAAGAGTACAACCGCATAGGCGTTGTGATCAGGAAATACGATGGTTGGAAATACAAGTACTTCTGCGTGCAGGATTTCGCACACGTGAGATGAATAACACCATCGCTATAATACTGCCGCTTTTTCGAACCAGTTGCTAAGTTAAGAAAATAAAACTTAAATTAACAGACATGAAAATGAATGTAAATAATGACGCTATGGGCAACCGTATCTCGAAGACGGTGATTAACAAGAATATGGCAACGGATAAAGAGAAAAGTGTCACCACCTACTACATGTGCGACCCGCAGGGCAATGTACCTTTAAACCCAATTGCTTTATTCCCGAACAAGTTGTATCTTTGTTCAGTTGACTAAAAAAAGAAAAACATGTGCATGCCTGGAATAGCTTCACCCAATATGGACCGTGCGGAGTACGAAGAGAGCCTCAAGGTTTTCTGGGACTTTAGCAATGTTCTCTCTACTGCGGAGAAGAAAGGACGAGCAGAGGGACGAGCAGAAGGACGAGCAGAAGGCGAGCGAAACGAGAAGCTTCGTAGCGCTAAAAATCTCAAGGCGTTGGGAGTAGATGTGGAAACCATCTCCAAAGCGACGGGGCTCACTAAAGAGGAAATAGAAAATCTGTAATGTCTCCCCTCAACAGAATCGTGACCACCTACTACATGCGCGACCCGCAGGGGAACGTGTTAGCGGCGGATGAGAAGAAGTGTGGCGAAATAGGCTAACATAAACATAAAAACATACAAAAATTGGAAAATCTATAGCGACATACCCCAAAACACCTATATTCGCAAACAAAATATATAAAAGTATTTCTAAGAGAAATAAAAAAAGGCAAAAGGGGATGCGGACAGCGTGTTGCTATCTTGATGATGTCGACGAATGCAGTGTTGTGGCGGATGAGGGCGATGAACTGCGAAACGGACATTTCCTTGTGCGTTCAATAATTCATTTAATGTTTCATTAAAATTATACAGATATGAAAATAGCGAAGAAACTGATACCCATCATGAGTATTATGCTCCTTAGTACCAATATATGCTGGGGACAAGATATACCGGTAGAACGTACGGATTCTATTTGGGGTGCGAACATGTTTTTGTCAGAAAACCAAGACTCTGCGATTGTCACCTTTTATACTTCCGCAGATTTGAAAGTGTATGATCATATATATATGGTGGCGACAGGAACGATGTACACGAGCTATATCTATAATGAATTATCAGAATTCCACGTTACGGAACAAAAATTATTATATTCCACTTTTGTAACGTTTAAATTCAATCCAAGTGAAAAAAACCCATATGAATCGATAAAAAATATTGATTTTTATATCTACCATGACACAGAAAGGGGAGAAACACCTATACAGACGAATAGAACAGTTTATTACAAGAATGAGACATCATTGAATATGATCCATTCAGAAGAAGACCAATATGAAAAGAGATTCTTTTCCTTAACGGGCGAGGAGTATTCGGATCTCAACTTCAAGGATAATATCTATATCACTGCCATCTACAAAGGGAATAAATTAGTACGGACATTTAAATCGTATAAGACTGCGAACCACAAGTAGGATGCGATTCTCCTATTTTTCAACCAACCCCCTGTTTGGAGAAGGACAGGGAGCACCAGACACAACAAAAAAAGGTGCCGGCGACATCACCGGCACCTTGCATAAACAATTCGTCATGCTTTAGATTTATACTTTAAGCCTTATTGGCGAGATAATCGTATAAATTTCCGAATGTTTGAATAGAAGACATCTCAGAGCCTTGGATCTTCACACTGAACTCCTCCTCTATCAAAGCGACCAAGTCGACCAAGCTCAAACTATCCAAGTTCAAAGTTTCCTTGATATTCTTGTCCTCTGAAATTTCAGAAACCTCGACCTCAAATTCATCGGCCAACACCCTATTCACTTTTTCAATTAATTCGTTTTTGTCCATCGTATCTTTTATTTAATTAGACTTCATATATTAACGATGCAAATTTCCTCTTTATATACGAAAAAACAAAGACACAATATTCATTGTTTATGACACAAACTTCAACTTATCAAACCCAAAAATGAAAATTATGTCTATATTTGTGCCATATCTAGGATATTTTTGCAATGAAGCAAGAAAAATTGAACATAATTACGATTCAAGATTTCAAGAAGATACCCACCCTAGCCTTCTTGGATGAAGAGGTTATGGTAGTAAACAACAACGACATATACCAGATACCTAAGCCATCCTATCCGGTGCGCATGAAAAACTTTGTGGTGGCCTTCTGTATTTCAGGGGGTGCGCAAATATCCATCAACACCATCAATTACGACGTCAGCGCCAACAACGTCATGTTGCTCACGCCAGACTGTGTGCTGAACATCAACGAAATAAACTCCCCCAAGGCGACCTTTCTTGTCTTCTCCCAGAAATACGGCAAAGAGGTGATATCCCTCTGCTCCGCCATCTGGAACTCCCTGGACGCCATGATCCGGACGGTCAACAACCATGTCACGGAAGCGGACGGGCAGATGATCCTCTCCTACATCAAGAAACTGGCGGACTGTTGCAACGACACGAGTAACCGGTACCGCAGAGAGGTCATCAAACTGCAAATCGTATCCTTCCTTCACGAACTCTGCAACGCATGCATCAAGGAAGACTCCCAGAAATCGTACATGACAAGGGAGATGCAGATCTTCCAGAACTTCTTCCAACTCGCCAGCCAGAACTTCAAGGTGGAGCACTCCGTCGCCTTCTATGCCGACAAGCTGTGCATCTCCCCGAAATACCTTTCGATGGCCGTCAAGCAGGCGGTCAACAAGACACCGAGCGAGACCATACAAGGATTCCTCATCCAAGAGGCGAAGGTGTTGCTGAAAAACACCAACATGACCATCAAACAGATATCCAACGAGCTGAATTTCCAAAACCCGTCGTTCTTCTGCCGCTATTTCCGCAAGTACGTGGGTGACTCACCAATAGAATACAGGACAAAATCATTTTAAATCGTGGAATCATGAAGAAAATACTCTTACTGACCATCTTCTTTCTCGCAGGGGTCATGAGCCTCTCCGCCCAAGCATTAAAAAAGGACATCAAATACAACGACCCGCAAGAGCCTAAGAGCATAGGCATCGTCATGTATTCCAACGATACGGAGACCGTCTTCAACGCATTCCGCTTCGCCAACTACGCGCAGGAGTGGGACAACCAGGTGGAGATATTCCTCTTGGGCAAAGGCGTCGAGGTGGAGGAGATGATGGAGAAGGATGAGAACATCAAGAGTCAGGTGGACAACTTCATCGACCAAGGCGGCGTCATCATGGGCTGCAAGACATGCCTGCAGAACCGCAAGAAAGAGGGGTCGAAAATCTGCAAGGTGACTTGCATCGAAGACCTATATAACCTTGTGAAAAAGAATCAGATCGTGCTTACCTTCTAACGGGCGGACAAGCACTCCTGCATCGTCACCTCCACGGGATCTTTGCCTTCATTGGACAACTCCCGGAGATGACGATGTAGTTTTTTCACCATCGGCATAAACAACCACAAAGAGATCAGTCCTGAAATCAGGGCGCATATCAGAGGCACGATCATGGAGAGCCCGGCGACCACCATCTCCTTCGTCAGGACGATGCCGAACCATTTAGCCATCTGCCGCAGGAAGTTCAGCACCACCAGCCTCGTCATCAGACGGGCGGCGAACCGTTGGATCACCTGTTTGACCGCCAAGCCGAAAGCCGACTTCGCGAGACGTCTCACCTGGCTCTTGCCTATCATCACCACCGAAATCATCAGCATCATCACATCCAGCGACCGCTCCTCCTTCAAGGAGTCCTGCACATGGAGCTCTTTGCACCCGTAGATGTACAACATCTTCTGCAGGATGATGAAGACGAACACCTGGAACTGCACGAAGTCCACCAAGATCAGCACCCACATCAGCCAGCCATCAGGCGGGATGGCGCACACCAAGGAGACGAGCGTCACCCACAAGGCGTGGCGGTGGATCTCCTTCTTCACCACCTCCTCGATGAGGCAATCGGGCAACACGACGGAAGGCCTCTCGTCCAGCAAGACCGTCATCTGAACCTCGTCCGCCACATGTTTGGAGAAGACACGGCGCAGATAACGCTCCCTATCCACCTTGGAGAAGGGCAACTTCAAGCCCCACCGCAAGACGGAATTCCACATCCCCAGCAACCGATTGTAAAAATTTACCGCTTTCTCGTACATGGTATACCTCGCTATCCCACCGCGAAACTAATAAATCAAGTTTTTTCTGCAAAGAACCAATTAATTTGGAAAAGTAAAAAAGATAAACTACCTTTGCTATGTCAGAAATGACACGTGCGACAATACTCGAGGAGTTCCGATGAAAGTCGGGATTCTTTTTGTTATGCCGTATCGAAAAGCAGACGATAGTAAATAACACAAATACAAACCTTTAAATAGTATATCATGGCTGTTTCTTATGTTACCGAAGAAGGGTACAACAAGATGATGGAGGAGTTAAAGCACATGGAAACTGTGGAACGTCCGAACATCTCCAAACAAATAGCGGAAGCCCGCGACAAGGGCGACCTATCCGAGAATGCGGAATACGATGCGGCGAAAGAGGCACAGGGACTTCTGGAGTCCAAGATTTCACTGCTCAAGGAAAAGATATTGAACGCGAAAATCATCGATGCGTCCAGGCTCAACACGGATGTTGTCCAACTGCTGAACAAGGTTCAGATCAAGAACAAGAAGAACGGAGCCACCATGACCTACACGTTGGTTTCGGAGCATGAGGCGAACCTCAAAGAGGGCAAATTGGCCGTCAACACACCGATCGCGCAAGCATTGCTCGGCAAGAAAGTGGGCGACGTGGTGGAAGTGAACGTGCCTGCCGGCAAGATTCCTTTCGAGGTGGTAAGCATATCTTTCTAAAGTCTAAAAAGAGGCAAGGAACATGGCAACAATATTCACGAAAATCATCAAGGGAGAGATCCCATGTTATAAGATCGCGGAGGACGAGAACTACTTCGCCTTCCTGGACATCAACCCAGTGCAAAAGGGACACACATTAGTCGTTCCGAAGATTGAGGACGATTATATCTTCCACCTCGACGACCAGACATTGTCGGGGCTGATGCTATTCTCGAAGAGAGTGGCGAAAGCCATCGAGAAGGCGGTTCCATGCAAAAGGATCTCCGTGGCGGTCGTAGGATTGGAAGTGCCACACACGCACGTCCATCTCATTCCCATCACAAAGGAGAGCGATTTGAACTTCACCAAGAAGCAACAATTGTCCACCGAAGAGATGGAGAAAATCGCGGAGAGCATCCGCGCCAATTTTTAACGAGCAATTTTAACGAGCAAGATCGTCGTCCCCCAAGGGGCGAATGACATATTCGACAAGAAGTAAAGATGGATCCACTTCTTCTGCATCTGCAAGACACCATAGAGGGAGGCGCACCACAAAAAGATGCGCTTCCCTTTGTGTGTATATCCGAGAAGGAGATAAAGCAGATGGAAGAGCAGGAAATCGAAAAGTTCCTGAACGACTCAACCATCCGGCTCATCCCCACCTTCGAGGAGATGCAAGCGGAGATCCAGAAGAAAATAGATGAGGCGACCCCGATGAGGGAGAAAAAATTCCTGGGCGAAGTGCCAAGGCTAAATGGCGTAGAGCTACCCTCCACCATCCAACAGGAGATCTGGTTCATCCCCCTGATGTTGATTCTCTTTTGGGGATTCGGCATGGTGCTATCCATGAGATTCTCCTACATCATACAGGCGACGAGGGAGTTTTTCTACCCCAAAAACCGTAGCAACGTCTTCTCCGACAGGATCACGGACGAGTTCGGTTTCAAGGCGGCCATGACCATACTATCCTTCTCGACCGTCACATTGTTCTGTCAGTTCGTAAGGACCAACCTCTTCCACTACGAGGACCAGCACATCATACACACATTGGGCATCACCCTACTGCTCTTTATCGGATACGTGGCCTTCAAGCTACTGAGCATCCATTACATCTGCAGCATATTCTATGACAAGAGCACATTCCGGGTTGTCCGGCACTCCTATGCGACCATCTGTTTCGCATTCTGCATGTCTCTTTTCCCCATCGTGTTGCTGACCGCCTTCACGAACCACACCATCGCGACATATGCGCTGACAATAGGCTGCGGGCTATGCGTAGCGGCCGTATTATTATACATATACAAGATTGTTTCTATTTTTTTTAACGGATTAACCTCGATTTTCTATTTGATTTTGTACCTTTGCACGCTAGAAATTTTACCCACCCTTGTCCTTGTGCAGGGGTTAATGGTCTGGGTAAAATAACTTAAAAAAACACAAAGAGAAAATGGCAAGAATTAAACGTATCTTGGTTTCACAACCCAAACCGGCGACTGAAAAGTCACCCTATTTTGACTTGGAAACAAAATATGGGGTGAAAATCGACTTCAAACCATTCATTAAGGTAGAACCAGTGTTGGCTAAAGAATTCCGTCAACAGAAAATCGCGATTTTGGACTATACAGCGATAGTATTCACCGCGAAGGCGGCTATTGACCACTTCTTTAGATTATGCACGGAGATGAGGGTGACCGTACCAGAGACGATGAAGTACTTTTGCGTCTCGGAAGCCATCGCGCTTTACCTCCAGAAGTACATCCAGTATCGCAAAAGGAAAGTATTTTTCGGCACATCCAACAAACTGGAAGATTTGATTCCTGTCGTCGCAAAGCACCTGGACGAGAAGTTCCTCGTGTCTGTCGCAGATGTATACGACGCGAACAAATCGGTGTCTGAGGACCACAAAGACGACATCCTTGCGATGATGGAAGAGATCGGCGCCAACTTCACGAAGGGCGTGATGTACAAGACCGTCAGCACGGATTTCACCAACGACCCTGACTTCAACTACGATATGCTCGTATTCTTCAGCCCATCAGGAATCACCTCCTTGTTCAAGAACTTCCCTGATTTCAAGCAAGGAGACATCTGTATCGGATGCTTGGGCGCGACAGCCGTGAAAGCGGCGAAAGACGCAGGGTTAACCGTCAACGTGGAGGCACCCACCCCCGATGCGCCATCCATGCCGGCGGCATTGGATTTGTTCTTGAAGGAGTGCAATAAAAAGAAATAGAAGGAAGTCCGGACATGCGTCTGGACTTTTTTCACGACAAAGGGAACGATAGCGATGGAACGACGATACACATTCGGAAAAGAGGAACACCTCTGTGGGAAGACAGCCATCGACGAGCTGTACAAGACAGGCGAAAGCTTCTTCCTATATCCGTTCCGCGCGCAGTACAAGGAAGTGTCCGAGGAGTCCGTACCCGTCCGTTGCCTCGTCAATGCGCCCAAACGCAGGTTCAAGCACGCAGTGGACAGAAACAGAATCAAAAGGCTGATGCGGGAAGCATACCGCAAAAACAAGCATGCGCTATGTGACACGATGAAGGAAGCAGGCGCGACGATGCAGATCGCCATCACCTACAGTGGAGACACGATAGAGTCCCAGGCATTCGTGGAGAAACGCATGAGAAGGGTCTTGGACCAAATTCTAAAAGGGAAGGATGGGAAGCGACTCGAACAAAAATAAGGAGCCTATCACGGTGAATAGGATCATTCAGACGATTGTGCTACTCCCCGTATACTTTTACAGGAGATGCATATCGCCCCTCTTTCCCCCATGTTGCCGGTTCACGCCAACATGTTCGGAATATGCTATTCAGGCCGTGAAGAAGCATGGCGTCTTCAAAGGATCCTGGCTAGCCATAAAAAGGATATTGAAGTGCAACCCATGGGGCGGCAGCGGCTATGACCCCGTACCATAGATAAGAACGGATATAAAAGGTATAAAGATACGTTTGATTGCATATTTTTAACATATCAATCAATTTTTATGCACAAGAACTCTTATCATTCACAATATTTGCATAATTTTGCAGCGTGGACGGATAATTATTCCACCAAAGATCCACGCATGTGAAAATTAAAGCGATAAGACAGTGAAAAACAAGGTAAAAAGGTTTGCTGCCATACAAGAGATCATCTCCACCTCGGTTGTGGGGAGTCAAGAGGAGTTACTTCAGCGTCTCTTCAAGGAAGGATTTGAACTGACGCAGGCCACACTCTCCCGCGACCTGAAGCAGTTGAAGGTCTCGAAGACGACCAACTCGAAAGGGGAGTATCTCTATCAACTACCGACCAGGAGCGTACAAGAGGAGAACAAGAGCCTCGGGAACGACTTCCCAATGGGGAACGCACTCCTATCGATAGAGTTTTCCGGCAACATAGCGGTGTTGCATACAAGGCCGGGCTACGCCAGTAGTTTAGCCTACGAGATAGACGACAAGGCCAAAGACGTGATAATTGGCACAGTGGCGGGGGAAGACACCATCATCGCTGTGACGAAAGAGGATAAAACAAAAAAAGAGGTGACAGAGTCTCTTGCTCAGTTCATCCCTTCAATTAAATAATTCAATCGTATTTCAGACAGAAGAAATGGATCAGGAAATTGAAATCATGGTTGCCGACGAAAGGCATTTGGGCTACGTTGACACGATATTGGACACAATAGAAAAGGCAGCCAAAGTACGTGGGACTGGAATCGCGAAACGTGACCCCGAATACGTGAAGCAGAAGATGCTTGAGGGGAAAGCGATCATCGCTTTGTGTGGAGATGAATTCGCCGGATTCAGTTACATCGAGACGTGGGAGGACAAGAAATACGTCACCACTTCAGGCCTCATCGTCCCAGAGAAATTCCGCGGAAGAGGTTTGGCGCGCCGCATCAAACACCACACATTCACATTGGCGCGCAAGAGATGGCCGGAAGCAAAGATCTTCAGTCTAACATCAGGCGCCGCCGTGATGAAGCTGAACACCCAATTGGGATACCTCCCCGTGACATTCGCCGATCTAACGGAAGACGATACATTTTGGAAGGGTTGTCAGGGTTGTGTCAACTACGACGTGCTCCAACGCACAGGCAGACGCTACTGCATCTGCACCGGCATGTTGTTCGATCCGCACGAGCCATTGAGCGTGGAGATGGCGGAGAGGGAACTCGCCAAAGACCCTAACATCAAAATCTAGGAATTAAAATATACATTTCGAAATATGGCTAATAAAAAAGTAGTAGTTGCATTTAGCGGAGGTCTCGACACCTCTTTCACCGTCATGTACCTTGCGAAAGAAAAGGGATATGATGTATACGCCGCATGCGCCAACACAGGCGGATTCAGCGCCGAGCAATTGAAGCAGAACGAAGAGAACGCCTACAAGCTGGGCGCTGTCAAATACGTGACATTGGATGTCACCCAAGAGTACTACGCGAAGAGCTTGAAGTACATGGTCTTCGGTAACGTGCTCAGAAACGGCACCTACCCTATTTCCGTGTCTTCCGAGCGTATCTTCCAAGGCATGGCCATCGCACGCTATGCGAACGAGATCGGCGCCGACGCCATCGCTCACGGTTCCACCGGTGCCGGCAACGACCAAGTGCGTTTCGACATGACCTTCCTCGTGATGGCTCCAGGCGTGGAGATCATCACACTGACACGCGACATGGCGCTCACCCGCCAATATGAGATCGATTACTTGAACCAGCACGGATTCGCCGCTGACTGGACCAAACTGAAATATTCCTACAACGTGGGCATCTGGGGAACCTCCATCTGCGGAGGCGAGATCCTTGACTCACGCGAGGGATTGCCTGAGAGCGCTTACCTGAAGCAAGTGAAGAAGACCGGTAGCGAGTACCTCACCATCGGTTTCGAGAAGGGTGAGATCTGCTCCGTCAATGGTGAGAAGTTCACCGACAAGATCGCCTGCATCCAAAAGATCGAGGAGATCGGTTCGGCTTACGGTATCGGACGTGACATGCACGTGGGCGACACCATCATCGGCATCAAGGGCCGTGTGGGCTTCGAGGCCGCCGCTCCTATGCTGATCATCGGCGCACATAAATTCTTGGAGAAATACACCCTCTCCAAGTGGCAACAATATTGGAAAGACCAAGTGGCTAACTGGTACGGCATGTTCCTTCATGAGTCCCAGTACCTCGAACCAGTGATGAGGGATATCGAGGCCATGTTGGAAAGCTCACAACGCCACGTCAACGGAGAGGTGAAACTGGAACTCCGTCCACTCTCCTTCTCTACTGTAGGCGTCGACTCAAAGGACGACCTTGTAAAGACCAAGTTCGGCGAGTACGGCGAAATGAACAAGGGTTGGACCTCAGAGGAGGCGAAGGGCTTTATCAAGGTAACTTCCACCCCTCTTCGCGTATACTACGCCAACCACAAGGAGGAAGGGAAAGACATATAATAACCCCTATAAGAATTACGAAAAGAAGGTGCGTCAATGATTTGGCGCACTTTTTTTATGGTCTGAACTGACCAAATCCTGGCGACAATTCTTTGGGGAGGGCAACGATCCGCACCACCATTCTACGGCAGATCCTTTCAGGAAGAAGACCACACGAAACGTTCAAGGGGCGAAGAAGGGCCGTCACGTCCCCTCTAACGCATTTTCTCCGCCAAGAAGACATACGACATCACACGGAGAAGAAACCTCCCCACAGAGGACAAAAAAGGCGGGGAAAAATCCCCGCCTAAAATCAAGCAACGATAAAAGCGATTATTTAACGATAAACATCTCGCTATATGTTGCGCCATTTACAACCACCTTAACAGAGAAAGTTTGGCCAACAGACAAACCATTGCAGTTGATCTCATAAGAGTTCAAACCTTTCTGCAAGTGGATAGTCTCCGTCTTAGCCGTCCAACCCCAGATAGAAGAGATGGAAACGACAGCGTCAGCCTCTTCCAAAGCCTCGAAGCCAAGCACTGCGCTACTCCAGTTAGCATAGATGTACTTGATGCCCTGAACATTGTCAGCGACAGGCTCGTCACCATCGTATACACCATTGATGACAGAGAACTTAGACTTACAAGCCTTATCATCCACAGTAGCTGTGAAGTAGTACTCGCCCGTCACAGAGAGGTTTTGAGTGTTCAATTGAAGAACAGCAGAGTTTTGGCCATAGCCAACGCTCATAGGGCTGGTGAATTGAGAAACCACGTTACCCTCAGCATCCTCGATTCTGAGGTCAACGTCCGTGTTGTTGTGCTCGATAGGCACATCAACAAGCAAGCTACCGTATTGAGCGGTAAAGCCGTTCATCAACTCAACGCAAGAGTTCTCCTCAACCTCCTCCACATTCCAAGGGAAAGCAGTGGTGTACTTGTTGCCGGCGATGTCATACAACGTGAGTTGCACGTCATATTGTCCAGGAGCCAAAGAATAGAGGTCGATCTCCTTGCTTCTGCAATCAGGATCGATAGCAGAACCCTCGAAAACAGGCTCGAAATAGAGTTGATCATCCGTTCTTATGATCTTTGAAACCTTGTACTCGTAAGAGAACTGAGGAGCCTTGTCTGAAGCGACTTCCCATACAAGGGAACCATTCTCATAAGCGATAGACTCCACTGTGATCGGAGAGAAGAAGCGAAGACCCTCAAGCGCATAATCAGCAGAGGTGAAGGTCTCATATTCAATGGTCTGACGACGGTCGAGCTCTGAGTGGTCATCCTCAGTGCCACCTGCCTGTATGAAGTACGTAGCGTTCTCTTTGCGAGCCACATAGTTCTCATGGAACTCAGGACCGCTACCGGAAGCATAAACATAGCCATTTCCTTTGTAATAATACTCACCAGAAAGGAGACGAGCGAATCTAGGCGCAGCATACATGGATCTTACAGAACCATCCGTAACCGCGAAGGTCTCAAGGAATGAACCGAAAGAAGATGTGGCATAGACATTACGCTCAGGATAGATCATCGTGAGGAAGTGGTGCCACTTCTCTCCGCTATGGTCAAGCACCCACAAACCGATCTTCGTGTTATCGCCATCCTGCCAGAACTTCGTCACGAACGTATACCAGCTATCCGTGTTCCAGTCCAAGTTGTAGAAAGATTGCAATCCTCTACCCTCGCCAGAGAACGGCTGGATTCCGTAAGAGATCTCGTTGGCTTGCTCGTAAGAGATAACCGTGCTTTCAGTTGATTGGAACAAAAGCTCCATGTTGTCGCTCGCAATCACCTGGTTGTTTTCAACCCTTACGCTTGGTTCTGTACCGTTCTCATAGGTATAGAAACGGACAATACCATCATTGCTGAAGCAATAAACGTAATCGCCCTTCAACTTGTCCCAAGACCTGTCAAACGTCTTCAACGTCTCGTTGCCGACCGTAATCGTCACCGTACCGTCACCGATAAACTTAGAGCTAGAAGAAGCGATAGCCTCTCCGTTCCATCTAACCTTCGGATTCCAGTTAGAGAAAATAGCGATACGCTTACCGTTGTCCAACTGCTGCAAGCCGGTATATCCGCACTCCTCGGTCTCAACCGTTCCGTCGTCCTTCACGTGGCTCAATCCCCACTGCATCGCACAATAATAAGTGGAGTTTGCAGCGTCCTTTACCTTAATCGTAGAAATAACCATATCCGACAATCTTTGATCAAGATTTGAGTAACCATCTTGGTCATCGCAGTTAAGGATAATAGCAGGCAACTTTACCCCCTCGTCCGCCGCACTGGCATTAACAAAACCCAGAGATAGCAAGCCTACGGCACAAGCTCGCATCCCCAACGCTAAACAATTTTTAAACATACAGTAAAATTTTTTTGGACTCACTACAAAAAAGGATGAATGGGCGAAGTCCATAATTCCCAAGCACCCCTTTAAAATGAACATTTAAACGGATAGAATATTGATAGATATAACTACCCTAAATGCATGCATTAAACTACCCTAAACACAATGACAAATATACCATTTATATCAAGAATTTGCAAATTAATTATGCACATAAAGTCGATAAAAACGATGAATATGTATCAAACATTGTGCGTATTAATGATTCAATACGACCCCAAAATAGAATATGAGCAGAAGGATAACAAATTATTGTCCGATGGAATCTCCCGAAACGGGCGAAACCTCGAGCAATCCGCAATGCAAAATGTCATCGATCCTATAATACAGGAAGGTCTTCGTCAGCGAGAAGGGAGAGACCACTGTGTCATTTTGAGCCGCCCCATTGATGGCAACAGCCACCAGTTCCGTGCAATAAAGGGAGGAATCACTGGAGAGGTCGAAATCGGTATCGAAAGGGACTCCTCGAACGGAATAACCAAGAGCGAGCGAATCGACACCCGAGCGAATCGAATCAACGGTGAATCGGTAAAATTGATGGTCGTGAGAGCCTCGCAAGAATTCAGACAGAGGCTCTCTTTTCACGGAACCGATGCCCGTCAACTCATCCGCATCCGCATGGATCACGAAACAGGAGTCTCCCTCACGATGGAAGACCCCAATGTGGGAGAAACGCTCGGAATCGCCCGAAAAACGTCTGAAGATGCCTGAGAAATAGCCGTTGCCCAACCGACATACCAAATCACCGCTCCGCATGGAGTCAGCCTCGAAAGAAGGGAGTCCGTCCGATGGCGAGCCGCCCGACGGACTAGAACATGCGGATGCGACGAGACACCCCACCGCCAATAAGACGCCAGGGAAAGAGGAAGGCATTATTTTTTGCCACTCATAGAGACTTTCCACTCCCCATTGATCTTGTTCAGCTTCATCACCTGCTCCTTGTCACTGTCGTCCTCCGTGTAGAAGACGAAAGCGAGGTTGTCGACGATCGAATCGCGCAAGATATTCATTTTGTAGTTCGGGTTCTCCTTCAAGCCTCCCCAAGCGGCAGACATATCCAGTATCTTACCCGTACTTTCCGTACAATATTTCTTCGCCTCTTCCACCTGTCCAGTAGCGACAGCCTGGGAGAACTTCTTAGCCACCTTGCTAGGCGAATCCTTGCAGGAGACCAGCAAAGCGGACAACAAAGCCAAAATGAAAAGTTTTTTCATATCCACTAAATTTATATAGTTTGGTTTAATAGCGCCTTCATGAATTCATCTCCCTCCAAGAGGCCATAGGCACCCTTCTTCGCCGACTCCTCATCATAGCGGTCCACCGCATCCGGCTCGATGCCCGGATAGTAGATCAGGAACGGAATTGGGGCGGAGATATGCGTTTTCAGCCTACAAGGCGTCGGATGGTCCGGCAAGATAGCGATCGTCACCGGTTCCTTCCATTTGGAGACCTCCTCGTAAATTGGCTTCACCACCCTATTCTCCAGGTACTCCACCGTCTTCAGTTTCAGCTCGACATTACCCTCGTGGCCCGCCTCGTCGCTCGCCTCGATGTGGAGGTAGACCAAGTCATTCTCCTTCAGCGCATCGATAGTCGCCTGCGCCTTGCCCTCATAGTTGGTGTCGTACAAGCCAGTGGCGCCCTCCACCTCGATGGATTTCAGTCCGGCGTAGACACCGATGCCGCGGATCAGGTCGACAGCAGAGATGACCGCACCGCTTTTCAGCCCGTAGGTCTCCATCAACGTCTTCATGCTAGGCTTGTAGCCGGCCGACCAAGGCCAGATGCTATTGGCGGGATCTTTCCCCTCCGCCACACGTTTCATGTTGACCGGATGTTTAGGCAAGATCTCCATGGAGCGGAGGATCAAATCGTTCAATAACTTCGCGGTCTGCTCCGCCTCTGGGCAGTCCGCCTTCACCATGACATCCTTGAACGGAGTGCCCGGCACATCGTGGGGAGGAGTACAAGAGACCCGTTTGTCTCCACCCTTCACCTTCAGCAAGTGACGGTAGGAGACGCCAGGGAAGAAACGCACCTTGTCGTCTCCCAGCTCCTCGTTAAGGTAGTTGATCAATTGGCAGGCCTCCTCGTTGGAGATATGGCCTGCGGAGTGGTTTTTTATCTTACCGTCCTGCACGCAGATGATGTTGCAGCGCATCGCCATCTCGCCCGGCTCGATGTCCACGCCCATGCTGGCGGCCTCCAAGGAGCCGCGGCCTTCGAAGACCTTCCTCACATCATAGCCAAGCACTGTGAGGTTGGCTATCTCGCTTCCGGGATGGTATCCAGGAGGCACCGTCGACAAAAGACCATTGCGGCCCAATTTAGCCAACATATCCATGGTCGGGATGTTCGCCGCCTGAAGAATCGTTTTGTTTCCTAAAGAGGCGATCGGCTCATCCGCCATACCGTCTCCGAGTATGATTAAGTATTTCATGTCAAACCCATATTTTGGAGACAAATTTAAGAACAAAAAACGACAAAAAAGAGACAAAAGGGGAAGAATTACGGATAGAAGGGAAGAAGAATAGCAACATCAAGGGATAGATGCCCGGAAAATAACAAAAAAAAGCGACCAAGAAACCTTGATCGCTTTGGTGAGCCAGTTGGGGCTCGAACCCAAGACCCCATCCTTAAAAGGGATGTGCTCTACCAGCTGAGCTACTAGCTCTCCCTCATTCGCCTTGTTTTTCAAAGGCGGTGCAAAGATACCGCTTTTTTCTGTACTTGCAAATATTTTCCCCGAAAAATCACCGGTCCGCATCACGGAAATTTCACTTACCGGGCATGGTACCTACAAGTATCTACTATTTAACGATTTACCATTTGCTATTTTTCTGTGATTTACGACACGCGCAACTTCCTACCCACGCGCAAGAGCGTCGTGCTCTTGATATGGTTCAGCTTGCATAGGCGTGCGACCGTCGTATGGTACTTCCTGGCGATTCGTCCCAAATTATCTCCCTGTCTCACCTTGTGGTAACGAATAGGGGAATGTAGGTATGCGTAATAGTCGCTGAAAGTGGATTTACGTTCGATCAGATAGGTGTCCGCCTTCGCATAGACGCTGTCCTCCTTCATCTCCAACAGCTTACGTGGGTTGATAGGGTTGCCGAGGTAGCGGAACTCGAAATGGAGGTGAGGTCCTGTGGAGCGTCCCGTGTTACCGCCAAGGGCGATGACGTCACCCGCCTTCACCTTCTGTCCAGGTTCCACCAGCACCTTGGAGAGGTGTCCGTACAACGTCTCCAAGCCATTGTAATGACGGATCATGATGAAGTAGCCGTAACCCTTCTTCTTCATGCCCACACGCGTCAGGCGCACCATGCCATCGAAAGCCGCACGCACCGTGTCGCCCACCTTGAGACGCATATCCGTACCCGCATGGAAACGACCCCAACGCTCGCCACACTCGGAGGTGACCAAATTCACGTTCGGAGGATAGAAGCCACGGCAGTCCACCAAGAAAGAGTCAGGCACCGAGTCGATCGGTATCTGATATGGATTCACACGCGTACCGTCCCAGATGCCATGATACATGGAATCGCAAGGAATAGAGTCATTAAAAACGAAGCGTTCGCTATTCCAATCCGAATTGATGGAATCGGACAGCAAATCCTCATCCGCTGTCTCATCCTCCACCAACAAAGAGTCTAATGTTAACGTTGTTTCCTGCTCACCCTCTTGCGCCACGGCAAGGAAAGGGATGTAAATAAATACCAATAAAAATAACCTCTTCATAAGCACGTTTCACCTTAGGCGGGGATTACTTGAAATAAACAACCAGGCGCAAATTGACCATACGCCCACAAAGTTATAAAGGGAACACACTATGTGCATAAGCGAAGCCCCCATCCGCCACCGCGAAGATATAATGTTTTCGATAATAACCCCGCTTTAAGCGCTGTACGAGGGGCATTTTTTTGCATATTTAAGGCAATTTTACTTTTTTTAATAAATAACGGGGCAGGAAAACACACATAACAATCCACAAAAGGAAACGCCCGATGCACGGGGAAACGCACATCGGGCATAAAAGATGATAGAGAAGGACCACTCCTTCCCGCATAAAGTTACCGAGTCATTATATCAGTCTGAATCAACTTGCCTGCAAATTCAACCGGGAATTGTCCCATCATACATGAGAAGACAAGGGAGTCGTTCTTAGCATAACCCTGCAGCGACGTCAACGTATATTGCTCGAAAGGTTTACCCTTCCATGTAGGAACAATGTTTTCTCCAGCGAAAGTGACATCAGCCACCGATTTCTCCGTGAAAGAAACACCATCCATCCTGATGGTATCGAGGGTTGGCATGCCCGTCATCAATTTAGCGTTCAACAACACTAGGGCCTTCCCCTCAACAGAGTAAGCGCACACGGCGGAGTCGTTCACGAAAGAGGACTCGCCAGCACCCACCTGCATCTTACCGAGATATGAGGTGGAAAAGAAAGGATCTTCACCGTTTTGAACAACGTTGTTTTGATTATTTCCATTTTCCTCTTCCTCATCATCGCTACCACACGCAGCGAAACCCAGCGACAACAATCCGATCACTGACAAGATAAAAAATCTCTTTTTCATTTTCACAAACTATTATATATCAAACAATTAAAATAACACTCAACCTATCATTTCAGTTCATAACAGAGAGAGACCCCCACCCTCCTCGGCTTGCCGACCTGGCAGAAGCGGTTGCCCATGGAGACGAAGTAGAAGGTGTCATACCGTGCATCCCCTAGGTTCTTGCACCATCCTTTCAGCGTGAAACGCTTCTTCTTCAGTGCGAGGGAGAGACCGAACTGTGAGTAGAATTTTTGGGAGACCTCATTCGCCTCGTCCCAATATATCTTCCCGGCGCCATGCCAATCCGCGCAAGCCACCAACTGATCGATCAGTCTCTTGTTCAAATAGAACGTATAAAGGGCCTGCAAAGATACGGTATTCAGGGGAGAAAATGGGACATAATTACCATCGTAGCGATGATTTCCATCGTTGTAATCGACGAACCGGGCGTTGGTATAGCCATAGGAGCCCGTCAGGTCCAGGTTCTTCACCTTGTAGTTCATGAACAATTCGGCGCCGCAGCTACGGCTTCTTCCGGCATTGGTCATCAAGCGTCCCGTGCTCTTCCCCGCAGGGAAAACGGTCAATTGTTGGTCGTGGGCGTCGATGTAGAAAAGGGCGAAGTCGGTTGTCAAATCAATGTTCCTTCCCCTGAAATGTCCCCCCAACTCATAGGTCCAGCAATACTCCGGGTCATACGAGATGGCCTTCGCGGGATCATAATCCGGCACACCCATATTGTCGAAGCTCACGCCCAAATCCCTCATCATATCGTTCATCAGGGCATTTTGGAGGATATCCGAAAAGATCTGCGTATTGAATCCGCCCGCCTTGTAGCCTTTGGCGACGTAGGCGTAGAGATGGTTCCTCCTTCCGCAGTCATACTGCACGGAGAACTTAGGCAACACCTCGAAGAAGGTCTTCTCCGCCTCTCCGTTCATCTGCGAAACCAATGGTTTGTAATCTTTCATGAAGAGGGTGAAGATGTAATTCAACCGCGCGTCATTGTCATAGGTCATCCGCACCTTCTCATAGTCTAGGCGGAGCCCCATCGTCAGGGTCCACCGCCGCAGCTTGAACTCCGACTGGTGGTAGGCGGCACATCCGTACGTCGGCAAACCAAACTCGCTGTTCACGACAAACTGATCCTCCAGGATGTCCAATCTATCGTCCGGGAAGACGTGACGAATACCGTTATTGGCATTCGAAAGGATCAGCTGGTCGATACCGTCCCGCTTGAACGTGACGGGGGCAGCCATGTCATTATGTTTCAGGAAAGCGAAGGCGCCCGTCTTCCATTTCCACTTCTTGTCTTGCCGCAGGGATTGGAAGATGACCTCCTGCGTCGCCGCATGCTCCCGCTGACGTTGCTCCAACGTGAAGATGGAGGAGGGTTGGAAATCCTGGTCGAGGTGCATACCATCGTCCAGAAACTGGTAGCTCGTGACGGAAGAGAACGTCATACGTTCTCCCTTGTGGGAAAGCACGAAACCGTCACTCAAGTTGAACCGTTCGTAGCTGCACTCATCGTTATAGCTGACGGGGAGGCGGTCGTCGCCCTCGACCTTCGCATAAGCATATCCGCCCTGTTTCAGCACCCCCAAGGATAGGTTGTTCTCAAGAGAGAGGGAAAAGTAGGGCCTCCACATCAGCCGATTGCGCAGGGAAAGGCTATTGGATGGGTCGCACAGCTCATCCTTATACGTGTTCATGAAGAGTCCGTCCGTGTGCTGGGCATTCGCTGCGATAGAGAAGGAGAACTTATCCGTAGGCTTACGGTACAGGGAGGCTTTCAGCCGGGCCGTATTGCCCGTGGAATAGTCAGCGGACAAACGTGTGCCTTGGCAGGCGAAAGGGGAAAGGGTGTGGATATTCATCAGACCGCACATGGTGTTGCGACCATAGAGCGTGCCCTGCGGACCGCGGAGGAACTCCACCCGTTGGAGGTCGAAAAGGTCCATGTCGAAAGCGTTCTTGTTGAGGATCGGCACATTGTCCACGATCATACCCACCACCGGCTGCTCGATCCGTGTACCGAATCCGCGCACGTAGATGGAGGAGGTAATCTGCGAACCATAGTCCGGCAGGTGAAAATTCGGAACGAACGTAGCGATATCCTTGGAGGAGAAGACCACGCCGGACTCCAGATTCGACATCGTGAAAGTGCTGGACGAAACGGGCAACTCCTCCACCCACTTCTCCCTATACTTGATATCGATATCCACCAAGACCTCTATCTCCTCCAGGTTCTCCTCCATCTTTTCCTCTGCGGAAACATACGAAGGGAAGAGGAGCGTCATCATGCACAGCAGGCGAACACAAACCTTACGGAAGCGACAGCGCGTCATCAAGGGGTTTTTCTCAAACATATCCATTCAAGCATTAAATCTGCCGCGAAATTAGCATAAAACATCCACATGTGACAGGTTGGGGGAAGAAGAACGTATGTTTTTTGAACTTACGGATGTAATTTATCCATTTTTAGGAGGGAGATTTTATAATAACGGAGTACAAAAACGAAACAAGCGAAACCATAAAGATTTCGCTTGTATTGAGGTTCCTAGCAGATTCGAACTGCTGTAAACGGTTTTGCAGACCGGTACCTAACCACTCGGCCAAGGAACCTTATTTTTTGTTTTTGACGGGTGCAAAGTTAATGCTTATTTCCTATCCCGCCAAATGTTTCACGAAAATTCTTTAACAAAAATCATAAAACGTTCATTTCAAAGGAGTTTACATGAATCGGGAATACATCCAATTGTCGCTTGCTGTACGTTTTTGTGCAGAGATGGTTTCTTCAATCCAACCGTCAATGTGCAGGTATTCCCTCTCTCAAAAGTTGTTGATTCCAAATCGCTGGTTCTCCACCGTCTGCTTGTCGCTGCTGACTCTGATGTAACCGTATACCATTTTTATGTAATTTAAAGTTCAAAGATGAATGATTTGCAACTAAATAAACGTTATGATATAAATCGGACTACATAGGGAGGTGAAGCATTCGTTTTTGCACCTATACATTTCGGCAAGGAACCTTACTCGACAACACAACCACCATTGTCCATAGACAACGGAAAAGAAAAGTTGCTATTTTTATTGTCTATAAACAACAAAAACATTACATTTGCATAATTCATAATCTATAGACAATGGAAATAATAACACGTGAATATTATGCCAACAAGGTTGATTCTTGGTTAGGGAAAGAAGTCATCATTGTGCTCACAGGGCAAAGACGTGTGGGCAAGAGCTATGTATTGAAAGATTTTGTGCTTCGACATCAACAAGACGAAAACACCAATATCATCTACATCGACAAAGAAAAACGTCAATTCGGATTCATCACCAACCAAGAGCATTTGGGCAATTACATTGACGAACATTTTGTCAAAGGGAAACACAACTTCATCCTTGTGGATGAAATACAAGAAGTGGATGGTTGGGAGCATGTAATACGCAGTTTCCGCACTGAGGAAGAGACGGACGTTATCATCACAGGAAGCAATTCAAAAATGCTTTCCGGAGAATTGAGCACATTACTGGCTGGCAGATATGAAGAGATCAGAGTGCAAGGGCTGAGCTATCTGGAGTTTTTGCGGTTCCACAGATTAAACGACAACGAAGACAGCCTGCTTACCTACTTGAATTACGGAGGTCTTCCAGGGCTTCGACTCATTGGGCTCGGAGAGGAAGAACATGTTTGGGAATATCTTCACAGCGTGTTCGACACGGTAATGTTGAAAGACGTCGTGGAACGACACAATATCCGCAATATAACATTCATGAAGAGATTCATCACTTTTCTGGCAGATACAGTTGGTAAAATCAATTCGGCGACAAGCATTAGTAAATACATGAAGTCACAACAGCAACCCATTTCGACTAATGTCATTCTGGACTACGCCGAATATTATGCGGAAGCTTACTTGATTGACATGGTGAACCGATATGATATACATGGACGACGAATCTTCGAGAGCAACCGGAAAACCTTCTTTGGTGATGTCGGACTACGAAACATGATTGTGGGGGGCACCAGAGAAGGCGATATCGAAAAAGTGATAGAGAATGTGGTCTACCTACATCTTCTACGACTTGGATATCATGTATTCATCGGACAATTACAAGTGGGTGAAATCGATTTCGTCTGCACAAAGCCATTAGGTCAACGCATTTATGTACAGGCTTCGTACCTAATCACCAACGATGAAACCAGAGAACGCGAGTTTGGGAATTTAAGGAAAATAAATGATAACTACCCTAAATTCGTCATTTCAATGACACCTCTCGTAAGCCGCAACGACGACAACGGCATCATTCATCTTCACCTTCGCCGCTTCCTTACCGAAGGCTTAGGTGTGTGACGACAATTGGCTCTCCCCTGCTTTCAACCGATAGGTCAGGTTCGCCGGTTTGGAAGCGCAATTGTCGGCAAGGGCGAGCAGGTTCTCGTCATCCATCTCCGCCACAATATGCAACCGTTTCTTCGTCAGGGCCGCCAGCAGGGAGAACTCTCCTTGCCCCTCCTCACGGAGAGACACCTCCCCTTCCTCAGGCAATGCCGCAATCTTGGCGGAGAGGGAATCGAACGCCTCTAATGTGCGCCGTGCGTTGCGCTCCACCGCACGTCCCTTGTAGATATAATTATGCAAGACCAAGTCCCTGAAATAGTCGGGTGTCTCGAGCTCAGAAGCGAACTTCGCATACTCTTCTTCATAGTAGTGTTGCGTCAACTGGGCGCTCTTCAGCGACTTCACCTCCTTTCGGAAAGGATGCTCCGGTGAGATCCTCGGCAAGAACTTCACATCCACCCTACCCTTGCGCAACAGGAACTCCTTCTTGGGGAAGAAATGTCCGATGCCATGGATCAGCAAAGGAATAATATCCACATTGAAACGCTCCGCAAGGTGAAATGCGCCTTTGTGGAAACGTAGGATGGAGCAATCCTCCGAACGGGTGCCCTCCGGGAAGATCAGGATGGAATAGCCCCTGTCGATCGCAGCCTTCAACTCCTCCTCGTGTTGCTCCAACCCGTCGGAAACCGGCAGGAACTCCGCATAACGGATGATCCACCCGTAGAACGGGCAATTCCATACCCACTTGTTCGTCAGGCACACAATCTTAGGGCTCAAAATCAATGTATAGAGCAAGTCCAGGTGCGACTGATGGTTGCAAACTATTATGCCAGGGCGATCGAGCGTCTCCCCCTGCGGGTTATGCACATGGCACTCCACGCCCGGCATCAGCTTAACCAACACACGGAAGATGCCACACAACCGCCTGTGATAGAATGCCTTATGACTTTCCGTCTTACCTCCAATCGTCAGAACAAAGAATCCTAAAAGGGACATGTAGATCGTCCCCACAAAGAAAACCGCAAAGCAACCGATGGTCAACAGCAGGTTCTTCAGCGTGATAGGCATGAGTCTGTTTTTGCCCTTAGACTTAGTTAACCAATTGAATATCAACGGCGGGAAGAAATAAGCCATCAGGATGACGGTGAACATGCCCACGATCGTCACCTCCGCCAACGAACGCATGGCGGGATGCTTGGCGATGATGAGCGTGCCGATTCCGATGAACATGATCAGGGCGGAGAGCATCACCGAATTCTTGTACGACGCCAGCACCTTCTTCCCATAGGCGTACTCGTGCATCAAGCCCTCCGTGACGAAGATGGTATAGTCATCGCCCTGCCCGAAGATGAAGGTGGCGAGGATGATGTTGACGATGTTGAAACGCATATCTAGCAAACCCATCAACCCTAAGATCCAGACCCATCCCACCGTCAGCGGGACGAACGCCAGAAGCGCCAACTCGGAACGTCCAAAGGAGATCAGCAAGAAGAGGAAGACGATGAAACCGCATAGGAAGAGGACATTGTTGAAATCGCTCGACAAAGTATCCACCAACTTATTCAGCATGGAGCGTCCGTCGAAGAAGGAGAGTGACTCATCCCTTCCCGCCAACGAAGCCGCAATAACCTCCGAGGCATCCTGTTCATGCTCCATGATCGAATAGACATACCATCTCCCATCGTCCTCCATCACATAGTTCTTGGCGAGGGAACGTAGGATAGGTTCGAAATGATCCTCCTCCGCCACGCCGTACCGTTTCCCCACCATCGTGAGGAAGGGATCGAACGCTTCCGTCGCAAAACCTGCGGCCACAGCCTGCTTCCGGATCATATCCGACGCCATAGGATGGTTGGCCCAATAATCGTTCCATACCGTCGCCCGTCTCTCCTGCATCTCCTTCGAAGGCAGGAAGAGACTGATGCCCGTCACCTTGGAGATCGTCCCAGCCGACAAGAGACTATCCATGGAGCCCCACACGGATTCGTAACGACGCAACGCCTCGTCCATCGTTCCGCCCTCCGCCACACAGAAGCTCTTCGACAAGCCTGACTCCGTCTCACTCGTCAGCTTCGCCATCCGCACACGCTGGTCGGGCGTCATGTAGTTGATAGCGTTCATATCCGTCTCGAACTGGGTCTTGGTGCTGAAATAGAGGAGCGGGAAGGTCAGAAGGACGATCAGGCAAACCGCCACCTTGTTCTTCTCGAACTGGACATTAGCGATCTTGCCGAACATCAGTTTACCACCCGTCCGGCCCTTGAAAAGCTTATCCGCGAAGAAATGAGGCAACACGAAGAGCACGAAGAGAATCGTACCCACCAGAAGCAAGGCGGCGAAGAGTCCCATGTCGCGCATCGCCTCCGAACGGATGAAGAGGAGGCTGAGGAAGGCGCCCACCGTCGTGATGTTACCCGTCACGAGCGGGTCCACGATGTCACGCATCGCCTCCTGGCGGGTATGTCCCTCCTTGAGGTGCGCCAGGAAATGCAACGGATAATTCACCGCAATACCCACGATGACCGAACCGATGCCGATCGCTATGACCGACACATCCTCCTTCAGCAACGCCATGAAAGCCAACCCGAATAATGAGCCGAAAGCGATGGAGAACAATATGAGGAGAATCGCCCGCACGTCACGGTAGAACAAGATTAACAGTATGACAATCAGCGACAAAGCGATGACGGTGGACCATATTGTGTCCCTCTTGATCTGATCCGCATTGCCTACGGAGATGACCGCCGGTCCGATGTACGAGACATTCACCCTACCCTCGTACTTATCCATCACCGATCGCGCGGCCTCACCGATCGAGGCGATCCACTGCTTGTTCTTTTGCGTCTCGCTGGAAGGCAGGGAAGAAGAGACCGGCACCATGATCGCCCGCCCCTCCTTGTCCAACAGATAACCATTCCTCATGTTCTCCCCCTCCGAAGGGCGCAATGCGTTCAGTTTGTTCAGGACGGGGGATGAGAGGTGCAACGGGTCACGCAAGACGATCTCCTGCGCAAAGCCTCCCATAGGAGACATCAGTTGGTTGCGGTCTGCCAGCATGACACGTGCCAACGCACTGTCCGACCAGACGCTATCGATACGTTTATAATCCTCCGGTTCAAGGTAATACGGCAGATTCGCCAAGACGAAGTCCATCGTTTCCAGCACCCTCTCCGGGTCTGCTTTCAGGAAAACATCAGAGGTGTAGACTGAGGAGTCGGCGGAACGCAACGCTTCGGAGAACTCCGCCGCAGCCTGTTCCAAGAGAGGGAAATCCGCCGGTGTGGAATCCGCCATCGAGACGTAGACCATCACCCTATTCGAAGTGCTGAAAAGGCGGAAGGCACGGTCCGCCCGCTCATTGCGAGCATCCTTGGGCAAGAACTTCCCGATGTCTTCGGAGAAGCGCACATGGCACACCGCCACGGCCAGCAAGCCCACCACCGCGCAAAGCGATGCGCCGAACACCAAGCGGTGTCGCCTAAAATAGAGAAACACTCTCTCCACAAATCCTCTCATGCCAACATTGTTTTCCGCGAAGATAGGGATTAGACGACGTTATGCCATAGCGATGGTGAGAGTTTTTAGCCATGGTGATACAAATTTGCCAGCCAATAGCCACGAACATCTCTCAATTACCATTCAATTGTTTTACTATATACCGAGTCGCTCTTTAAGAATTGCACCCATTCTTTCTCGTATTGTGATAAAGTGTCAATTTTTACCAATCTTTTAACGAATCGTCTTTTGTTGAGCGTCGTAGTATCTTCGCCATGATGCCCCACAAAACATAGAAACATACCCATTTGCCTGCTATATCTAAACAAAGAATCAATGCCTACAGCACCCAATTTTCTTGATACGGAATCATGATAAAACACAAGTTTATTGCCTTTGGCCCTATACTTTCCCCGTGTATAATCAAAGCATCCAATATGACCACTATCTATCGCAATAAATTCCGAATCATGGAATACATATAAAGAGTCTCCACTATGATAAAAGCCGTCATGGATCATTTTGCATGATGACATCAATGCAATCAATATGAATATAACTATTATCTTCTTTTTCATTTATGAAATATCAATAGTTTCCGCAAATAACTGCCAACTGTTTGATTAGGATCCCCATCACCAGTATCCTTGTGAATATCATTCATGTTGGGATATGCTCTATTTAAATCAGTTGCAATAGAGTTTTTACCTATCGACATGGATGGAAGATTTTTATATATGCTACTTCCCCCCGCATCTAGCAACCCACGCACATATTTTTGATTTACCTTACTAATAGCTACGGCCCCACTATATGCATACTGCATCTTGTATGCTTCTATTTCATCTTCAATGTCAACCAAGAAAAATGCATCAGGTTTATTTCCTATAATCCAACCAAAATCTCCAGCCATATATTGGGAAGCATGTGTGGATTCATGGAAGAAATTGTCATCGTCAATATAATTAATGTAGATTACTCCATTCTCCATTGTGAGTTTTGCTTCCTGAACATCGGGAAGATGTCTCAATGCATATACTTGGTCTGCATCATCTTCCATTTTTCTCATATCATCATACTTCCTGTTTAAATAGGACAGCCGTTCTTCAATCGTAGATATATCTGATTTCAGTCCATTGACATTTTTACCTTCGGCTTCATTCTTTTTTAATTTGTCTTTCTTCTTAGAAAGTTTATTGTTTAAGTCAGATATTGTTAAAGACAATTTATATTTTTTATCATCCCAGTCTTCTTTTGATGCATCATCTATACTCATCCCAGTTGGGTCGCATAACCCCACCGGATTCCCCGCACAGTAATTATACGGCGTCATCCCCACATACTTCTCGAACAACGGATCGACAGAGAGCCAAGTCGCATGGGTCGGGTCCAGATAGCGGGCGCCGTAGTAGTAGAGTCCCGTCTCCTCGTCGAGTTCCTTGGCGTTGAAGAGGTACGGGGTGTTCCAAGAGCCGTTGCGTTGCTCGACGAATATTTCGCCGTAAGGGATGTAGGCGACGTGTTGGGTGATCTCGCCGTCGATGTCCGTCACGAGGGAGGTGGAGCCGAGGTGATCGGCGTGGTAGAGGCGGATATTGTCGTGCATTTTTCTCACCATTTTCCTTGGTGTTTGGCACGGCTTCGCCGTTGTCAGTGACAGGGGGCTGACAAAACGTGCGTGGTTTTATTTCGTTCCAATCAATAGACTTATGGACATCTATTCCTTTCGGGTTTGTACAAATTTACAATCTTTATCTGTAGTTCTTTTGTTTGAATTTTGTAGGGACTATACTTCCCCCACAAGGCATCCTTGGCAGGGATAATTTATGCTTTACAGAGAAGTTTTAAACCCAAAGAGATGACGACACAATGGGACTTTCTTTAGTAGCCAGCCCTATAACAGAACAAATAAGTCGAATCATTTGATAATATCATATATTCGTGAAAATCCTCCTGAAAGATATGGACTTTATATCTGCCACTTAAAGGATGATTTGGAGCTATGAAAATCACTGAATCTGGAGTAGAACCTATGACATCCCAAGTACCTTCAGACTCTTTTTCACTTAACACATTTAGTTCTTGTCTCTTCTTTTGTCTTTCCTCGATTGACATGTTGTCTTCTCCTGTTATCGAATATTCATTTGCTGGTAGTAACACACCTTTCTTGTAAATATATAGCAAATTCCCAACTAAATCTGGTACAACACTTCTTTCCATATAGGAACTATCTTCGTGTATAGCCCAAATTCCACATATATTCTTTGTGGTATTGAATCTGTGATCGCACGAAGAGAATACACCCTGCATAATAATCAAAAAAACTATACTAATCCTCAATATAAAACCTGTATGTGCCATTTTTCTCATCATATCGACCTTTATCCTTTAAAATTTGATTGCCGATTTGTTGTATCGTATCATCTATATGATATTGTCCCTTAAGGTCTTGAAGTGCATTTAGACCAGATGAACCCTGAAACAAATAATTAACCAATTTCCCATATCCGTCCGAATTATTATACTCAGAAGGAAGGGAACCTCCATCCGAGACATATTTATGTACTATATCATATGCTCGTATTAAACCTTTCGTTTGCTTGTCCAAATTTGTCACATCTGAGTACATCTTATATGACTGAATGTTTTGGAACGCCACAATGACAAGGTCAACAGCAATTGTACCATAGGCAAATGCTTTTCCTCCTACCGGAGCTTTGCCCATATAATTGAAAGTTACATAATGCGCTGGTTTATGCCTTTTGTCTGGTAATCCTTTTTTAGTAAGCGGAGGTTCTACCCATTCGGTGTGAGTTCTATTTCTATCTGCAGGATCTATCCCGGGAAATTTCCCGTCATAACGGTATGGTTTAAAAGAGAGCGAAAGAATCGTTGTATTCACCCCTATTTCACCAGGACGCCAATATTTCGGATCATTATTCTCCAGATTCATCTGGCGTTGTGTGGCGTTAGATAGGTTGCTTTTATTAATTCCGAATACTCCATTCCCACGATATTCAATAAGTGATTTGGGGGCTTCCCCATCTGGGCCACCATCTTCACTGGATTCCCCGCACAATACCCATACGGCGTCATCCCCACATACTTCTCGAACAACGGATCGACAGAGAGCCAAGCGGCATGGGTTGGGTCCAGGTAGCGTGCGCCGTAGTAGTAGAGCCCCGTCTCCTCGTCCAGTTCCTTGGCGTTGAAGAGGTAAGGGGTGTTCCAAGAGCCGTTGCGCTGCTCGACGAATATTTCACCGTAAGGGATGTAGGCGACGTGTTGGGTGATCTCGCCGTCGATGTCCGTCACGAGGGAGGTGGAGCCGAGGTGATCGACGTGGTAGAGGCGGATATTGTCGTGCTTTTTTCTCATCATTTTCCTTGGGGGTTGGCACGGCTTCGCCGTTGTCAGTGGCAGGGGGCTGACAAAACGTGCGTGGTTTTATTTCGTTCCAATCAATAGACTTATGGACATCTATTCCTTTTGTTTTTACAAATCACTCAATGCATTTGTTGTTGATGAATTTTTGAGGTGAATTATAGCTGTTGGTTGAATTTATAGCTCTATTACCTTTGCGGCACTAACTTGAGAACAACCCATTTTGATGTTTTTTTCAAAAAAATACATTCTTTTTCTCTTTTTTTTGCGTAAAGTGCCTTTTAATTCCACACAAAAAGAGGCGTATGGTTTGTTTTGAACTTTTATAGGCTCTGACCAATTAACTCCGTTATCTTCATCTCGATATTTGATAAAAAACATTATAGTGTCAGAATGAACTATATGTTCATAATCCTCGGCCAATATATCTACACCACCATAATGATGTACATACTCTTTTACTTTTACATAAGAACATGATACTTTGTTATAGTAAAAAAAACTGTCAATTTCTCCTGTACATTCTCCATTCTCTAGTATAACAAAATCTAAATGAAGGTAATTTTCATCATTCGATTTTGCTGAACTAATGAAATGTAGAAACAGAACAACAAAAAAAATCTTTTTCATTTTCCTAGGATTTTTTTTACGGCAGATTCATTTAACCACAAATCGGGACTCTGCCCTGTTTCAATTTTTCTTCCGTATATGCCTATCCCCATTTCTCGGTTATCCTCAACACCTATAGGCGCATAAGCAGGAACTGAGTTAGCTCCAGAGAGTATGTATTTAGCATGACCCTTTTTCCCGACAATTATATTACAATTATATCGAGAAAACGGAGCGACATCCACATCACTAGCTTCAGTTGCACTCCATGAACGCTTTCGCAAATATCCACTTTCTTCCCACGCAAAATATTTCGTTGGATGAGAATGAATAGAAGCCTCTATTTCATTGTCATCGGTAACGGAAGGAAATGTTGTTGTCGCCGTTTCTGTGTCTTTTGTAACAGCTTCTCCGGGTTGACCTTTATGTATTTCACCATTTTTCCCGACCAAAGAACTATGTTCTCTATATCCGTCTTCTCCCGTTCTTTCCAATACATCAAGTGCCTCACTTAACACCACATCACTTGGCAGTTTGTACGCAGAATTTAAATCTTTTACATCTGTTGTGCCTCCGTTTTTTTTGTTTCTTTTAATCAATTTTGAATCTGCTTTACTTGTTACGACGTACTTTGATTCGTCATCTGCGTTAGTTCCATTCCCCAAATGGGTTCCATCGTCAGAAAAATATTCTTCTTTGCCATTAGGATCTAATAATTTGATAGGATTCCCCATACAATAAGCATAAGGACTAGCCCCCACATGGAATATAGGATCCACACTCAACCACATCGCCCCCGCAGGATCCAGATACCTCGCCCCGTAGTAGTAGAGCCCCGTCTCTTCGTCCAGCTCCTTGGCGTTGAAGAGGTAAGGAGTGTTCCAAGAGCCGTTGCGTTGCTCGACGAAGACCTCGCCGTAAGGGATGTAGGCGACGTGCTGGGTGATCAACCCCTCCGCATCCGTGACGAGGGAGGTGGAGCCGAGGTGATCGACGTGGTAGAGGCGGATATTGTCGTGCTTTTTTCTCATCATTTTCCTTGGGGGTTGGCACGGCTTCGCCGTTGTCAGTGACAGGGGGCTGACAAGGCGTGCATGGTTTTATTACGTTCCAATCAATAGACTTGTGGACATCTATTTCTTTCGAGTTTTACAAATTTACAATTTTATCTGT